>Ga0126377_10002221_pt1 | contig 13246 bp, 9 predicted proteins | sample PanSoiMetPlot_22_FD_92647 | JGI IMG/M metagenome (GOLD analysis project Ga0126377, IMG submission 92647) | Tropical forest soil microbial communities from Panama - MetaG Plot_22 | ecosystem: Environmental > Terrestrial > Soil > Tropical forest > Bulk soil | place: Panama | collected 2016-02-17
ACCGGACCGACCGCATGTCCAAAGCCGTCGTGCACGCGGACGCCGTCGCAGGCCTGCTCGTCGCGGCCGCGCTCGTGCGACCCGACAAGGCCGCCGGCATGAAGGTGTCCTCGGTCAAGAAGAGGCTGAAGGAGAAGGCCTTCGCGCCCGGCGTGAACCGCGAGGAGGTCCTCGGCGTCGAGGAGGGGATCGGACTCCCGCTCGACGAGTTCTTCGCGGTCTCGATCCAGGGCCTGCAGGGCGTCGCCCCCGAGATCGGCCTGTAGCGCGTGCTCGATGCGATGGCGTGGGCGCTCCTCGGCGCCTCCTCCCTCTTGATCGGCGCCGGACTCGCGTCCCTGGTCTCGATCAGCCGGCAGGTCCTCGGATTCGTCCTGGCGTTCGGCGCCGGGGTCCTGATCAGCGCGGTCGCCTACGAGCTGGTGGAGGAGGCGGCGGGATTCGGCGCAGCGGCCGGGGTCGTGGCCGGCTCGTTCGCGCTGGGCGCGTTGGTGTTCGCGGCCGGCGACATCGTGATCGAGCAGCGCTTGAAGGGTGGGGGAGCGCAGCCCGGGGGGCTCGGGATCGTGCTCGGCGCGGTGCTCGACGGCATCCCGGAGTCGGTGGTGATCGGCGCCTCGCTGATCAACGAGGACTCCGCGAGCATCGCCGTGGTCGTTGCGGTGTTCCTGTCCAACGTCCCCGAGGCGGTCGCCGCCTCGAGCGATCTGCTGCGCGAGGGATGGTCGCGCGGCCGGGTCTTCCTGATGTGGGTGATCGTGGTCGCGGCCAGCACGATCGCGGCCGGCATCGGGTACGCCGCGCTGAAGGACGCGTCGGGTGCCTGGATCTCGTCGATCCAGGCGTTCTCCGCGGGGGCGATCCTCACCATGCTTGCCGACGAGATGATCCCCGAGGCGTTCGAGTACACGGACCACAACAAGACGGTCGGCGTGGCGCTGGCCTTCGGTTTCGCCGTCTCGGCCGCCCTCTCGTTCCGGACCTAGCGGACCGTCACTCAGGACGGTCCACCCGTCGGTCCGGTGGTCGGACTGCGGGGTGGGCGGCCGCCCGGCGTTCGGCCACGATCGCCGACAGCTCTGCCGAGTAAACGAACAGCGCACTCGCGAGCCGGAGCACCAGCAGGAGACCGACGACCGCCCCGATCGCCCCGTACAGGAGCGTGGCCTTCGACACGTACGACGCGAGCAGGACGCCGCCGGCGATCTTGAACAGCCCCCACCCGATCGTCATCGTCGTCGCGCCCGGCATGTGCACCCGCCACCCGATGTGACCGGGCGTGAGGACCGCGTAGGCCAGGAGGAACACCCCGAATTCCAGGGCGGTCGTGGCGAGGAAGCCGAGGATGCGGAACGGCGCCTCGATCCCGGTACGGAGTCGGATCGCCGTGAGGACCCCGGTGACCAGCGGCAGGGCGCCGATCAACACGATGAGGCCGAGCGTTGTCGCCAACGCCCGCACCCCCGTGCGCATGGCCCCCTCTTGGTCGGTTCGAAAGATCACGGCCAAGGCCCGGCTCGCGCGCCGCGACAGGGACGACGCGGTCCACAGCAGCCCGACGAAGCTCGCGATGCCGAGCGGGGCGCTGGCGCTGGTCAGGTTCGCGAACTGCTCTTGGGTGCCGGGGGGCAGGTCGAACGGCAGGAGGTCCCGGATCAGTCCGATCAGCGCGAGGCCGACGAGCGAGAGCGCCAACGTCGACAGGAACAGCTGGTACGCCAGCGCGGCCGCGTGCGTGCTCAGGTCATCGGCTCGAACGCGCCCGTGCACGTCGCGCGCGAGCGACATCCAGCGCGACTGCGCTAGGGTGGCCATCCTCGAAGCATGGCACGGGGGACTTCGTGAACATCCGGCCGGCGACCCACGAAGACGACGGCTTCCTGCGGGAGATGCTGTACGAGGCGGCGGCGTGGAACCCGGACTGGCCGCGCGAGCGCATGATCGCCGCCCTCGCTGACCCGATGCTCGAGCGCTATCACCGTGACTGGGGCCGCGAAGGCGATGCGGGCGTGATCGCCGAGCTCGCCCGCCAACCGGTCGGCGCGGCGTGGTACCGGCTGTTCACAGACGAGGAGCCCGGCTACGGGTTCGTCGACGAGAAGACCCCCGAGCTCGGCATCGCGGTCGTGCCGCTGCACCGGCGCAAGGGCATCGGCGAGACGCTGCTCCGAGCGCTCATGGTGCAGGCCCGCGAGGAGGGGTTCCAGGCCTTGTCCCTGTCGGTCGCCGTGCACAACCGCTCGCGGATGATGTACGAGCGGGCCGGGTTCGAACGCGTGCGCGAGGAGGCCGAGGGAGAGTCCTGGGTGATGCGCGCGGAGCTCGGCTAGCCCGCGACCGGCGACCTCACGGCTCCTCCACGCGCTCGGGTACGCTCGGCGGTTCCTGCGCCGATCCCGCGTCGCCTCCCGGCGCCGTCGACGCCCGTGCGGCCCTGGCGGCCTCTTCGACCTTGATCGTGCGGATCCGGCGCCACACGAAGACGGCCAGGCCGAGCAGCAGGACGCCGGCGATCGCCCACGCGAACGGCCGGATCACGCGCTCGGCCTCGTCCCAGCGCTCCCCCAACAGCGTGCCCAGCCACGTGAGCAGCAGGCACCAAGGCAGGCACCCGAGGAACGTGTACACGGTGAAGCGCCAAAAGCCCATCCGCACCACGCCTGCCGGCAGGCTGATGAAGGTCCGGATCACCGGCAGGAGCCGACCGACGAACACCGCCACCTGGCCCCGGTGCTCGAACCACTCGTGGGCGCGGTCCACCTCGTGGGGCCGGATCAACAGGTATCGGCCCCACCGGTCGATCAGCGGCCGCCCCCCCGAGTAGCCCGCCCAGTAGGCGAGCCAGGAACCGACCAGGTTGCCGAGCGTGCCGGCGAGCACCACGAGCCAGAATTGCAGCTGCTGCTCGGGCGCCAGGAACGGGGCGGTCACCAGGGCCCCGCCGAACAGCATCGTGACCTCGGACGGGATCGGGATGCAGGCCGATTCCAGCAGCATGAGCAGGAAGATCGCGAGGTACCCCCACCGGGCGATCTCCCCGGTCACGAGGTCGGTGAACAGAGCGAGCAGCGGCGTCTCCAGCGGGAATGGCTCGGTCGGACGGGTCCCGATCGGCCCGGTTCGGGCCTGGATTCGGGCCGAGGATCGGGCAACGGATCGGGAATGAAAGGAGCCTAGCAGGGCGTTCTGGGCAGTCCGGGAGGGCTCCGCGCCTCCCGCGGGTGTTCGCCCGGGACGTCGGGTCGCCGGGATGGGTGCTGGTACCCTGCGCCGCGGAGGCCCCTCGAGGCTCGCGGGGTTCGTCCCACCCGATCCCTCCCCGCACGACATGGAAAGCCGCAGGTCATGAGCAAGACGCTGGTCGTGGTCGAATCGCCGGCCAAGGCGAAGACGATCGAGAAGTACCTGGGCGGCGACTACGCCGTCCGGGCCTCCTACGGCCATATCCGGGATCTGCCCAAGAGCGACATGGGCGTGGACGTCGACGGCGGTTTCGAGGTCACCTACGAGGTGCCGGAGGACTCGAAGAGGCACGTCACCGCCCTGAAGAAGGCTCTGAGGGCCAACGACGACCTGATCCTTGCCACGGACTACGACCGCGAGGGCGAGGCGATCGCGTACCACGTGGCGACCCTGCTGGGCGTGGACCCCGAGCAGGCCAAGCGGGTGACGTTCACCGAGATCACCCGCGACGCGATCCTGGAGGCCTTCGCTCGGCCCCGCGAGATCGACCTGAAGCTGTTCGACGCCCAGGAGGCCCGGCGGGTGCTGGACCGCCTGGTCGGCTACAAGATCTCGCCGCTGCTGTGGCGCCGCGTCCAGCCCGGGCTGTCGGCCGGCCGCGTCCAGTCGGTGGCGCTTCGCCTGATCGTCGAGCGCGAGCGCGACATCCGGGCGTTCACGCCCGTGGAGTACTGGAGCGTCGACGCCCGGCTCACGCCGGAGGGGAAGGATCTGCCCTTCCTCGCCCGCGTGGTGAGTGTTCCCGACGGACGCCTGGCGCCGGCGCCCGATAAGAAGGGCGTGCTCCTCGGCACCGAGGCCGAGGCCACGGCGCACGTCGAGCGACTGCGCGAGGCCACCTATCGCGTCTCGAAGGTCGAGAGCAAGGAGCGCAAGGAGGGCCCGCGGCCGCCGTTCAAGACCTCGACCCTGCAGCAGGAGGCGGCGCGCAAGCTCGGCTTCGGCGCCCGCAAGACCATGACGCTCGCCCAGCGCCTCTATGAAGGAGTGGACCTGCCGGGCGAGGGCACGGTCGGGCTGATCACCTACATGCGAACCGACTCGTTGAACCTGGCCGAGGCCGCCCTGCGCGAGATCGGCGAGCTCGTGCGGGCCGAGTTCGGCGCGGAGTACGCGCTTGCCGAGCCCCGGCGGTTCAAGACGCGTTCGCGCAACGCCCAGGAGGCGCACGAGGCGATCCGCCCGACCTCCGTGTTCCGAACGCCGGACCGGGTGGCCGCCGCGCTGGACCGCGACCAACTCCGTCTGTACACGCTGATCTGGCAGCGCACCGTGGCCACGCAGATGGCCCAGGCTCGCTTCAATCAGGTAGGAGTCGACATCGACGCGGCCACCGGGTCGGCCCGCTACCGACTGCGGGCCACCGGGCGCACGATGATCTTCGACGGGCACCTGCGCGTGTATGCGGAGGGCCGCGACGACGCGACCGAGGCCGATGGCGAGAGCCGTCTGCCCGAGCTGACGGCCGACCAGCTGCTTTCACTGCTCGAGCTCGTGCCCGAGCAGCACTTCACGCAGCCGCCCCCGAGGTTCACGGAGGCATCGCTCGTCAAGACGCTCGAGGAGCTTGGCATCGGCAGGCCCTCCACCTACGCCTCGATCATCTCGACGATCCAGGACCGGGGATACGTGCGGTTGGAGGACCGTCGATTCTTCCCCAACGACGTCGGCGAGGTCGTGACCGACAAGCTCGTCGAGCACTTCCCCGACATCGTCAACGTGAACTTCACCGCGGAGATGGAGGAGGACCTGGACGAGATCGCGGAGGGCGACCTTCAGCGGGTCCAGGTGCTGCGGGACTTCTACGGGCCGTTCTCGGAGGCGCTGGACCGCGCCGAGGAGAAGTTCGAGCGCTACGTCGAGGACCTGGACGAGGAGTGCCCGCGCTGCATCGAGGAGGGCCGGACACCGCCCGGCCGGCTGCAGAAGCGGCTCGGGCGCTACGGCTTCTTCATCGGGTGCTCTCGCTTCGCCGAGGAGGAAGGCGGGTGCAAGTACATCCGCAACCTCGACGGGCAGGAGCGTCCCGAGCCCGAGATGCTCGACGAGACCTGCCCGGATTGCGGCCGCCCGCTCCAGCGCAAGTTCGGGCGATTCGGACCGTTCGTAGGGTGCTCGGGGTACCCCGACTGCCGCTACATCAAGAAGGACCCGCCGAAGTCGACCGGCGTGACCTGCCCCCAGTGCAGGCAGGGCGAGATCGTCGAGCGGCGGACGCGCTTCGGCCTGATGTACGGGTGCGAGCGCTACCCCGACTGCGACTTCGCCGTGAACCATCCGCCCATAGGCGACCATCCCTGCCCGGAGTGCGGCTCCCTCCTGATCCGGCGTCCGAAGAGCATCCGATGCTGGGGCTGCGGGGCGGAACTCGACGGGGACATCAACGTGACCAAGTCGGGCGACCCGCAAGCCGAGGCCGAGGCCCGGGCGGCCAAGGCCGCGGCCCGGGCGGCGCGCGCCGCCGCCAAGAAGCGCACGACGACGAGCAAGAAGACCACGGCGAAGCGATCACCCGCGAGGAAGAAGACCGCCACCAAGAAGACGACGGCCAAGCGCTCGACCACACGCAAGTCGGCAACCAAGCGCTCGCCCGCCAAGACGCGAGCGATGGCGGCCGGGAACGGTCGTGCGGAGGAGGCGCCGGCCGCGGACCCGGTTCCCGAGGCCGCGGTCGCCGAGGGCGCGGCCGCCGCGCCGGCCGACGGTCAGGTGACTCGGAGTCCGGTCCCGGAGAGTTCAGCCTCGGAGCACTAGGTGTCGAGCTTCGCCGACGAGGTCGCGCGGCTGAGAGGGACACGGCCGGCGACCTTCAAGGACCTCATCACCGCGCCGGCGTTCTCCAAGCTGCTGATCGCGCAGACGGTCAGCTCGTTCGGCGACTGGGTCGGGTTCGTGGCCGTGACGGCGCTGGTCGCCGCCAAGGGTGGGGAGGCGGCCGGCGCGTACGCGATCGCCGGCGTCATGGCCGCCCGTATGCTCCCCGCGCTGTTGTTCGGGCCGGTCGCGGGCGCGTTCGTAGACCGATTCAGCCGCAAGACGCTGATGATCACCGCAGACATCGCGCGCGGCTCGCTGTATGCGCTGATGCCGTTCCTCGGGCCGCTGTGGGCGATCTACCTCCTGTCGTTCGCGATCGAGTGCTTCTCGCTGCTGTGGACACCGGCACGCGACGCGTCGCTGCCGAACCTGGTCCCGCGCCGGCAGCTGGGCAACGCGAACTCGCTCGGGCTCATCGTGACGTACGCGACTTTGCCGCTCGGCGGGCTCGTGTTCGCCTTCTTGTCTGGCGGCTCGGACCTGTTCCCCTGGCTGTCCGACAACCCGGCGTTCCTGGCTCTGTGGCTGGACGCCTTCACGTTCGGCGTTTCCGCCATGCTCGTGAGCCGGATCGCGATCCCGCGGCCGGTCCCGAAATCGTTCGCTCGCCTGGACCTGTCGCACGTCGGCCGGGATATCGCCGACGGGATCCGCTTCCTCCGGGAGGACTCCCTGGCGTCGTCGATGACGCTGGGGATCGTCGCGGCGTTCACCGCGGTCGGGGCCGTGCTTGCGCTCGGGCCCGTGTTCGCGCGGACCTCCCTCGGGGCCGGCGACCCCGGGTGGGGGATCCTGGTCACGTCGTTCGGGATCGGCATGGGCATCGGGATGGCGACCTCGAACAAAATGGTCGAGTTCGTCGAGCGCGAGTATGTGTTCGTGTGGTCGATCATGGCGGCCGCGGGGACCTTGCTGGTTCTGGCCGCGATGGCCGGGATCGGCCTGGCCGCCGTCATCACCGTGGTGCTCGGCGCCTTCTGCGGCTCGGCCTGGGTGAGCGGGTACGTGCTCCTCCAGGAGAACGTCACCGACGAGTTCCGAGGCCGGACCTTCGGGGCACTGACCGTGCTCTCCCGCCTCGGCCTGTTCCTGTCGCTCACGGTGTTCCCGCTGCTCGCCGGCGCGATCGGCACGCACACGCTGACGATCGGCGAGCGCACGTTCGACCTCTCGGGTACCCGCGCCGCCCTGATGGTGGCCGGCCTGGGCGCGCTGCTGGCGGGCGTCTTCACCCGACAGAGGTTGCGACGGTTCCGCGTGGGGCGGCAGACTCCGCTCGCCTTGGTACCGAAGTTGAAGCGGCCGCCGACCAACGGGCTCTTCGTCGCCTTCGAGGGCGTGGAGGGCTCGGGCAAGGGCACCCAGATCCGCCTCGCGCAGGAGTGGCTCGAGGGGCAGGGGGTGAAGGTGCTCGTCACGCGCGAGCCCGGCGGCACCCCGGTGGGCGAGGAGCTGCGAAAGGTCCTGCTGGATCACGCGACCGGCCACATCGAGCCCAAGACGGAGGCGCTGCTGTTCGCCGCGAGCCGGGCCCAACATGTGGCCTCGGTGATCCGGCCGGCGCTGGCCGAGGGTCGGGTCGTGATCTGCGACCGCTACATCGACTCGTCGCTCGCCTACCAGGGTTCGGCGAGGGGGCTGGGGGAGCAGGACGTGCTCACACTGAACGTGTGGGCGACGCAGGGACTGTTCCCCGACCTCGTGCTCCTGCTCCACCTGGAGCCGGAGGCCGGGCTGCTCCGCTCGCTCGAGGAGCCCGACCGCATCGAGCTCGAGGGGGAGGACTTCCACGCCAAGGTGGCCGACGCCTATCTCCGCATGGCGGAGGAGCACCCCGAGCGGTTCGTGGTGGTGGATGCGGACCGGCCGCCCGAGCAGGTACACGAGCAGGTGATCGAGGCGCTCGCCCGCGTCCTCAAGGAGCGGGAAGATGACCGGCGTGACTGATGACGCGTTCCCGGTGCTTGGCACGGTGCCCGGCCAGGAGCTCGCGACGGCGTTCCTTCGTCAGGCCGCCGCCCGGCCTCACCACGCCTACCTGTTCGCCGGCCCGGAGGGCGGCGGCAAACAGCAGGCCGCGCGGGCGTTCGCCGCCGCCTTGCTGTGCAAGCGGGGCGGGTGCGGCGAGTGCCGCGACTGCCGGCTCGCACTCGAGGACCGTCACCCCAACGAGGTGGTCGTCGAGCCCGAGGGGCGCGACATCCACGTGGAGACCGTTCGAAGCGAGATCTGGCACCCGGCGTACCGGACCTCCCCAGAACCGGGCCGCAAGGTCTTCGTGATCCGCGAGGCCGACCGGTTGAACCCGTCCGCGGCCGACGTCCTACTCAAGGTGCTCGAGGAGCCGCCGGCGGACGCCGTGCTGATGCTGCTCTCGGCCCGGCCCGACGAGCTGCCGGAGACGATCCTGTCCCGCTGCCACGTCGTCTCGTTCCGGCCGTTGTCCGAATCCTTCGTGGCGCGGGCGCTCGAGGCCGAGGGGATCGAGGCCGGTCGGGCGCTCCTCGCGGCACGCCTCGCGGGGGGCAACCTCGGACGGGCCCGCCGCTTGGGGTCGGGGACGGACGGGCTGGCGTTCCGCGAGACCGCGCGCGAGGCGCTCGACCGCGTGTCACACGGACCCGCGGGGGCGATCGAGGCCGCCGAGCTCGTGCTGGCGGCGGCCGAGCGCTACCGCAAGGACCTCGGGACCGAGCTCGAATCCGAGCTCGCCCCGTTCCTGGACGAGCGGGGCCGCCCCGAGGACGCGTATCGGGGCGCGATCCGCCGGCTCGAGGAGCGTCACAAGCGGCAGGTCCGGCGCGCCGAGCGCGACTACGTGGACCGCGTGCTGCTGGGCGTGTCGGCGCTCGTTCGCGATCGCGTCGCCATCGCGGTGGGCGGCGGCCCCGACGTTCTGATGAACCCCGATCTCGAACTCGAGGCGACCGACGTGGCCGCGGCCGCGGCCGCCATGGCCTCGGTCGAGGACGCCCGGGCCGCCTTGGCCGAGGACCTGAACCTGAATACCCGCCTCGTGCTCGAGCAGGCGTTCCTGGGCATCGCTCGCGCCGCATAGCGGGACCTGCAGGTACGCCCGTTCGGGGCATCCGAACAGTGGTGCTGGCATCACTGTGGCGGCGATGGCCGGGTGGGACGCTTGTCTCGGAGGGAAACAGCGATGACGGTGCGAGTGCTCATCGTGGACGACCAGGAGCCGTTCCGCCTGGCCGCTCGGATGGTGGTGGACGCCACCGACGGGTTCGAGGTGGTCGGGGAGGCCGAGACAGGCGAGGCCTCGGTGGAGATGGCCCGCGAGCTGACGCCCGATCTGGTCCTGATGGACGTGAACCTGCCCGGCATCAACGGTCTCGACGCGACGCGGCAGATCCTGTCGCATCAATCCGGTTCGGTCGTCGTCCTGCTCCTGTCCACGTACGAGGAGGAGGAGTACGCGCCCCGGGCCGCCGAGTGCGGGGCGGCCGCGTACATCCCCAAGGCCATGTTCGGTCCGGACCGTCTCGAGTCGGCATGGGCGGCCGCGAGGTCGGCGGATCGTGGCGCTACCGAACCGGGATCGACCCGATGACGATGGTGCCCTCACCGGGCGCCGAGCTGACCGCGAACGTCCCGCCGATCGCCTCGATCCGATCCGTCATCCCCTGCAGACCGAGGCCGGCGGCCACGTGCAACGGATCGAACCCTCTGCCGTCGTCGCTGACGCGGAACGACAATCGTCCGTCCAGTTGCTCGAACGCGACGCTCGCTCGGTTCGCCCCCGAGTACTTGGCGACGTTCTGTAGCGCCTCGAGGCAGCAGAAGTACACGGCCGCCTCGACGTCCTGGTCGTAGCGTCCGACACCGTTCGAGATGAGCTCGACGTCGAGCTGTGACTTCCGAGCCTGTGCCTCGATCGCCGCCGACAGACCCTTGTCCGCGAGCAGGGGTGGGTAGATGCCGCGTGCGAGGTCGCGCAGGTCCTCGAGCGCCTCGGTCGTCTCGGCCTGCAACTGGCCGAGCAGCTCGTGCGTCTTCGCCGGGTCGCGTTCGACCATCCCATCGGCCAGGCGCAGCTTCACCGATAACGCGACGAGCTGCTGCTGCGCGCCGTCGTGGATGTTGCGTTCCAGGCGCCGCCGCTCCTCGTCCTGCGCCGCCACCAGGCGCCTTCGCGAGGCGCGCAGCTCCTCGATCAGCCGCACGTTCCGAAGGACCAGCCCCGCCTGACCCGCGAGGTCCTTGATCAGGTTTTCCTTGGTCGGGTTCATGGGGTCGTTGGCGTGCATCGATACGGTGATCGCGCCGAGCTGCTCTCCCTGGTGACGGACGACGAACACGTCGCCGGTCAGGTCGGCGAGCGTGGCGGCAGGCGCGAGGTCCTCCTCGGATACGAGGTCGTTGGAAACGGGCCACGTGATGGTCGGCCGGAGCTGGCCGCCCACCAGCAGCCAGATCGTGACGCTCTTCGCCCCCGTCCCCTCACCGACGATCGCCCCCATGCGCGTGAGCACGTCGTCGGTCGCATAGGACTCGGCCATCCGCTCGGAGAACTGCGTCAAGACCTCGTACGGGGTCGCCCGCTTCCCATAGACGATCCGGTCGGCGATCCGTCTCGACAGGCGGAGCAACGGCCAGGCGAGCGCCCCGATCCCGATGCCGATGACCAGCGCCGCCCCGGGAGGGTCGAGAGGACCGACGACGAGGCCGCCGATCACCAGAAGCACGAAACCCGAGATGGCGACGAGCAGCACCAGCAGGATCGTCGCGACGATCGCCTTCTTGAGCACGACGTCGAGGTCCCACAGGCGGTAACGGAGCACCGCGACGGCCGCGGCGGCCGGGATCCCCACCCCGAAGGAGAGGAAGAAGACGAGGAACAGGAGGTCGTTGAGGGTCGTCGACTCGTTGGGCCCTTGGCCGATCGCGGTCACGATCGTCAGGATCAGGAAGACGATCGCGACCAGCCCGACGTACACGAGCAGCCGGATCTGCTGCCGTTCCTCGCCACGAGCGGCCCGATAGCGCATCACGAGCGAGATCACGGCGAGAATCGCGACGACGAGCGCGGCCAGACCGGCAACCCACTGGATCGCCTGCAGGACCGAATCCAGCGCCTGGATGCCGACCGGGTTCTGCGGGTCGGCGATCCCCGGCACGTCGGTGACGTCCACGGGCCCGGCCCGGAACATCGAGCACACGATCGCGAGCGAGAAGACCGCCACGGTCGCGTACGGCAGCCAGCGCCACCGGGGCGACGCAGGCGATCCGGTCGGGAACAAGGAGACGAGCAGCACGACGGCGCCCACCGGGAGGAGGAAGATCCACGTCTGGAGCCAGACGGCGAAGGATGCGAAGGGCAGTCCGCCCGGGTTGGTGTACAGGGCGTACTTCGCGTAGTCCGATGAGCTGAACGAGACCAGGAAGCCGATGCCGGTGGTCAGCATCAGCCATCCGATCGGGCTCTTCGGAAGGCGATAGGCGACGAGGGCACCGATCGACGCGTACCCGAACATCATCGCGATGGCGAAGATCGCGAAGGTCGGGTCCTCGGAAAGGGAGCCGTTGCGGACCCCCAGCGTCAATCCGCCCGCGAGGAGCAAGATCGTCAGGCCCCAGAGCACCCACGACAGCCGTCTGGCGAAGCTCATCGCTCTGCCTCCACGGGGACGCGTCCGCCGATCGTCGTCCCGCGGCCCGGGGCCGACTCGAGCTCGAGTTCGCCGCCCACGGCCTCGAGACGGTCAGCCATGCCCCGCAGGCCCGTTCCATGGGCGGCGGCGCCGGTCTCGAACCCGACCCCGTCGTCCCGGACTTCGAACACGAGGTCGCCGTTCAGCTCGCGGAGCGTGACGGTCGCTTCGCTTGCCTGTGCGTACTTGCCGATGTTCTGGAGCGCCTCGAGCACGCAGAAGTAAACCGCGGACTCCACCTCCTGCGGGTACCGTCCGACGCCGTCGGGCTCCAGGCGGACGGGCACGACCGCCTTGCGACCCTGGGCCTCCAGCGCCGCCGATAGGCCTCGGTCGGCGAGGATGGGCGGGTAGATGCCGCGCGCCAGGTCACGCAGGTTCTCCAGGGCGTCGGTGGTGTCGGTCTGCAGCCGACCGACGAGCTCGAGCGCCTTCGCCGGATCGCGCTCGAGCATGGGCCCGAGGAGCCGCATCTTGATCCCGAGCGCGACCAGTTGCTGCTGAGCGCCGTCGTGGATGTCGCGTTCGAGCTTTCGGGCGCGTTCGTCCTGAGCTCCCACGATACGGCGGCGCGACGCGCGGAGCTCCTCGATCAGCCGCGCGTTCCGAAGCACCAAACCGGCCTGCGACGCCAGGTCACGAACGAGCTTGTCCTTCGCCGGGTTCATGGGGTCATTGGCCGGCATCGTCACCGCCAGCGCTCCGAGCTCCTCGCCACGGTCGGTCACCGGCACCATGTGTTCGTCGGCCGTCGCGGTCGAGCCCTCGGGCCATCTGGCGCCCTCCTCGAGGTCCGAGCCGATCCTAAGGAGCACGCGGGTGCTGCTCGCGCCCGTGCCCTCGCCCAGCAGCCGGGCCATGCGCGGGAGCACGTCTTCCGCCGCGTATGTCTCGCCCACGCGCCCCGAGAACTCGGTGAGCACGGCGTACGGGTCGGCCCGGTCGCCGAACACGATGCGTCGTGCGGTCGACCGCGCGTACCGCACCACGGGCCACGCGAGGACGCCGGCCAGCAGTCCGACGACGACGCCGGCCGTCGCGCCGAACGCGAAGAAGCTCGCCGCGCCCACCACCGCCAGACCGACCGCGGCCAGCAGGACGGTCAGCACGAAGGCGACGAGCGCCTTCTTGATAACGACATCGAGGTCCCACAACCCGTGTTTGAAGATCGCGATGAGATAGGCCCCTGGGATACCCACGGCGAGCGTGAGCGCCAAGACGACCCACAGGACGGTGAACGGATCGATGCCCGCGACCGTGAAGGACTTGCCCTCCGCCAGGGTGGAGCCGACGACCACTCCGCCGATGAGCAGGAGGAGGAACGCGATGCCAGCGACGGTGGCGACGAAGACGAGCCACCGCATCTGCTGGCGCGCCTCACCGGTCGAACGCCTGAATCGCCCGCGTACGGCCAGGACCGTGGAAAGGGATGCGCCGAACGCGATGATGGTGCCGATCGCGACGATGCCTCCGGCCGTCCCGGCAAGCGCGGGGACGCCGATCGGGTTCAGGTAGAT
>Ga0126377_10002222_pt1 | contig 13244 bp, 9 predicted proteins | sample PanSoiMetPlot_22_FD_92647 | JGI IMG/M metagenome (GOLD analysis project Ga0126377, IMG submission 92647) | Tropical forest soil microbial communities from Panama - MetaG Plot_22 | ecosystem: Environmental > Terrestrial > Soil > Tropical forest > Bulk soil | place: Panama | collected 2016-02-17
CCACCTGCGATCAAGACGGGAGCTTCGTCGGTCATGGCATTCTCCTCCGGCTGAATCGACCAGCGCGCGCCCCATCATACGTAGGGCGACCGCCGGAGGTGCAAGCCCGAAGACGGACGGCGGAGTGGCGGCAGGCGCCGAGGAGATCCAGCCGCCCGCCGCGATGTTCTAAGGCGCCAGCTCCGCGGGCCTGCGCGACCCCTTCGGTCACGTGTGGGTGCTGCTGTCGTGGAAGGAGGACGTCGACCCCGCCGAGATGGAGCGAAGGGGGACCGCGCTGCTCGGAGGTGCGGGCTCAGCCTCCGGACAGGCCGTCACGGGGGGGCGCGACCAGCTCGCGCTCGCCGCTGCGGACGATTCACTTTCGACGGCCGGTTGCGTCCACGCACGGCGAAGCGTCGACACCGGCGCTTTGTTCGTCCCACCTCTTTTCGCAGCCGCCGCGCGTGCCCCATGCTGCAAGGATGAAGAAGCTGTCGATCGCCGCTGCCCTTGCGCTTCTGTTGACCCTCTCCGGCGCCGCCTGGGCCGCCGTCGTGACCGTCAGCGGCCACGGCCAGAGCTTCGATCCCGGCATCGCGCTGGAGAACGCCCGCGCCGACGCTCAGGCCAAGTGCACCGCGCAAGGTGGCACGCCTCTCGAGGAGGTGTACAACCACGTCACCAGGGCCAACCTCTGGCTCGCAGATTCGATCTGGAACTGCGACGTGCCCTGATCCCGCTCACTCGCCGAGGGCGGCGTAGCGGAACAGGCTGTAGCGGTATCGCTCCTGGTCGCGGATGCGCTGCGCGATGACGCCGTGCAGCGCGTCGTCCCACCGGGTGAGCTCGGCGATGAACCTGTCGGCGGCGGACTTGTCGCCGGCCTCCTGGATCGCGAGGACGCGGCCGAGGAGCTCGCGCACCACCGCGTGATAGCGCCGGTAGTCGATCGACAGCGTGCCCTTGCCCCGGTCGAAGCGGAGCAGGCCCTTGTCGAGGAAGAAGTTCCACTGCATGAGCTCCATCGTCGGGTAGGGCTGGTCGCGGCGCGGCCGGTTGTTGAGCAGGACGCGCTGGATCCCGGCCGCGTACACCGCGCGGAGCGCGCGGTCGTCGTAGTAGCGGCGCGCGCGCAGCGCCTCGGCGACGTGGAGCGACACGAGGTCCGACTTCATCTCCTCGAGGAGATCGGCGGCGTCGCCCAGGCCGTCGGCGAGGGTGCGGCCGTCGTGGGTCCGGTCGACGCCGAGGTAGTGGCCGACCTCGTGCCACATGGTGCGCTGGAACTCGCCGTCGGCGACGAGCTCGTCGGCGTGCGCCGGCGCGACGACCGCGCGCCAGGCGCGCCTGGACTTCTCGAACAGCTCCGGGTTCCGCATGACGCTGGCGCGCAGGAGGATCGTCCGCCCGTACCGCCGCGCCAGGTACGCCTCGTTCGGGAGGATCGTCGCCGTGTTGCCGCCGCGCGCCTGCCCGAAGTCGGCGACCACGTCGTAGACGCCGACGGGGATGCGGTCGCGAACCTTCTTGTGGCTCCGGTACGGCAGCGCGTCCTCGAACGCCTGGAGGCTGCCGATCGCGCCGCGCACCGCGTCGGTCTCGGCATCGCGCCTGGCCAGGAGGCTGAGCGAGAAGAACGTCTTCGTGCCGAACAGCTCGTCGTCGTACGTCTCGTACGAGCCGATCTGCGCGTTCAGATGGCCGAGCTCGGCCGTCACCCAGGCGGCGTCGCCGGACTCGTAGTCGTCGGACAGGAGGTCGCGGGCGCGGTTGCGCAGGTAGCCGGCGAGCTCGGGGTCGTCGCCGACGACCGCGTCCGCCGCCTCGTCGAGCAGCCCGTGCGCCTGCACCATCCGGTCGGCGTACGCGACCGAGTACGGCACCGCGTACAGCCCCGCGGGGGCGCGCCGCAGCGCCTCGAGCCCCGCGCGAAGCCCCGGGTGCAGCGTATCGAGCGCGGGGTGCCGGTCGAGCGCGGCGAGGTCGGCGGCGAGCGACGCCTCGTCCGCCCGCCGGACGACCGTGCGCGGTGCCAGGATCGCGGCGCGACGGTCGGGGTGCGCGGCGAGGAACGCGTCGATCTCCTTGGCCTCGATGCCCCACGGATAGACGGTCTTGCCCGGCGCGACCGGCCGCACGCCCAGGAAGGGCACGCGCTGGTTGTCGAGCGTGTTCGCGATCGGGCCCTGAAACAGCCGGTAGAGCGTGCGCAGGTGCTCGGAGCGCTCGCTCCGGTCGAGCCCGGCCACCAGCCCCCGCGCCGCCGGTGCGTCGATGTGCCGCTGGTCCTCGTAGAGCTCCTGCATGATCGCGCCGACCTTCAGGAGCTTGTCGGCGGCGGCGCGCTCGCCGGCCGAGAGCCGGGCCAGGTCGGGCGCGAGCCGCACCGTGAGCGTCTTCTCGACGATCGGCCGCGTCTGCTCGACGGTCCACGCGCGCTGGAGCATCAGCGCGTCGCCGCGCGGCGCCGCGGCATGGGTCGCGACCGGCATCTCGGCCCTCCCTCCGCACGCGGCGACGACGATGGACAGGGTGAGCGCTCCGAGCATCCGCATGGGCCCGGACGATACCGAACCACGGCGCGCGCGTCGCGGTCGATGTTCGCGGCCGCGCTATTCGCGCCGGTGTCCGCCTCTCGTGCCGGGCCCCATGAACTGCCGGAGCGCCGCGAGCCACTTCGCGAAGCCCTCCTTCTCGAAGTAGCCGGTCCAGCGATCGAGCTCCTCCGCGGCGCAGTCGAAGGTTGCCCACCATTCGACGAAGGCCTGGTTGCTCTCGACGACCGGGAGCACGCGGATGGTGGCGACGTGGTTGCGAACCGGAAACGGCGGCGGATCGCAGAGCGCGTAGGTGTACGAGCGCTCCAGGTCCGAGTGGGCGAGCAGGACCTGGCGGATCACCCTGTCACCGGCGGTGATGCGCCGGACGCCGCCCACCTGGTCGCCCGCCTTGCCCGCTTCGATCGTCGTCTCGCTCGGGACGCCGGCCCACGCGTAGCTGTCGAATGCCCGGATGGTCGCCCATACCTCGGCGGCCGGATTTTCGAGCACGATGCTGTAGTAGCTTCTGGCCATGAAACGACCTCTCTCCGTCATGGACGGTCGAGATCGAGGCTAGTGACGAGCCAGGCCGCGCGCCCTCCGCTTCTTGCGCTGGAAGTCGCTCGAGCGGCCGCGACGCCGCCGGCCGGTCATCGTCTGACGACCTTGACCCTGCGAGCGATGATCTCGACAACCTCCGCCCCACCTCTCCACGATCGAGTGTGGAGAAGGAGCGGCCAGCCGTCCCAGACGAAGATCTTCAGATCGGGCGCGTGGTAGCGGTCGGCCAGCCAGGTCGCGGAGGCAAACGGCTTCAGGGCCGCGTACAGACCGCCCTCCGTCGTCGGGGTCTTCAGCTGCTCGACCTCCTCGATGTCCGTCCACGCGAGTCGTCGCCGGACCAGGCCCCACAGGCCCACGATGCAGAGCCCCTCGTCGGAGACGAGCAGCGACCTCGACGTCGCCCACACGACCGGAATGGTGAGCGCGCATCCGATCGCGAGCCAGGTCCATCGGCTCGCATACACCTCGACGATGCCGCCGGCGAATGACCAGAGCAGCACGACGAGAGAGAGAAAGATCGAAAGCGCAAGATTGGGCCGGTACCTGTACGTCTTCTCCATCGTCTGGTCCCTCCTGTCCAGGCCGCGATCGCGGTGACGCGTTGTCCCAGGATGTCGGACCGGGCGGGCCCCGGTTGCGCGCGCCCGGTTGCGAAACGGCGGTGCCTCCATCGCCATGGCGACGCATGGAGAGCACACGTTCGTTTTTTATTGACCGGAGAGGGACGGCGCAGTACTCGATCGGTCATGGTTGGATGGCCTCGCCGGGTGCCCCTGCTGACGACCCTGGTCGCCCTCGCCGCCGCGGCGGGCTGCGCCGCCCCCCCCACCGACGGTCCTGGCGTGCTCGGGAGCGCGGCGTCGATTCGATTCGCATGGACCGGCGAGGAGCCGCTGCAGTTCGCGGACGTGCCGTTCCCCAGCGAGCTCTACCGCGACGCCCAGGGGCGCATCGCGATCGGGGCGCTACCCAATCTGAGCAGCGATGGGCCGCTGTTCGCCGCGATCCGCGATGAGCTGGCGCAGCGCTCCGGCTTCTGTGCCAGCTGCAACATCACGTTCGGGGTCGACGGTGAGCTCGACCCCGATACGTTGACGGCCGGCGCCGAGCCCGGCGCGAGCGCTTCTGTCGACGACGCGATCGCGCTGGTCGACATCGATGAGAGCTCGCCCGCGCTCGGCGAGGCCGTGCCGCTGCGCGTGCAGTACGACGCCGGGGCGGGCCTGCTCGCGATCCGTCCGGCGCGCGGGCACGTGCTTCGCGGCGGGCGCCGCTACGCCGCGGTCGTGACCGACCGCGTGCGGGGCAAGGACGGGCACGCGCTGGCCGCCGCACCGGCCTTCGCCGCGCTGCGCGACGGGGGAGCGCGCGACGAGCGGGAGGCCGCGCTGGCGGCGAGCCTCGACGCGCTCACCGAGCTCGGAGTGCCTCGCGAGCGGGTGGTGGGCCTCGCCGCGTTCAGCGTCGAAGATCCGGCGGCCGACCTCCGTGCGATGCGGTCGTCGATCCAGGCCTCGGTCATCGGCGACATCGCGGTCGACGCGGTGTGGAGCGGCCCGGAGCTCGACGATCTGCTCGGGGTCCCGGAGACGCCGGGGCCCGGGGTCGACCGCGCGCCGCAGGCCGGCACGTCCGGCACGGCATCCATCGCCCACGAGACGACCGCGCTGGTGGTCGCCGGCAGCTTCGCCGCGCCGCGCTTTGCGGCGGGCACCGGCACGGACATCGGTGCGCTGGTCCGCCGGGCGGACGGCACGCCCACGCCGACCGGGGTGGATCGCGTGCCGTTCGTGCTGATCGTGCCCACCGGCGCCGCGATCGATCATCTGCCCGTCGTGATCTCGCAGCACGGCTTCAGCGCGAGCCGCACCACCGGCTTCGCCCTGGCCGACACGATGGGCGCCGAGGGCTTCGCGGTGCTGGCCATCGACGCCTACCAGCACGGCCAGCGCGCGGCTTCCGCCGCCGACCGCCTTCATGCGATGCGCGGCGACGTCGACGGACCCGACGGATTCGCGGAGACGGTGCAGCTCGACATCGTGTCGCGCGTGTTCGGCCTCGCCGGCGTGCCATCGGATCTGACGCTCTACCCCGGCTACCCGCTCGCCGCGTTCGCGCAGTTCGCCGCCGATGTGATGAGCACGGTGCGGCTCGTGCGCTCGGGCGACCTCACCGCGCTGCGCGAGGCGGATCCGCTGCTCGAGGGCCTCGCGTTCGATCCGGAGCGCATCGTGTATGTCGGCAACTCGATGGGCGCCGTGGTCGGCACGGCCGTGGAGGTCGTCGAACCGGACGTGAACGCGTTCGTGCTCGACGTCATGCCCGGTTCGATCGTCGAGACGCTCGCCGAGTCTGCAGAGTTCCGCCCGCTGGTCGAGACGGTGGTCCTGCCGATCCTCGGCGTCGAGGACTACTTCGACGAGGTCGAGCACGCGATGCTGTTCGATCCGAGCGTGGATCTCGTGCGCTGGGTGCTCGAGCCGGTCGACCCGCTCGCGCTCGCGCCGGGTCTCGTCCGCGCGGATGGACCCGATCTGCTCGTCCAGCTGGCCGGGCACGACGAGGTCGCCGCGCCGGCGGCGAGCGAATCGGTCCTCGCCGCGGCCGGTATTCCGGGGCTCGGCACCTTCGCCTTCGCGGCGGTCGATTCGGCGACCGCGCCGGTCCGCGCCAACCTCGGCGGATCGACCATCGCCGCCGTCCGCTTCGACGGGGCGATGCACGGCATGCTCGAGGTCTCGCGCCAGACCTCCCGCTGGGCCGAGCCGCTGGTGCCTCCCCTCGTGGAGCGCGCCGCGGTCGACCTCGACAATCCCATCGCGGCCGTGCACGAGCAGATCGCGGGCTTCTTCCGCACCTTCCGCGACGCGGGCCGCGCCACCATCGATCCGTGAGCGGCGCGCGGCGGAGCGCCGCACCGATCCGGTGAGACACCGCACGATCCGTCCGAGCGGCCTGCCCGGGCGGGCGCCCCGCGGGTCCGGGAGCGCGAGGGCTCGATCGACAGGGGTTCCGGTGCGCCCGATGTGGCCTAAGCTCCCGGGTCGACGCCCCCCGATGTCGTGGACAGGGGTCGGCGCCATCACTCTCGCCGCCGGTGGCGTTCCTGCAAGAGAGATGGAGAGCGCACGAATCGAAATAGAGGAGCTGCTGCGAGAGAGCCGCTGGCTGCGCCGGCTGGCCGGCCACCTGGTCGCAGATCCGGCGGAGGCGGACGACGTCGCGCAGCAGACCTATCTGGCCGCGCTGGCGTCGCCGCCGCCCGTCGAGCGCGCGGTCCGACCGTGGCTCGCGCTCGTCGCGCGCAACGTCATCCGCTCGCGCTTCCGCGCCGACCGACGCCGGAGCCGGCGAGAGCAGGCGGCCGCCGACCGGGCGGACGTGGTCGCGCCCGACCAGCTGCTCGAGCGGGTCGAGCTGCAGCGCCTCCTGGCCGAGCTGGTCGCCGGGTTGCCCGAGCCGTACCGCGCCGTGATCGTGCTGCGCTTCTATCGCGACCGCTCGGCGGCCGAGATCGCCGCGGCCGAGCAGGTGCCGGCCGCGACCATCCGCTGGCGGATCCAGCGCGGGCTGGAGCTGCTGCGTGCCGGTCTGGATCGGCGCCACGGCGGCAAGCGCGCGGACTGGAAGCCGACGCTGGCGGGATTCGCCGGTCTGCCGCGGCGGACTCGGCCTGGCCCGGGCACCGCAGCGATGGGCACGGTCGCGTCGATCGCAGCGAAGCTCGGGCTGCTTGCGGGCGCGGCGCTGACCCTGTGCGCGGTGGCCGCGCTCGCCATCACGCCGCGCGGCGGCGCCTCGCCGGCGGCAGCGGCGACGCCACGGCCGAGCCCCGAGCAGGGGTCATCCTCGCCAGCGGCGATCCGGGCGACCCGCCCTGTGGTCGGCCGCCCGTCGGGCGCGCGGTCCATCGACGAGTCGCCCGGCCGTGCTGGTCCGCGCGACCGTCGCGGCGACCGGCCGGTGCGTGTGGGCCCCTTCGAGTCGCGCCGCGGACCTGCCGGTGCCGAGCCGCTCGTGACCGAGGTGGCATTGCCGCTCAGCTCGGTGGATGTGCAAGGCCGCACCGAGGAGCTCGCACCTCTCTTCGATGAATGCGTGGACGCGGCGCTCGAGCGGAATCCGAGGCTGAAGGGCGGCGCCGTCCTCGAGATCGCCGTGGTGGCCGACCCGGAAGTGGGCGCGCAGGTCGAGAGCGCCGAGCTGCGGCCGGTCATCGGCGATCCGCCCGACGAGGAGCTGGTCGAGTGCGTGCGTGAGACCAGCTTCGCGGTCGAGCTGGAGCGGCCAGACTGGTTCGTCGGGCGCACAGTCTTCCGCTTCCCGGCCCTGCTCGGCCCGGCGGCCGAGCAGGACATGAAGGACATCTCCATGGCCGTGTTCCTGCGCGTTCGCGAGCTCGGCCGCTCGTCGTATTGACCGACATCGGCCGGCCACGACGGGCTCGCACGACGAGTCGCGCGGCTCAGCTGCTGCGAAGGTCAATCGCACTGCCGCGAGTGTGGACCGGCGGGACCAGTTCCGCGTCCGGACATCGTATGCTCCCCGGCCGATGGCCGCTCGCGCGCTCGTCGTCTCCGCCACCGGGCTGCTCTGGCGCGGGTTCCACGTCGTGCCGACCGACCGGAGGTCGCGCGACGGAGCGCCGGTCAACGGCCTCTTCGCAGTGGCGCGCGCGATCGCGCGGACGATCGACTACAAGATGCCCGCGCGCGCGGTCGCAGTGATCGATGCGAACGCGGCGAAGGAACCGTGGCCGGAGCTGCTCCGGGCCCAGCTGGCTCCTCTGCCGGAGCTGCTGCAGGCCTTCGGCCTGCGCGTGGTCGAGGCGCCCGATGAGGTCCACCTGGTCGCCTCGTATGCGCAGGCCGCGCTCGACCGGGGCGACGACGCCATCGTCGTCGGGGTCGACAAGCGCTACGCGCAGCTCGTGAGCGATCGGCTGTGGTGGTACGACGCGAACAAGGACACCCGCTACACGGCGGAGATCGTGGAGAGGCGATTCGGGGTACCGCCGTCGCAGGTGGCGGAGTGGCTGGCCCTGGTGGGCGAGGAGGACGTGCTGCCCGGGATCTCCGGGATCGGGGCCAAGGGGGCAACGTCGCTGCTGGAGACCTACGGCTCGGTCGCCGGCGCGCTCGCGGAGCTGGACACCATCAAGGGACGGCTGGGCAACGCGCTGCGGGCCGCCGGCGAGGCGTTGCCGCGCGAGCTGGCGCGCGCCCGGCTCGACACCAGCCGGCCGTTGCCCCTCCCGCTCGACGCGCTCTCCTACGAGCCCCCGGCGGCGGCGCCGCTCAACCGCCTGTTCGAGCGGCTGGGATTCGCCGAGCTCCTGCTGTCGGACGGCGCCTCGATCCGCGCCGAGGTCTGCGAGACGCCCGCCGAGGTGGAAGCCGCGCTCGCCCGCCTCGGCGACGGCCCGATCGCGATGCACGCGCTCCTCGAGGATCCCGCTCCGTTTCGCGAGGCCCTGGCGGGGATCGCGCTGTCGGCGGGGCAGGGCGAGGCCTTCTATGTGGCCTGCGCGGGCCCGGCGTGGCCGTCTCTCGTGTCGTGGCTCGAGGATGCGCGGGCGACGAAGCTGGGCCACGACCTCCTGCCCGCGGCGGTGAGCCTGCGGCATGCCGGCGTCGAGCTGGCCGGCGTGACCGGGGACTCACAGCACGCGTCGCACCTGACGCAGCCGAGCAACTGGGCGCCACACGAGCTCGCCGGGGTCGCCAGGGAGGTGCTCGGACGCGCGCTCCCCGACGACGACTCCGCGCGCGGGGTCGGGCAGAAGCGAAGAGCGTGGACTGCGTTGCCGGCCGACCGGGTCGCGCAGCTGGCAGGCGCCCGGGCGCAGGCCAGCGCGGAGATCTGGCGGACGCTGTCACCCGCGGTCGACGGCGCGCTCCTGGCCGAGTACATCGAGCTGGCCGGCACCTGCGCGCGCATGGAGCTGACCGGCCTCGTCATCGACCGTTCTGCGCTCGATCGGGCCGAGCAGGCGTTCGCCGGGATCGAGGCGGAGGTGGCGCAGCGGATCGAGGCGCTCGCGGGCCATTCCTTCAACATCAACTCGACCAAGCAGCTCGGCACCGTGCTGTTCGCGGAGCTGAAGCTCCCGGTGGCGAGCCGCACCAAGACCGGCTGGAGCACCGCCACCGAGGCCCTCGAGAAGATCGAGCACGCCCATCCCATCGTGCCGCTGGTCATCCGGTGGCGGCTCCTGCGCCGCCTGCGCGACAGCTGGGTGATCGCCCTTCGCCGCTGCATCGACGGCGACGGCCGCGTGCACTCGCGCTTTCACGTCGCCCGCTCGTTCTCGGGGCACCTGGTCAACACCAACCCCGACCTGGGGCGCGTCCCCGGCCGCACGCCCGAGATGGAGATGATCCGCCGCGCCTTCGTCGCCCCGCCTGGCTGCGTGCTCATGTCGGTGGACTTCAACCAGCTCGGGCTGTACGTGCTCGCGCATCTGACCCGGGACCCCGCCCTGGTCGAGCCGCTCGCCGGGCGCGAGGACATGCACCGGCTCACCGCGTCCGCCGTGCTCGAGAAGCCGGTCGAGGACCTCAGCCAGGACGATCGCCAGCTCGGCAAGATCGTGAACTTCGCGACCTTCGCGGGACAGGGCGCCAGCGCGCTCGCCCTCCAGCTCGGCGTGTCGGCGCAGGAGGCGAAGGAGATGATCGCCCGCTTCGATCGCCGGTACGCCATGGTGCGCGAGTTTCAGGACGGAGAGCTGCGCCTGGCCCGCGAGCAGGGCCACATCGTCACCATCGCCGGTCGCCGGTGGCCCATCGGCGGGCTCGAATCGCTCGACCCGCACGATCGCTCGTACGCCGAGCGCCTCGCCCGCCGCGCGACCCACGAGGGCTCGGTCGCCGACGTGGCTCGCCGCGCTCTGCTCGAGGCCGACCGCGCGCTGCGCCGCGCCGGACTCGGCGCCGTTCCCGTCCACGAGATCGTCGACGAGGTGCTGTTCGAGGTGCCGCAGGCGGAGCTGGAGGCGGCCGCCCGGATCGCCGCCCAGGCCATGCGCCATGCCTACCAGCTCGAGGTGCCCCTGGTCGTGAGCGTGGAGGCCGGCCCCAGCTGGGCGGACCTCGAGCCGGTGCGGCTGGAGTAGTCCACCACGGCCGCGTCCCTCTCAGGCCGACGCAAGGAGCGCCGCGCTCAGCCGGAAGAGATCGCCTTCCAGTTGCGGAGCCGCTCCGCGATGAGCTCCGCGCGGCGCCGATCGTCGGCGCCATCGAGGACGGCGAGGTCCTCGGGCTCGGCGCGCCAGTAGACGCCGGAGGTGCGCGCGTCGACCTTGGGGCTCCCCTCGGCGTGTGTCGTCCAGTAGCCGTTCGCGCGATCCTCGGACTCGAGGCGGATCTCGCCCGTCCCTTCGAGCCGCGGCGAGTTCGGATCGCGCGGCCGCTCGCCGCGCCAGAAGTAGAAGATGCCCGATGGCTCCTTCCGCTCCTTGGCCGCCTCGCTCGCGTAGCGCGCGGTGAGGCGGCCGTCCTCACCCCACGAGCGGCCGGCCATCTCGAGCGTGCCGTCGCGGGCGCGCGCCACGCGGAGGAGGCTCATGGCGGAGGGCTCGTGGGGACCGAGCTCGGTCAGCGAGAACTGCCACCACAGGCCCTCGATCCGCGCCAGGCGGCCCTGGCTCTCGATCGCCCCGCGCAGCTTCTCGTTCACCGCCTTCATCTCCGACGGCGTGGTGGTGCCGCCGTAGCGGACGCACGTGAGGCCGAGCAGGTCGCTCGGCAGCTTCGCGCCGTGGGCGTGGAGGATGTAGGTGCGGGGCATGCCGAGCACACCCCCGAACAGGCCGGCCTCGAAGACGACATTGTCGCGCGGGGACGCCTGGCCGGGGCTCCCGGCCGCGGCGTCCGCCGGAGCCGCGCCGGTCCAGTCGTCTCGCGCGAACGCGAACACGGCGAAGTCGACCTCGTGCGCGAGCTGCCAGAGCCGCTCGAGCGTGTTGACACCAGGGTTGAAGGACGTCGTCCAGGGCTCGACGTGCGCGACCTCGTCGAGTCCGCGCATGAGCGCCGCGAGGAGCTTCTCCTGCTTGCCCGACGACCCGAGGAAGACCCGGGGCTTGCTCATCTCCGCGTGACCCTACCACCCCCGGTCCGTCCCCGCACCGCAGATCATTGGCCGAGCAGGCCGCAGATCTGGCCGCCCGAGAGCTCGCAGATGAGGTCGACGTACTCGGCGATGAGGAGCGCCTCGTCGGCGGGCTGGAGGTAGACGCTCACCGTGTCGCTCCACGACGGCGTGCTCCCGTCCTGGATCGGCGCCTCGTGGCACTTCTTGTACAGATTCCCGCTTTGCACCTCGCAGGCCGACTTCTTCACGTCCGGCTGCTGCGGCCAGCGATAGCAGGCGCCCACGCGGTGGAAGCCGCAATTGTCGCTCACGGAGCACATGCGGAAATCGAGGTAGGTGGGGAGCCCGAGCGCGGCGCCGAGGCCCCCGTTGCCGCCGAGCGACTGGGCGACGGCGCGGCCGAAACAGACGAACAGCTCGCGATCGCAGGCGGGTCCGAAGACGTTGCCGTAGACCGACATCTCCTGCGCCGGAAACAGGAGCTTCTCGGTGAGCGGGGGCTCTCGCAGCCGCGCGCTGCGCACGGAGATCGGGACCTCGGTGCCGGTCGCGTTGACGTGCGCCATCAAGCACGCCGTCATGAGGCGCTGGCCGGCTCCGTCGAGAGCGCCGTGCTTCCAGCCCTGGGCGATGCCGACCAGGCCCGGGTACACGAGAGCGGGGCCGCCGGAGCGCGGGAAGGTGGCCTTGTCGCCCGTGCGGAGCGCGCAGCGCGCCACGTAGGACAGCAGCATCCGCCCCTCATCGCTGTCGACCAGCCTGGTCGTGGCTCCATCCAGAGCGGCCCCCGCGAGGGCGTGCAGGCCGTCTCCGTTGTCGAGCAGCGCGGCGGGTGAGAGCGCGTTGAGCGAGATGTAGGCAGTCTCATCGAGCTCGGGCGGATCCTCCTCGTCGACGGCACAGCCGCCGAGGGCACCGAGGGCAAGGGGGGCAAGCAGGGCGGGTAGCGCGACACGCAGCGCACGTCTCATCGTCGTCTCCTGGAGGGGGGGGCCCGGAGCTGGTTTCAGATGGTTGGTTCAGCTCGACGTGGGCGAGACGTCAAGCGAATCTTTCGATGAGGCTGGCACATACGGCCCCTCTTCACTCCGTGATGGTCGCGGCCAGCGCCTCCAGCCGCGCGTTCCACCCCGGGAACCGGTCGGCATGGGCCGCGCGCGCGGCGGCGAAGGTGGCCCGGGCCAGGTCCTGCCGTCCCTCGCGGACCTCCGTCGCCGCCCGCAGGTACAGGATCTCGACGAGCTCGATCGGCTGGATGCCCGCCTCGGCCGCATCGGCGACCACCGCGTCCCAGGCCTGGGAGCCGCCCCCCGCCTGGACCAGGTCGAGCGCGCGGTGAAACACGCGGAAGGTCGGTGGCGTATCGGTCAGCGCCGCATGCGCCTCCACCCAGGCCAGGTGGCGGGCGGCCGACTCGCGATCGCCGAGCGTCACCGCGATGCGGCCGAGCAGGAGCGCGTCCTCCAGGCCGAGGCCCGGCCCGTACCGCTGCTGCAGCTCGAACGAGCGGATCGCGAGGGGGAGCGCCTCGGCGTCACGTCCGCCGAAGTGGAGCAGCATGGCCAGGTTGTGAGTCGCGGCCCACTCCACGACCGGGTGGCCCAGCTCGCGCGCCAGCCGGACGGCGCGGCGGAGGTCGTCGGCCCCGCGCTCCGGGTCGCCGCGCTCTCCCCACCACAGGAAGAAGCGGTTCACGTGGATCACGCACTGGTGCAGACGGTCATCGATCGCCTCGGCCAGGTGCTCCGCCTCGGTGAAGCTGGCCTCCGCCTCGTCCAGCCTGCCCACCAGGCAGAGCGCGCATGCCCGGAGGAGCAGCATGATGAGGCGTGTCTCGCCGTCGAGCGGGTGCGCCGCGCTCTCCGCGAACACGGCCAGCGCCTCCGATACGCGCTCCTGGCGCCAGAGGCTGCGGCCGGTCGCGACCAGCGCTCGCGCGCGCAGCCCCGCATCGCCGCTCGCCTCCACCAGCGGGCGTGCCTCGGCGACGCGGTCGGCCGAGGCGGCGAAGTCGAAGAACCAGTCGAGCACCATCGCCTCGTCGAGCAGGATCGACGCCAC
>Ga0126377_10002223_pt1 | contig 13243 bp, 11 predicted proteins | sample PanSoiMetPlot_22_FD_92647 | JGI IMG/M metagenome (GOLD analysis project Ga0126377, IMG submission 92647) | Tropical forest soil microbial communities from Panama - MetaG Plot_22 | ecosystem: Environmental > Terrestrial > Soil > Tropical forest > Bulk soil | place: Panama | collected 2016-02-17
TATAATTATTTTCACACGATCGAACGAACTGAAAGATGGCGGAGGAAGCTGAAGACGGCACCATTGGCTCTGCGCCGCCCCGCGGCTGCCGCCATCCGGACAGTGCTTTCCACGCCTCGCGCCGCTAAATTCTGTGCGCTTCTATGCAGCGAGAACCTGGAGGAACATTCGGTCTGTCTTCATCGCCGTTTATTCACCAGAGAGCAACAGTTGGAATTGCTTAAATCAAATGGTCAATGCGCAGGGGACGAAATAGCCCTGAAGGAGTGGAATGCGCGTCAATTAGCTAATTGCGCGAATACCGATCCGATCAACCAGGCCTCCGCGCTGGACCTCGGCGGCTACCTCAGTAACACCTTATTACGAGATATCGACACGATGAGTATGGCGCATAGCCTGGAAGTCAGGGTTCCCTTGATCGATCACAAACTCGTCGAGGCAATGCTCTCGATCCCGGGCGCGATGAAACTGCGCCGGCATGAACCGAAATGGATGCTGATCAAAGCCGCCAGTGATTTGCCGCGCGCTATTATCGAGCGGCCGAAACGCGGTTTCGAACTGCCATTCAAATATTGGCTGCGCGGCAATTTGCGGGAACAGGTCGAAAACACTCTCCATTCAACAATCCTGATCGAACAGATCGAGCGTGCGTCGGTCGAGCGAGTCTGGCGAAGCTTTATCGCAGGGAACGCGACCTGGTCGCGGGTTTGGAGTTTGTTTGTTCTTGGTGAATGGATGCAGATAAATATGAAAGCCTGAAGAAAGATTACGAAATAGACGAAAATAACGAAATAAACGAAAATTTCGTTTATTTCGTTATTTTCGTCTATTTCGTAATCTTTCTTCAGTTAATCAGCCGATGAACTCAGTTGAACTGGCGATAAAGAAGGAAATATCCGGCGGTCACCTGCCGGCTGTTCCACATCTGGTGATCCAGCCCGGAATTACCCGTTCACCGTTAAATCTCCGTGAGCTCTGGCGCTATCGCGAGCTCTTCTATTTTCTGACCTGGCGTGACGTGAAGGTCCGTTACAAACAAACTCTTCTGGGAGCGTCCTGGGCAATAATTCAGCCATTATTCAGTATGCTCATTTTCACTCTCTTATTCGGGAAACTCGCCGGGATGCCGTCTGATGATATTCCTTACCCGCTGTTCGCCTTTGCCGGATTGTTACCCTGGACTTTTTTCGCTAATGCAATCACCACATCAGGTAACAGCATGGCCGGGAATGTGCATTTGATCACCAAAGTCTATTTCCCAAGATTGATCATCCCTGCTTCTTCAGTGCTGGCCGGCCTGGTCGATTTCGCTTTCGCATTCGGCGTCATGTCGATCTTACTGGTCATTTATAAAGTTCCGGTAGGATTAAATATTCTCTTGATACCTCTGCTGGCGCTCCTTACTTCGCTGCTCGCCCTCGCGATTGGGAGCTGGCTCGCGGCATTAAATGTCAGGTACCGGGATATCAGGTATCTGGTGCCTTTCCTCATACAATTATGGATGTTCGCTACTCCGATTATCTATCCTCCAAGTATGATTCCTGAGAATTTCCGTCTCATTCATGCTCTCAATCCGATGACGGGTATTATCGAAGCTTATCGGGTGGCATTGCTCGGCAAGGTAAACGGAGCCCAGATAAATTGGATGTCGCTGGGCCTCTCGACTGTCTTAACTCTCGTGATCCTGATTTACGCCGCCTACAATTTCCGCCGGATGGAAAGAACATTAGCAGATATTATCTGAACTCGATCAATGCCAATCCCGTTCGCGATCAAAGTCGATAACATTTCCAAACTCTATCAGCTGGGCGAACACGCGCAAATCACCAGGACATTCCGCGATGTAATCACCGACTCGTTCGACCGCCTCAATCCATTGTCGCGCAAACAGAAAAACGGGAACCATCGAAAGGAGAGCGAATTGTGGGCGCTCTCGGATGTCAAATTCGAGGTCCGGCCCGGTGAAACGGTGGGCATCATCGGGCGCAATGGCTCCGGTAAAAGCACATTGCTCAAAATCATCTCACGGATCACGGAGCCGACTTCCGGTCGAGTGGAGATTTATGGCCGGGTCGGAAGCCTGCTGGAAGTCGGCACCGGTTTTCATCCGGAGCTAAGCGGGCGGGATAATATCTTCCTCAACGGTTCGATTCTCGGAATGAGCCGGCGCGAGATCGAGCGGGAGTTCGATGCGATCGTCAGCTTTGCCGAACTCGAGAAATTTCTCGACACGCCGGTCAAACGTTATAGCAGCGGAATGTATATCAGGCTGGCCTTCGCTGTCGCGGCACATCTGGCGCCTGAAATAATGCTGATCGACGAAGTGTTGGCGGTCGGCGATGCCGCATTTCAGAAAAAGTGTCTCGGTAAAATTAGTGATGTCGCTCGGGATGGGCGAACCATTTTGTTTGTCAGCCATAATACCGCTGCCGTGCTCAATATCTGTGACCGCGGCCTTCTGCTCGAGCGCGGCAGGATTGTCGCTGATGGCGCTATCGAACCTGTGATCCAGACCTACCTCAAGAGCCTGCGGCTTGCGAGGCCGCACGATCTGACAATCTGCAGTGAACGCCAGGGTAATGGTCGAGTGCGTTTCACGAGCGCCCGGTTCGAGGACGAGCGGGGTAATATAATCGAACAGGGCATCTCCGGATATCCGCTGGTCATCGCTCTGGATTATCAATCCTCCGATGAACAGTACTTGCCCAACTGCCGCTCCTCTATCGTATGTTTCGATTCGATGGGACAGTTCCTTTTTAACTGCACGAGCGACCTCGTGATCAGCGATCCGATCACCCTTCCGCCATCGGGAACGCTCCGGTGCATTATTCCGAAGCTTCCGCTCAGTCAGGGCCAGTACTTACTAAATCTGATGCTCGCGGTTAATGGCGAAATCGAAGACCGGCTGCATAACGCTATTGAGCTGGAAGTTGCCGATGGCGATTTCTACGGCACCGGAAGAGTGTATCTCGACGGATGGCGTGGCCGAGGTGTGCTGGTTAATCACGAATGGATGGTTGAATAATGAAGAAGGATTACGAAATAGACGAAAATAACGAAACAAACGAAAAATTTTCGTTTATTTCGTTATTTTCGTCTATTTCGTAATCCTTCTTAGTAAGCATGCTTAAACACCCGAGATTGCTGGAGCTGCTTGGACCACCGGACAATCCGGACAGCGCACATCTGAGCTTTTCGGAAAACCACTTATTCGGTGCGGGATGGCCGGTGCCGGTGATTGATGGCATACCGGACTTCGTTAGCTTCGCTCCTCCCGTAACTCGCACACTGACGTATAACTTACCGATTGACGATCATCCTTCACCAGAGGTTTTACAAACACCGCGCCATGGATCCAATGTGCCGGGCTGGTTTCAGGAAAACGATAGAGTTTACGAATTTTTTCTTCGACATGACAAAGGAGTCCTGGTCGACGTTGGTTCAGGTCCGGGTAACAGATCGACCTATGAAGGTCTGGGTTATGACTATGTCGCTTCCGACATTTCCTTTAACAGCCGGCAACGGCTCCATAAAGAAGTGGCTGATGTTGATCTGGTGGCCGACTCTCACAGAATGCCTATCAGATCAGGATGCGCTGAAGCTGTGATTAGCACGGCCGTTCTCGAGCATGTCTATTGCCCGCCGATTGTCGTCAGTGAAGTTCGTCGAATCCTCAAACCGGGGGGGCTATTCTATGGTAATTGTTCCTTTCTCGAGGCTGAGCATTTCGATAGCCAGTATCACCACACCCATCTGGGGCTATACCGGCTTTTAACTCATGCAGGGCTCAAGGTCCTCTACATATTTCCTGGAGTTTCGCTCTGGGAGCTACACTCAGGCTCGATTTACTTTAGTTTGCCCGGCGCCGAATTGTTGGGTCGTTTACATCGAATCCTATATTTATCATTAGTTAAATTGGTGGGGAGCGAGTCGCCCGAAAAACGTCTCTTGAGACATGCGGCGGTGTTGAATTTTCTTGCCACCAAAGAATAAATCGATGCAGAGGAGCGAGACTAATTATCCCCTGGTCTATATAGTTATCCTTAATTACAACGGTAAGCGCTGGCTTGAACCTTGCCTCAGATCCCTGCTCTCGACCGATTACGGAAACTTCAAGGTAGTGCTGGTAGATAATGCATCTATTGATGGAAGCGTAAAGCTGGTAAAAAACCTTTTCCCGGAAGTTGAGATAATCATCAATCCTTCGAACTACGGTTTTTCTGAAGGGAATAATATCGGGATACGCAAAGCCTTAGCCGAGAAAGCCGGCTATCTTGTCCTTCTCAATCCCGATACCTGGGTTGAGCCGAGCTGGCTGGCGCACATGGTCGATGTCGCTGAAAGCGAGCCGACAGTGGGGATTCTCGGGCCGGTGCAATTGAACTACATGGACAGCGATTTCAACAGCTGGACGAGAACGGCATTATTGCCGCATCTGGATAAGTTGAGAATTCCGGAGCAGGCAGGCGATTGGATAGCTGTCGAATGGGTCGAAGGTTCGTGCTTCGTCGTCAAAAAAGATGTGTTCGAGGCGATCGGGTTGCTCGATCCGATTTACTTCGCCTTTTATGAAGAGATAGATTTCTGCCGCCGCGCTGTTTGCCGAGGCTATCAAACGGCACTGGTCCCTCGCAGCCGGATTCACCATTATCGAGGTGGAAGCTGGCAGGCCAATCAACGACTGGCGTGTGAGCGTGAATACCGTTGTGACCGCAGCCAATTTATCTACAACATGACGGACCCGCGTAAAACTTTGTTCGCCAATTTTTATTGTTACCTGCTGACACTGGCAGTAAAAGCCAAAGTGCTTTTGCAGGATTTTAGTGTTATCGGCGCCTGGAAATTGATCCGGATGCAAATCGATGTCTTAGGTATCTCCGGCAAGCTCCTCAGTAAATGGCGCCGTGAACGATCGCTCCTGCGGAAAGTAGTATCAGGATGAACACGGTAGAATTCACGGTAATCATTCCCACGCGCAACCGGAAAGATGAGTTAGTCCGGTGTTTAGATGCCCTCATCTCGCAGGAGTTTCCCCGCGAAGGTTTCGAGGTGATCGTCTGTGATGACGGATCGAGCACCAATCTGCGCCCGCTCATCATCGAAGCCCGTCGCACAGGAATAAATCTCAAGTATGTTCGGCAGGAACCGAAAGGGCCTGCCGCGGCGCGCAATCTCGGGATTCGTCTCGCCCGTGGACGCATTATCGCGATGACCGATAGCGATACTTTGCCCGCGCCTTCATGGCTGAAAAAGTTGCATGAAGCCTTCACCGCTGATCCGCAGGCAGTAGCTGTCGAAGGAATGGTGCATGCGGATAACGAAGGTGAGTTCGACCCTTTAGGCGAAGGGCCGAGCAACAAAACCGGGGGCGTTTACTTAACATGCAACTGTGCGTATTTGCGCAACGTACTTATTCAGGCCGGCGGTTTTGACGAAACTTTTCCCTATCCCGCTTTTGAAGACACAGAACTGGCAGCCCGCGTCCAACAAATCGGCCGAATCATCTGGCAACCCGAGGCAGTCGTTATCCATCCCCAGAGGCCTTTGACCCTCCATTCGATCATAAAAAAACTGAGACATTGGGAGTACGCGATGTTGATGGGTTATCGGTACGGTTATCTCGCCTGGAGTCAATATCCTGTCAGTAACCCGCGGCTCCGGGTCGCCACCCTCTCAGTCATTGCGCTTCCCCTCTCAAAGTTTAAAATGGCGGCGAACTGGATAACTCGAAAGCCGACGGCATCCTTAAAACTGGCGGGTTTTGGTTTAGCTGAGTCGATCGGCGCGCTCCTTTTAGTTGCGCCGAAAGCACTGTTCGGATACCACCGAGACAAAATATTTCGCAGAAATTATCTCTGATTGGATAATCAACCGCTCGTCTACATTATTGTTCTGACCTACCATTCGCGCGATGTGGTTCGCCCGTGCCTGATCTCACTCGGCTCGCTTACTTACTCGAACTACCATTTAGTGGTGGTTGATAACAATTCGACGGATGGTACGGCTGAGATTTTGCAAAACGAATTTCCGGAGTTAACGATTATTCGATCGGGCGGTAATCTGGGCTACACGGGGGGGAATAATATAGGAATAGAGCATGCCATCGAGCAGGGAGCAGATTATGTCTTAATCCTCAATCCGGATACGGTCGTTGCCGATCCAAATTTTCTCACCAGTATGATCGCCTACGTCGAGGCCAATCCGCATGTTGGGATTGCCGGTCCGCGGGTTTTTCTGCGTGAAGCCGGAATCGTCCAAAATACAGTCCTGTTTCCCCCCGGTCTATTGCGGAATATCGTCCACTGGGTGCGTTATCGAATCAATCCGAAATCGTTCGAGCTTTCCGGAGATGAGGTCGTCGAAACTCAGGTTTTGAATGGCGTCTGTTTATTGATTCGGGTTCGCTGTTTACGGGAAATAGGTTTATTCGACGAAAATATTTTCATGTACATCGAGGATGCCGATATGGATTACCGGGCACGCCGTGAAGGCTGGCGCGTCAGGTACTTACCGATTGACAGCATAATACATCGACAAAAACGAGACGGATACCATATGACCGGCCAGGTAAGTTTTCTCCTCAGGCGTAATTCAGTCTATTACCTTTGCAAAATCGGAAAGCGACTGGATGCCTGGGGATACGCAATTATTTCACTGGCGCTGCTGACAACTCGAGGTGTATTGACCATGGACCCCGGTAAATTCAAGGACTACATGCGGTTTTGTAAAAGACTGTTAGCCGCTTACCGGTGGATCTTGAAAAACCACAAATCGGGCAGGATTCCGGATGAATCCTTTGGACCACCTTTTGCAAAACTCTAGAGTTTATTCAGATGCAGAAATATTTCTTATTCCTTATTCTGGCTTTGGTAGTGCAATCACCAGCAGAAGTGGCAGATTTAATTCGCGCTGCAGCGCTTAGCACTTCCGAATATCCATTACCCCTGGCCGCACATTGGAATCTGGGCCAATCATCCGACGGCTTTAGTCCTGCCTATCAGATGAAAATGATCGAACAGGGTCATTTCCTGCTTCCTTCGTTCTTGATGCCCGAGATTAACGCGGACCCCGGCGATCCGCATTGGTTGAAATATTATGAAGTCCCCTTTAAACGCACGGCACAATTAAAACTTCCGTTTTCGCTTGTGGGTACTCAATGGGAGAGGTTGCTCTCCGAGGATAACGATTTTCTTAAACTTCCGGCCGAAAAGAATCCGAATGTAGTAACCGTCGACGGTCAGATCAAACCCGAGGTCTCCCCCTTCGGGTCTGTCGCAGCCTGGCGAGATGCTGGCATCAAGTGGGGATCGAGCCGGATGATCAGGAAATTACAGGAATGGTATCCCAACCCTCCGCTGGTCATTTTTCTTTCAAATAATGAGCACACTAAATTGCCTTGGACCAGAGCTGAGGAAGATCTCCGATTCCAAAAACTGTTTGGTTCGGGACGGAGCGATGATTTTAAACGAAAAGTCGTGGGAGACGGCTGGATCGAACGCTACCGGGCATTGCAAGGCGGCATCCGGGAGAGTCTCAGCAGTAAAGTCTGGAAAGAAAAAGCGATCTTCATCGCCTACGATGCGTTCGGCCCATCGCATTTCGCCCGCTGGCCGGGATGGATGGAACATTCGTTATACTCCAGTGGCCGGATCGATCCATGGCCGCTGGCCTGGGACGGAGGATCGCCTTCCTTCTATACATTCAACTGGAGCCCGATCACCGATTACACAGTCTACAGCCCGCAGATTGAAGCAATGAACTGGGTATTTATGCAAGCCGCGGCGAAAAAACTCAATCCTAAATTCTGGTTTGAGGTCTCTACCTGGGATGGACATGAACCCAGCCTGGAGAACGACAAGCGTAAAACCTATGCCAAAGCCGGCCAACAATTCACGCCTGAACGTTACGGAGGTATGGTGCAGTTCGGGATGTGGCTGCTCCGACCTCGAGTAGTGCGGGAGTTCCGCGGATACCTCGATACGCTGGCTCAGTCGGAGTCCTACTTTCTTCCGATCGTCAATGCAGTCGATCGAGTGCACCAAAAACCGATCCTGCGTGATTTCTGGCTAACTGCCGATCTGGTCCCCAATCGCGCGCAACAACATCCCTACCAGTCAATGGTTCCCAAAGAGTTTCAAGGGAGAGACCGCTGGTTCTTGCTGGACACAACGCTCGATCCTAAGCGGCCGTGGGAAATGGGTACTGCTCTGCCTGTCTATGCTGTAGCCCTGGTCAAGGGAACCGCGCCCCGACGAAAGTGGTTGCTTTATGCGCACTCTCCGCTCGGTCCGCGCCAAAAAGTGCAGATCAGTATTCCCGGTTATCGAGCGGTAACAGTCAATGTTTCGGTCGGCGGATCGTTTTATAGTGTCGATGAGCTGAAGCGGCAGATACTGGAAATCGAATGAAGAGAGATAACGGAACAAACGGAAAATAACGGAACAAACGGAAAAAATTTCCGTCTGTTCCGTTATTTTCCGTTTGTTCCGTTATCTCTCTGCAGCATTTCAAAATGCGAGTTCTACTGCTAAATAACGTACCAACGCTCTATTTCGATCCGCTTTTTGAAAAGATACGGCGTGATTCCGGCTGGCATTTGACCGTCTGTTATTCCTCTGCCTGGAACAGCCAGGTCGGATGGGAAGAAACTAAATTCGAAAGGCATGGAGCGGCGATCATTCTCGATCAATGCAGACCCTGGCTCAGGAAGAAATTGGGAAGCTCAGCCGCCGCCGCCGTCTCACTCGCCGGCATCCTGATCGGCCAGTCTCCCGATTATCTAATCTGCTGCGGCTATACCTTGATGCCGCAATTGGTAGCGCTCTTCTGGGCAATGCTCATGGGTAAACCATTCGCCGTGATCGGCGACTCGAACATCTACTGTGACAACGCGACCGGAATAAGGCGAATAATCAAACGTCTCTGGTTAAACCTGCTGACACGTCGAGCCGCGGCATTGATCACCATCGGGTTGGCGAACCGGAGGTTCTGGGTATCTTACGGGGCCCGACCGGAGCAACTCTTTTCATCCCGGCTCGCCGTCGATCTCGATTTCTTCGAGCAGGCGTGCCGGGAGCGAAGGGATGAGGCGCGGGCACTGCGCGTAAAGCTGGGTCTGGTCGAAAAAGTCGTATTTCTCTTCGCCGGACGGCTGGTCAGGCGCAAGCACGTCGATTCAATCATCAATGCCGCGCTGCGAATTAACGATGAGCGGATGGCACTGATAATTGCCGGAGGCGGCGAGGAGTTTGTCTCGCTTAAAGAGATTGCCGTGGACGACCCCCGGGTGATTTTTACGGGTCCGATCGCACCGGCAGAATTACCGCTCTATTACACGCTCTCCGACGCCCTCGTCTTACCCGCGGCACTGGAACCCTGGGGCCTGGTGATCAACGAGGCGATGGCCTGCGGTCTCGGTATTATTGCGCATCGTCATTGCGGCGCAGCGGTAGACCTCGTCGGGAATGATAACGGAGTCGCGCTAAAGACATTTTCAGTCGATGAATTAGGAGAGGCGATGAAGATGATGATCAATCATGAACCGCTTCTCCGATCCATGCAGAAACGTTCGCAGGAAAAGATCGCCAATTGGTCGATTGATACTGCGGCTCTGGGAATGATCCGGGCGGTTGAAGGTTCGATAAAAGCGCGTGGCTCGCGTTCACGTCTTCCTGTTTTTGGTGATGAGAAATGAATGCGCCTCTTGTTTTAATTATATTTCTTTTGATTTTCCTCCCGCTTTTGCATTATCGCGCCGGGGACAGTTTTCTTCGCGCTTACGGATTGTTTTTTCTCATCCTCGTCGTCTTCGCATCGAACAAGGAATATTACGGCATTCCGACATCATTTTCGGAAGACATTTTCAGTCCATTGAGCCTGATCCGCTGGGGATTGTTATGCTATCTCATCTGGCACACATTGAACTTGCAGAGGCCAGCCACCTTCCGAATCGATGTCTTACTGGGCACGGCGGTCGCTCTCCTGTTGATTGATATGATGGTCTCATCGATCTATGCCGAAAGCTTCAGCTATTCGTTCATGCGCGCTTTGAGTTTTGCGCTGCTGGCGGCTGTCATCTCAAGGGGATTGGCCTTCTATCTTTTCAGCAGCGTCAATTGTCTGCGGTTTTTCCGAATCAAATACTACACCGCATGGATCGTTCTCGCTCCACTGCTGATCATGTTTCTTTCGGGCATCGATTATGGAGTGACGATCATCATGGAACAATACGCCGGTTTTTTCGGCAACCAGAACATGTTCGGAACTTTTTCCGCGATGATTACGCCATATGTACTCTTTCATTGGCGCATGGTCGCCCAAAAAAAATGGGAGAAGGGCCTCGACCTCCTTTTGATCATGATCATCCTCGCGGGTCTATATTTGTCAAAATCGCGCAACGGAATGATCACCTGTCTGATCACAATCGCTGTTTATTTCTTTGTCATCAACTTTCAAAGCCGACTCAAGTTGCTCATCATCGGCGGTTGTTTGGTTATCGCATTAGTGATTTCACCGGCACTCAATACCGACTTGCTGCTCTTTATTCGTAAAGGTATGTCCAGTTCGCCCTATGTCACAAACCTTTCGTCACAGCTGGTCGAAGAGAGACGGTATGAGATCTGGAGCGGAGTCTGGCCGATCTTCTGGAGGCAGAAACTCAGCGGATATGGTTTCGCATCTTCTCATCTGTTTGTCTTCCCGTTTACCAAGGACGGCGAAGCAGGACGGACGGTGCACAACAGCTATCTGGAAATCTTCGGCGACTTAGGACTGCCCGGCCTGGTCCTGCTCCTGATCGTCCTCTTCCGCATCAACCTGAAGGCGATTGCCCTGATATTTCAGCCGGGAGAGTCGCTTGAACGACATATCAATGCCGTTTTCATTGCCCTTTTCGTAGCCGGCTCGATAAATGCTTTTTTCGAAAGCTGGATGTTTTCGGTCGGGAATTTGATCTCGTTATTCTATTGGGGATCGGTCGCCGGGATCGTCGCCCGCTGGGCGCGACAACCGGTGAGAGTAAGCGAAACCTATGCCGGTTGCGGAATGGAATCCGGCCTGAGGTATCCTGAAGTTCGCCACCAGAACTAAAATGCCGAACGTGCTCCTCAATGCATTGGCGTCGACTGCCGGCGGGGGGATTACCTATCTGAAGAATGTCTTGCCGCGATTGTCCGGCATCGAAAAGGTCAATCGTTATTTTGTTATTGTTCCGCCTGAGCAGGTGGAAAATTACCAGCGGTACAGCAATGAGCGAGTACTGATCGAGACCGCTCCAGTCAACGGCGGGCTACTCAATCGTCTCTTTTGGGAACAGAGCGGCATGCATAGTTACATCAAGTCGCGTAAAATAGACGTCCTTGTCTCGCTCGGAAATTTCGCATTGCTCACTTCACCGGTTCCGCAAATACTTTTCAGCCGCAATCCACTTTATTTTTCCGACTATTTTGAACGAGACCTCAAGGCACGACGGCTTTACGCATTATTAATCGGCAATCGCCTGAGATCGCTACTGGCAAAATATTCCATCAGGTCTGCGGAGATAAATGTCGCGCCGACCAGAGCCTTCGCTGACCGGATTTGCACGAGCGGTGGTGTTCGGGGCAGCCGGTTCGAAGTACTGCATTTCGGATTCGATGCGGCCGCATTTTCCGCAGATGAAAAGCCTTTGCGAGTTGAACAGGTGGCCATGTTGAATCTGAGGGGAAATTGTTACCGCATACTTTACCTCAGTCATTATAACTACTTCAGAAATTTTGAGACGCTGATCCGCGCATTGCCTTCAATCAAGGATCAGATCAGAAAGAAGGAAGGAAAAGAGGTTCTGCTGGTCTTGACGACGGAGCTCAGGCAAGGAGCTAAATATGGAGGATACGACTCATCCTCTGCCGCACATTTAATCGATCGTCTCGGACTGCGAAATGACATTGCCATGCTCGGCAGTGTTCCCTATGACAGACTGCACCATCTGTACCGATTGTGCGACCTCTCAGTCTGCCCATCGTACGCGGAGAGCTTCGGCCATCCGCTCCTCGAGGCGATGGGTATGGGACTGCCTGTGGTCTCGGCAGACCTGCCGGTTCATCGCGAGATTTGTGGTGATGCGGCTTTGTACTTCGAGGTTTTTGATGAGAAGTCGCTGGCCGCTCAATGCACAAGACTGCTGACCGATCAACGACTGCGCGATGAGCTCAAAGACCGCGGGTTCGAAAGACAAAGCTTATTTTCCTGGGATGAACATGTTCGTTCGCTGGCAACCTTGATCGAGAGGTCTTTGGGATTACGAAATAGACGAAAATAGTTTTCAGTTTTTAGTTTTCAGTTTTTCTTTACTGGGAGCGCGCTCGTCTCGAGCGCATGTCTACAGCTAAGGTTCGCATCTGGAAAGACATGCGCTCGAGACAGAGACGAGCGCGCTCCCAGTAAAGAAAAACTGAAAACTGAAAACTGAAAACTATTTTCGTCTATTTCGTAATCCCTCTTTAAAAACCTTATGCACTCATTCTATGAAAGATATTGGGAATATCGCGCCGAGGAGCAGGTTAGCGAGCACGACTTCGCTCTGAAATGGCCGAAGCTGCGCGGCCATATTCCCAGGGAGAAAGGGGTCACTTTGGTCGACTTCGGCTGCGGCAATGGTGAGTTACTTTCAGAAATGGAGGCTCTCAATCCGTTAGCTAGTTATGTCGGATTAGATGTTTCCGCGGCAGCATTAAATACGGCGGCAGCCAGGTATCCGCATATGAAGTTTCACCGGATTGTCGAAAGCGGAGAAATTCCGCTGGAATCCGGGTCTGTCGATTTTGTCCTGAGCACGGAGGTCATCGAGCATATTTATGATACGGAAAATGCTTTTGCCGAAATCGCCCGCATTCTGCGGCCGGGCGGCAGGTTGCTCATGACCACTCCTTATCATGGTTTAATCAAAAATTTATTGACAGTGGCACTCGCGTTCGACAGACACTTCGATCCGCTCGGGCCGCACGTTCGGTTCTTCTCAAAAAGGTCGCTCTTTAACTGTTTAAAACGTGTCGGACTCGTGCCTGTCGAGCACGGTTACTATGGCCGCTTTTACCCGGTTCCACACTCGATCATTGTGCTGGCTGAGAAGGGGAGGTCGCTTTGAAAACTGATCCGCGTCTTCCGGTCTCAGTCATTGTCCCGGTCAAAAATGAAGAGCGCAACATCAGAGCCTGCCTGGAGAGCGTCGCGTGGGCTGATGAGGTGTGGGTGGTCGACTCTCACA
>Ga0126377_10002224_pt1 | contig 13242 bp, 12 predicted proteins | sample PanSoiMetPlot_22_FD_92647 | JGI IMG/M metagenome (GOLD analysis project Ga0126377, IMG submission 92647) | Tropical forest soil microbial communities from Panama - MetaG Plot_22 | ecosystem: Environmental > Terrestrial > Soil > Tropical forest > Bulk soil | place: Panama | collected 2016-02-17
TGCGAATTTTCCAATAGTAAGCTATTAGTCTTCGAAAACGCATTCGGCAATAACTCTTGTACCCATTCATTGGACCTTATCAATCTCCGATATACATCCATCCCCGTAATCGGAATCATCTGACACAACTCACGCGCCGAATATAAATCATGCTGACGCCATTCAAGTTTGTTTTCAGAAAGGATAAGGTTTGGACAAATGGTGTGACCAAATTTGCGCGTGAAACGATTGAACAATAAAGCAAAAGCACGCGCGGTCCATAGCCGTCCCGGAACTGTAATTAACATATAATCAAAATCAGCATTTGTGGAAACGTTCATCACTGCCAAGGAACCAGTCAACGCCACCATGCGAATAAATGGAAGCTTGCCGAGAATACGTCCAACGCGTAAGGCAATAGGCAATAATTGTTTAGAGCTTGCTTCGCGTTGCTTACGAATCTCCACAATATTTGTACGCTCAGGTAAAGTAAAATAGATTTCCGGGTGAGCGAGATTCTCATCTCTTTCCAAGGCTTGCCGCAATTCTTCCTGCGAAACTTTTACCCCCACCAGATACTGATGAATTTCAGGCAAAGTTAGCGGATAATCAAAGACATCTGAGTAAATAATTGTTTGTAAGATTGCCTGTGACAAGGTGCTCAGAGAATTATTCGGCACGACAAATCCAATTCTTGTAGATAAGACGTATTACTTTTTAGAACTATACAACGCTGAAAAGGTTCTGTCAAACGCTCTCATGCATCTGGCCATCGTCAGTCCGTTTCCCCCGGCCATTACCGGCATCGGACAATATGGGTATCATGTTACGCGCGCGCTGGCAAAGTCGCGAGCATTTTCGCGCGTCACCGTGCTGGCCGGATCGCCAATGAATGGTCAAATTCCAAACCACCTGGGAATCACGGAAATAGATTATTGCTGGCAACCCGGTCAGGGAAACGCGCGTACAGCCATTTTGTCACGCGTGAAGCGGCTGAATCCGGATCTGGTCTGGTTCAATCTGGGGGCATCGGTATTCGGGAAATCTCCGTGGTCAAATATTTCCGGGCTGTTGACGCCGATCCTAGCCCGGCAGTTCGGATATCCCACTGTGATCACGCTTCATGAACTGCTTGAACTGGCGGATCTGCATGCGCTCGGCGCACCTGGCGGCGCACTCGCGCCATTGGGCGCACGGCTGTTGACCAACATCGCTACACATGCAGATATTCTGTGCCTAACGATGCGCCAGTATGCGGATTGGCTTTCCGCGCGGCGCGTGGACTGTGTGCATATCCCGATCGGCGCTTATCATGAACCGGAAATCATGGAAGAGTCCGCTTCGCATGAGCTGTTATTCTTTACGACGCTGGCTCCCTATAAAGGTCTGGAAACACTACTGGAGGCATTTCAGTTGTTGCGCACGGAATATCCTGAGTTGAGTTTGAGCATTGCAGGTGCGGGCCATACGCGCTTTCCCGATTATCCGCGCGAATTGAGGGAGCGCTTTCAGAACCTGGAGGGGATCCGATGGCTCGGTCAAATCCCTGAAGACGATGTCAAAGAGTTATTTCGTCGGGCGCGTCTCGTGATCCTGCCGTACACCGCCTCAACCGGATCATCCAGCGTGTTGTACCAGTGTGCTACCTGGGGACGCGCGGTCGTGGCTTCTAATCTGGCGGAGACACAGCAACTCGTCCATGAGAGCAAGCTCAAAGTCGAATTCTTCGAGAGCGGAAACGTCAGTTGCCTGTCCAGTGCCATCCGCGGCCTGCTCGATTCACCGGAGCGGCGGCACCAGCAGATCAGACATAACTTCAGGGCCATCCAACTCACACGGCCTGAGGAGATGTGTAGGAAATACATCCAGGCCTTCAACCGCGCCCTCGAAAAACGCCGCAGCCCAAAACGGATCCCGATCCCAAGCCCGGAGACACAACTGGCATGATGCCTCGCCGGGTCCTGATCGCTCTCGGGATCGCCTTCTTCTGTCACGGATTCTTCATCCTGACCGCACGCTACCGGCTGAGCTACGACGCATATACTCATATGCTCTTCGCGGATCATTATGCGGAGAATTGGTTCTCACTGTGGGAAACGCGCTGGTATGCAGGGTTTACCGTAGTTTCGTATCCTCCCCTTGTCCACCAACTGATCGCGATATTTATCCGCATGCTTGGCTTCGATAGAGCCTTTGCGCTGATTCTCTGGGCCGTCACCAGCCTCTATCCGCTGGGCATTTATGCCTTTGCACGGATCTTCACCGGCAAAACATCTGCCTCGTACGCCGCGCTTGCTTCCGCTATCCTGTTACCCATTTACGTCACCGCACATATCTTCGGGCAGTTGCCATTTCTTGCCGGCACACTCCTGGCTTTATTCAGTGCGGCCAGCCTGGACCGTTATTTGCGCGAGGGAGGAATTCACAACTTCCTGCTCACAGTTTCGTTGTATACCACCACTATGGCGGCTCATCATGCCACCCTGTTGGTGGAACCATTTCTACTGCTCGCAGTCATCGCAAAAAACTTTTTTAACCACGGAGACACGGAGACACTAAGAAAATTAAGTCTCCACGCCTTCGTGTCTTCGCCGATCATTCCCCGTTTACTCTTCTTTGCCGTCATCACCGCTCTCGCTAGCTTCCTCGTCATCTTTCCATTCTGGGGATGGGGCGCACATCAAACCATGCAGACGCCCATTGACCATCTTTCCCGTCATAATTTTTTCACCGATCCGCTTGCGCTCGCCATCTTTTTCCTTCCACTTTATGGCCCGTTGCTTGTTGTCATTCCATTCCTCTTTCGCAAATGGCATCCACGCTTGATTGGACTTCTCGGTGCTTTCAGCATCCTTTTCACCCTCGGCCTCGGCGGCACGACTTCCCTTCCACACATTTTATTCGGCAATTCCTGGGAATGGCTCACGTACGATCGTTTTGCATTTTGGGCAAGTCTCACGTTGACTCCGTTTTTCGGGATCCTTTTCATTCGACTCAAGAAAGGGATTCGCCTCACGTCACCGACGATCCCTGCCCCTCTCCGAAATAAATGGCTTCTCGCTTTGACCTTTTTCCTCTTCGCTCTGACGGCCATCGGATCATGGTTCACTCCGTTCGTTTTTCCACTGCAACCTGCTCCCCTCGATATGCGGCCTATTGTAAACTTCCTCAATATAGACGACAATTCACAGTGGCGTTATCTCACCTTCGGCTTTGGCGACCAATTTGCTTATTTGAATCTCCTCGCGCGCGCCACCACTATTGACGGAAGCTACCACACCGCGCGGACCATCCCCGCTCTGCGCACGAGCGGCGTCGGTCAAATAGACACATCCTATTGGGCGCAAAACGGGATGAATGCGATCAAGCCAATCCTGCGAAGTTCGGGAGACTACGGTGTGCGCTGGGGATTTGTCAACCAACGCACCGTGGAAACGATACAGCTTCCCCATGGTGTTATTCGAAGGAGCCCGTTTATTTCAGTGCTGGAAAATCTGGGCTGGGTGAAACGTTCGCGGCTTTCCAACGGTGTTCTGCTCTACGAGAATCCGCGCGCGATTCTTCCGCAACCCTTCAAAGCGCCCACCTCAACCTCCATTGTCTCATTTTCCTGGGGCGTCTTTCCGATCCTCTCATTGGTTACAACGTTAGCCTTGGGAGGCCTCAGGGTTTATCCGGTTGAAGCCGAACGCGTTTTGCGTAGTATGCACGTGCTGGCAATTGGCCTACTCCCTATCAGCTTGTGCTTTTGGATATATCAGCCAATTTTCGAAATGCCGCATGATCGAGTTTACTTTACCTATAGTGATGCCCTTTTTTATTTCAGTGATGCAGTCGCTCTGCTCGCGATCATAGCGTGGGCTTTGGTCAAAATAATCCGAGTCTCGCATCTCAAATTGCCCGTATCGCCTTTCCTCATTTTACTTGCCTCGCTTTTTCTTCTTTCCACGTTCAGCCTGTTCTGGTCGCGCGATTGGCGCGTCTCGTTATATATCTCCCTGCATCTTGGGTTTATTTTCCTGCTGATCCTTTCCCTGCGCGAATGGCTCGCCGCCTGGAAGACTGCCATGTTCGGGCTGTGCGCGGCGCTCAGCATTGAGATCATCATAGGATTGATTGGTTTCGCGTTTCAATCAACAGCCTTTCTCCAGCCACTGGATATGAAATGGCCGGGCATCCTCAATCCGCAAGCGACTGGAGCCAGTGTTGTACCACTGGCAAATGGTCTACGGATCCTCCGCGCTTATGGAACTTTGCCGCATCCAAACATTCTTGGTGGTCTGACATTCCTCTCCGTGCTTGGACCTGCAAGTCTATTCCTCATCAAGCCAAAACCCAACTATCTTGCTTTGCTTTTATTCAGCTTGGGAATTCTCCTCCTGGGGCTAACTTTCTCCCGTTCCGCGTGGCTGGCAATGATTGCATTCATTCTCATCATAATTTGGAAATCAAAATATCTCAATCGCAAGCGAGTCATCCTTTTTCTAACTGCCAGCACGATGACTTTCATACTCACGCTCCTGCCTTATCGTGAATTGGTTCGAGCGCGCACAACAGACACCACGTCACACTCTGAAGCCTTTTCACTCATCGGCCGGGCATGGCTCACCACGGAAGCGCTTCAAATGATTCGGGAGCATCCGCTCACAGGCGTGGGTACAGGTTCATTCATCATTGAACTGTCACAGCGCGCGGGTGAAGGATATGTTATTGAACCCGTGCACAATCTCCTTTTGCTGGCCGGCTCGGAATTGGGCATCTTCGGATTACTTCTCACCATCAGCTTGTTTATTTGTATCGCGCTGAGCATGTACAAAGCCCAAAGACCGGAGGCAATCCTTGCCGGTGCAACTGTTGCCGGACTGGGCGTCATCAGCCTCTTCGATCATTATCTTTGGACAGTCGCTCCTGGGCGCGTCCTGCTTGGACTCGCACTCGGCCTGTGGATCGGACAAAACTCACATGACGCATGAGATCGTTATTAATGGCAGGTTTCTCTCGCGCCGCGTCACTGGCGTGGAGAGATACGGGCGTGAAATTATTCCCTTATTTAGGAGCAGCTATCAGCTTGAAATGACCCGGCTGAACGGATTCGCAGGTCATACCTGGGAACAGTTTGCGCTTCCGGCAAAGTTAAATTCCAAATCTATTCTATGGTCCCCTGCCAACACAGGTCCGCTGCTTGTTCGCAATCAGGCATTGACCATTCATGACCTGAGTCCGCTGGAACATCCGGAATGGTTTCAGCAAAGTTTCGCGCTGTGGTATCGCCTGTTCCTGCCCGCGCTAGCGAAACGGGTTCGAATCGTCTTTACGCCTTCGGAATATATGAAACAGAAAGCGACGAAGCGATTCGGAATCAAAAATGTGATCGTCACGCCAAACGGCGTCGATATTTCAAAATTTCATCCCTGCGCCCGGCCCAGGACTTTCGAACTTCCAAATAAATATGTGCTGTTCGTGGGTTCGCTACAACCACGCAAAAACCTGCACGGACTAATGAAAGCATGGTATGAGATCTGCCATGAATTCAAAGACACATGGCTACTCATTGCGGGCGCAACCGGGCACGTATTTTACAAGATGAAATTTCCTAAAGTGGAACGTGTCTGTTTTCTGAATTATGTGCCTGACGAAGAATTACCGGGCTTGTACGCGAATGCCCAGTTGTTTGTACTTCCCTCGTTTGATGAAGGCTTTGGCCTGCCTGTTCTCGAAGCGCTGGCTTGTGGCGCGCCAGTGTTGGTTTCCATTGGCGGCGCGTTGCCGGAAGTTGTGGCGGACGCCGGTTACATTTTCGATGTATCGGACCCGGAAGCGCTCGTCTCTTCACTAAGACAATGTTTGTGCGAGAAAGACTTGCGCCCAGCGCTGAAAGAAAAGGGCCTTGCACGCGCGCAATCTTTTTCATGGCGCAACACTGCCAACCTGATATGGAAAACTTTGCATGAAATCTGAACCACGCATTGCATTCATCATTGACGCGTTGCCATCGCTCGGAGGCGGGGAGAAGGTTCTGTTCACCGCGCTGGAGGCATATCCATGCGCCGATATTTTCACGCTGGTCTATAACAGGGAGGTCTTCGCCCACACACCCATCGCAGACCGGAATATAAAGACTTCCTTCATCAATTCGCTGCCGCTCGCGCACAAATATCACCGTTTCTTTCTGCCCTTGATGCCGCAAGCTATCGAAAGTTTCGATTTGCGCCAGTACGATCTCATCATCAGTTACAGTTATGCGGTGGCGCACGGCGTAAAAAATTACAATGGCGCCCGGCATGTATCCTACACCTTTACGCCCATGCGCTATGCGTGGACAGATTTAAATCTCAACGGGACGCATACGCACAAGAATCCGATCATCGATCAGTTCATGCACTACTTTCGAAACTGGGATCGAAATGCCGCTGCGCGCGTCCATGATTTTGCGGCGATCTCCCAGGCCGTTTCCCAGCGGATAGCAGATGCGTATCAACGCGTTGCCCCGATCATTTATCCGCCCGTGGAGGTGGATCGGTTTCATCCAGTCAATCAACGGGGGAATTATTACATCACAATTTCACGGCTTGTTCCACACAAACGGATTGATGTTATAGTGGAAGCCTTTTCAAAGTTGAATCTGCCTCTGGTTGTTGTCGGCGATGGGCATGAGTTATCGCATCTGCAATGGCTGGCAAAGCCAAATATTCGCTTTCTGGGATATGAATCCGATAAGAAGGTTGCCGAGCTGCTTGGCAAAGCGCGAGGCTTTGTCTGCGCAGCGGAGGAGGATTTTGGTATCGCCATAGTCGAAGCACAAGCGGCGGGGTGCCCGGTCATTGCGTACGGTCAAGGCGGCGCATTGGAAACAATTGTGGAAGGGGAAACCGGTCTGTTTTTTGAGGAGCAGGACGCGGGTAGTCTGATGCGCGCTGTCCAGAATTTCGAGCGGATGCATACCTGCTTCCACACCGATGCCATCGTCCATAACGCGCAACGTTTTAATAAGTCACGGTTTATTTCTGAATTCAAAATATTTGTAGAATCGAAAACTTAGGGCTATACTCGGATCAATCTCATCCTCTACAATTGAAAAGGAGCGCTCTTATGTATCGAACGGACATGTACGAAGGCTTGCTCGCAGAGACCATCACCATGACCGGCGCAAACGGTGACCAAATCAATGCGTATTTGGCACGCCCACTTGGGGCGGGCCCTTTCCCGGCGATGGTGCTGGCGCATCATATGCCCGGCTGGGATGAATGGTATCGTGAAGCGACGTATAAATTTGCGCATCATGGCTTTGTGACAATTTCGCCGAATTTATATTTCCGCACCGGGCATGGCACACCCGAAGATGTTGCATCAAAAGTCCGCGCGGATGGCGGGATTCCAGATGATCAAGCAGTCGGTGATTTGGCTGGTGCAATGAAACATTTACGTGGGCTTCCCTATGTGAATGGCAAAGTGGGAGTTTTTGGCACGTGCTCGGGAGGACGTCATGCCTATCTCGCTGCGTGCCGCGCGCCGGGCTTTGATGCGATTGTTGATTGCTGGGGTGGGCGCGTCGTGATGACCCCCGATCAATTGAACAAAAATTTCCCGGTTTCTCCATTGGATTACACCAGGGATTTGCCCTGCCCGATTCTGGGTTTATTTGGCAATGACGATGCCAATCCCACGCCGGAACAGGTAAACCAACATGAGGCCGAACTCAAGAAGCACAATAAGAATTATGAGTTCCATCGTTATGATGGTGCGGGGCATGGATTCTTTTATTACCATGCCGCCGCATATCGCCAGCAGCAAGCGGTGGATGGCTGGCAGAAGGTCTTTGCGTTTTTGGAGAAATATCTTGCTTGATATGTTACGATGGTCGAGTAGCCCCGTGCAAGTCGGGGCGTATCGAGACCATTGCGTTTCAAGAAATATTTTATTTTCATATAATCCGTTGGTCTCGATAAGGCGGCAAACGAACACTGCTGCCTACTGGATGAACGGATTACACAATGAATGGAGGTAAATCATGTGCACCATGATCGCAGAAAAAATCAAAGTGGACGGGAGCGCCAAAGGCGCGAGCGGCTGGTTCAAGGTGGAACAGGCGAATGTCTCATTCGATCATCCCTTCAACGCGCCGTTTGAGCACGCGCTGAATATCGATTTTGTCGATCAATCGCAGGGACTTTCTAACCGCGTGGCAGTGGAACTCAGCGAGCGGGCTGCGCGCGAACTCGTGAAGACAATTCTGGCAGTATTGGATCAGGCAGGCGCCGAAGGACATTTGGAAAGTCAAGCCTGAACACGTTACACGCACCAGACATATTCTGAAAGGAGCAACGCAATGATCAATTTGACCGAAAAAGATACCAACAAACCGCTTGGGCAGATCACTGAGGAACAACTCCAATTTTTGATTGATAACCTTGAAGAAGAATGGCTGGAAGACCACGATTACGCAATCACACCGCTGTTGCTCGAATATTTTGAAAGCCTGGGCGGGGATGCTGCCTTGATTTCCCTGCTACGAGATGCACTTGCGGGGCGCGAGGAGATTGAAATAGTCTGGAGCAGGTAACCAATACATCGTTGAAGGATCACATGATTTACTTAATAGGCGGGGCGCCTCGAGCAGGGAAGAGCATCCTCGGTCAACAGATCTCTGCCAAATTAAGAGTTGGCTGGGTCTCAACCGACCTGCTTGTGGAACTTTTGAGAGTGAAGAAAGATGAGGGTGTAAAAACTGAGTGGAATGCAACTCCTGAGGCAATCAAGGCAAACGCGGAGTGGTTCTACCCTTACCTTGAGCGGTTTATCTGGGGCGTCAGTTCACTGGCAGATAACTACGTGATCGAAGGTGTCGACTTTCTTCCAGCGCAGGTAGTGCAGCTTTCCGCCCAGTATCCAATGCGCCCGGTATTTCTGGGATGCTCTCGAATGACATTGGAGATTTTCGATCAATTCCCGGGACGTTCGCGCGGTTATGGTAGCCTGCCTGAGGAGACGCGCGGTCAATTCGCGTTAGACATACCCCGATGGAGTGAGTTTGTCCGGCAGGAATCAAAACGCTCTGGCCTTCCGTATTTCGATATGAGCGGCGATTTTGCCCAACGCCTGAATGAAGCCGATGCCATGCTCACAACCAGTTGATGAGTTTTGGTCTACCGATTGGATTCCCTTGGAATAAATATTTGAGAAATTTGCGCAATACAATCGTATGAAGCAGAGGATACAAACTATGGGTTTAGAGGCTTCCTTCCAGTTGATGATTGAGCGGCTGAACTACAACCGAAAATTCCCGAAATATCAATTCGAGCGAAGCCTGGATGCTTTTTTATCTCTTTTCATTGAAGACTATCTGGGCGAGATCTATCAATCAGAAGTGATTTATGTTGCCGCTGAATTTCCCTTGAAGAAACAAGAAAGCCACCAGAGCACAAATGTAGATTATTTGTTATTAAGAGGCGGTTTATCTCCATCCTGGATATTTGCCGAGCTTAAGACAGACAAGAATTCACTGAGAGATAAACAATTTGCAACCCTTAACGATCTGAAAAACAAACCGTTTCGTCCGTTGTTTGAAGATATCAAACTTATCCGCAACCAATCGAAGAGAAAAGACAAATACGATTATTTGATTTCCAATATCCGTGACAAGTGCCATTCCGAAAAAGCTTTCGACTTCCCCATACACCCGATATGTTTCACTATTTCTGACCTACCACCAAATATTAAGAGGGCATTCCCAGCCGTCGAGTGGATTTTACTTTCTCAATTGGATGAACAGCTCTCAAATACAAGGCACCCCGAGGCATGGAGATTTGTTCGTACACTTCTGCAGTAAGATATAAATCAAATTCATATAGCGGGCCGTGCCGCGAACCTAAACCTTCGGCTACGATTCCCTCAACCGGCTGGCTAGCCTTTTAATAACTCATCGTGCTCGCCCTCTTCTTCTTGCTTCGCAAGCGGGGGCATTTCCAAAATGGAATTCAATCCAAAATGTTGTAAAAACTCAGGTGTCGTTGAATAAAGAATTGGTCTACCTGGTCCTTCGGCGCGGCCAGATTCGAGAATCAAACCCTTGCTCAGGAGACTCTTCAACATGCTGTCACTGTTCACGCCGCGGATCGAGTCGATCTGCGGGCGTGTGACGGGTTGTTGATACGCGATGATCGCCAGAGTCTCCAACGCAGCGTGGCTGAGGTGCGAGGTCGCTTCGAGGCCGAGGAAATGTTCGATCAATTCGGCAAGTTGCGGCGCGGTGGTCAATTGTACGCGCCCGGCATGTCGTTGCAAACGCAGGCCGCGGGTCGAGAGCGAGGCGTCCAGTTCGTTAAGTCCGCGTTCGATGACCGAGGGCGCCACATCCAAGGCGGTCGCCATTTGGGCCGTCGTCACAGGTTCCACAGCGACGAACAACAACGCCTCCAGTTTCACCGATAATGACAGTTCAGTCTCGAGATTAGGGCTGGTTAAGGGTTCCGATTCGCTCATGCTATAATTGCTCCGCCAAAAATTTTAGAGGAAGAAAGAATGAAAAACAAGTTCGCTTTACCAATATTTCTAATTACGCTGATATTCACTTCACTCGCCTGCACCATCTTCGTGGGCGGACCGGATTATTCGAGCCTGCCGACCATTCCGGTTTCCACAACCGACGCCGATACGCTCAGAGAGCAGATCAAAAAGGCCTTTGAAGATGGCGCGGCCACCGGCGTTGTTACCTTCACCATCACTGAAACACAGATCACCTCATTGCTGGCCCAACGCCTACAGTCGGACCCAAACATGCAAACCGATAAAAAACCGATCATCAGTGATCCGCAAGTATATCTGCGCGATGGGCAGATGAAAATCTACGGCAAGACCAAACAGGGTATCTTCACAGCCAACATCGGCATCATTATCAACGTGGGCGTGGACCTGCAGGGCAAGCCTCAGATCCAAATTATCTCTGCCGATTTTGGGCCCTTCCCGGCGCCGTCCGGCCTCAACGATGCAATTGCCAAAATGATCGATGAAGCCTATACCGGCTCCATCGGGCCTGCCGCTACCGGATTGCGCATTGAATCCATCACCATTGCGAATGGCCTCATGACCATTTCAGGCCGCATCAAGTAGCGCAGGGATTATACACTACAGATTTTGTCATTCCAAACCACATGCATCGCTTACTCCTTCGCCGACATCTGCTACCTCTCCTGTCAGCTCTCTCTTTGCTGACAGCTTGTCGCTCCCCGCAGGTGGCCAGTCCGGATATTACCGTCAACATCACGGCCGATGGCGCAAGTAGAGCAGCGACCCTGCCTGCGGGGAGCACAGTCGCACAGGCATTTCAGGCGGCAGGCATAACAGTGGGAAACCTCGATCGAGCTGAACCTCCGTTATATACGGTTCTCAAATCGGGCGACACCATTACTTTGACGCGTGTCAAGGAAGTGTTCGAGACTCAGGAGCAGATCATCCCGTTTGAGAGGCAGGTTGTCCGAAATGAGTCATTGCCCGAAGGTGAAACGCGACTCGTACAGACAGGCACAAACGGCCAGCAGGAACTTACCTATCGCATCGTGCAGGAGAATGGGGCCGAGATCAGTCGATCCATCGTGAAAACTGTCATTCTGCAGGAGGCCGCGCCGGAGATCGTGATGGTTGGCGCCCAGGCCTCCTTTGCGCCGCTGCCCATTCCGGGAAAACTGGTGTATCTCTCCGGGGGCAATGCATGGATCATCGACACTTCCACAGCCAACCGAACACCGCTGGTTACCACGGGCGATCTCGATGGCCGCATCTTTTCACTTTCGCCACGGGGCGATTATTTGATCTTTACCCGCAAGTCCACGAAACCTGCCGATAAGGAGATCAACCAGGTATGGGCGGTACGCACAAACGGTACCAAACCCTTTAACACCGGCATCGTGAACGTTGTCCATTTTGCTGATTGGATTCCAAACACCGGCTCGTTCGCCTATTCCACCGTAGAACCGCGCGGCACATCTCCAGGCTGGCAGGCTAATAATGATTTGTTGCGTTACAGCATCTCCACAGGCGAGAAGCGCAAAATCATCGAGCCCAACAGCGGCGGAGTCTACGGCTGGTGGGGCATGACCTTCGCCTTTTCGCCTGATGGACGCCTAGCCTACGCCCGCCCGGATGGCATTGGCACAGTAGATTTGGATGGCAAGGCCCTCAAACCGTTGATCAGCATCACGCCGTTCAACACTCACAGCGATTGGGCCTGGCTGCCATCCATTGCATGGGGCGCTGACGGAAAGACGTTATACTACACTACGCACGCCGCGCCACCAAGCCTGGTCAGCGCGGAGGCCTCGCCGTACTTTGACATCGATGCTACCTCATTCTCGAATGACGCCGATGTGCAGATTATCGAAAAGTCAGGTATGTTCGCCTACCTGGCAGCCTCGTCCATCCAGCCAAGTTCGCGTGAACGGTCTTATGAGGTGGCCTTCCTGCAGGCGATCTTCCCAGAACAAAGCGAGACCAGCCGATATCGCCTCGTCGTGATGGATCGGGATGGATCGAACCGCCGTTCCATCTTCCCTGCGAAGGATGCGCCCGGCCTTGAGCCGCAGATCCCTGTTTGGTCGCCCGAGCCCATTGAGGGACAATCGGGAGATTTCATCGCTGTTCTATATCAGGGAAATCTCTGGCTCGTGGATAGCGGGAATGGGCAGGCCTATCAAGTGACCGGAGATGGGCTAGTCACAAGAATTGATTGGAAATAAATCAACAACGCATTCCCAGCGTGGAACATTTTACAAACAAGAGGAAAGCCAATGCGCATTGTCATCACTGGCGCGGCCGGGTTTCTCGGCTCGCATTTATCCGACCGGCTGCTCGCTGAGGGGCACGTGGTCGTGGGCATCGATAATTTCATCACCGGCAACCCGGATAATCTTGCACACCTGATGGGGAATCACAATTTCTCATTCCAGCGGCATGACGTCTCAAACTATATTTTTGTGCAGGGGAAAGTGGATGCCATTTTGCATTTCGCCTCTCCAGCCAGCCCGAATCCACAATCACCCTCGGGGTACTTCAACCTCCCCATTCAAACTATGAAAGCTGGCGCACTGGGGACTCACAACTGCCTGGGCCTGGCTCGTGCACACAATGCCCGCTTTTTGCTTGCCTCCACCAGCGAGATCTATGGTGATCCATTGGTCCATCCGCAGACGGAAGAGTATGCAGGCAATGTGGATCCGGTCGGGCCGCGTGCCGTGTATGACGAGGCAAAACGTTTCGCCGAGTCATTGACCA
>Ga0126377_10002225_pt1 | contig 13239 bp, 6 predicted proteins | sample PanSoiMetPlot_22_FD_92647 | JGI IMG/M metagenome (GOLD analysis project Ga0126377, IMG submission 92647) | Tropical forest soil microbial communities from Panama - MetaG Plot_22 | ecosystem: Environmental > Terrestrial > Soil > Tropical forest > Bulk soil | place: Panama | collected 2016-02-17
GACCCAGACGTCGTAGGTCGCCTTCGGCAGATCAGGCATGACATACCGACCCTGGTCGTCGGTCACGACGATCCTGGTCATCTTCGTCGGCAGATTACTCGTCTCGGCGATCACCCAGACGCCGGCTTCGGGGCCACGCATGCTCGTCACGATTCCGCCGATGTCGTCGCCGTCAATGGCGACGACGGAGCGGACCTGGGCAGTCGTGTGCGCGATGGACAGGGCCAGCGCGACAAAGGCGACGGCGAGCGCGCGACGCATGAGGCTCACTTGGGCTCGGTGGCGGCCAGCAGTTCGGCCAGATGATTCTTCCACACGATCGGACGCGAATGTGTCTGATGGCCGCGCGTCTCGTTGCTGATCGGAACCAACACAAATCGTCCACGTTTCACACGTTTGATCTCGCGCTCCACGACGCCGAGCTCCGGCGGGTTTATGAAGTCGTCCGCGGAGTTGATCGCGAGGAACGGCGCGCTGATGGACTCCAGCTTCGGCGAGGGATCGTAGTTCCGCGACGCGTCGTACCTGTACGCAGTGTCGTTCGCATCTGCGGTCGCAAGCTGCGCCTTCAACTGATCCTCGACGTACTTGTCAGCGGCGGCACCGGTCGCGTATTGCTGCTGCAGCTGCAGCGGCGCAGCGCCAGCGATCATCGAGAGATAGATCGCCGTCGCGAGCCCGTGCGGCTGCTTCGTGTAGTTGCCGTTGTTGTAGCCGGGATCGTTGCGAATCGCGTCGATAATCATCCTGCGGTACATACGATTGCGTCCCGCGATAGCGACGGGGTTGCTGGCGAGGGCGACGAACGCGTCGCTGACGGCTGGATACGTTTCGGCCCACATCCAGGTCTGCATCGCCCCCATCGACGTGCCGAGTAGCAGTCGAAGATGCGTCACGCCGAACTGCTCGGTCATGAGCAAGTGCTGTGCGTTGACGATGTCAGCGTAGTCGTAGCGGGGAAACTTCGCATGCAGGCCGTCACTCGGCTTGCTCGACCGGCCGGTGCCGATCGCGTCAGGAATGATGATGAAGTGGGTGTTACCGTCGAGCAGCTGTCCCTGCTCGAAGAGCTGCCCGGCGAAATCCGGCGCGAGAAAATTGGCGCCGGTCCCACTCGTACCATGCAGCAGCAGCACCGCGTTGCGGATGACACCGGCCTGATCGCGACGCGGCGTGCCGATCGTCCGGTAGTGAAGCCGCAGCTCGGGCAGCACTTCGCCTGTGCCGAATCTGAAATTTTTGACGATGTAGTCGCCCTCGACGGGTCCTGGATACGTCGCGGCAACGGCGGGGCCCACTCCAACGAGCACCGCAACGATTGTGACGGCGCGTAGAGTGTTCATCGCGGACAGCATAATCCGAATCGATTGGGCGGGGCGTGAAGCCCCGCCTTACACTGCCAATTGAAGTGTCGCCGCTTCACCCGGCGCCGAATCCGGGCTGGTTCACCCCTGTACGCCGCTTATGATGCGCAGGTACGCCCGCCAGGGACCGACGTCGTCCGAGTATTGGCGCCCGAGGACACGAGCAATCTGCATGATGTGATCGAGATCGTGCGCGACCCATGTCGCTAGCAACTGCCGGAGTGTGACCACGCCGAGTTCCGGATGCCGACCGCGCCGATCGAGGTCCGCGTCGGTGAGCTGCATGGCGGCGAGCTGACCGAGATTACGGCGTCGTTCGGTCGCGAGCTCGTCGAGCAGGTCGGCCAGTGGCTTCCCGGTTGATTCGCTGAATTGCGCCGCCCGGTCGAATGTATCGAATGTCCGGGACTCGCCCTGCTCGAGGATCATCCGTGCCCGCGGCATCCAGTTCGTGCGCTCGCCATGAATCAGGTGACCAACGACGTCGGATGGGCTCCAGGTATCGACGCCTTCGTTGGCGGTGACCCAGCTATCCGGCAACCCGCGCAACAGGGCGTCGATCACGACCGGCGTACGCTGCAGGATCGCGATCGCTTCCGTCAGCGCGAAGCTATTCGAATGTGAGGACCATGAGCGAGAAGTCGTCGTCGAGCTCCCCCGGGGTGGCTGCTGACTCGTTGACGGCGCGGTACAGCCGCTCGGGCTCGGTCACATTCTCGAGCGGCTTCTGCGCAAGTAGTGGCACCAGGTCAGACAAGCCCCGCATCTCGCCATCCTTTGTCGCCACGTCACACACGCCATCGCTGAAGACATACAGCGAGCTTCCGGCGGGAACAAACGTCGTTTCCGATTGATATGGCTGGTCGGGCATCGCGCCGATGATGATGTCCGAATCGCCAACAGGCTGAGTCCGCCCGCGGGCCGCATCGACCATGTATGCCGGATGATGGCCCCCGGCGCCATGCCTCAGCGTGCGCGTCCGGGTATTGTAGACGCCGTACCACAACGTGAAATACATGTCGTTGTGGCTGGTCATCTGAAATCTGTCGTTCAGGCTGGACAGCACCTGTGAGGGGTTTTCAAAGTCCACATCAGGCAACGCCCTTTGCCGCAGGATGTTCATGACCGCCACCGAGTGCATGGCGGCGCCGACGCCGTGTCCCGACACATCCAGCAGATAGAAAACGAACGTCTCCTTGGTGAGCCAGTAGTACCCGAACGCATCGCCCCCGAGTTGCGCCGATGGAACGAACCGCCAGCTGACGCGGACAGGGCCCGTTTCAAGGGGTGGAGGAAGGAGCGACAAGACATAGTTGCTCGCCTTGAGCAGGTCGCGATTCAGTTTTGTCGCGCGGTCCACGTCGCGGCGGCTGCGACGCTCGTACTGGAGGAGTTGACGGCCGACACGAAGCACGTCGCCCTCGCGCAGAACGGTGGGATCCGCAGTCAGCCGATCGGGTCCGACGAAAGTCCCATTGGTTGAACCGGCATCCTCCGCAACGATCTCGTTATTACGTCGAAGCACACGCGCATGGAGGCGTGAGACTTCCGAATCGGTGGCAAATACAATCGTCTGACGCGCGTCGCGCCCGATGGTCAGCGGTTCCTCACCGATTTCAACGACTTTTCCGGGGTCGGCTCCCTCGAGAATCACGAGGTAGTCGCCCGTATCTGCGGCCGGAATGACGTCCTCTAAACGTCGTCCGGCTCCGATCATCGTATGAAGCAGATCGTATTTGTCGAATGTTGCCATCCGTATCGTGGGGTGGATGACGGCAGCATACGAAACGACTGGCGCGAACGCAACGCGAATCCGTTTCGTATCGTTTACATCATCGTTACTCGCCGGCAGCCCGATTGTCATTGCTCGACGACGCGAACCAATGAAAAGATTTGTCCATCCCATGCTTAATACCCCATTTTCTTTCCGGGTAAGGTCCGTGTGCCTAACCGCAATCTTCTTGGTCGCCACGACACACATCGGACACACGCAAGCGGTCAATGAAGGTCTGCACTTTTTTAAGAACTACTTCGTGACCGGTGGATCAGTCACCGGTTTCGTCGATTTCGCGCCGAACAGCGGTGGAAACGGCTTCGCCACAGGAGTGATCCCTGTCGGCGGCGTGCCGCAGGGTGCCGACATCGTTGGAGCCTTTCTGTATTGGGAGACGATTGCGGCCGGCAACCAGTCCTCGGCCGTATCCGGAGCCCGATTCCATGGCTTCGATATCAGTTCGGTGACCAGGCAAGTCGGGTTTCGCCCGTTGTCCGCCAACTTCGCGCCGTGCTGGAGTTCCGGTGGCGGCGCCAACACGGCGTACACGATGGCGACCTACCGGACTGATGTCCTCAGGTTTCTGCCGATCGGCGATGACCCAACCAAGCCAGGGTATGGAAAGCGACTCGCCAATTCCATCGATCTGGCAACGCAGTTTCCCGATGTCAGCGATGCCAGAAATGCTCACACGGTGGTCCTGCCGGAGGCGGGCACGGGAAGTCAGGTTCCACAGACGGCGGGAGCCAGCCTCGTCGTGATTTATCGCGACACGCGCGACGACATCTCACCGGCCGCGGGCATACAGCGTCCACCACTGACTTCCGTCGTGATCTTCGATGGCCTCGATCTCCAAGCCTTGGGGACGACGACCACGAGGACGATCAAGGGCTTCTACCTCGCGTCGTCGTCGCCGACGGCGACGTTGACCGCAATTGTCGGCAGCGGTGCGAAGAACACAACGGAACAGCTCTGGTTCAACAACCAGTCGATCGCGACGAACCCTTTCGTCGGGGTCAACAGCCCCGGTTCCGATCGAGGGTGGGACAGTTCGACGTTTGACGTCAGTGCTCTGATCGGGCAATCGACGGCGACCGCGTACGGCCAGCAGGCCGATGTGTCCATAACACACGGCAACGCCACGCCTTATGACTGTCTGAACCAGACCGCGCTGATCCTGAACACTACGGCTCAGGATGCTGATAACGACGGAATTGTCGATAGTTGGGAGTCTTCGGCGACGTCAGGATCCCTTCTCGATCCAAACGACGTTCCGCTTCCGGACCTGTATGCCATGGGCGCCCGCCCGAACAAGCAGGACCTGTTCGTGGAAATTGGCCGCACCGTCCTGAACGAGAACGAGACGTACGACAACCCGTTCCAGGGCACCGTTACGCCACATGACCACATGCCCAGTGCGCTGGCGCTATCCCTGGTCGGCGATGCCTTCAAACGTGCGCCGGTCCCCATCGCGGTGCATTTCGACGTGGGGAACCACTATCAAGACGGCATTGCGACCAATCCCGCCGCGCCGTACATCATTCCCTTCAAACACGCCGACGGGACGGCGTGCACGCCGCCCGACGCATCGGATCACACGTTCGACGTCAACTGCCTTGCGCGAGGCGGAGAGTCCATCGTCGAAACCGCGTGCGTGCCGAACGCCGCCAACAACTTTCATTGCCAGTTTCCCGGGTATCGCGGGGTGGTCGGATGGAAAACAGGGTTTCGGTTTCTTCGCGACCAGCCACTCGACGACCCCACGACCGCTGCGAATGAAAGCAACTGCACGGCGGCACCGAACACCTGCTCGAGACGTTTCGACCGCAACCGAAAGGACATCTTCCACTACGCGCTGTTCGCTCACGCGCTCGGCGTGCAACGCCTCGACGATCCGAACACTCCCGCTAACGAGAGCGTGGCCGGAAATCCCGCGACGCCGGTTCCGGTCGGTGTCTCCGGGACAGGTGACGGCGGCGGCAGCGGCGGCGGCGACCTGATGGTGACGCTCGGGTTCTGGGACGACTTCGTCGGCACCGACTTTCAGCAGGCGTCGACGCTGATGCACGAACTCGGACACAACCTCGGACTCCGACATGGCCCGACGTATCTCAGCAACAACCTGCTTACGGTTCAGAACTGTCAGCCGAACTATCAGAGCGTGATGAACTACTTGTTCCAGATACGCGGAATGACGGTGGTATCGGCTGGCGTACCTGTCTCAGGACTCCAGGCACAGGACTCCGTCATCGACTATTCCCGGCAAGGGCTTCAGGGCGTCAACGAAGCGAACCTGAACGAATCGGCCGGCCTCGGAACGATGAACTACGCCACCGCGTGGCACGTCAACCGCAACGCGTCGCTAATCGGCGATCTGGGAAGCGCCAGCCTTCGGCGCCACTGTGACGGCTCATTTCTCTCGGCCCAGGAGTTCTCGGACTATTCCAACAACAATGGAATGGTTCGGGTAGAGAGCTCCACACGAACGGCTCCCATCAACTGGAATATGAATGGCGCGTCGGACGACACCGGCGTTTCGCAGGATGTGACGTTCAACGGCGTCAAGAACACGCTCACGACGGGGCCGAACGATTGGGATCAGGTGGACTTACGCCAGGTTGGCAGTCGCCGCAATGTGGCCAGCCACGCGGTGCTCGATGCGATCGGACCGTTGTCGCTCGATCAAGGCCAGGGTGATAACGGCCAAGGTGACAACGGGCAGGGCGACAATGGCCAGGGCGATAACGGCCAGGGCGACAACGGACAAGGCGACAACGGTCAGGGTGACAACGGCCAAGGCGACAACGGACAGGGAGACAACGGTTCACCTCCAGAAGTCGATTTCGAGTCGGCGGCGGATGCTCCGCACCTGGTGTCGCTCGCGATCAGCAAGCAACCACAAGGAATCGTGGTCAAGTGGAGCGCAACACACGTGCGCACTGTCTACAGCTACGACATCTGGAGGTCAGAAGGGCCGACGATTACGCCGCAGCACATTGTCGTGGGAACGGTCCTGGCCCCCGCCACGACGTTCCTTGACACCTCGGCGAAGAAGAATGTGCCCTCCTATACGTATTTCATCGTCGCCCACGTGTTCGAACATGGACATTCGGGCGACTTGGTCACGACGGGCATGTCGAACCCGTTGACGATCCCCATCAGGTAGGGCCTACCTGGCGACGCGCGCGCGCTTGCGAACGTCCGGCAGGAGCGGATCCTCGCCGGCGTTGCCGCGGATCGCCAGGTACGCCTTGTACGATTCCGCAAAGCCGTCGCTTCCGAGCGCTTCGCGAACGCGACCTTTGTAATAGAGCGCGGCTGGGAAATAGCCGAAGGTCGGCTCTTCGTCGAGGAAGAGTGACAGCGCTTCTCCCTGACGCGTGATGCATCGATCGAATTCCGAATCGGCCTGCAGCAACTGACCGGCGGCAAGGTCGGCCCGGCCAAGGTCGAACCTGCCGATCCACGTGTCCAGCGTGGTGTTGGCCTCGGTGAGGAGCGCAATGGCGCGACGTGCGTCGCCGGCGGTCAGGGCAATATTGCCTTCGATGATTTTGGCCATCGCCTGCGGCTCGGCTGGAATGGATGCCGCGAGCTGCACGGCCATCGCTTGTGCGCGCGTCGTCGCCCCGGTCAGCGCAAACAACCGACCCGCGAAAAACTTGATCTTGAGTGTCTCGCTGTTCTGCAACGCCTTCTCTGCAGCGCTGTTCGCCGCCGCCATCCGGCCACGGAGGAGCTGCGCGTACGCACTCTCGATGAGTTTGGCGGCTGCGCGGTCGCCGTTCATAGCCTTCAGATCGGCGGTCGCGCCAGCATCCAAGATGCGAATGGCGTCGCCGAACCGTCCCTCATACACAGCGAGATCGCCGAGACCGGATGCGGCCCGTGAAGGACCAAGGCCACCCGCCATCGCAAGCCGCTGATAGCTCTCCGCCGCCTGTGCGACCTGTCCACCCCCGAGTTGCGCGAACGCGATCGCAACCGGGCCCAGCGGACTGCCCATCTCGTCAGCAGCCCGTGCTTCCGGCTCGGCTGCCTGAAAATCACTGCCGTAGGCCGCATACAACGCCAGGTTCAAGTGATAGAGCGCACGCTTCGGCAGGATCGAAACGACGCGTCGCATCTCCGCGAGTGCACGCGGCATCTGGCGAAGGTACGTCAGACAGAGTGCGAGATTATTGCGGGCGGCGACATCGCCCGCATACCGGGTAAGCAGATCTCCGTACTCCTTCACGCAGGCCGGATAATCACTCGTCAGGTAATACAACAATCCGCGCGCGCGATATCGCTCGCGTTCCGTCATGCGATCGAGGCGACGCACGGCTTCGTTCGCGTACTTCTCCGCCTCCTGCTGCAGCCCCATGTTGCGCGAAGCGATCGCGAGTCCTGAATACGCTGCGCCGAAGTTCGGATCACGCCCGAGCGCGAGCTGAAAACTCTGTCGTGCTTCTTCGTTGCGATTGTTGGACATCGCTTCCTGGCCGGTCGCGTAGGCACGTACGGCCTCAAGCGACGCCGACGTCAACGTTTCCATCGCGAAACGCTGTGCGGAATCAGAGGTATCGTCGCCGAGTGCCTCGCGGACCGACTCGGCGAGACGCGATGCCACCGCCGACACGGCATTCTTGTCGCCCGTGTTGGCTCGTGCCGTCGTAATCACTTTGCCGGTGACCGGCTGAATCGCACGAACGGCGACTGTGTACCCGCCACCTCCGCGTGCGACCGAACCGGCGACGACGACGCCAACGGCCTGTTTCACTGCAATTTCCTGCGCCGCACGTTCGTCCAGCTTCTGTGGCGGCGGCACGCCGATGCGATTGATGATCGTTCTGTCGTACGCACTGACGAACCTCGCGCCTTCCAGCGCGAGCCGCAGCGTTGGCTCCAGCGCGTGATCGAAGCCGCTATCCCCGGTCGTGTTCTCGAAATCGGCGACCAGCACCGAAACCGGCGCGTGTTCTGCCGGCGGAATCAGTGAACGCTGGTACCACCAGATCCCCCCAGAAACCACCAGCAGCATGGCAATGACGCCAACCACCACCGGCAGCCGGACGACGCGCTTGATTGGGATGGGTTCGCCTTGTTCGTCGAGCGCGTCGAGAGCGCCAACGAGCTCGGCGGAGGTTTGGAATCGGGCAGCCGGATCCGGTTCGAGGCATCGTCCGATGAGCGTTTCGACAGCGGCCGGAATCGAGGGGTCCGTGGCGCGCACCGGCGAGGGAGCCGCCTCCATGCGTTGCTTCAATTCCGCAACCGCGTTCTCGCTCCGGCGGACACCAAGCAGCATGTCCGAAAAAATCAGCCCGAACGCGTAGACGTCCGCGCGTTGATCGACCACTTCGCCTCTGGCCTGCTCAGGCGCCATGTAGTGGACGGTCCCAAGGATGGCGCCGGCAACCGTTGCCGTCGTCACAGCCCCCTGCGTCTGCCACGCGGCCGTCCCCGTGAGAGGCGGTGAGGACGGAGCGGTGGCCGCGGATACGTTCCCCGCAGACCGTGCGATGCCGAAGTCCATGATCACTGCGTGGTCGCTGAGGATCATGATGTTCGCGGGCTTCAGATCGCGGTGCACGATGCCAGCCTCGTGGGCGGCGGCGAGACCCGCGGCCACGTCGCGGGCAATCGACAACGCTTCGGGGACCGGCAACTTGCTGCGTTCCTTCAGCTTGGTCGAGAGATCCGAGCCGTCCAAGTACGGCATCGTGATGTACTTGATGCCACTGATCTCCCCGAGGTCATGGATGCGCACGACGTTCTTGTGCGTGACCTGGCGGGCGAGCACGAGCTCCTGCTTGAAGCGCCGCTCCATTTCCTGCGCTGTCACAGGGTCGGTCGACGTCTCCGGGCGGATCACTTTCAACGCGACCGCCATACCCAGCTCGGCATCCCAGGCGTGGTACACGGCTCCCATACCGCCGACGCCGAGGACGCGAATGATGTGATATCTCGTACCGAAGGCCTGACCTACGTGCAGCGGGCCGGTCGCACTCCGCGGCGCCGCCGAAACGATCGTGGCGCCATCGGTAGGCGCTTCATCGAGTGGAGTTTGCGAGGCTTGGGTAAAGGCGACGACCGTCTGGGGCGGCGGCGTCAAAACGGCCGTCGTGACAGCCAGGGGAATCGCGCGTCCGCAGGTAGTGCAGTGTCCTGAGGACAGTACACCGGTAGTCGAGCAATAGGGACAGATCATGACCCGCGAACAATTGTGAGCGGTGATTGAAGGATACCTTATTCAACGCTCACGCGCGCTGCCGCGAACAGGCGACAACTACTCGAGAAAGGTGCTGCTGGCCATGTCCAAGCAGCCTCTATTTCTGTGTTCGTAATAGTCGTCACGCCCCGCATCCAGCAGCGGCACAAAGTCTCCGGTTCGATACATCCCGAGCTGACCGGAAAGAGAGGCAACCATGATGTCGCGAGGATCGTCCCCGCTGTGTGACGCCGCATAGTGCGGCGCACAGGAAGGGACCGCCCCAAGATTGTGGAAGACTTCATGAATCATCCCCAGGCCCAGGATCTTCGCGAGACCGTGGACAGGGATGAGCGATTGGATGTCGGACCGGTCCAGAAGACAGGCCAGATAGATCGCTGCAACTGGATAAGCGCCCTGGCCGCACGGAATCTGCACGCCGGACCGTGGGCTCCCTCCGCCATAGAACACGGCGTAGATTTTCTGCTGGTTGGTAAACCCCACGGCAGCAAGGTCGGCGGCAAGCGCCTCCCTGATGGCCATTCCGAAGCTGAGAAACTGCGCGTCTGACCGGCTCAGACGGACGAAGGTAATGTCGAGCGCTCCACGGTAGGTGTCGTACCTGACCCGCCGCCCATTCGTCTGACCAGCGAACCAATTCTGGGCGAGCTGCATCGAGCCGCTGAGCGTTCCGTCGATGTCGAAGCTCTGATCCGCTCCGTCGCTGGGCAGCACATAGATGACATGCACCTGGTTGCCAGCAATGTCATCAGGCTGATCGACAGTGGATCCTCCTCGCGGCGTCGGCGCGGGCGGCGAAGCAGGCGCCGGCGCAGGCGCAGGGTTCGTCGAGGGCCCCGCTGGTGTACCTCCCCCACATCCGGCGATAAGCACGGTTGCGACGGCCAGACAGGCTCTCGCGCTCATGGCGTACTTTCCGCCTCGCGTCTGCTGCGATGTGAGTGATAGCGGGGATATCTGTCGCTGCGACACGGGCAGGCGCGGCAATCATCTCACGGCGAGTTCCGCGCGATCGATCTGATGCCACCGATGCCGCAAACATCTGACATTGCGACCGTAATCTCCGGCGCACGCTCTTATGTTGGTGCCGTCTGGTTCGGATCGCAGTGACTGCGGCCGAACCAGACGACTGATCGCGAGGTCCTTCAGTTTTTCTTGCCGCGAACTGTCTGCGTCAGAACAGCCGACGCGCTGCCGTTGTAGTTGCCGTCACCACCGTAGCTGGCGGTCACGGAATGAGTCCCTCCACTCAGAGTCGACGTAGTCAGCGATGCGACGCCGCCGCTCAGTGGCGCGCTGCCCAGCAACGTCCCGCCATCGAAGAACTGAACGGTGCCAGTCGCTGTCGAGGGCGACACAGTGGCCGTGAACGTTACTGGCTGTGAGTTGTTGGACGGGTTGTGGTTGGACGTCAACGTGGTTGTCGTGTCGGCCTTGTTCACCGTCTGCGAGAGACCAGATGAGGTGCTGCCGCCGAACGTCACGTCACCGTTGTACTGAGCCGTAACCGTGTGCGTGCCGACCGACAGGCTGGACACCGAGAGCGTCGCGCTGCCGCCCGCGAGCGCGGACGATCCCAGCGGCGTCGCGCCGTCCAGGAATGTGACAGTGCCCGTGGGCGTTCCCGATGAACTGGAAACAAGAGCCGTAAACACAACGTTCTGCCCGTACGTTGACGGATTTGGCGTCGACGTCAGCGCCGTCGTGGTGGTGAACGAGGCGTTCACCGTCTGCGTCAGGATGGAGGACGTGCTGGCGGCATGGGTGCTGTCGCCGCTGTAGGTAGCAGTGATGTTATGGCTGTCCACCGAGAGCGCCGACGTGGACAGCGATGCCGTCCCGCCACTCACCGTCGCGGTGCCGAGCGAACTGGCGCCGTCGAAGAACTGCACGTTCCCGGTCGACCCCGCCGGCGACACCGTCGCGGTGAAGGTAACCGACTGCCCCGATGTGGACGGATTTAGCGATGACGTCAGCGACGTCGTGGTGCCAATCGCGTTCACGGTCTGCGTGAGAATGGAAGACGTGCTGGGGGCGTGCGTGCTGTCGCCGCTGTAGGCGGCAGTGATGGAATGGGTCCCGATCACGAGTGCCGAGGTCGAGAACGACGCCGTCCCGCCGCTGAGCGACACGGTGCCCAGAGAATTCACGCCGTCCAAGAACTGCACGGTCCCGGTCGACCCCGCCGGCGACACCGTGGCGGTGAAGGTAGCCGACTGCCCGGATGTGGACGGATTTGGCAATGACGTGAGCGTCGTCGTGGTGCCAATCGCGTTCACCGTCTGTGTGAGAACGGAAGACGTGCTGGCGGCGTAGGTGCTGTCGCCGCTGTAAGTAGCACTAATGCCATGGCTCCCGACCGAGAGCACCGACGTCGAGAGCGATGCCGTCCCGCCACTTACCGTCCCGGTGCCGAGCGAACTGGCGCCGTCGAAGAACTGCACCGTCCCGGTCGACGCTGCCGGCGACACCGTCGCGGTGAACGTGACCGCCTGCCCGAATGTGGACGGATTAGGCAATGACGTCAGTGTCGTCGTAGTGCCGATTGCATTCACCGTCTGCGTGAGAACGGAAGACGTGCTCCCGGTGTAAGTGCTGTCGCCGCTGTAGGCAGCCGTGATGTTATGGCTCCCCGCCGAGAGCGCCGACGTCGAGAGCGACGCCGTTCCGCCACCAACTGGCGCCGTACCCAGAGAACTGACGCCGTCGAAGAACTGCACGGTCCCGGTCGCCGCCGCCGGCGACACCGTCGCCGTGAAGGTAACCGATTGCCCGGATGTGGATGGATTTGACGACGACGCCACCGACGTAGTGGTGCTGATCGACGAGGCGTTCACCGTCTGCGTCAAGACGGCGGACGTGCTGGCCGCATGCGTGCTGTCGCCGCTGTAGGAAGCGGTGATGGAATGGCTCCCCACCGATAGCGACGCCGTCAAGAACAACGCCGTGCCGCCGTTGAGCGGCACCGTGCCCAGAGAATTGCCGCCGTCGAAGAACTGCACGGTCCCGGTCGACGCCGCCGGCGACACCGTCGCCGTGAAAGTCACTACCTGACCGGATGTAGACGGATTTGCCGATGACGTGAGCGCAGTCGTGCTGCTAATCGCGTTCACCGTCTGCGTGAGAACCGACGACGTACTGCCGGCGTAGGTGCTGTCGCCGCTGTAGGCGGCAGTAATGTTATGACTCGCCACCGAGAGCGACCCCGTCACGAACAACGCCGTCCCGCCGCTGACGGGCACTGTGCCGAGAGAATTGCCACTGTCGAAGAACTGCACGGTCCCGGTCGCCGCTGCCGGCGACACAGTCGCGGTAAATGTGACCGCTTGCCCGAATGTGGACGGATTCTGCGATGACGTAAGCGCCGTGGTGGTGCCGATCAACGAGGGGTTTACCGTCTGCGTCAGGACGGGGGACGTGCTGGCCGCGTAGCTGCTGTTGCCGCCGTAGGCAGCCGTGATGTTATGGCTCCCGACCGACAGCGCTGCCGTCGAGAGCGTCGCCGTACCGCCGCTGAGCGTCGCCGTGCCCAGGGAAGTCGCGCCGTCGAAGAACTGCACGCTCCCGGTCGCCGCTGCTGGCGACACCGTCGCGGTGAAGGTAACCGACTGCCCCGATGTCGACGGATTCCCGGAGGACACGACCGCCGTTGTCGTCGGCGTCAACGATTGGCCGCACGACGGGAACTGGAAGCTGATGATGCGCGTGTTCCAGGCGACCTCCGCCGTCGACGCCTGGTACTCCTGCGTGTACCAGAAGGTGCAGTCGTTACTTGGATCGATTCTCATCGCCGAGTAGTCGCCCCAGCGGTCGTACGCTGTCTGCGATCCGCTGCCGATCACGGCAAATGTCTCTGTCTGCAACTCGCCAGGCGTGTCGCCCGTCTC
>Ga0126377_10002226_pt1 | contig 13235 bp, 10 predicted proteins | sample PanSoiMetPlot_22_FD_92647 | JGI IMG/M metagenome (GOLD analysis project Ga0126377, IMG submission 92647) | Tropical forest soil microbial communities from Panama - MetaG Plot_22 | ecosystem: Environmental > Terrestrial > Soil > Tropical forest > Bulk soil | place: Panama | collected 2016-02-17
CCGCGCAACGGCCAACCGCCGAGCCTCAGCCGGACGGCGACGGTGAGGGCGAACCGCTCGGCGGCCCAGTCGGTGTGGACTGACCGACGAAGATCGTGATCTTTGTGTTCTTGAAGTACGTCTTGCCGGCGGCCGGCTTCTGACCGGTGACCAACCCGTCCTGCGCCGGGTCGGCGACGGTGTTCAGGACCACCTCGGTGTTCGTGAAGCCCAGCGAGTTGAGGTGGCTGAGCGCTTCGGCCTGCGTCATGCCCGTGAGGTCGTCGAGCTTGGCTTGATTGCCCTTCGAGACCTCGATCGTCACGGTGTCGCCGACGTTGACCGGCGAATGCTCGTCGGGCTTGACGCCAACCACGATGCCGGACGCCGCGGTGCTGTCCACCGGCTGCACCTTTGGCGTGAGTCCGACGCTCTTGAGTTGGCTGACCGCCTGGTCCTGGGTTAGTCCGGTGACCACCGGTACGCCGCCTTGCACCGAACCCGGTCCGGCGCAGTAGGTCACGTCCACACGTGAGTTCGGCGGCACCGGCTTGCCGGCGGTCGGAATCGTGGACAGGACTGCGCCGGGCGTACACGACGTGCTGTTCTGCTGCGTCTGCGTACCCAGCACCAGGTTCTGTTGTTGCAGCAGCGCCGACGCGTCGCTGAGGTTGCGACCGACCAGGTTCGGCACGTGCGTGTCCTGGGTCCGGTTCGTCAGGTAGAGCCCGACGCCGAGCGCGATCAGGGCCACGAACCCGAGCACTGTCAAGGTGACCATCACCCAGGCGGACGTACGCCGCCGTGGCGCGCCCGCATTGCGTACCGGGGCCGGTGGCCGGCCAGCGTACCCAGCGGCGGCCCGCTGCGGCACGATCGACGTCGGATCCTCGCGCAGGATCGGAGTTGCCATCACCGGGCGGCCGGCCGCAGCACGCAACAGGTCGGCACGCATCTCGGCGGCGCTCTGGTAGCGGTTGGCGGGATTCTTCGCGAGCGCCTTGAGAACCACCGCGTCCACGTCCGGGCCGATGGCGCGGTTCACCGCGGACGGCGGGCGCGCCTCCTCGCGGACGTGTTGATACGCAACGCTGACCGGGTTGTCACCGACAAAGGGCGGCCGTCCGGTGAGTAGCTCGTAGACGACGCAGCCGGTGGCGTACACGTCCGAGCGCGCGTCCACCGTCTCGCCACGGGCCTGCTCCGGCGACAGGTACTGCGCGGTGCCGATGACCGCGCTGGTCTGCGTCATCGTGCTCGCACCGCTGGCGAGCGCGCGTGCGATGCCGAAGTCCATGACCTTGACCTGGCCGGCACGCGTCAGCATCACGTTGCCCGGCTTGACGTCGCGGTGGATGATCCCGTGCCGGTGGCTGAACTCGAGCGCGCCGCAGATCTCCGCGGAGATCTCCAACGCACGACGCGGCTGCATCGGTCCCTCGGCGGTCAGCACTTCCTTGAGCGTCCGGCCGTTGACGAACTCCATGACGATGAACGGCAATGGCTCACCGCTCAGACCGCGCTCCTCGCCGGTGTCGTAGACGGCCACGATCGAGGGGTGGTTGAGCGCGGCCGCGTTCTGCGCTTCCCGACCGAATCGCATCTGGAACGTCGCGTCCCGTGCCAGGTCGGCGCGCAACATCTTGATCGCCACGTCGCGGCCGAGCCGGGTGTCGCGGCCGTGGTGCACCTCGGCCATGCCGCCGTATCCGAGCACCTCGCCGACCTCGTACCTGCTCCCGAGCAGGCGGCCCGCGTTCATGTCATCAATCCTTTAGTCATGGCGTGGTCGATCGATCGGCTGGCCTCTACCCTAGCCGCCCGGCCGTCGCCCAACTGTCCGCCGCCCGCCGGCACGGCCACCGCTGTGACGCGGAACTCGGTCGCCGCCGGCGTCGGAGCGCCGTCCGTGGCATAGACGTTCTTCTTGATGACCGAGGCGATCAGCGCGGCGAGCAGCATGATCACGAGCGCGAGCACGATACCCAAGATCACCGCAGCAGGCCGGCTCCGCGCGGGTTGCGCGGCGCCGCGGCCCTGTGGCTGCCCGGCACGATATTGCGGGTACGCCGGCGGTGACTGCGGCGCCATGATCTGCGTGCCGGACATGGGTCGGGTGGCCGTGACGCCGGCACCCGCGCTGCCGCCGGCCGGCGAGACCGGTTGGGTCTTCGTCGGTCGGGCCGGCGGCGGTGCCTGCCCGGCGCCGGCGGCTCGGGCGGCGGACGCGAGTGCCGCGGCACTCGGGAAGCGCGCCGCCGGCGGCTTGGCGAGACAGCGCTCGACAAGCGCGCGGATCGGCGGCGGGATGTCCGGCGGCAGCGGTGGCGGAGTGGCCTCGACGTGTTGCACGGCGATCTCGATCGGAGTGCCGCCTTCGAACGGCCGGCGGCCGGCCAGACACTGGTATGCCACGACGCCGAGCGCGTACACATCGGACAGTGGTGTCGCGCCATGGCCGGACGCTTGCTCCGGCGACAGGTACGAAGCCGTGCCGAGCACTGAGCCCACCGCGGTGAGGTTGCTCGCGGCCGCCTCGCGTCGCGCGATGCCGAAGTCGGTGAGCACCAGCGTGCCGTTCGGCCGGACGAGCAGATTCGCCGGCTTCACGTCACGGTGCACGATTCCCTTGTCGTGCGCGGCCTGCAGCGCATCGGCGGCCTGCGCGATCAGCGACATGGTGCGCTGCGGGGTCAATCGGCCGACGCGTCCGAGCGTCTTGGACAGCGCGTCTCCCTCGACGTATTCCATGACGAGGTACGTCACGCCGTTGTCGCTGCCGTAGTCGTAGACGTCGACTACGCCTGGGTGGTTGATCGTCGCCATGGTGCGGGCTTCGTCACGGAAACGCGCGGCGAACCCCTGCTCGGCCACCAGGCTCGCCAGCAGGATCTTGACCGCGATCGTCCGGGCCAGCACGTCGTCCACGCCGCGCCACACGTCGCCCATGCCGCCGCCCGCGATGTGCTCGGTTAGCCGGTAGCGGCCGCCGAGAACGGTGCCCGGCCCGACGCTCATCACTTGCCTCCGAGCGCGTCAACGGCGGCGCGCAGCACGTCGCCGCCAATGGATGGCGCGCTGTGTCGTGCCTTGTCGCCGGCGTTCTTGAGGAACACGCACACCGCCGCGATCGGCTTGCCGTCCTTCATCGCGAAACCGAGGAACCAGCGGTGGTCGAGCAGCGGCTGACCATTGGCGTCGAAGCCGTTCTGTGCGGTTCCCGTCTTGCCGCCGACCTCGAGGCCGGAGATCTGCGCGCTCTGCGCCGTGCCGTTCTGCACGACGCTGAACATCATTTGCTGCATCTCGGCGGCGACCTGTGGGGTGACCGGGTGGCTGTAGACCTGTGGCTGGCCGATCTGCGTCACGCGCAGGTCGGGCGACTGGATGTGATCGACGATGTACGGCTTCATCTCCGTACCGCCCGTCGCGACCGCCGACGCGATCATGGCGCCCATGAGCGGTGTCATGCGGTCGTCGAACTGTCCGATGCTCGACTGCGCGACGAGGTTCGGGTCGTCCGCGCCGCTGCCATTCGTCACGTCGCCGATCTCGCTCGCGGCCACCCGGAGCGTACGGTCGCCGGAGCCGGCCAGCGGGAACGAGTCGTCGAAGCCGAAGGCCTTCGCCTGATCGGTGATCGCCTGCCCGCCAAGCGCGACACCCAGCTGCCCGAACGCGGTGTTGCACGACACGGTCAGCGCCTGGATCAACGTGATCTGACTCTGCGGGCACGTCTCGGACTCCGCGTTGTGCATCACGTAGGAACTGCCCTTGACGGGCTGAAAACTCGAGCCGGCCGGGATCACGGTGTTCGTGTTGTAGCGGCCGGACGAGAGCGCGGCGGCCGTGATGATGAGCTTGAACGTCGAGCCGGGCGGCGCGGTGGTCGCGATCGCGCGGTTCAGCAGCGGCTGATCGGCATCCGTACTGAGCTTCTTGTAGGTCGCCGTGGCCGTCGAGTTGCTGTGGCTCGCGAGATCGGTCGCGTTGAAGCTCGGCGTGGACGCCATCGCGAGGATCTTGCCGGTGTTCGGGTCCATCGCGACGATCGCGCCGACGTCGCCCGGTGAGCCGTTGTCGACCAGCGCTTCGTACGCCGTCGTCTGCACGCTCTTATCCAGCGTCAGAAAGACGTTGTCACCAGGGCTGCGCCGATCCGAGAACAGATCCGTGATGCGCTGGTCCGACGCGGCGTTGCCGGCCAGGTAGACGTCCATCGCGTCCTCGATGCCGGTGCTCGCGAGGTTGACCGGCTTGTACCCGAGGATCGGCTCGTACGCCGGGCCGCCCGGGTAGGTCCGCAGGTACTTGAGCGCACCGTTGGTCGCGACGCTGGACGCGAGCGCGTTGCCGTTCGCGTCGTAGATCGTGCCGCGCTGCCGTTCGTAGTCGGTGAGCAGGACGCGTCCGTTGTAGCGGCTCGTACGGTAATCGTTGGCCTTGTATCCCTGCACCCAGTTGAGGTTGATGAAAAGCAGCGCGAAGAGCACGAGCACGACGACACCGACCCGACGCAGTGGAGCATTCACGTCAGATCACCTCCGTCGCGAGCCCGGCGAGTTGCGCGGGGCCGGCGACCGGCCCGGACGCGACCGACGGTTGGCTCGGCGGGCGGCGAGCGGCGTCCGATATGCGTAGTAACAAGGCAATGAGCAGCCAGTTGGCCATGAGTGACGACCCACCTGCCGACATGAACGGCGTCGTCTGGCCGGTCAGCGGGATCAGCTTCGTAATACCGCCGACGATAACGAAGACCTGCAAGCCAAGCGTGAACGCGAGACCGCCGGCGAGCAGCTTGCCGAACGAGTCGCGCACCGCGATCGCGGACCGTAGCCCGCGTTCCACGATGATCAGGTAGATCACCAACAGCGCGGTGAGACCGAACAGGCCGATCTCCTCGCCGATGCCGGCGAAGATGAAGTCGTTGCGCACCTCGGGCACCTGGCCCGGCTGGCCGGCGCCCGGCCCGGCGCCGAACAAGCCGCCGGTCCCGAGGCCCAGCAGCGATTGCACCAGCTGATAGCCGGTGTTGTTCGGATCGGCGAACGGGTTCAGCCACACGTCGACGCGCTCGTGGAAGTTCGCGAACGGACCGAGCACGGCACCCAGGAAGTAGGCGGTCACCGCGCCGCCGAAGAACATCAGCAGACCGATGATCAGCCAGCTGACCCGCTCCGTGGCGATGTAGAGCGTCACGATGAACATGCCGAAGTAGAGCAGTGACGTGCCGAGATCCTTCTCGAACACCAACACGAGCAGACTCAGCAGCCACACGAGCACGACCGGTCCGACGTCACGGCCGCGTGGAAAGTCGATGCCGAGGATCCGGCGGCTCGCGAGCGACAGCACTTCTCGCTTGCGTACCAGGTAATAGGCGAAGAACACGAGCAGCGCCAGCTTGGCGAACTCACCCGGTTGGATCTGGAAGATCGTGCCGAATTTGATCCACAGCTTGGCACCGTTGACCTCGGAGAACCGCGCTGGCAGCACGGCCGGCAGGATGACCAGCACGATGCCGGCGAGGCACAGCGTGTACGCATAGCGCGACAGCGACCGGTGGTCCTTGATCACGATCAGCGCGATCGACGCCACCGCGAGCGCGGCGACCGTCCAGCCGAGTTGGCGGATGCCGTCACCGGTCAGCGGCGACGCGCTGCCGTGCCCGGCCTTGGCATTGCCGAGGTCGAGCCGGCGGAGGAACTCCACACCGAGCCCGTTGAGCGTGGCCACCGCCGGCAGGAACACCGGGTCGGCGTACGGCGCCGTGAACCTGACCACGAAGTGGAACCCGACGAACACCGCGGTGAGGATGGCGGGCTGAAGCCACACGTCGGCCCGGATGCTCTTGTTCAGCCCGCCTTCGGCGGCCACCGCATAGGCGAGCACCACGACCATGCCGAACAGCAGCAGGCCGAGCTCGGTGGTTCGCTTTTTCGGCACGCGCCGAGGCGCCGCCGACGCGGGGCGCGGCGGTGTGACGGGCGCGGCGGGAGCGCTCACAACGGTGACGACTACCTAACAGCTCGGCGACGGACTCGGCCCGACGGGCACGGACGGGGTGGACGGCACCGGAGTCGGTCCGGTCGGCACGGTGGTCGTCCGGCCGTCGGTCGGCGGACGAGTCGTCGCGCGCGTGGTCGGTGCGGATGTCGCCCGGCTGGTTCCGCCCGGCGTCCCGGTCGGTGAACCGGGCGACGGTGCCAGCGAAGGACTGTCGCTGGGACCGGGCGACGGGCTTGGCGAGGCGCAGCCGGTCGGGGCGCCGAGTTCGCCGGTCTGATCGATGCGCAGTTTGTCCACCGCCTGATTCGCGTCGGTGAGCGACCCGACCGGGATCGTCTGCTTCACCAGCGCCTGGTCGGCCGTGGTGAGTTCGTCCAGGGTCAGGTCCGTGGTCCGGTAGACGCTGCTCAGGTGCAAACCCACGATCTTTCCGGGTACGCCCTGGTAGATGGCCACCTGATTGGCATCGGTGACCCCAACGTAGTAGCGGGATTGGGTATACGACCAGCCGTACCACAGCCCGCCGGCGAGGATCACGAGCACGATGCCGAGCAACAGCAGGGTCCGTCCCGGGTGACGCTTCGGATCCTCCGCGGACTCCGGATCTGCATCCTCGTCGGCCTCGGCGGTCGCGGCACGCGGTGTGAGCGCCGAGGCACGCGTCGCGGGCGTCGACTCGATGCGTTCCTTGATCGACCGGTCGTTGGACGCGGCACCGCCGACGACCGGCCGGCCCTCGATGATGTCCTGGTCGGTGACGTCGGCCACGATCACCGTGATGTTGTCCGGGCCGCCGCCGCGCAGCGCGAGTTGCAGCAGCCGCTCGGCGCACTCGTCGGGGTCGGGATATTCCTTCAGCGTCGCCGCGATGCTGTCGTCGCTCACCGGGCCGGAGAGTCCGTCGCTGCAGATCAGGTAGCGGTCACCGGCCACCGCCGGCCGCACCGAATAGGTCGGATCGACGTCCGAGCCCTGCAGCGCGCGGATCAGCAAGGACCGCTGCGGGTGGACGCTCGCCTCCTCCTCGGTGATGCGGCCCTCGTCGACCAGCATCTGCACGTACGTGTCGTCCTTGGTCACCTGGGTGAACTCGTCGCCGCGCAGGAGATAGGCACGTGAGTCGCCGACGTGCACCAACGCGATCTTCGTGCCGGAGAAGAGCATCCCGGTCAGGGTGGTACCCATGCCCTCCAGCGCCGGGTTCGCATCGATCGCGTCGCGGAGGTTCTGGTTCGCGCTGTCGACGGCCCCACGCAACGCATCGACCAGTGCGTCGCCAGGCACGTCCTCGTCCAGCTGAGACATCGCGGCGATCGCCAGGTTGCTCGCGATATCGCCGGCGGCCATGCCCCCCATGCCATCGGCGACCGCGAGAAGCCGCGGACCCGCGTAGACCGAGTCCTGGTTGCCTTCCCTGATCAACCCGCGATCACTGCGGGCGGCGTAACGCAAAGTAAGAGTCATGGCCGTAACTCGAGTGAGGTGCGCCCGATGCGAATCGGTACGCCAAGGGGGACGGGGGTGGGACCGCTGACCCTCGTACGGTCGAGATAGGTCCCGTTCGTTGAGCCGAGGTCCTCAATGAACCACTGTCCGCCCCGTGCCACAAGTCGGGCGTGCCGCGCCGACGAGTAGTCGTCCGTAATGACCAGTGTGGAGTCTTCAGACCGGCCGATCGTGATAGGTACGTCACCGAGTGTGATCTTCGTACCGGCTAACGAGCCGGCCGTCACCACGAGCGAATGTGCCGCGCGTCCCTTGCGTACCTTCGCCGGCCGACCACCGAGCGCGGACGCGGCCACTCCTCGCGGCATTGCCACCAAGCGATTTGCTCGCCCGCCGCTGAACAGGTCGCGCCGGATCACGCCGACCACCGTGAACACGAAGATCCACAGGAGCACTATCAGCCCGATCCGCGCGACCGCGACGACCAGCTGTTCCGACAAAGCCCTAGCCGTCCACGCGGAACGTCAGCGTCGTCGTACCAATCTGGATCATGTCGCCAGGGTTGAGCGCGACCGCGGAGATGCGCTGGCCGTTGACCATCGAGCCGTTCGTCGAGCCGAGATCGGTCAGCACGACTTGCGAACCGTCGTAGTCCAGCCGTGCGTGACGGCGCGAGATGCCGACGTCGGGCAGGCGCAGGTTCGCCTGGTCACCGCGGCCGATCACCGTCGAGCCGATGGACAGCGGATAGGTCCGGCCGTCGTTGGCGATCAGGCGTACGCCGCGACCGGCCTGTTGGCCATACCCCTGCTGCTGATAACCCTGGTTGCCGTAGCCCTGGTTGTAGCCACCCTGGTCGTAGGCCGGCGGACCCTGCGGCGCGACGTCGCCGCCGGTGTAGACCTCGGCGGTCACCCGGAACATGCCGGTGTCGAGCCCGTCGCCGCGCTCAATCTCGACGATCACGTCCCCGTAGACCGTCCAGCCCTGCTCGCCGATGAACTCCGCCTGCGACTGGGCCAGTTCCTGCGCGAGTGCGGCGGCGTACGGAGCGAGCCGGGAGTGATCATAAGGAGAGAGATCAATCACATACCTGTTAGGCACCAGCGTCCGACCGCCAGCCAAGATCGCCTTGTGCGCCTCTGCCTCGCGCTGCATGGCGTTGAGGATCTCTACCGGGTGGACGACGCCCTTGAAAACCTTCGCAAAGGCACCCTCAACCAGGCCTTCCAGGCGCTTCTCGAAGCGTTGCAGAACACTCACCAGATCCTCCTCGCACATGCCGAGGATCTGATGGTATCGGTTGAACGCACCGCAGCGTAGACACCGCGAGCTGGCGGCATGATACGCTGCCGGCCGCTGTCAGGCGGGATGTCTTTTGTTGTCCGAAGTTTGACATGTGATTTTTGCGCGAATTCGCCCATCGCCGGGCGTTTCGCCCGACTGAGGACGGGCGGTGAAATCGGCCCTGTCGGTCAGTAATCCGCACCGATCGGCCGATCTCGACAGCGCCGTGAACAGCAGCGCCATGAGATACCCACGCCGTGAACATAAGGCGCTGTGAACATAGAGCGGGCCGCTCCGAGACTTCGGATGCGGCCCAGCTTCACATTGATGTGCCCGCGGGGAGAGTTGAACTCCCACGACCTTTCGGTCACACGGACCTGAACCGTGCGCGTCTGCCATTCCGCCACGCGGGCGAGCGTGCCCAGACACATTAACACCCAGCACGAGCACCGCTGAGGTGCCCGGCAGCCGGCGTTCGGCGCGCTGATCAGCGCCGTTTCGAAGGGCGACTATGCTGCACCCGAACCGACGACCAGGGAGGTCATGGCGTGAGCGTCGCAGTCGTTACTGGATCGGCCGGACTGATCGGCTCCGAAGCAGTCCGGCACTTCGCCGGCCTCGGTCTCGACGTGGTCGGCATTGATAACGATATGCGCGCCCAGTTCTTCGGCCCCGAGGCATCCACGGCCTGGAACGTGCTGCGATTGACCAGCGAGCTCTCCGACTCGTATTCGCACCACGACATCGATATCCGCGATCGCGACGCGTTGGCCGGCATCTTCCGCAAGTACGGTCGCGACATCGCGGTGGTGATCCACACCGCGGCGCAGCCGTCGCACGACTGGGCACTGCGGGATCCGTATACCGACTTCGACATCAATGCCGTCGGTACGTTGAACGTGCTGCAGAACGTGCGGGAACACTGCATCGACGCGCCGGTGATCCACTGCTCGACGAACAAGGTCTACGGCGACCGGCCCAACTCGTTGCCGCTCGTCGAGCTGGCGACCCGGTGGGAGATCGACCCGGGCCATCCGTACGCGGCGGGCATCCGCGAGGACATGTCGATCGATTCGTGCCTGCACTCGGTGTTCGGTGCCTCGAAGGTGGCCGCCGACGTGATGGTCCAGGAATACGGCCGCTACTTCGATATGAAGACGGCGTGTTTCCGCGGCGGCACGTTGACCGGACCGGCGCACTCCGCCACCGAACTGCACGGGTTCCTCGGCTACGTGATGCGCTGCAACATGGAGCGCCGGACGTACAAGATCTTCGGGTACAAGGGCAAGATGGTTCGCGACGCCATCCACAGCCACGACGTGATCTCCGCGTTCGAGGCGTTCTTCCGTAACCCGCGATCCGCCGCGGTCTACAACCTCGGCGGCGGGCGCCACTCGAATTGCTCGCACCTCGAGGCATTCGCGATCGCAGAGCAGATCACCGGTACCGAGATGATCACCGACTACCACGATGCGAACCGCGTCGGCGACCACCAATGGTGGATCGGTTCGAACGCGAGCTTCCAGGCCGACTATCCGCAATGGACGCAGGTCTACGACGTGCCGATGATCCTGCGTGAGATCTACGCGGCCAACGTCGACAAGTGGCGCCCGGTGAGCTGACGGCGATCGCGATGATCGACAACGGCAAGTTCAACGTGCTCGGCGTGATGGTCGACGCCATCGACTACGGCTCGGCGACCGACAAGGTGATCGCGGCCGCGCACGAGCACCGACCGCTGGCGCTGACCGCGCTTGCCGTACACGGCGTCATGACCGGTGTCGACGATCCCGCGCACAACGCCAGGCTGAACAGCTTCGATGTCGTCACGCCGGACGGCCAACCGGTGCGATGGGCATTGAAGGTGCTGCACGGCATCGCACTCGCCGACCGCGTCTACGGCCCGACGCTCACCAAGCATGTGTTGCAGCGCTGTGCCGCTGACGGTTTGCCGGTCTATCTCTACGGATCCACCACCGAGACGCTGGTCAAGCTCGTCGCAGAGCTGCAGCGTGCGTTTCCGGCGCTGAAGATCGCGGGTACGGAGGCTTCGAAGTTCCGTGCCGCGGCGGACGGCGAGGACCGCGACATCGCCGAGCGGGTGCGTGCCTCAGGTGCCCGGGTGTTGTTCGTCGGCCTCGGCTGCCCACGTCAGGAAGTCTTCGCATACGCCATGCGCCCGCTGCTCGACATGCCGATCCTGGCTGTCGGCGCGGCGTTCGACTATCACGCCGGTCTGCTGCGCAAGCCACCGGAATGGATGCAGCGGTACGCGTTGGAGTGGCTGTGGCGACTCGGCCTCGAGCCGGCGCGGCTGTGGCGGCGCTACCTGATCCTGAACCCGCGCTACCTTGCGCGGCTGTCGGCGCAGAAGGGCGGGATGTGGCGCGCCACGCCGCCAGCGCCCGCCGTCGAACGACCGTCGACATTCGCGGTTTGATCCGTCCCGGTCGTCGGCGTCACGCATGACACGCAATGATCGTCGTGTGCGTGCCCAATCCTTCGTGTTCCATGACGGCGACCTGGTCACGGCGTCCGGTCGATTCGTCGCGGACAACGACGGTGAGTGGCTCGACGTCGGTCGTGGCGCGATTCCGTTGATCTTTGTCCCCGACGCGTCCCCGAGGCCGCGGTCGACTCACTCAGTACGCCTCGTCGGTGCGGTTGGCAGCGGAGTTCCGACAGACTTTGGACCCGACGGATCGAAGCCCGGACAGATCACGGTCGTCGGCGCGTGGCACCACGGAACGATCGACGTCCAGTCGCAGTCGCCCGTTCGGCTGCACGGTCGACCAACGCCGCGATGGAGCGTGCCGCCATGTCCGGCGCCGCCGGGCGGCTGGCCGCATGGACCGGCTCTGGAGAAACTCACCGACCAGGTGGAGGACCTGCTCAAACACGAATCAGTGGTCAGTGTCGCCGACTTTCGGCCAAGCAGCACCCAGACGGTGCTCGTCGTCGCGTCACTTGACGTACCTGCCGTGCAGCGCCTGCTGCGACCGGCACTGCCCGGTCGCGTTTGCGTCACGCACAGTCGATGGACACGAGCGCAGATCGCCGACGTTCGCGGGCACCTGCGTACGGCGTTCCGAGCCTGGTCGATCGACTCGGTTGGCGAGTCCGCGACCGAGGCGGGCCAAGCGGTCGTCGTCGTCACGCTCATGCGGGTTACTCAAACGGTCGCCGACTGGGCGGACAGCGTCCCTGATGGACTCGTTGACCTTGATCCGTCGATCACTCCGTTTGGTGCGCGCGAATGACTCGACCCGTTGGCTGCCACGTCCGTTCTGGGGCGAGAGCGGCGATGCGGCCGCGCGTCGTGTCGTCGGCGAGCATGCCGGCGAGCCCGGCTTCGTACGCGTCCGCGACGCTCACGCCCAACGATTCGGCGACCGCGTAGTCCTTCGCGAGATCCGTGTCGAACATTGCCGGATCGTCCGTGCTGATGCTGCACAGGGCCCCGGCGTTACGAAGGCGTGGCAGCGGGTGCGCGTCGACGCTCGCCACCACCGCGGTACGCAGATTCGACATCGGCGCCACGTCGAGCACGATGCCACGCTCGACGATCTCGGCGAGCAGGTCGAGATCGTCGACGGCGCGGATGCCGTGTCGCAGCCGGCTGGGTCCGAGCGCGAGTGCCTCACGAATGGAGTCCGGCCCGGCCGCCTCGCCGGCGTGTGGCACCAATCCCAGTCCGCCGTCGCGTGCGATGTCGAACGCCTTGACGTACGGCGCGATCGGACGACCCGGCTCGTACCCGCCGATGCCGAACCCGACGACGCCGCGGTCGCGAAAACGTACGCACTGCCGCGCGGCCTCCTCCGACAGGTCCACCGGCCCGCCTCGGTAGATGTCCGGCGTGAACCGCACCGTGACGCCGTGCCGCTGGAATGCCTCGTCGGCACCGTCGGCGTACCCGTTAAACAGGTCGTCCCACCGCACACCGCGCGCGACGCGCTCGACCGGCGAAAAGATGCCTTCCAAGTAGACCGCGCCGTGCGACGCGGCCTCGGCCGCGTAGTCCACCACTACCTGCCGAAAATCGTCAGCGGTACGCAAGCAGTTGGTGGTCAGGATCCACGTATCGATGAAGTGCTTGAAGTCGGTGAATTCATAGAGCGACCGGAGGCCTTCGACGCTGTCCGCGGGTAGTTCGACGCCGTTCCGGCGAGCAATGGACAGCAGCGTCGCGGCGCGAATCGTTCCTTCGAGGTGGACGTGGAGCTCAATCTTTGGCGACGGCACGCCGCCCACCCTACGGTGCGGCGTTAGCGCCGAAGGGCACGCCCGGCATGGTGCGCGTAGAGCAGGTCGAGGATCGAGCGCGCAGCGTCAAACCACCGATCCAGCCACGCCTCGTCGGGCATCGCGCCCTTCGGCGGCAACTCCATCAGCAGTCCGCGCAACAGCGGGTGGTCGGCCATCGTGCCGGTTGGCGAATCGTCGAGCCAGTCGCCCGCGCCGAAGACCGGCTCGGACATCGTTTCCAGGTCGTTGATGGAAATGGACGGTGTGAC
>Ga0126377_10002227_pt1 | contig 13234 bp, 14 predicted proteins | sample PanSoiMetPlot_22_FD_92647 | JGI IMG/M metagenome (GOLD analysis project Ga0126377, IMG submission 92647) | Tropical forest soil microbial communities from Panama - MetaG Plot_22 | ecosystem: Environmental > Terrestrial > Soil > Tropical forest > Bulk soil | place: Panama | collected 2016-02-17
AGATATTCGAACGCCCCGACGGATTCGCGCGTGATCGCCTCGCCGCGCGTGAGCGGCAGCAGGAGCCACGTCACCGTCATCAACACGGCGACGATCAGCAGCAGGTCGTAGAAGAGGGCGGCGAAACGGCGAAACAGTCCGGCAGAAGCGGCGTTGGGCGCCGGCTCCTCCGCCGCGGTCATGGCTTCTTGGGCTTGGTGGGCTTTATCGGCTTCGCCGGCTTCTCGGGCAGCGGCTGCAGGATCTGCTCGAGCGGCCGGAAGATCGTGTCGTACTTGTACCCGGGGACCTGGTAGACCCAGTTGCTGACGCGCTTGGTCAGCGCCTCGCTGTCGCCGCGGATCTCGTTCGCACTCTTCGCCGGCGGCCCCGGAGGCGGTGGCGGTGCCGTTGCGGCCGGCGCGGCTGGCTTCGTAGCATCAGCTGTCGCAGGCTTCGTCGCATCGGGCGCCGCAGGCTTGGTCGCGTCGGCTGCGGCAGGCTTCGGCGCCGTCGCTGACTGGGAAGCGTTGGTTGATGGAGCCGGCGCGAATTTCTGGTTCAGCGCCGCGTCGAACCCGGGAATGATGCGCACCCAGTGCTTGTCATCCACCGTGCGGCCCTGGACCGTGATCGTTGTGCCGTCGAACAGGCGAAAGTCCGTCTGCGCCGTGTCCTTGTTCCAGTTCTCATCCGGCGCCAGCGCGCGCACGTCGTCGAAGGTGAAGCCGGCGAGGGCGGAGGAGGCGGAGTTGGCCGCCGTCGGGCTGCTCAGCGCACGTCCCTTGGGCAGGTCGGCGACGGTGAAGTCGGTCTGCTCACGCGCGTCGCGTTTCGCCGTGTAGGCGGGCCCTGTGGCAGGCCGGACGTGCGCCTCTTGCACGCGGGTCGCGGCAATATCGAGGAGGCTGCGATCCAGCCAGTTGGCCGGCTCGCTGTCGACACTGATCTGCGGCGTGGCGAGGTAGCTCTGGGCCTGGCTGGGCACGCGCACAAAGGCCGAGTGCATGCCGGAGGTCTTGCCGACGATCAGCTGCTGCGGCTGTTTCAGGCCGGTGATCTCCAGGAGCGCGCCGGTCGCCTTGGGATCCTTCACGTCCTCGACCGCGAGCTGGCCGTAGCGCTTCGGGTCCGAAGTCTTCTCCTCCACGGTCTCGAGCTGCGACAGATCGATGAGGAGCTTGCGCACCTTGGAGGAGTCCGCCGGGTAGTCGGAGCGCTCGCCGACGGCCCAGTCGGCGCTGCCGCGCTTGAGCGTGACCGTCGTCTTGTCGCCGGCCTTGACCACCTTGATGCCGGTGACATCGTTGAGTGCTCCCGCGAGAGCGGGCAGCACGTGACGCGCAATCATCGTGTCGCGAGGCAGGCTCCGCTGCAGGCTCAGCCAGATGGCGCCCGCGATCACGAGCAGGCCGAGCACCAGCAGGACGACGAGGCGACGCGAGCTCATCCCGGCTCAGCCGCTCTTCGGTGCGCGACGGCTGCGCCGCCAGGCAAACGCGGCGAGTCCCGCGATCAGGATCAGGATCGGCACGAGGGCGATGTTGAGCACCTTCAGCACGGTGCCGAGATGCTCGATGTCCTGGTCGAGACCGTGGCGCACTTCGCGCAGGTCCTTGCGGATGCGCACCTTCTCGTCCTGGAAGCGGGTGAGTTCCTTCTCCTGGTCCGGCGTCAGGATCAGCGAGGACTTGTCACTGCGCCGCGACTGGAGCTCGGTGAGCTTCTGCTCGGTGTCGCGCAGCTGCTGCTGCAGCTCCTGTTCCTTGGCACGGAAGCGATCCTCGGCATCGCGCCGCAGCCCCTCGACGCGCTCGAACGGCCGCACGAAGCTCGCCCGGCCACGAATGCTGATGAGATCGCCGTTGCCGGTGAGGTTGTCGATGGCGTTGAACACGAAGTCGCCATTGTTCGCCCACGCGGTCGCGAAGCGCTGACCGAAGAACGACTGGTTGCGCACCCAGAGGTTGTCGGTGAGCAGGTCGGTGTCGGCGACCACGACGAGGTTGGCAGGCTGCGCGGATTCCTTGAGTCCGGCCGCCACGGGCACCGGCGGTGTGGCGGGGGCGTTGGCCGCCGGGTTGCCATTGGGGAACGCCGTCTTCACCTTGCCGCTCAGGCGCGCGGCGATCACGTAGCGCTCGCCCGACGGGCGGAATCCGTCGCGCAGGCTCGCGGGATCCGACAGGAATGCGAAACGCTCGACCGGCAGCACGCCGGCCTGCGCGCTCGACTGCAGCAACGGCTCGAACGACAGGGTGCTGCCGCTCTTGAGCTTGAGGCTGCCGACCGTCGCCGCGTTGATGTTGTTGAGCGCCGCGGTGATGACGTCTTTGGCGTTGAACGCTTCCTTGTCGAAGCCGATGAAACCGATGTGGCGGACCGGGTCGCCGGTGCGCGTGCTGACGCTCAAGGCGTACTGCAGGTCGCCAACGACCTGGCGCGGGTTGTAGTCGACGCCCCAGGCGGCGAACAGCGGCGCGAGATTCGAGCTCTTGTCACCGCCCATGTTGCCGAAGGGATTCCCGGGCTGCTGGCCGGCGGGATCGGCTTCCGCCTGCGGGTCGACGAAGATCAGCGCGCGTCCGCCGCGCAGCACGAATTGATCGATGGCGTAGAGCGCCGACTGCGACAGGCCCTTGGGGTGCACCAGCATGAGCACGTCGACGTCCGGGTCGATGCTGGTGAGCTCGGGAGTGAGGTTCTTCACCGTGAAGAGCTGCTCGAGCTGCGACATCACGGTCCACGGCTCGCGCATCTGGCCCGTGGCCTGGTTGAAGTCGCTGCCCATCGGCAACGTCGAGAGCAACCCCACGACCGCCTTCTTGGGACGCGACAGCTCGACGATCAGCTTGGCGATGTCGTACTCGAGGAACTCCTCTTTCTCCGGCTGGAAGAAGTCGATCGACGCGCGCCCATCGGTGGAGTTGGTGCCGGCGAGTCCGAAGTACAGCGTCTCGCCCGTGGAGCCGAGCGGCACGCCGGAAAGACCGAATTCATCGGCGCGATCCTGCGCCTCCGAGAACGGCTCGGGGTCGATCACCTGCAGGCGGATCTTGCCGTTCGAGCGTGCCGTGAGCTCCTCGAGCATGTCGCGCACGCGGTTCGCGTACGTCTTGATGTACGGCACCTGGTCAGCAGCTCCACGCGTGAAGTAGAAGTAGAGATTGATCGGCTCGTCGAGGTTCTTGAGGATGTTGCGCGTGCCCGGCGCGAGTGTGTAGAGCCGGTTCTGCGTGAGATCGGCGCGCGCTCCGCGCAGGCCGTAGTTGATGACGATGACCAGTCCGATGAAGACCACCGCCAGCAGCACGAGCGCCAGCGCACCGCTCCCGCGATGGCCCTGCCAGACCTTGCGCAGATCGAATGCCATGTGCGTCAGTTCGCCTTCTTCATGTCGAGCACGATGCCGGTCGCCATCAGCCAGCAGGCGATGAGCAGCGCGAAATACAGCACGTCGCGCAGGTCGATGACGCCCTTGGAGATCGATTCGAAATGGCTGAGGAAGCTGAGCGAGGCGACCGCATCGACCAGCGCCGCCGGCGCCCAGCTGCGCACCACGTCGATCACCATCGGGAAGCCGCTCAGCAGGAACACGAAGCAGCCGACGACGCCGAGAATGAAGGCGATCACCTGGTTGCGCGTGAGCGCCGACATGCAGGTGCCGATCGCGAGGAATCCGCCGGCCATCAGGAAGCTGCCGATGTAGGCCGCGAGGATCGCGCCGTTATCCGGCTTGCCGAGGTAGTTCACCGTGATCCAGATCGGGAAGGTGAGCGCGAGCGCAATGCCGGCAAAGCACCATGCCGCGAGAAACTTGCCCCATACCGCCTGCGGCAGCGTGATCGGCAAGGTCATCAGCAGCTCGATGCTGCCGCTCTTACGCTCCTCGGCCCACAGCCGCATCGAGATCGCGGGAATCAGGAACAGGTAGAGCCACGGATGAAAGTTGAAGAACGGCGCGAGATCCGCCTGGCCGCGCTCGTAGAAGCCGCCGAGATAGAAAGTGAAGGCGCCGGACAACACCAGGAAGATGACGATGAAGACGTAGGCGACCGGCGTGACGAAATAGCTGGCCAGCTCGCGCCGGAATACCGCGGCGATATTTCGCATCAGGCCCCCTGCGTCACGGCGCGGAACACTTCATCGAGCCGGCCCGATTCCAGGTGCAGCTCGCTGATCGACCACTGCTCGCGACGCGCCAGGTCGCTGAGCAGCGGCAGGATCGGCTGTCCGGACTTGGGCAGCGCCGTGAGCCGCAGTTCCTTGTCGCGCGCCTCCACCGCCGCCACCTGCGGGAGCGAGGCGATCATCGCGCGCGCCCGCGCGAGCAGCGTACCGTCCGAGAAGCCGACGGTGACCGCGTTGTGATAGCGCGAGCGCGCCGCGAGGCTCTGCGGCTTCTCGTCGGCGACCACCTTGCCCTTCGAGATGATGATCGCGCGCGTGCACACCGCGTCGACCTCTTCGAGGATGTGGGTGGAGATCACGATGATCTTGTCGGCCGCCATCGCGTTGATGAGCGTGCGCACTTCGTGCTTCTGGTTCGGGTCGAGACCGTCGGTGGGCTCGTCGAGGATCAGCACCTGCGGGTCGTGCAGGATGGCCTGCGCGAGACCGACGCGGCAGCGAAAGCCCTTCGACAGGGTCTCGATCGTCTGCTCGAGGACGGGCCCGAGATGCAAGCGCTCGATCACGTCGTTCAGCCGGTTGCGGCGCCGCTCACCCTGCAGGGCGCGTACATCGGCGATGAAGTCGAGGAAGCGGCGGACGGTCATCTCGCCATAGCTCGGCGCGCCTTCCGGCATGTAACCCATGCAGGACTTGGCCGCGAGCGGATCGCGCTCCACGTCGTGTCCGCACACGCGGGCGCTCCCCGAGGTGGGGGCGAGGTAACCCGCGATCATGCGCATCGTGGTGGACTTGCCGGCGCCGTTCGGCCCGAGGAAGCCGAGCACTTCGCCGGGCTGCACCCGGAAACTCACGCCGTCCACCGCGGTCAGCGTGCCATAGCGCTTCGTCAGGCTTTCGATTTCAATCATGAAGCTGTCAGGAACCGCACAGTCGCTTGTATTTGGGAGCGTTGAGACCGGATTTGTGCGCTCACGGTTCCCCGTGCACGCTCTTTTTTCCGGGCCGCGATTGTGTCGAGCAGGCCGGCAAAATTCAAGGCGCGCGCGCTTAGAATGGGTCGCGCACGAACCGCGCGACGCACGCCGGAAGATGAAATCGCCTTAATGTCACCGAGCGAGACACTGCGAGCGAAAGCGGCGGCGGGTACGGGCGCGCAGCTCATCTGGGATCTGCCGTTGCGCGTGTTTCACTGGCTGCTGGCGCTGGCAGTGCTCGGTGCGTGGGTCACGTACAAGCTGGGGACACAGGCATTCGGCTGGCATTGCTGGTTCGGCTACGCGTGCCTCGTGCTGGTGGGCTTTCGCCTGGCGTGGGGATTCGTCGGTCCGCGCTACGCGCGCTTCGCGAATTTCCTGCGCGGGCCAGGCGCCGCCTGGCGCTACGCGCGCGACTGGCTGTCACCGCGCTCGATCGCGCACCTGGGCCACAATCCGCTCGGCGGCTGGATGGTGATGGTCCTGCTTGCGCTGGTGGCCGCGGAAGGCGTCACCGGGCTCTATGCCAACGATGAGATCTTCAACACCGGGCCGCTCTACGGCTACGTCTCCGACGCCGCGAGCGATCGCCTGTCCGGCTGGCACCGGTTGCTCGCCGATGCGCTGTGGTATGCGATCGGTTTGCACGTCATCGCGGTGTCGGCGTACTACGTCCTGCGCGGCGAGAACCTGGTCGGGCCCATGATCACGGGCCGCAAGTCCGGCACGTGGCTCCCTGCCAATGCCGGCATCACCGGCTCGCGCGTTCTGCTGGCACTGGCGCTGGCGGCCGCATGCGCGCTCGCGCTCTTCGCGCTCGTGGCGAGCGCGCCCGAGCCGTCCCTGATCCTGTTCTAGGACGGTTTCTCGGCCCGGAACTTGTCGTGACACGCCTTGCAGGCGTCACCGAGTTCATTGGCCGCGGCGCGCGACTTGTCGAGACTGCCTTCCTTCGCGACGCTGGCAAGCGCTGCAGCCTTGTCTTCCATGTTGTGCATCAGCTTCGAGAACTCGTCGAAGTTCTGCCAGATCTCCGGCTTGGCGCGCGTGGGCGCATCGGTGTTCGATCCCGGCGGGTAACCCTCGAGCAGCATCGGCGCCATCGTGGCCACGCGCTCGGCGCGCTTGGCGAAGTCCGTCGCGTCGTAGGGAATCTTGCCCTCGGCCATACCGTGCATCGGGCCGAAATTCCACAGGATTACCTTGTAGACCGACTGCCGGTACTTGATGGCCTGCTCGGCCTTGGAGGGCGGCTTGTCCTGCGCGAGCGTGGCGATCGAATACATCGTCAGCAGCGCGATCAGGGCAGTGCCGCACAGTACCGTGGTGCGCACTGCGAACGAGGAGCGGAAATCGGCCATGGCAGTCTCCTTGCGAGCATTCCAGCGAGCGCTTCTGTGAGCGGTTGGCGCAAGAGAGTACTGAAGCGCCGTTGAACTCGCCAGCCCGCGTGCGCACACTCGGCGCCATGGCCCCGGTGCAACTGCCTGATCATCGCCTCGCCGATCCGGAGCGCCGCGAGTCGGCGGCGCACTATTCCGAGATCGCGCCGGCGCCGCCCCTGCGTCAATTGATCGCGTGCTATTGGCAGATCCGCAGCAAGGCGACGGCCCAGGCCCCGGTGCAGCATCGCATCCTGCCCGATGCTTGCATGGATCTCCTGCTCGACCTCGAGGCGTGGCGCGAGCGGGGAGCCGCCGCCGCGATCACGTTCGTCGGGACGATGACGCGCGCCATGCAGATCGAGCTCTGCAGCCGGATCGACCTGTTCGGCATCCGCTTTCGTCCCGGTGGCGCCGCTGCACTCTTGCGCTCAGACCTGCACGAGACGACCGATCGCGAGATTCCGCTCGCGGATGTCTGGACACCGCTCCCTGACGTCGTGATCGAGGAGCTGGCGCGTACTGCGACGCTCGATCAGCGTGCACGCTGCGTGGAACGCGAGGTGCTCCCGCGGATTCGCGCCGCCAGCCGGACCCAGGCGCAGGTCGAACGCGCGGTGCGGATCCTCGACAGCGCGAGTGTCGTCTCAGTGCCGGCGGCGGCGCGCGAGATCGGCCTGAGCCCGAGACAATTCGAGCGACGCTTCGTCGCCGCGGTGGGACTCACGCCGGCGCAATTCCGGCGGGTGCGTCGTTTGCGTCGTTTGTTGAGCTTGCAGGCGCGGACGCCGGGCTGGTCGCTCGCCGCGCTCGCCGCCGAGAGCGGGTACTTCGACCAGTCGCACCTGACGCACGAGTTTCACGCGCTGGTCGGCGTCGCGCCCTCGCGCTGGCTGAAGGCGGATTCCGATGTCGCGTTCGTACAAGACGGGCAGCTGAGCGTCTTCTAGTCTCCCTCGCCACACCGCCGGTGGTGCGGTGATCACATTCAGGAGATTCCGATGCACGTGAAGAAGCTGACCCCGGTCCTGGTCGTGAAACGGATCGAACCCTGTCTCGATTTCTGGGAGAGGCGCCTCGGCTTCACCCGGGTTGCCGAAGTGCCCGAAGAGGATCACCTGGGGTTCGTGCTCCTGATCCGCGACGGCATCGAAGTGATGTACCAGAGCTGGTCGAGCGTCGGCGCGGACATTCCGGCGCTCGGGCCGGAGGCCTCAGCCGCGCGCCAGTTCCTCTTCGTCGAGGTCGATGACCTGGCGCCCTTCGAGGCCGCGCTCGAGGGGATCGACTACATCGTGCCGAAGCGCAAGACCTTCTATGGCGCGACCGAGGTCATCGTGCGCGAGCCCGCGGGCCACGTCGTCGTGTTCGCGCAGATGGAGAGAAGCTGACGAGCTCAGCCATCGCGATCGAGCTCGCGTTCGATCGCCGGCTTGTGGTCGCGCAGGATGCGCCGCACTTCGGAGATCGCGGGGCGATCGGCCATGCGGCTGATGAGGTCGGGGATCTCGTGCCACTTGCGCCCCCAGCCGAGGAGCCGCACCGCATCCGCGACGACTGCCTTCTCACGCTCCGGGTTGGCGCGCTGCTCCGCTTTCGCCTTGGGCGCGGGAGCCGGCGCCTTGTGTTCGCGGCGCGTCGTGCCCTTGCGTGCTTCGGTACGCTGTGATGTGGCGTGACGGCTCGGCTCGCGGGCGGCTGCGCCCGTCGGCACGCGTGGCATCTCGCGCGTCGTATCAGAAACAGCCTTGCGGGGTTGGGTACGGACCGCGCTCTGCTGCGTGACTTCAGCGGCCGGCGGCGTGGTGCGTGCGGAGGGAGCCGGCGCAGCGGGCGCCTGCACCGCGGGCGGCGGAGGGGCCGTGGACAGATCGACTTCGCTCGCCGCATCCGCGAGCGGGATGAAGCGCTCGACGTGCTGCGCGCCGACCAGGTTGCTGAGGAACGCCATCAGCTCGAGCGAGTCGCCGAACTTCGCATCGCCCATCGCGATGCGCGCCTCGATCTGCTCCTTCAGTTGCGCGGCTTTCTGGCGCGCGAGCTCGATGATCCAGCGTGACGGGCGGTCGTGCTCGACCCACGGTTGCACGCGCCAGTAGCTGGCGTCGTCGAGGCCGGAATACTTCAAGTGCAGCTCGAGGCTCGCGAGCCACTTGTCGACGAGGTCCATCAGGCGTTTGTCGGCTGGGTTCACACGCGTCCTGCCGGGTAGGGTGCGCTAACGTAAACCAAACCGAGGATTCCCCGCTACCCGGAAGTGACATCAACAATGAGAACTAAATCACTGTTTGTATTGGCGCTCCCAGAGGGATTCGAACCCTCGTACCAGCCTTGAGAGGGCTGTGTCCTGGGCCTCTAGACGATGGGAGCGTCTTAGTCCGCGCGGGTGCCGGCGAATGGGCGCGGTATTATACGGCCCGCCTTTCGGCCCTCAAGCGAAAAACCAATTTGAACCTCGCTTCTTCCGGTGCGCAGCCGACGGTCGTTCCGCGTTCCGGGCACCCGATCTCGCGCTCCGCCATCTCGGCCAACGCGCTGCGCGTTCTGTACCGCCTCAAGGAAGGCGGCTACCAGGCGTTCCTCGTCGGCGGGAGCGTGCGTGATCTGCTGCTCGGGCTGCAGCCGAAGGATTTCGATATCGCGACCAATGCTTCGCCCGACGAGGTGCGTGCGCTGTTCCGCAATTGCCGGCTGATCGGGCGGCGCTTTCGCCTGGCGCACGTGTACTTCGGCAACGAGATCGTCGAAGTCGCGACCTTCCGCGCCGCGCACCAGTGGCAGCCGGAGGAGCGCGACGAGGACGAATGGCACGCCGCCGACCCGGCAGCACAACGCGTGCTCGACGCGCGCGGGCGAATCCTGCGCGACAACGTCTACGGCACCATCGAAGAGGACGTGTGGCGGCGCGACTTCACCGCCAACGCGCTCTACTACAACATCGAAGACTTCTCGGTGTGGGACTTCGTTGGTGGCGTCGAGGATGTCGCGGCGCGCCGCCTGCGCCTCATCGGCGACCCGGTCACGCGTTACCACGAAGATCCGGTGCGTATGCTGCGTGCGATCCGGTTTGCCGCGAAGCTCGGCTTCTCGATCGAGACGCACACTGAGGAACCGATCCGCGAGCTCGCGTACCTGCTCACGCACGTGCCCGCGGCGCGCCTGTTCGATGAGACACTGAAGCTGTTCCTCAGCGGGTTCGGTTGCGAAGCACTGCGGCTCCTGCAGCACTACGGACTGCTCGAGCACTTGTTCCCGCAAGCAGGGGCGCTGCTGAAGCGCGCGCCGCACGGCGCCGAGGCGCAACTCCTGCAGGCGGGCCTCGCGAACACGGATGCGCGTGTCGCGGCCGACAAGCCGGTGACGCCGACGTTCCTCTTCGCCGTGCTGTTCTATGGGCCGGTGGCCGAACGTGCCCGGCAACTGCAGGAGAACGGGCAGCCGGAGTCGCTCGCGCTGTTCAACGCCTGCGAAGAGATCGTGCGCACGCAACAGTCGCGGGTTTCAATCCCGCGGCGCTTCACGTTGCCGATGCGCGAGATGTTCACGCTCCAGCCGCGCTTCCGGCGCCGCGAGGGCAAGAAGGCGCTTTCACTTCTCAGTCATCCGCGTTTTCGTGCGGCCTACGACCTGCTGCTCTTGCGCGCGCAGGTGGGTGCGGAAGAGGCGGAGATCGCGAAGTGGTGGACCGAGGTGCAGACCGCATCCGCCGCCGAGCGTGAGACGATGGTGAAGTCCGGCAACGGTCCCGGGCACAGTCCCGGAACGCGGCGGCCGCGCCGACGGCGTCGTCGCAGGCGGCCCAGCTCCGCCTCGCCCTGAGCCCGAGCATGCACTGGGTGCCCGCTTACGTCGGGCTGGGCAGCAACCTCGACGGTCCGCAAGCGCAGGTGCTGTCGGCGTTCACTCACCTGGCGGCGATTGCGCGCACGCGCTGCGTGGTGCAGTCACGCCTCTATGTGAGTACGCCGCTCGGCCCGGCCGATCAGCCGGATTTCGTCAATGCCGCGGCGGGATTGCTCACACAGCTGTCGGCTGTCGAGCTGTTACATGAACTCAAGCGCATCGAGAGCGACATGGGTCGCACGCCACCGCCCGTGCGCTGGGGACCACGGCGCATCGATCTCGACCTGCTGCTCTACGACGGGCTGCGACTCCAGGAGCCGGGACTGACACTGCCGCACCCCGGTATTCATGCGCGCAATTTCGTCCTGTATCCTCTCGCGGACATCGCGCCGGCACTCTTCGTACCGGGACACGGCCCGGTCGACGAACTCGCGCGGCAGTTGGGCTCCAAGGGACTGAGACCCCTCGCGCGCGCACGCCAGCGCTGTTCACCTCGCGGAGATTGAGGCATCCATGTCGACAGCGCCGGTGCACCGTTTCGTCGTGGTCGAAGGCCCGATCGGCGTGGGCAAGACGAGTCTCGCGCGCCGGCTCGCGCAGAGTTTCGGGAGCGAGCTGATCCTCGAGCAGACCGAGGAGAACCCGTTTCTCGAGCGCTTCTATCGCAACCCGCGCGCCGCGGCGTTCCCCACGCAACTCTTCTTTCTCTTCGCACGCACGCGCCAGCTGCAGGAGTTCCGCCAGCAGGACCTGTTCGACCCGGTGCGCGTCGCCGACTACCTGCTCGACAAGGACCGGCTGTTCGCGCGCGTGACGCTCGATGACGAGGAGTACGCGCTCTACGAACAGGTGTACGCCAAGCTCGCCATCGATGCACCGAAGCCCGACCTGGTGATCTACCTGCAGGCGCCGGTCGACGTGCTGATGGAACGCATCGCACGCCGCGGGCTCAAGTACGAGCAGCTCATCGAGCGCAGCTACCTCGAGCGCGTCGCGGACACTTACGCGCGCTTCTTCCTGCACTACGACGCTGCACCGCTCCTCATCGTCAACACCGCGGGCATCGACCTGGTGAACAACGAGCAGGACTATGAGCTTCTGTTCCGCGAGATCCAGCGCATGCGGCGCGGACGCCAGTATTTCAACCCGGCGCCGAGCGCACTGGAGCGCTAGGGAAGCTCTGTCCGGCTATTTGCTTGTTGGCCGCAAAGTAGACATTCTGCACCTCCCGTATGTACACCCAGCTGCAGCTGCGCGGCTCGGCCCGCCCGCCCGTCAACGTGGCGACGCTCGGAACGATGAAGGCGAACGGCGAGAAGATCGCCTGCCTCACCTGCTACGACGCGAGTTTCGCGGTGCTGCTCGACGAGGCGGACGTCGATCTGGTGCTGGTCGGCGATTCGCTCGGCATGGTGATCCAGGGACACGACACCACCGTGCCGGTCACCATGGATCACGTCATCTATCACAGCCGCATCGTCGCGCGTGCGCTGTATCGTCCGTTCCTGGTCGCCGACATGCCGTTCATGAGCTATTCGTCCAAGGAGCAGGCGTTGCAGAACGCCGTGCGCCTGATGCAGGAAGGCGGCGCCAAGATGGTGAAGCTCGAAAGCGGCTCGGGGCAGCACGAGACAGTGGAGTTCCTCGCCAGCCACGACATCGCGGTGTGTGCGCACCTCGGCCTCAAGCCGCAGTCGGTGCACAAGATCGGCGGCTTTCGCGTGCAGGGGCGTGAGGAGCAGGCCGCGAGGCAGATGATCGATGACGCGAAGTCGCTCGCTTCCGCAGGCGCCGACATCGTGCTGCTCGAGTGCATACCAGCCGAGCTCGGCGCCACCATCGCGCATGCGCTCGAAGTGCCGGTGATCGGGATCGGCGCGGGCCCGGACGTGGACGGGCAGATTCTCGTGCTCTACGACATCCTCGACATCACCACCGGACGCAAGCCGCGCTTCGTGCGCAATTTCATGGAAGGTGCCGGGAGCCCCTTGCAGGCTGTGCAGGGTTACGTGCGCGCGGTGAAAGACCGCAGTTATCCGGCGCCCGAGCACTGCTTCTGAGATGGAGGAGCTGGTACGCATAGCCGCGCTGCGCGAGCGCGTGTCGGGCTGGCGGCGGCAGAATCTCAAAGTCGCCCTCGTGCCAACGATGGGGAACCTCCACGACGGGCACATTCGCCTGGTGCGGCAGGCGCGCGACGCGGCCGACCGGGTGATCGTCAGCATCTTCGTCAACCCGCTGCAGTTCGGACCCAAGGAAGACTTCTCCGCCTATCCACGCACGCCGGAGGAGGACCGCCGTTTGCTCGCGCTCGCGAAGGCGGACCTGCTGTTCCAGCCGGAGGTCGAGGAGATCTACCCGGGCGGCTATCAGCACAGCACGATCGTCGACGTACCGGAGCTCTCGGGCGTGCTGTGCGGCGCATTCCGGCCGGGTCACTTCGCGGGCGTCGCGACGGTGGTGGCGAAGCTGTTCAACATCGTGCAGTCGGATATCGCGATCTTCGGCGAGAAGGACTTCCAGCAGCTGCTCATCATCCGGCGCATGGTCACGGACCTGTGCATCCCGGTCGAGGTGCACGGCATGGCGACGACGCGCGACGCCGATGGCCTCGCCCTCAGCTCGCGCAATCGCTACCTGAGTGCGGAGGAGCGCCAGGTCGCACCGCGCCTGTTCGCGGCGCTCGAGGCCGCGCGGCAGGAGATCGAATCGGGCGCGACGCAGTTCGAGAGAATCGAGCAGAGCGGCATGCAGAACCTGGTGGAGGCGGGCTTTCGACCGGATTATTTTTCCATCCGCCAGGCCCATGACCTGCAACCGGTGCAGGACCCGCAGGCGGAGATCAGGATCCTCGCCGCCGCGCGGCTCGGCCGGGCGCGCCTCATCGACAATGTGAAAGTGGCGCGGCGCCTGGCCTGATTC
>Ga0126377_10002228_pt1 | contig 13226 bp, 11 predicted proteins | sample PanSoiMetPlot_22_FD_92647 | JGI IMG/M metagenome (GOLD analysis project Ga0126377, IMG submission 92647) | Tropical forest soil microbial communities from Panama - MetaG Plot_22 | ecosystem: Environmental > Terrestrial > Soil > Tropical forest > Bulk soil | place: Panama | collected 2016-02-17
AGGCGATCGAGATGACGGCCGACAAGCTGGAGCGGACGCTGACCCACTCCGGCGGGCAGGCGATCTCGCCCGACCAGCAGCTGGGCGACGAGGGAGACCGCGAGCGCATGGAGGTCTTCCAGTCGCCCGAGGTGGAGGAGTCGACCCCGTTCGATGACATCGCCAACCGGGCGCTGGCCGATCAGGTGCGCGACGTGCTGCACACGCTCAAGCCCATCGAGGCCGAGGTGCTGCGGCGCCGGTTCGGGCTCAACGGCGAGCGCGAGGTGACCCTGCAGGAGATCGCCTCCGAGCACGGCCTTTCGCGCGAGCGCATTCGCCAGATCCAGGAGAAGGCGCTCAGCAAGGTTCGCCGCGGCCTCAAGGTCGAGCCGGACGAAGAGTAGGCCGCGGGCGCTCCGGGCTCGCGGCCCCTCGTCACCGCTGCGCGTCCGCTACTGCGGGCCGCGCGGACTGAAGTCCTGGAACTTCTCCTCGATCTTGGCCTGCTCGTCGGCGTCGGGCATCGCTTCCTTGGTGGCGGTGATGCCCGGCCAGGTCTTGAACTCGCCGCCCTGGACGAAGTCGATCAGGTGTTGCGGCCAGCCGTCGGTGTCGGCGTCGGACGGAGCCTTGGCACCGGAGAGCACGGAGTTGACGTCGACGAACGCCTTCCACTTGTCGGGCAGCGCGCTCTCTTCGAAGATGGCGGTGGTCGGGCACTCGGGCTCACAGGCGCCGCAGTCGATGCACTCGTCGGGGTGGATGACGAGCGAGTTTTCGCCCTCGTAGAAGCACTCGACCGGGCACACGGCCACGCAGTCCGTGTACTTGCATTTGATACATGGTTCCGCAACGATGTACGCCATGAGCTGTGGTCTCCTAGACCCCCCGGGCCCTGCGTAGCCCCTGCGTAGCGCAGTCCGGGCGGCTGTGTCCAGTGCGGGCCACTTTACCTCAGGCGGGGCCCTTCCGCCGCTCAGCGACGGCGCGAAGCACGTCGCTGACTTGTAGATCGGAGCGGATCTGGTCCAGATCGAATCTCATCCGGCGCCGCCAGTTCGGATGCTCGTCGTCGCCGGTGCCCGGCACGTTTTGCGCCTCGCGCTCGAGCCACAGATCCTCCAGGGTCACGAACACGACGTCGGCGGGACCGGCGGCCAGATCATCCAGCCACCGTCGCATGAGCTCGCCCGACTCGCCGCCGAGCCCGTGCGACTCGACGAAGCTGGCGAAGGGCGGCGTGTCGTGGGTGTCCAGGCTGGCCACCTGTCCCGCCCCGGGCGTCTGCAGCGCCGGGCTGCCGTCGTGGAACGCCCACGCGAACTGGGCCACGAACAGGCTGTGCAGCCCGCGCTTCGCCATGGTCGGGCGCACTCCGTCGGGCACGGTGCCGAGGTCCTCGCCGGCCACGGCACATCTCTGGCGCTGTGACTCGATGAGCAGGACCGCGTAGAGCTCGTCGGCCGGGTAGCGCACGTAGACGCCGTCGGCGGCGCTGCCGCGCGGCGGGATCCAGAACAGCCGGTGCAGGCCCATGACGTGATCGACGCGCAGCATGGCGGCGTGCTCCATGTGCGCGCGCACGCAGTCGATGAAGTAGCGGTAGCCGGTCCGGCGCTGTGCCACCGGATGGAGCGGCGGCAGGGCCCAGTTCTGGCCGCCCCAGAACAGCGGATCGGGCGGGGCTCCGACGGAGATCTCGGAGGCGAACGACTCGCGCTCGCGCCACAGATCGTAGCCGGCACCGTCGACCCCGACCGGGAGATCGAGGTAGAGGCCCGCCGTCCCCGCCTCGTCCTTGAACCGGGCCAGCTGCTGGCGCAGCAACCACTGGGCGAACACGTGATAGCGCCGGTTGGCTTCGTCGAAGTCGCCGTCGCCGATCGCGCCGTCGCGCTGGGCCACCGGCCAGTCGCCCCAGGCGCGGCCCATGGCCTCGGTGGTGGCGCGGAAGCGCGCGTAGTCGTCGACGCGCGGGCGGGCCGCGCGGAACTGCTCGAGCTGGGCGCGCGCCGCCTCGTCGGCCCAGGCGACCTCGCTCAGGCGCTCGAGCAGGCGGCGCTTGAGCGCCGCAGCGCGCCGGTAGTCGACCAGCGGCTCGGCCCCGAGCAGCGCCGACTCGAGCCCGAGCTCGCTGCGCAGCACGGCGTCGCCGGCGCCGCCGTCGAGGGCGGCGAGGCCGAGGCGGCGCAAGCTATCCGGGCGCAGGTCGGCGTAGAGCTCGTTCCAGAACAGGCGGCTGACCGGCGAGTACGGGCTGGCCTGGAAGGGCGTGTCGTAGAAGCAGGCCAGGAGCGGCAGAGTGCCGACGAAGGCGCCGCGCTGCCCGGCCACGAAGCGCGCGAGCTGGCGCAGGTCGCCCAGGTCGCCGACCCCGAGCTGATCGCCGGTGCGCAGGGCGTAGACCGGCGCGAACAGGCCCCACTCGCGCAGCGCGCCGGGCGGGGCGAACGCGGCGGGCGGCGCGCTGAGCAGGCGGCACTCCGCGTCGAGGTCGCGCGCCGCGACCCGCACGTCGTGGTAGCCAGGCGGGAGCCCGGCCGGCAGGTCGAGGCGGCGCTCGACCCACGCGCCGCCGTCGAGCTCGGCGCTGCGCACGACCGGCAGGTCGGCGAGGCTCACCTCGCGATCGATCGACTCGCCCGTGTCGAGCTGGATGGTGAGGCGGAGCTGGCCCGCGTCGGCCGCCGGCATGCGCAGGACCAGATGAGCCGGCTCGCCGCCGAAGCAGGCGGCGCAGGGATCGAGCGGGCGGCGCCACAGCGCGGCGCGCTGGGCGCGCAGGGCGTCGGGCGCCTGGTCGGGGCGCTCGATGCCGACGCCGAGCGCGCGCAGGATGGCGACCAGCCCCTCCGGGCTCGCGTCCCGGTAGGTGCCCTTGACGTCCCAGTAGCCGATGTCGACCGACGCGAGCTCGGCGAGCTGGTGCAGGGCATCTCGCCAGGGGCCGTCGACGCTCGTCGCCGTGGTCGTCACCTGGCTCGCCTCACCCGGAGGTCAGGTCGAGCCAGAAGCCGGGCATGATGCCCATCTGCAGGACCAGGATGGCGCAGGCGACGAGGGCGAAGGTGAGACCGCCCGAGCGCAGCGGCCGGAACTCGCCGATCGGCTCGCGGAAGTACATCGCCATGACCAGGCGCAGGTAGTAGAAGATGCTGAGCGCCGAGTTGAGAACGCCGACCACGACCAGCCACAGGAGCCGGTTGTCGGGCGCCTGCATGGCGGCCTGGAAGACGGCGAACTTGCCGAAGAAGCCCGCGGTCGGCGGGATGCCGCCGAGCGACAGGAGGAAGATGGTCATGGCGAGCGCCACTCCCGGGTGGCGGCTGCCCAGCCCGGCCCAGTCGTCGACCAGCACGCGCTCCTGCTCGCGCGAGCCGATCCAGATGATGGCAGCGAAGGCGCCCAGCGTGGTGACCGCGTAGGCGGCCAGATAGTAGAGGAGCGCGGCGCGGCCCGACCCTCCCGGCTGGAGTCCGATGGCGACCAGGCCGGTCAAGAGCACGCCCGCGTGCGACACCGAGGAGTACGCCAGCATTCGCTTGACGTTCTCCTGGCGCAGCGCCCCGAGGTTGCCCACCGTCATGGTGATGGCGGCGAGCACGGCGAAGATGCCGCCCCACCCCATGTGGCCGAGCGGCACGAAGTCTCCGCCGAGGCCGAAGGTGAACACGCGGAGCGCGCCGGCGAAGCCCGCCGCCTTGACCACCGCGGCCATGAAGCCGGTCACCGGCGTGGCCGCGCCCTCGTAGGCATCGGGGGTCCACATGTGGAAGGGAACCGCCGCGACCTTGAAGCCGAACGCGACCACCAGGAGCATGACGCCGATGACCACGAGCGGGTCCTGGCCGCGCTCGCGCAGGCGCTCGGCGATGAGCGCGAGGTCGGTGGTGCCGGTGGCGCCGTAGAGTAGCGCGATGCCGTAGAGCAGGAACGCGGTGGCGAACGCGCCCATGAGGAAGTACTTCATGGCGCCCTCGGTGGCGCGGCGCGACCCGCGGCGGGACGCGGTCAGGACGTAGACCGCGAGCGACATGGTCTCGAGGCCGAGGAAGGTGGCGACCAGGTTGCCCGCCATCGCCATCATGACCATGCCCGACACCGCCAGGAGCAGCATCCCGTAGTACTCGCCGTTCTCCCAGTCGTACTCGGATTGGTGCAGCGGCGAGACCAGGGCCGTGAACGCGGTGCCCGCGCACATGAGCGCGGTCAGGAACATCGACGAGCGATCGGCCACGAGCATGCCGCCGAACATCGAGACCTGCTGCGGGCTGGTGAGCGAGCTGTAGATGAAGACCGCCGCCAGCGCGGCGGCCACGCAGGCGGTGATCGTGAGCGGCATCAGCCACGAGCGGTTGCGGCCTCGGATGAAGGCCTCGACCACGATCAGGAGGAGCGCACCGACCGTGAGCACGGTGAGCGGCGACATGTAGAGGATGTCGGTCGGCTTGATCGCGTTGACGACGTTCACGGCTGGCCTCCAGGCGCAGCCGCCGGCGGGTTCGCAGTCGGCGGGGCCAGGGTCGGCGGGTTCGCAGTCGGCGGGGCCAGGGTCGGCGGGTTCGCCGCCGGCGGGGCCGCGCTCGGTGGAGGCTGAGCCTTCGCACCCTCCGCACCCTCGCCCTGATCAGCTCCCTGGTCCTGCCCTTCGCCCGGCTCGGCCGCCGGCTTCTTCTCCCCCGGCGGCGGCTGGCCGCGCAGGTGGGGCGCGGCGTCGGGCTCGCTCAGCTTGGCCTTGAACTCACCGATGAAGCGGTTGACCGCCGGCTCGGTGGTGGCGAGGAACCGGTGCGGGAACACGCCCAGCGCGAAGATGAGCACCACGACCGGCGTGAAGACCGCGATCTCGCGCCAGCTCAGGTCGGGCAGGTCGCGGTTCCGCTCGTTCTTCAGCGGGCCGAACATCACCTTCTGGAACATGTAGAGCAGGTAGATGGCGCCGAGGATGACGCCGGTGGCCGCCACCGCCGCGAGGATCTTGGGCGCCGGGATGAAGGCCGGCCAGCCCTGCGGGAACGTGTTCGACCCGGCGATGAACGTGCCGATGATGGTCAAGAACTCGCCGATGAAGCCGCTCAGCCCGGGCAGGCCGGCCGACCCGAGCACGCAGATGAGGAAGAGCGCCCCGAACACCGGCATCCGCGACCACACGCCGCCGAACTCGGCCATGAGCCGCGTGTGGCGCCGCTCGTAGAGCACGCCGATCGCGAGGAACAGCCCGCCGGTGGTGAGGCCGTGCGACAGCATCCCGAAGATCGAGCCCTCGATGGCCTGCGGGGTCAGCGCGACCAGGCCCAGCATGCAGAAGCCGAGGTGCGACACCGACGAGTACGCGACCAGCTTCTTGACGTCGTCCTGGACGAACGCGACCAGCGCGCCGTAGACGATGCCGGCCACCGCGATGATCGACATCGCCGGGGCAGCCGCCGCCGCGCCGTAGGGGAAGAGCGGCATGGCGAAGCGCAGGAAGCCGTAGATGCCGAACTTGAGCAGGACGCCGGCCAGGATGACCGACCCCGCCGTCGGGGCCTCGACGTGCGCGTCGGGCAGCCAGGTGTGGAGCGGGAACAGCGGCACCTTGATGGCGAACGCCAGCGCGAAGGCGGCGAAGCACCAGATCTGCGCCGTCTGGGGCAAGACCAGGTCGTCCAGCTTCTCCAGATCGGTCGTGAACTCGCCCGTCACGCCGCCGTACTTGGCGTAGACGTAGAAGATCGTCGCCAGCATGAGCAGCGAGCCGACCATGGTGTAGAGGACGAACTTGATCGAGGCGTAGACCCGCCGCTGGCCGCCCCAGATCCCGATGAGCAGGTACATCGGGATCAGCATCAGCTCCCAGAAGACGTAGAACAGGAACAGGTCCAGGGCCAGGAAGGTCCCGACCATGGCCACCTCGAGGACGAGCATGGCGGCGACGAACTCGCGCACCTTCTCGGTCACCGCCTCGTGGGCCGACAGCAGCACCACCGGGGTGAGGAAGGTGGTCAAGAGCACCAGCCAGATCGAGATCCCGTCCACGCCGAGCTTGAAGTGCGCCCCGAGCCCCGGGATCCACTCCTTGTCGAAGATGAGCTGGAAGCCGTCCAGGGTGCGGTCGAACGGGCCCAGGATCGCGAGCGAGACCAGGAAGGTCAGGATGGCGACGCCCAGCCCGATGCCGCGCGCGAGATCGCGCTCGCCCTGCGGCACGAACATGACCAGCACCGCCCCGATGACCGGCAGGAGCAGCGTGGCGAGCAGGAGATACGAGGCCTGGTTCACGGCGCGCCTCCCCCGCCGGAGCGAACCGGCGCTTGCTCCTCGGCCGGCGCAGCCGCCGGCTGCCCCGCGGCCTCGACCGTGACGGTCTTGCTGACCTCGCCGCGCTTCTTGAACACGGCGTCGGTCAGCCACATGGTCACCTCGTGCTGGCCCGGCCTGCCAAAGACCCAGGTCGCGTGCAGCGGCTGTTCGCCCTGCTTCCAGGTCCCGGTCCAGTCGGAGCGGCCGTCGCCGTCGAAGTCGAACTCGGCCACCGCGCCGTCCGAGCCCGGGCCTGCCCCGACGTCGGCGTCGAACTCGACCGTGAGCGGCGCGGACTGCCACCAGTCGAAGTCGGCCTGCGTGCGCGTCGCGAAGAAGAAGATGAGCGCGCCGCCCAGCACCAGGCCCACCATGTAGCGCTGGATCTGCCCGTTCTGGAACCAGCGCGCCACCCGGCCGAACAGGTCGACCACGAAGGCCGAGCCGTCGACGATGATCCAGTCGATGAGGAACCGGTCGATGACCTCGAAGATGAGCTGCGACACCGCCCGGAACGGCCGCACGATGATGCGGTCGTACAGCTCATCGACGTAGAACTTGTCCTTGACCACCCGGTAGAGCTCGGCGCCGGCCCCCAGGGTGAACCGGTCGACCGCGCCCGACGGCCCGCGCCGGTAGAGCGCCGCGGCGGCCGCGATGCCGATGATGCCGATGGCGAGCGCGGTGCCCATGAGCGCGAGCAGCGACACATCCGAGAAGTGAGCCTCGTGGATGGCGCCCTGCAGCGAGGGTCGGTCGAAGTTGACCAGCGACGCGTCCAGCCACTGGCCGATCAGGCTGCGCAGGCTCTCCGGCACGGCGGAGAGGTGCGGCAAGCCGAGGAAGAGGCCGAGCACCAGCGTGAACGCGGCCAGGATGACCAGCGGGATGGTCATCGAGCCCGGCGACTCGTGGATGTGGGCCTGGGTCTCGGCGTCGGCCCGGCTCTCGCCGGCGAAGACCAGGAAGTAGAGCCGCGTCATGTAGAACGCGGTGCCCAGCGCGGCGACGGTCAGGATGGCCCACAGGATCTGCCCGTAGACCGCGATCCAGCCCGCCGCGTGCGCCCCGAAGGCCCCGGCCAGGATCTCGTCCTTGGAGAAGAAGCCGGAGAAGGGCACGATGCCGGCGATGGCCAGGCAGTAGACCGCGAACGACGCGTGCGTGTAGGTCAGCTTCTTGCGCAGCCCGCCCATCCTGGTGATGTCGCCCGAGCCGCTCATCGCGTGCATGACCGAGCCGGCTCCGAGGAACAAACCCGCCTTGAAGAAGGCGTGGGTCACCAGGTGGAAGATGCCGGCAGAGTACGCGCCGACTCCGACGCCCACGAACATGAAGCCGAGCTGCGAGACCGTGGAGTAGGCCAGCACCCGCTTGAGGTCGGTCTGGGCGAACGCCATGATCGCGGCGAACAGCGCGGTCAGCGCGCCGACGCCGGCCACGACCGCCATCGCCGTGGTCGAGTGCGCGTAGAGAAACGACATGCGCGCGACCATGTAGACGCCCGCCGTCACCATGGTGGCGGCGTGGATGAGCGCCGAGACCGGGGTGGGGCCGGCCATCGCGTCGGGCAGCCACACGTAGAGCGGGATCTGCGCCGACTTGCCGCACGCGCCGATGAACAGGAGAATCCCGGCGAAGGTGGCCATGCGCTCGCCGAGCCACGGGGTCGACTTGTAGACCTCGATGGCCTTGTCGCCCTGCAGCGAGAGCGCGTCGGGCCCGCCCGCCGCCCAGAAGTCGAGGGTGCCGACCGACCAGAACAGCAGGCAGATGCCGAGCAGGAAGGCGAAGTCGCCGATGCGGTTGACCACGAACGCCTTGCGGCCCGCGTAGGCGAACGCCTCCTCGGTGAACCAGAAGCCGATGAGGAGGTACGAGCAGAGCCCGACCCCCTCCCAGCCGATGAACATGACCGGCAGGTTGTTGCCGAGGACCAGGATGAGCATGGCCCCGGTGAACAGGTTGAGATAGCCGAAGTAGGCCGCGTAGCGCGGCTCCTCGGCCATGTAGCCGGTCGAGTAGATGTGGATGAGCAGCCCGACGAACGTGATGACCAGGACCATCACCGCGCCGAGCGTGTCCATGCGGAAGGCAAGGTCGATGGTCAGGCTGCCGACGTGGATCCACGGGTCGGCGAAGGCCCGGCCGTAGAGGCCCTGCATGACCTCGGGCCGACCGGCCAGCACCCACTGGTGGTACTGGGCCCACAGCGGGCCGGCGATCAGGAGCGCGGCGCACACGAACGCCGCCGCCACCGCGAGCACGGCGACCGCGTGGACCGTGCGGCGGGACAGGAATCTCCCGAAAAGGAGGTTGATGGCCGCGCCAGCGAGCGGCAGCGCCGGGATGATCCAGAGCGGATAGTTGTGCTGCATCGCAGTCAGTGCTTGAGGAGGGTCAAGCGGTCGATGTCGGCGTGCCGCCGGGTGCGGAACAGCGCGACCACGATGGCCAGCCCGACCGCGGCCTCGGCCGCGGCCACCGCGATGACGATGAAGGCCAGCGCCTGCCCCTCGAGCCCGGCCGCGCCGCCGTGATAGCGAGCGAAGGCCAGGATGGTCAGGTTGGCCGCGTTCAGCATGAGCTCGATCGACATCATCACGATGAGCGCGTTGCGCCGCATCAGCACGCCGACCGTGCCGATGGCGAACAGCACCGCGGCCAGGATCAGGAAGTGGCTGACCGTGAGCTTGTAGAAGATGTCATTCATGACTTTTCACCGGGCTCGCCGTCGCCACTCTTGCCCTCGGGATTGCCCTCCGGCGTGGCTTCCGGATCGCGGTGCGGCCGCGACAGGGCGATGCCGCCCACCACCGCGACCAGGAGGACCAGCGACACCGCCTCGAACGGGAACAGGTACTCGCGGAAGAGCGTCTTGCCGACCGAGCGGGTCGAGCCCCAGTCGTCGTCGCGCTGCGCCGCCTTGCTCGGGGTCTGCAGATCGCCCGACGGGCGCGTGCTGTCGGCCAGCTGCGGCCGCGGCCCGGCCACCACCGCGTGCGGCGTGTCCTTGACCGCCCACAGCGCGCCGCTCACGCGCACCAGCAGGTAGAGGATGGCGAGCCCGGCCAGCGCCTTGCCGAGCAGGCCCTGCAGCGCCCACGGCTCGTCCTCGGGGCGGTTCAGGATCATCACCACGAAGACGAACAGCACCATGATGGCGCCCGCGTAGACCAGCACCTGGATCGCGGCCAGGAAGTGGGCGTAGAGCATGGCGTAGAGCGCGGCCAGCGCGAAGAAGGTGCCGACCATGCCCATGACCGCGGCGACCAGGTTGCGCCGCGTGATGACGAACAGCGCGCCGCCCACCGTGGCCAGCGCGAGCACCCAGAACAGCATCGCCGCGCCGCGGCCGTTCTCGAAGCCCTGGTGGCCGGCCGCCCCGTCGGGCGCCTCGGCCTGGTCGGCGCGCGGCGCGGTGTGCGCGCCGTCGCGCGTGCGCGCCGCCTGCGGCTCGGGCTCGCGCTGCTGGGCCAGGGCCACCGGCGCGGCCAGCGCGACCGCGACGAGAACGAGGACCGCGGCCGCCACGCTCTTCACGCCGGTCTCCCTTCGATGGCCGCCGCCGCGCCGGGCGGCTCGGCGACCCCCGGCTGGGCGCGGCGCACGCGCGCCTCGAAGTCGCCGCGGAACTTGGTCAGGAAGCCGAGCATCGGCCACGCCGCCGCCTCGCCGAGCGGGCAGATCGTGTTGCCGGCGATGCCGACCGCGATCTGCGACATGAGCTCGACGTCGCCCGGCCTGCCCTGCCCGTCGACCATGCGGCGGCAGAGCTTCTCCAGCCAGCCGGTCCCCTCGCGGCACGGGGTGCACTGGCCGCACGACTCGTGGTGGTAGAAGGCCATGATGCGCCAGCACAGGGCCACCACGTCGGTCTCGTCGTCGAACACGACGATGCCGCCCGACCCGGCCATGGTGCGCAGCTGCTTGCCTCCGCCCATGTTGAAGTACTCGCCGCGGGCGACCTCGACCGGCTTGATGCGCTCGTCGGTCATGAGCGCGTCGAACTCGACCGGCACGTCCAGCTCGTCGGCGTCGAGCGGCGGCATCGACGAGCCGCCCGGGATGACGCCCTTGACCTTGCGCCCCTTCCACACGCCCCCGCACACCTCGTCGATGAGCTGGCGGAAGCTGAGCGTCATGGGCAGCTCGTAGACGCCCGGCCGGACGACATGGCCCGATACGCAGACGATGCGGGTGCCGCCCGAGCGCCCGACCCCGAGCTGGGCGAAGCGGGCTCCGCCGTCGGCGATGATGAACGGCACGTTCATCAGGGTCTCGACGTTGTTGACGATGGTCGGCTCGTTGAAGAGGCCCTTGACCGCCGGGAACGGCGGCTTGAGCCGCGGCCAGCCCCGCTTGCCCTCGAGCGAGTTGAGCAGCGCTGTCTCCTCGCCGCAGATATAGGCGCCGGCCCCGCGGTGCACGGTGATCTCGCAGCGGAAGCCGCTGCCGAGGATGTTCTCGCCCAGATAGCCGCGCTCGTACGCCTCGCGCACGGCGCGCTCGAGGACGAGCACCTCGCGCATCATCTCGCCGCGTATATAGATGTAGTTGTGGACCGCGCCGAGGGCGAAGGCCGCCATCGCCATCCCCTCGATGAGGAGGTGCGGGTCCCAGTACATGAGCTCGCGGTCCTTGCAGGTGCCCGGCTCCGACTCGTCGGCGTTGCACACCAGGTGCACGTTGGCCGCGCCCTTGGGGATGAAGCCCCACTTCACGCCGGTCGGGAAGCCGGCGCCCCCGCGGCCGCGCAGGTTGGAGGCCTTGACCTCGGCGATGATGTCGGCTGGCGCCATGCCGAGCGCCTTGCGCAGCATCTTGTAGCCGCCCTGCTCCTCGTAGCCGGCGATGGTGCGCGCGCGCTCGTTGCCGAAGTTGCGGGTGACCAGCTTGGTGTCGCGATCGGCGGGCATGATCAGACGACCTCCGACTCGGGGTGCGGCTCGGCCTTCAGCTCGGCCACGATGCCCGCCACCTGCTCCGGCGTGACGTCGAGGAAGTAGCGCGTCCCGCACACCACCGCGGGCGCGTTGGCGCAGGCGGCGATGCACTCCTCCTCGACCAGCGTGAAGTCGGCGTTGGCCTGACCGCGGCGCAGGCCGAGCTGCTTCTCGAACGCGGCGAGCACCTCGTACGCGCCGCGCAGCATGCACGAGATGTTGGTGCAGACGCGGAGCGTGTTGGTGCCGCCCGGCGTGCGCCGGAACATGGTGTAGAAGGTGGCGACCCCGTAGACGTGCGCGTACGGCAGATCCAGCGTGTGGGCGACCAGCTGGATGACCTCGTCGCGCAGGTCGCCGTGCTCCTTCTGGGCCAGGTGCAGGGCGGCCAGCACGACCGGCTGGGCGGTCGGGTAGCGCCGGCGCAGGGCGTCGATCTTCTGCTTCGCTTGAGTTGAGAATTGGGCTGTCACGGCGGCTTCTGGGCGCGGGGAAAATACGAGTGAAAGCGACGAGATGTCAAGGCGACGACCCGGCCTGGAGCGCGGGCCCGCCGGCGAGGGCCCGGACCCCGGCCGCGGCGTCGGCGCGCACGTCCGGGTCGGGATCGTGCGCGGCCAGGTACGCGAGGATGGGACGGCCCTCGCGATCGCCGATGCGCGTCAAGACCTGGACCAGGCGGCGGCGGCCGTCGGGCTCGGCGTCGTAGAGCCCCGTCTCGACATGGAGGATGGCGGCCCGACCGGCTGCGACCAGCGCGTCCTCGGCGGCGTCGGCCGTGGGCCCCGGCTCGCCGACGGCGAGCTCGACGAGCCTGGTGAGTCGGCGCTCATGGCGATCCGAGCACGCGTCGGCGGCGCATGCCGGCAGCGCGGCGAGCGCGGCCGCGGCGGTCGATGCGGCGATGCGGCGGACCGCCGCGCCGTGGGCCGCTCCTGTCGCGAGGTGGCCGGGCTGCACGGCGCAGACGCTACCATGGTTGCTCCTGAGGCTGTGGTATGACCGGCGCGTGAGTGATGAGGCGAACAGCCATCCGGGTCTCACCCTCTCGGAGCGCGCGTTCCTGGCAATGGGCCGCCTCATCAACGAGCGCCCGGTGCCGAAGAAGCTGCAGCAGGCGTACCTCACGACCGTCAACCAGACCTGGGTGCGCTACGCCATCGGCCGCCGGGTGTTCGCGGACAACATCGAGTGGCTGCTGCGCGACCCGGGCGGCGCGGGCCTCGTGGTGTGTCTCAATCACCGGAGCTACTTCGATGCCTACGTCGCGATGTGGGCCATCTACGAGCAGGGCATGCAGTGGGTGCGCAGGATGTACTTCCCGACCCGCTCGAACTTCTTCTACGAGCGCACGCTCGGAGCGGCGGTCAACCTGGTCATCGGCGGCGGCACGCTCTATCCGCCCATCTTCCGCGAGAGCTCCAAGGCCGAGCTGAACCGGGATGCGCTCCGCCGCCTGGTCGGCTACCTGGCGGAGCCTGGCACGCTGGTCGGCCTGCATCCGGAGGGGACCCGCAACAAGGGCTCCGACCCGTACAGCCTCCTGCCGGCGCAGCCGGGCATCGGTCAGATCGTCCTGCAGGCGCGCCCGCTGGTGGTGCCGGCCTTCGTGAACGGCCTGTCCAACAGCTACGTCGAGGACATCACCTCGACCTACCGCAAGGACATCCGGCGCGACAACCCGGTCATCATCGTGTACGGGCAGCCGCTCGACTACTCGGACCTGTCGGCCCAGAAGCCGCGCGCCGCGCTCTACAAGAAGATGTCGGATCGCATCCGCGACCACATCATCGAGCTCGGCGAGCGCGAGCGAGATCTGCGCGAGCGGTGCGCGCGCGGCGAGATCGGCGACGACGACCCGGGCTGGGTCGCGAACCGGGCGTTCCGGACGCCGGCGCCGCGCACATGAAACGAGACCGCCCCGGCGCAGACCACGCCGGGGCGGATGCCGAGCGATCGATCGCTCGCTCGCTCGCTCGAATCGCTCGAATCGCTCGAATCGCTCGAATCGCTCGA
>Ga0126377_10002229_pt1 | contig 13225 bp, 12 predicted proteins | sample PanSoiMetPlot_22_FD_92647 | JGI IMG/M metagenome (GOLD analysis project Ga0126377, IMG submission 92647) | Tropical forest soil microbial communities from Panama - MetaG Plot_22 | ecosystem: Environmental > Terrestrial > Soil > Tropical forest > Bulk soil | place: Panama | collected 2016-02-17
GCCGAGGCCGACCTCGCCGACGCGTCGCTCCGCCTCGGCCGCCTGCGGCTGGACGCCGAGCACCGCGCCCGGCTGTCGGTCGAGATGTTCCGGGCGGCGCTCGGCCTGCTCGGCGTCGCGCCGGAGGGCACGCCCGGCATCCGGTCTGCGCGGCAACGGCTCCCCGTCCAGCGGCCCGGCACCGCGTCGGTGACCCGCGTGCTGGGCCGCCGGCTCACCGAACGCGACATCCGGCTCGGCCTCGAGGCCGCGTACCGCCAGCTCGCCGCCGCGCAGACCGACACGCTGGCGCGCTACGCCCTGGTGGACCGTGCGAACGCGGTCAGACCGAGGACGATGGTGTGATGCCGGCCGACGAGGTGACCTGCCCGGAGTGCGGCGCCGCGCTGGCGCCCGGTGGGTCGTTCTGCGAGGCGTGCGGGCACCGGCTGCCCTGGTCCGAGACGTCGTCACCCGGCGCGGCCCGGACCGCCGTCGCGAGCTCCCTCGCGCCGCCGTCGGCCTGCGGGAAGTGCACGGGTACGGAGTTCGACGCGGGCGGGTACTGCGTGGCGTGCGGTGCGCGCCGGCCCTGCGGAGCCGACCACTGCGAGCTGGATCTCGGCGAGGTCGCCGGGGTCAGCGACATCGGCTCGCGCCACCACCACAACGAGGACGGCATGGCCGTGGCCGTGGGCGACGGGTTCATCGTGGCGGTCGTCTGCGACGGCGTCTCGTCGTCGAACCGCCCGGACACCGCCTCGCACAGCGCCGCCGACGCCGCCGTGCGCGTCCTCGCCGACCAGCTCGCCCGCACCGTCCACCCGCCGCGCCCACCCGCGCACACCGATGCGGACGAGGTGGTCACCGAGCCGAACGCGCCCGACCCCGCCGGTGCCGGCGAGGAGCCCGACACGCACCCGCTGTCGGTGTCCGACGCCAGGACGACGCCGTTGCGACCCACGCCGTCGGTACGGGCGGTGACCGCGGCTATCGGCGCCGCCGGGGACGCCGCCCAGGCCGCGGCGACCCTCGCCGCCGTGCCGGCGGGCCGCGACACGCTGCCCAACCCGCCCTGCACCACGTTCGTCACCGCCGTCGTCACCGACCGCTCGCTCACCGTCGGCTGGGTCGGCGACAGCCGCGCCTACTGGCTGCCGGACCCGGGTACGCCCGACCCGCCCGCCTGCCTCACCATCGACGACACGCTGGCCGGGCAGCTCGCCGCGGCCGGGGTGCCGGTCTCGCTCGACCTCCCCAACGCCGGCGCGCTGATGCGCTGGCTCGGGGCGGACGCGGTGGACACCCGACCGCACACCGCGACGCTCACGCCGTCCGGACCGGGCCGGGTCGTGGTGTGCAGCGACGGCCTCTACCGCTACCTGCCCGACGCCGAGGACCTGGCCGCGGCAACGCCCGAGGGCACGGCGTACGAGGTGGCGGCCACGATGGTCGCGTTCGCGCTGCGGAACGGAGGACACGACAACGTGTCGGTTGTCGTCATGCCATACCCTGCAAAACCGTGAACCCCGTGCAGACACCCTTCCAGGCCGAGGTTTACCAGAATCCGTACCTGCCCGCCGGCGGCGACGTCGTCGACGCCGTCATCACGGTGACCTCGTCGGGTGCCGATGTCCGGGCCCTCGGTCCGGTCAGCGCCGCGCAGGTCATCATGGTCGACTGCTCGGGCTCGATGGCGAACCCGCCCACGAAGATCAGTTCGGCGATGGCGGCGACCGCCGTCGCGATCGACACGCTGCGCGACGGTGTCGAGTTCGCCGTGATCGCCGGCCGGGCCGGCGCCGCGATGGTCTACCCGTACGGCCCGCAGCTGCGGATCGCCTCGGAGCGGACGCGCTCCGAGGCGAAGCAGGCGGTGGCCCGCCTGACGGCGGACGGCGGCACCGCGATCGGCTCCTGGCTGAGCCTCGCCAACCAGCTCTTCGCCGGCAGCCGGGCCGAGGTGAAGCACGCCATCCTGCTCACCGACGGCCGTGACCAGCACGAGACGCGCGAGACCCTGCTCGCCGCGCTGCGGTCGTGCGAGGGCCGGTTCACCTGCGACAGCCGGGGCATCGGCAACGACTGGGTCGCCGACGAGCTGCGGCTGGTGGCCTCCACCCTGCTCGGCACCGCCGACGGCCTGGAGGACCCGGCCGACCTGCCGGCCGCCTTCGAGGCGATGACCAGCGCCGCGATGGGCAAGGAGATCTCCGCCGTCGCGCTGCGGGTGTGGACGCCCGCCGGCGCCACGATCAGGTTCGTCAAGCAGGCGTACCCGCAGGTCGAGGACCTGACCTCGCGCCGGGCCGCGGCGGGCGAGCGGGTCGGCGACTACCCCACCGGGTCCTGGGGCGCGGAGAGCCGCGACTACCACCTGTCGGTCGCCGTGCCGCCCGGCTCGCTCGGCGACGAGATGCTCGCCGCCCGGGTCAGCGTCGTCGGCTCGGTCGCCGGCCGTGCCGAGGTGCTGGCGCAGGCGCTCGTGCTGGCCTGCTGGACCGACGACGAGGCACTGTCGACGCAGATCAACGACCGCGTCGCGCACTACACCGGCCAGGCCGAACTCGCCGTCGCGATCCAGGAAGGGCTCGCCGCCCGCGGCGCCGGTGACGTCGACTCGGCCACCGCCAAGCTCGGCCGCGCGGTGCGCCTCGCCGCCGAGTCGGGGCACGAGGACACCGCGAAGTTACTGGCCCGGGTGGTCGAGGTGGTCGACGAGGCGACGGGTACGGTCCGGTTGAGGCCGCACGTGTCGGGTGTCGACGCGGAGCTTACGAACGTACGGTCGGTCAAGACGGTTCGTGTGAAGAAGGCGTGAGCATGTACACCTGCCCGAGGGGCCACGCGTCGCAGGACGCCGACTACTGCGACGAGTGCGGCGCGCCCATCGGCCCCACCGTCGGCCTGCGCCCGGCGACCGGTCCCCTCGACGGTGGGACGCCGGCGGCACCCGCGACCAACGGGTCCGCCCCGGAGGCACCGGCCTGCCCGCGCTGCGGCACCGCCAAGGCCGGCCGCTTCTGCGAGGTGTGCGGGCACGACTTCCTGCTGGCCAGCATCGCCCCACGCGGCGGCCTCCTGCCGGCCACCGCCCCGGCCGCGACCGGCGCTCCCGGGCCGACCGCCGCGCCCGGGCCGGCGGCGGACATCACGCTGATGGCGGACCAGGGCACGGCATCGGGAACCACCCTGACCGGCACCGCGACCGCGGGCGCCGACCGGGGCGCACCCGGGCAGTGGCGGCTCACCGCGACGCCGGACCCCGCCTACCACGCGCGGATGCAGGCCGAGGCCGAGCCGGGTACGGCGCCGATCCCCTTCCCGGCCTACTGCCCCGAGCGCCGGTTCGTGCTCACCGGCAGGCAGGCGCTGATCGGCCGGCGCAGCCGCTCGCGCGGCATCGAGCCGGAGATCGACCTGACCGGGCCGCCCGCCGACCCGGCGGTCTCGCACACGCACGCGCTGCTGCTGGTGCAGCCCGGCGGCGGCCTCGCCGTGGTCGACCTCGACTCGGCGAACGGCACGTACGTCAACGACGACCCCGAACCCGTCGAGGCGAACGTGCCGGTCGCCCTCGCGGACGGCGACCGCATCCACGTCGGCGCCTGGACGACCCTCACCGTCAACGCACCCTGACCGCCGGCTTCCGGCCGCCGGCTGCGCCGTCAGAGCGTCCCGTCGCCCGACCGGTCGGGCCCGTCGGGCCGGCCCGAGGACCCCGGCCAACCCTGGTCGGGCGGTGCGCCGGGCCTTGTGGATCCGGGCGGCACGCCAGGACCCGTGGGGCCGGACGGTGTGGCCGGTCCGGGCGGTGGATCTGGATCGGCCGTTCCCGGTCCCGCGGGGCCCGGCGGCGGCGGGCCAGGAGCCGCCGCCCCGGGCATCTCCTGGCCGTACCCGCCCGGATACGGCGGAGGTTGCCCGGCCTGCCACTGGTAGCCGGGCGCCGGGTACGGGTAGGGGTACGCGTAGCCGGGCGGCGCCACGGGCGGTGCCCGCTTGGTCACGATCCCCCAGATCAGCAGCGCCGCCCCGAGCAGCAGCAGCACCATGCCCGCGATGGTGAACCCGAGCGCCGTGTCGAACAGGACGCCCGCCGTCAACCCGACCCGCGCGTCGAACGCGACACCCGGCGACGCGTCCTCGTTCATCGCCACGATCAGGTAGTCGCCGCCGGTCACCTTCCACGACAGCTCCGGGGCCGTACCCGTCGCCTCCGCCACCCAGAACGACTGGTCGGACGGGGCCGCCGGCTGGCCGTTGCCTTCGACATGCGTCGTGCTCAGGCGGAACGGGCTGAACTCGATCCGGCTGACCGAGTCGTAGCCGGTGCCGGAGAGGTAGTCGGTCACCTGGCTCGCGGGCCCGACGCCGAGGAACATGGGCCGGCCGGAGCCCCGCCCGGCCACCTGCAGGCTCGCCCCGCCGATCTTGAGTGCCGCGTCGCCGTTGCCGCGTATCTCGCTCGGGTCCGCGACGAGCGCGACGCTGGACGTGCTGACCTGGTGGAACCCGCTCTGCAGGGTGCCGGAGCGCCCGCCGATCGCCAGCAGCACGATGCCGCCGACGAGCAGCGGCAGGGAGATGAGCAGCGCGACAGCGCCGCACACGATCAGGACGATCTTCTTCGCCACCCGTCGCCTCCCGCGACCACCGCCCGAGGATCCGATCGGCCCAGTATCGCCCGCGCCCGCGGTGCGGTGGACGGGTATGGCGGCATTTGCCCGATAATCGGGCGCCCGGCGGCTACATGCGTACGACGATGTTCTGGCTGTCGACGAACCGCCCGATGTCCGAGGCGAGCATGGCGATCACGCCCGCGACATGGCCGGGCTGCATGATCGTGGCCGGGTCCTCGTCGGGCGCGAGCGTGCGGCGCAGGTCGGTGGCGCACCGGCCGGGCGAGATGCACACCACGCGGGTCCCGTAGATCGCCAGCTCCTCCTTCATGACCTCGCTCATGCTGATCAGCGCGGCCTTCGAGGCGGAGTACGTGAGCCATCCGGACCGCCCGGTGATGCCCGCCGTCGAGGCGATGTTCACGATCAGCTGGAACGCGTTGCCGTTGTGCAGCAGCGACTGGACGATCGTGAACGGCGCGTACAGGTTGACCGCGATGGTGCGTTCGAAGTCGGCGAAGGCGATCTGCTGGATGGCCATCGGCGCGGTGTACCCGGCGTTGTTGACCAGGATGTCGACTTTGCCGTGCGCGACCATGACGTGCCGGGAGAGGTCGAGCACCGCGTCGCGGTCGGCGAGGTCGACCCGGTAGGCGGTGGCCCGCTTGCCGAACGGGTTGTTCGCGGCGAGCTCCTTGAGCGCGACGTCGAACTCCTCGGAGTCCCGCGCGACCAGGATGAAGTCGGTGACGTCGTTGTCGGTCCGGTAGAACTCGCGCACGGTCGCGAGGCCGATGCCCTTCGACGCCCCGGTCACCATGATCGACTTACTCATCGTAGGCCTCGTTCCCCAGCAGGTAGCCGGCCAGCTGCACGTCGACCCGGGTGGTGACCTTGAAGTTGCGGTCGTCACCGTCGATGAAGCGCACGTCGAAGCCGGCGACCGCGCAGAGCGTCGCGTCCTCGGTGAAGACCACGCCCTCGCGCGCCGCGTACTCGTGGGCCGCGACCAGCGTGGACGTCCTGAACTTCTGGGGCAGCTGGACGTTGCGGAGGGTGCCCCGGTCGAGCGACCCGACGACCTTGCGCGATCCCGGGTCGACCGGCGCCACGGTGAACGGGATCTCCAGCATGTAGCTCACGTCCGGGTGCTCGTGCCGGATGATCCGCTCGAAGTCGGCGGCGGTGACCAGGGGCCGGGCCGACTCGTGGATGACCACGTTGTCGTTGCGTACCAGCGGCAGCATCCGGCCGACCGACTCGTGGCGGGTCGACCCGGCCTCGACGAACGTGATCGGGGTGCGGATGGCGTAGTCGATGACGATCTTCTCGACGTCCTCCCGCCAGCCCGGCGGGTAGTTGAGCACGATCTGCGAGATCGCCTCGACGCCGTCGGCGGCGACCAGCGAGTACACCAGGATCGGGATGCCGTTGACCGCGATGAACTGCTTCGGCCTGCCGGCCGCGACGCGCGCGCCGACGCCTCCGTTCAGGAGCGCGAGGCTAAACACCGGTGTGTCCCCTTGTCAGGCTGCGTACCCGCCGCGACGGCGGTGCCCACCCACTACACCAGCGGCGCCACCGTTCGACAACACCAGCCCCCATCGAGTGGTTTTTGTCATGGTTTACCGGGCCGCGGGTCACAGCAACGGCTGAAAAGATGCGGCCCATGACGAATCCGACTCCTCCCCCCGGACCGGACGGACTGCTCGCAGTCGACATACGAGGCGTGACGAAACGCTTCGGCCCGGTGACCGCCGTCGACGACATGACGCTGTCGATCGAGCCGGGCGAGATCGTGGCATTCCTCGGGCCCAACGGTGCCGGCAAGACCACCACCGTGGACATGATGCTGGGCCTGTCCCGGCCGAATGCCGGCATCGTCCGCATATACGGCCGGCGCCCGGTCGACGCCGTCGCCCGTGGCGAGGTCGCCGCGGTCATGCAGACCGGTGGCCTGCTCAAGGACCTGACGGTCGCGGAGACCGTACGGCTCACCTCGACGCTGTTCGCCCACTCCCGCCCGGTCGACGAGGTGCTGGAGCGCGCCGGCATCTCCGAGATCGGCAACCGGCTGGTCGGCAAGTGCTCCGGCGGCCAGCAGCAGCGGCTGCGCTTCGCCCTGGCGCTGCTGTCCGACCCGCTCCTGATGGTGCTCGACGAGCCGACGTCCGGCATGGACGTCGAGGGCCGGCGGGACTTCTGGGCGGCGATCCGGGAGGACGCCGAGCGCGGGCGCACCGTCATGTTCGCCACCCACTACCTCGACGAGGCCGACTCGTACGCGGACCGGATCGTGCTGATCCGGTCCGGCCGCATCGTCGCCGACGGCACCACCGCGGAGATCAAGGCGATGGCCTCCGGGCGGAGCGTCCGGGCGACGCTGCCCGACGCCGACACGGCCGCGCTGTCCGCCCTGTCCGGAGTCGACGACGTCGAGGTGCGCGGCGACACGGTGATCGTGCGCGGCAAGGACTCCGACGGCGTGGCCCGCTACCTGCTCACGCAGACCCGCGCGCGGGACCTGGAGATCACCACGCACAACCTCGAGGACGCGTTCCTCGCCCTGACCAGCGACGACGAGGCACCGGCCGGTGCCATCCCTCTCGAACGGACGGCGTCATGACCACAGCGACCCCGAAGGCGGTGGCCGCCGCGCTGGCCGCCCAGCACGAGCGGAGGGTGCCGCCGCTGGGCGGGCTCAACGCCACGTTCCTGCGCCTCGAGGTGCGCCGGAGCCTGCGCAACAGGCGCACGCTGATCTTCCTGTTCGTATTCCCGGTCGTGTTGTTCGCGCTGATCGCGGGCCCGCAGATCAACAAGCACATCGACGGGCCCGGCAGCCCGTCGATCGGGCCGTACATCATGATCAGCATGGCCGTGTACGGCGCGATGGTCGCCTGCACCAGCGGCGGCGCGATGGTCGCGACCGAGCGGGCGCTCGGCTGGAGCCGGCAGTTGCGCCTGACCCCGCTGCGGCCGGCGGCGTACGTGGCGACGAAGCTGCTCACGGCGATGGTGCTCGGCCTGATCGCGGTGCTGGTCATGATGGTCGTGGGCGCGCTGTTCGGGGTGCGGATGCCCGCGCACATCTGGGTGCTCTCGGGCCTCGCCGCCTGGCTCGGCGCCATCGTGTTCGCCGCGTTCGGGCTGTTCGTCGGCTACCTGCTGCCGGCGGAGAACGCGATGCAGTTCATCGGCCCGCTGCTGGGCATCATGGCCTTCTTCGGCGGGCTGTTCCAGCCGGTCTCCACGATGGGCCACAGCCTGCAGATCATCGCCAAGTTCATGCCCGTGTACGGCGTTGGCGTGCTGGCACGCTCGCCGCTCACGCACGAGTCGGTCGACGCCGTCGCGATCGTGAACATGCTCGCCTGGGTCGTCGTCTTCGGCTTCGGTGCGATGCTGCTGTTCCGCCGCGACACCAAGCGCGTCTGACCCTCGCGTGCATGTCCGGGTAACCGGCCCGCGGGCCGGTTACCCGGCCGGCTTTCCGCCGCCGCGTGACCTGCTCGCGGCCGTGCCACCCGGCCGGCGGGTACGCGTCGCCCTCGACCGGGCGGCGCCCGCCGCGCCCTGCGCACCACCCGCGTCCGGCTCGGCGTTGGCGTCCGGCTTCGCGCCCGCCTCCGGCCGGGTGTCCGGCTCCGGCCCGGCGTTCGGCCGGCCGCTCCGCCGGGGCCGTCCGGCCGGCTGCCGCTTCGCCGGCCGGCCCGCGTCGCCGGCGGGCTCCGCCGCGTCGGGCGGCACCGACGCCGGCCACGGGTCGCCGAGCTCGTCCCATCCCGTCGCCTCGGGCACCTCGCCGAGTTCCGCGAAGACCGCGAGCTCCGGGTAGTCCGACTCGTCGCGTGGCGTCCCGTCCTCGACCAGCCGGAACTCTGCCAGGTCCTCGAAGTCGGGGTCGTGGACCCGCTCGCCGTCCTCCCGGCCGCCCGGCCCGGGCTGGACCGGCACGCGCATGTCCTCGGCCGCTGCCGACACGGTCGGCTCGTCCGGCACCTCGTCCGCCCCGGAGGTGTCGGGCCGTCCCTGCGCCGGTACGTGCACGCCCTCGACCGCGTCGTCCGCACCGCCGGCCGGTCGCATCCACTCGGGAACGTCGAGGGCCTCCCGGCGGCCGGCGGCGGGATCGGCGGACGGATCGGCGGACGGATCGGCGCCCGGGGTCGGCCCGCCGTCCGGCGCGACGGCGCCCACGTGGTAGGTCACCCGGTGCCGGGGTGACGGCTTCACCCCGGGTGGCCGTGCCGCCCGCTCGTACGGTCCCACCCCGGCGGTGCCCGCTCCGGGGGCGGTCGCCGCCCGCCGGTTGGCCCGCCTCAGCCGTACGGTGATCACCGCGGCGCCCGCCGCGGCGACGACCAGCGCGCTGAGCAACGTCGGCAGCCACGGCGACCCTCCGCCCGACGCCGTGCGGTTCCCCGGCGGTGCCGCGGCCGCCGGCGCCGCCGCGACCAGGCCGAACCCGCCTGCCACCACCCCGCCCAGCATCACCCGGACGCCCCAACGCGCGAACCCGCGCCTGACCCGCTTCATGGCTTCCCCTCACCGCTGCCGCGCAACATCTATCTATAAAGCACAACGATTCATGTGATATTGGCGGAACTGGATCAGAAATTGACGGGGGCGCGCTGACAGGGAAGCGGGAAATACTGGCTGGCATGACAGTGGCGAGCCGCCTGGCCGACCGGATCCTCGACCTTCCCCCCGCCCTCACCCGTCGCGTCACCGTCCACCGTGACATCGACATCACCGCCCGTGACGGCACCGTGCTGCGCACCGACCACTACGCGCCGGCGCTGCCGCCGCGCGGCGGCGGCAGCCCACCGACCGGCGCGACGGTGCTGGTCCGCACGCCGTACGGCCGCAAGGGGATCCGCGGCCTGATCAGCGGCCGGCTGATCGCCGAGCGCGGCTTCCACGTGGTGGTGCAGAGCTGCCGAGGCACCTTCGACTCGGGCGGCACGTTCGCCCCGATGCGTCACGAGCGCGACGACGGCCTCGACACCGTCGAGTGGATCCAGAAGCAGCCGTGGTTCGACGGCGACCTGTTCACGTACGGCCCGAGCTACCTCGGGTTCACGCAGTGGGCGATCGCCGCCGACGCCGGCCCGGAACTGCGCGGCATGCTGACCGCGGTCACCTCGTCGACGTTCCGCGCCTCGACGTACGCCGGTGGCGCGTTCTCACTGGACACCGTGCTCAACTGGGCGACGTTGCTCGGCAACCAGGGCGGGTCGCTCCCGCGCTTCCTCTGGCGGCAGACCCGCAGCCAGTCGCTGCTGCGACGGGCCTTCACGCACCTGCCGCTGGTCGGGGCGGACGTGCTCGCGACGGGCGCCGAGATCGCGTTCTTCCGCGAGTGGCTGGACGCGGTCGACGACGACGCCTACTGGGCGCAGCGCAGCCACGACCACCGCGTCGAGGAGGTGACGGTCCCGATCTGCATGGTCGGCGGCTGGTACGACATCTTCCTGCCCTGGCAGCTGGAGGACTACCGGCGGCTGCGTACCGTGGGCCGGCAGCCCAGGCTGGTCATCGGACCGTGGACGCACGCACACAAGGGCCTGTTCGAGCGCTCGCTCTCGGAGGGGATCGCCTGGTTCCGCGCGCAGCTCGACGGCGCCGCACCGGCCGGTACGGACAAGCCGGTCGAGGTCTACGTCGGCGGGACCGGCCGGTGGCGCTCGTTCGGCGAGTGGCCGCCCGCCGGCGGTACCCGGGAGTGGTCCATCCGCCCTGGTGGCGAGCTGGTCGAGGGGCCGGCGGAGGCCGCGACCGGCGGCGACAGGTTCCGCTACGACCCGGCGGACCCGACGCCGTCGCCGGGCGGCCCGCTGCTCACCCAGGCCGCCGGCAGGTGCGACAACACGGCCGTCGAGGCCCGTGACGATGTGCTGGTCTACAGCACCGGCCGGCTCGACGCGCCGGTCGAGGCGATCGGGCCGGTGACCGCGACGGTACGGATCCGCAGCAGCTCACCACACTTCGACCTGTTCCTGCGGCTGTGCGATGTGGACCCGGCCGGGCGTTCGGAGAACATCTGCGACGGGCTGCTGCGGCTCGACCCGGCGCACCCGGTCGACCCGGACGGTGCCCGCACGATCGACATCGAGCTGTGGCCCACCGCGTACACCTGGCTACCCGGCCACCGGCTGCGGCTCCAGGTCGCCGGCGGCGCGCACCCCCGGTACGCCCGCAACCCCGGCACCGGCGAACCGCTCGGCAGCGCCACCCGGCTGCAGGCCGTCGACCACGAGTTTCTCGGCGGCACCCTCCGACTGCACCGGGCGGACTGACCACGGTGCGTGCTGCACAACGGCCCGGCAGCGCACCGCCGGGGAGGGGTTGCGCTGCCGGGCCGCGGGGGCGAGCAGGGTCTGGAGGTCAGCAGGGTTAGAGGATCATCAGGAAGTCGGGCAGCCCCGGGCCGCCACCGAACGGGGTCGGGTCGGGGTGCCAGTCGTCGTCAAGGGTCCAGAGAGCGTCCCAGAAGTCGTGACCGTCGGCGCTGGCGGCGTTTGCCTGCGTGAGCGGGGCCACGACCGGAGTCGTGTCCCGTACCGGCGCGTTCATGCGGTTCGCGTACCCAGCTGTCGCCTTGCTAAACATGCCGGAATTATCGCATGGTGGACAGACGGCGCCACCGGTGGGAAAAGGTGCGGCCCATTGCCCTGCTGAACAGCGGTTTCCCCTGGAGACGCCGACACCGCACGCCGGGTGCCGGCGCGCGGTGTCGGAAAGGGACCAGGATCAGGCGTTCGGACGCGACGGGAACGCCGGGGTCGCGGTGGCGAAACGCTCGGCGGCCTTGCGCATGCTGAACGCGCACCAGATGTACACGCAGCCGATCGCGGCCCGCAGCGCGTAGTAGAACATGTCCTTGTCGAGCGCCGAGCTGAGCGCTTCCAGCGACGACGTGTTGACGGTTGCGTTCAGGAACAGCGACAGGACCAGCGACACCACGACGCCGACCCGCCAGGTGACGAACGCGGGCGTGCGGCTGAGACTGCCCCGCGAGCCCATCAGCGCCAGCCGCCGGTTCAGCGTGGTGTAGAACGCGATGAACAGGACGAGCGTCAGCAGCAGCAGGAAGAGCGCCGCCCACCTGCTGTTGTCGGCGAGCTTGGCCATCGAGTCCACCTTGGCCTGGTCGACGCTCCCGTCGCCGTTCAGGCGCTGGTGGATCATGCCGTTCAGCGACGCGGCCGCGTAGAGGCGAACGACGCAGGCGATCACGTACAGCACGGCGCTGACCAGGACACCGATGAACAGCGCGTTGTCCCGTCCGTTCACCCGGCCACCGCTGACCGGGTACATCTGCTGGTAAGGCGTGCTCATTCCCCGTTCCTCCCGCGTTCGTGGGCACCACCGCTGGATGCACCGCCGCTGGATGCTACGGGAAAACGCCACTTCCCGATGCCCCGGGCGGTCCCCGCGATAGGCGTCCCGCGATCCGACAGACTGTGGGGCGTGACGGCTCGCTCCCATTACCTCGCGGCGATCGACCAGGGCACGACCTCCTCACGGTGCATCGTCTTCGACGCCGACGGGCAGGTGGTCGCGCTCGACCAGCGCGAGCACGCGCAGATCTTCCCCAGGCCCGGCTGGGTCGAGCACGACGCCAACGAAATCTGGCACAACGTGCAGGAGGTCACCCGGTCGGCGCTGGACCGGGCCGGTCTCGCCCGGGCCGACCTCGCCGCCGTCGGCATCACCAACCAGCGCGAGACCACCCTGCTCTGGGACGGGCACACCGGTGAGCCGGTGGGCAACGCCATCGTCTGGCAGGACACCCGTACCGACCGGCTGATCCGTGAGCTGGCCGGCGACGCCGGGCCGGGTCGCTTCCGCGACCGCTGCGGTACGCCACTGGCCACGTACTTCTCGGCGCCGAAGATCCGCTGGATGCTCGACCGCGACCCCGAGCTCCGCCGCCGCGCGGAAGCCGGCGACGTGCTGTTCGGCACCGTCGACACGTGGCTGATCTGGCAGCTCACCGGCGCCCACGACACCGACGTCACCAACGCGAGCCGCACCATGCTGATGAACCTCGCGACGCTCGACTGGGACGACACCCTGCTCGACGCGTTCGGTGTGCCACGCGCCATGCTGCCGACGATCAGGCCGAGCGCCTACCTGTACGGCGAGGGACGCGGCGCCCTGGCGGGCGTACCGGTCGCGGGTGCCCTGGGCGACCAGCAGGCGGCGCTGTTCGGGCAGGCGTGCTTCAGCCCCGGCGAGGCCAAGTGCACCTACGGCACGGGTTCGTTCCTGCTGCTCAACACCGGTACCACGGCCGTGCCGAGCGAGCGCGGCCTGGTCACCACCGTCGGCTACCAGGTCGGCCAGGAACCGCCCGTGTACGCGCTGGAGGGCTCGATCGCGGTCACCGGCGCGCTGGTCCAGTGGCTGCGCGACAACCTCGGCCTGATCCCGGACGCCCCCGGCATCAACGCGCTCGCCGCGACCGTCGGGGACAACGGCGGCTGCTACATCGTGCCGGCGTTCGTCGGGCTCTTCGCGCCCTACTGGCGGCCCGACGCCCGCGGCGTCATCACCGGCCTGACCAGCTTCGTCACCAAGGGCCACATCGCGCGGGCGGCGCTGGAGTCGACCGC
>Ga0126377_10002230_pt1 | contig 13220 bp, 12 predicted proteins | sample PanSoiMetPlot_22_FD_92647 | JGI IMG/M metagenome (GOLD analysis project Ga0126377, IMG submission 92647) | Tropical forest soil microbial communities from Panama - MetaG Plot_22 | ecosystem: Environmental > Terrestrial > Soil > Tropical forest > Bulk soil | place: Panama | collected 2016-02-17
GAAGGCCTCGTGCAGCACACGCGCCAGATCCGCCGCGCTCTTGACCAGCCAGTTGTGCTTTGTGCAAGGGCGGGTGATGCCCACTGTGTCGCACTCCTGGAAGGCGTCATTGCCGATCAGATGCGTCGGCACCTGACCGGTGATGCACACAACAGGGATGGAATCCATCAGCGCATCGGTGAGGCCGGTGACCGCATTGGTCGCCCCGGGCCCCGAGGTCACCAGGACGACGCCGACGCCGCCCGTCGATCGCGCATAGCCTTCGGCGGCATGCACGGCGCCCCCCTCTTGGCGCACCAGCACGTGCTTGACCTTCTCCTGTTGGAAGAGCTCGTCATAGATCGGCAAAACCGCGCCGCCCGGATAGCCGAAGATGTGTTCGACGCCCTGATCGGCAAGCGCCCGAATGACCATCTCGGCGCCGCTCATTTGGAGTGCCATGCTGGAGGCTCCGTTAGGCAAAACCCGCGGCCTGGAGGCGGGCCGCGCATAAATAGGGGGGACCACACTGCGGGGTCAACCGCTAAGGTTCAATGAATGCCAAAATCTCTGCCGCTGTTCTTTCCATTTCTTTCGCTTCAAAGGTCTTCCACGAAATCATATTTCGTCTGAACCAGGTCATTTGTCGTTTGGCGTACTGTCGGGTCTCCAACGCGGCGGCGGCAGCCGCCGCCGCCAGGCTCTGCCGGCCGGCGAGGTGGTCGGTGAGCGGCGCCACCCCCAAGGCGCGCATGATCGGCAGCTCGGCGGAAAGCCCCAGTGCCAACAGGCGGCGCACTTCCTCCAGGGCGCCGTCCGCCAGCATGCGTTGGAAGCGCCGGCTGATGGCGGCGCCGTGGCTGGCCGGCGGCGGCAGCACCAACAGGGGGATGGCCTCGCTCGCCGCGAGCCCTGGCCGACCCGGCTGGCGCTGCCAGTCGGCCAGCGAGCGGCCCGTGCTGTCGAGCACCTCCAGGGCGCGCACGATGCGCTGGGGATCGCTGGGCTTGAGCCTCGCGGCCATGATCGGGTCGCGCGCTGCCAGCAGGGCGTGCAGCTCCCGCGCCGGGCGTTGGCCCGCTTGTTGGCGCCAATGGGCCCGCACCGCCGGATCGGCGCTGGGTACGGGCGAGAGGCCCTGCAACAGGACGTGCAGGTAAAGACCGGTGCCCCCGACGATGATGGGGACGCGCCCGGCCCGCCGCGCCGCGGCGATCGCGGCCGCCGCATCCCGGCCGTAACGGCCCGCCGAATAGGCCTCCTGGCCGCTGACAAAGCCATAAAGGGCGTGGGGCAGGCGCGCCAGTTCGCCCTGGGGCGGCCGCGCGGTCAGCACCGACAGGTCGCGATAGACCTGCATGCTGTCGGCATTGATGATGACCCCGCCGAGGCGCTCGGCCAGCGCCGAGGCCAGCTGGGACTTGCCGCTGGCCGTCGGTCCGGCAATAACGACGGCGCGTCCTGCCAGGGGTTGCATCATCGGCCAGTTAGGCCGCAGTCCCCGGCGCAAATCAACTGTCGGGCGGCAGCGCCTCGAGCGGCGCTGGGCGCCGCCCCCTTGAGGCCCTGATGCCGGCGATGACGACCCAGGCTCTGGTTTTGACGGCCGCGCCAGCGGTGCCCGTGCTCGAGGGAACGCTGATCGCCGCGGTGGCCCCGCTGCTGGCGCCGGCGCAACTGATCGATCAGCACTGGCTGGCCGAAGGGGTGGCCTGGCAGGGTCTCGTGGCGGTCAGCGCAGGCGAGGCCGCGCCCCTGCGCGCCCGCCTTGCCGCGGCCCTGGCGCCGCGACCGATCGATATCAATCTCGTCCCAGCCGAGCCAACCGGGCGCCGCAAGAAGCTGCTCGTTGCCGACATGGAATCGACCATCATCGAGCAGGAGTGCCTGGACGAGCTTGCCGCCCGTGTCGGGTTGGGGGACCGCATCAGCGAAATCACGTCGCGCGCCATGCGTGGCGAACTTGCCTTCGAGGCCGCGCTCAAGCAGCGCGTCGCGCTGCTTCAGGGCCTCGAGGCCGCCACGCTTGAGGACATCTACGCTTCCCGGGTGACCTTGATGCCAGGCGCCGCGACGCTGGTGGCCACCATGCGCCGCCACGGGGCCCACTGTGCCCTGGTGTCGGGTGGCTTTAGCTTTTTCAGCGAGCGCATCGCCGCCCGCCTGCACTTCGACAGCCAGCAGGCCAATAGGCTCGAGATCGTCGCCGGCAAACTCACCGGCAGCGTGCGCCAGCCCATCCTCGGCCGTGAGGCCAAGCTCGCCAGCCTCAATCGCTTGACGCGCGAGTTGCAGCTCAAGCAAAGCGACACGCTCGCCGTCGGCGATGGGGCAAACGATCTCGCCATGCTGCAAGCCGCCGGCCTTGGCGTTGCCTTTCGCGCCAAGCCGATCGTGGCCGCCGCCGCGGCGGCCCGCATCGAGCACGGCGATCTGACGGCGCTGCTCTATTTGCAGGGCTACGCCCGAGACGAGTTCGCCTGCGACCGTGCCGGTTGATGGGCCACGCCTAGGGCCGTGCCGCCCCACGGCGTGTGATGGTCTTGAAGAGGCGCACACCGCCCGCCCGCAAGCGCCGCCCCAACAGGGCGGCGCCGGCCCACAGGGTGGCGCCGGCGAGGCTCAGGTGCGGGGACAGGCGGCGCCACTCGAAGACCAACAGCCGACGTAGGCGCTCCTTCCAAAGGCGTCCGACCCTCCAGGGCCAGGAGCTGCGCACCCGCTCGGTGAGCGCCTCCTTCCAGGGCATGACGGTGTCGTGCGCCCAGGCGAACCAGCCGATCTGCATCAGCGCCGGTTGCGTCAGCTCAAAGAGGCGGGCGACCAAGGCCGTTGCCACCACCTTGGCGGCGATGAACAACAAACTGGCGAGCATCAGCTGGCCGCGGGCGATCAGGAACAGCGCCACGAATTTGAGCGGCAGGAGGAGCAGGGTGGGCAAGGCGAAGGCCAGCAGGGCCGCATAGGGCGGAAGCCGCGCGATGGCGTATTCGACGCGGGCCCACGGCCGCCAACGCGCCAGCCTGCCCAGCAGTTGGGCGAGCGGCCGCCAGCCCCACTCCTCAAAGACGATGATCAGGGCCAAAAGGATCTGCGCCGTGCCGGCGAGAAGCGGCCTCACGAGCCGCCAGAGCGAAAGGGCGAGCGCGCCGAGGTGCTGGGCGCCCTGCCGCGCCAGGGAAAGGCCCTTGCCAGCGCTCGCGCGCGCCCCGCTCGCCCCGTTATTCTGCGTCCGAGGTGCCACCATCAAGCTCCGCCGCCGCCAACGCCCCCCGCCACCCACCCCTTGCTAGCCTTCATCTAAGCCCTGCATTGGACATTGTGCCGCCCGTGCCCGGCAAAATCATGCCGTCCGCCGGATGCCACGCTTGCCGGCGGGGCTGCCGGGCGGGCTTCAACTTGCCGGTGCCAGGCCGTCGCCTGGGCCCGCGGCGGGAGCGGGACGCTCCTCGGCTGCCCCGTCGAGGGCCGCTGCGGCATCGAGGCGTCCATCCTTGATGCGCTCGCCCTCCTGCGCCAGGGCCTCGGCCAGCTCTTCGCGCGCCTTTTCCGCTTGCCGCTGCCGGTTCCACAGGCTGGCGTAAAGTCCACCGCCCGCCAGCAGCTCGCCGTGCGTGCCTTGTTCGACGAGCCGGCCCTGATCCAGCACCAGGATGCGGTCGGCGCCGACGATGGTTGAAAGCCGATGGGCGATGACAAGCGTCGTGCGGTTCCTTGCGACTTCGTCGAGGGCGTCCTGGATCTCTTTTTCGGTATGGCTGTCGAGCGCGCTCGTCGCCTCGTCCAGGATGAGGATCGGTGGCCCTTTGAGAATGGTGCGGGCGATGGCGACGCGCTGCTTTTCGCCGCCGGAGAGCTTGAGGCCGCGCTCCCCGACGGTGGTGAGATAGCCGTTGGGCAGCGCCTCGATGAACGCATCGATCTGCGCCATGGCCGCCGCCTTGCGCACCTCCTCAAAGCTGGCGTCGGGCCGGCCGTACTGAATGTTGTAGAGGATGGTGTCGTTAAACAGCACCGTGTCCTGCGGCACGACGCCGATTTGGGCCCGCAAGGAGGCTTGCGTGACCTCGCGGATATCGTGGCCATCGATGCTGACGCGGCCTCCGGTGACATCGTAAAAGCGCAGCAGGATGCGCGAAATGGTTGACTTGCCGGCACCGGACGGACCGACGATGGCCAGCATTTTTCCGGCGGGCACCTCGAACGACAAACCCTCCAGGATCGTGCGCTCCGGCTCATAGGCAAATTTCACGTTCTCGAAGCGGATGGTGCCGGCCGTCACCTCGAGGGCTTTGGCATCGGCGCGGTCGCTGACTTCGGGCACCACCGCCAGCACATCCATCATGCGCTCGATGTCGATCAGCGACTGTTTGATCTCGCGATACACCATGCCCATGAAGTTGAGTGGAATGAACAGCTGCAGCATCAAAGCATTGACCATCACGAAGTGGCCGACCGTCTTCTGCCCGGCGGCGATATCGTAGACGGCCATCACCATGCACAGCGTCAGCGCCAGGGTGAAAATCACGGCCTGTCCGCTGTTGAGCACGGCCAGCGAGCTGTAGCTCTTGATGCTGGCCTGCTCGTAACGGGCGACGGCCGTGTCGTAGCGCCGCGTCTCGCGCTCCTCGGCGCCGAAATACTTGACCGTCTCGTAGTTGAGGAGGCTGTCGATCGCCTTGCTGTTGGCCTCCGTGTCGCTCTCGTTCATGGTGCGCCGGATCTGGATGCGCCAGTCGGTGGCACGCACGGTAAAGGTCAGGTAAAGGGCGATCATGGCCATCACGACGCCGGCGTAGCGCCAGTCGAACTCGTAGAAGAGCACCCCCACCACCAACGCAAACTCGACCAGCGTCGGCACAAAGGTCATCAGCGTCATGCGCGTGATGTTCTCAATCCCGGTGCGTCCGCGCTCGAGCACGCGCGTGAGACCGCCGGTTTTGCGCTCCAGGTGGAAGCGCAGGGACAGCTGGTGCATATGCTCGAAGGCTTCGAGCGCGAGCTTGCGCACGGCATGCAGTGCGACCTTGGCGAACATGCCTTCGCGCAGCTGCACCAATAAGGTCATGGCAATGCGCGTGAGCCCGTAAAGAAGCGTTGCCAGCACGGGGGCTCCGGCCAGCCAGGCCCAGGTCTGCCCGGGCGGCAGGCTGCCGCCCGCCAGGGCGACCAGCGCGTCCGTCGCCCACTTGAAGGCAAACGGCATGGTCACCGTGATGATCTTCGCCAGCAGCATGAGCAGGAGGGAAACGAGGACGGTTGCCTGCAAGTCCGGCCTGTCCGCCGGCCACACGTAGGGGGCAAGGCCGCGCAAGACGCGCCATTGGCCAGAGGCGCTGGCGCGCTGCGGGGTGGCGTTGCCCTCCCCGCGCGCCGCCCCGCCGCTCGGGCTGGTGAGGTGTCGCTGCATCCCCCTGGCTTTACTTCCAGCGTCCGCCCTTGTCGATGCGCCCAGGGGCATCCGGGCGATGTTGCACTGCAGCGGCACGCACGCGAGCGGCACCGCTCCTCAGCGTCGAGCTGACGAACCTCGGCGGCGCTGAGGCGGCAGGTAAAGCTGCTGGCAGGGCAGGATGAGGTCGGGACCGCGTTTTAATCGCTCCCGATTGGCAAGGAAAATCGTACGATAGCGCGCGCCGGCCCCGTAGTGGCGCTCCGCGATCGCCCAGAGCGTGTCGCCGGTCCTGACGACGTACCAGCCGGGAAGCGCCACCTGGGCGCCGGCCGATGGGCAGCGCTCGTCCCCTGCGGGGCGACCTTTGGGCTCTGCCGGCTTGGCGATCTTGGAGGCGTGTCGTTGCGCTGGCGCCGACGCAGCCGGCTTATCGGGGGCCTGGTCGGGACGCGGGGCGGCAGGGTCCATGGCCAGCCGGTCCGGGGTGGGCGTCACTTCGGCGGGTTTTTCCTCGGCAGGTTTGGTGGGCATTGCCTCGGCAGGTTTTTTGTCGCCTTGCGGCGAGGCGTCGCCGCCTCCGGCTGGCTCGGCCGGTGGCATCGGGCCTGCAGTGCTGGGCTCCTCTTCGCCAGGGCGCACGGGTAAGGGCTTGGCCTCGGCGATGACCGTGGCCGGTTTGGAAGGCTCTTCTTCCTCTTCATGCTGCACCAGCGCCCCGGGGCTGGGACGGCCGGCTGGTTGCTCGCCGGCCTGGTGCGCCGGCGGGGTCTCGGTCTTCTCGGGCCCCAGCGCGGGGTCGGCGGCCACCGGCGCCCGCTCGGTTGCTTGCCCAGGGGTGGGTGCAGGCTCGGCAGGGGCAATCGTGCCCGGGCCAGGCTCGTGCGCGGCAGGCGCCGCGACGGCAGGCCGTCCGTCGCCAGGTCCGGTTGCCTCTGCCTGCGCCGTCCTGGCCGCACCGGCCGCCTCCCCTTGACCGGTTTGAGGCCCGGTTTGGGGATCAGCCGCGGCAACGGCGGGGTCCGGCGCGACCGCGCTGCCGGGTGCCACCGCCGAGGGGGCCGCTGCCGGGGCGCTCGGACCCGCGCGGCCATCCTGGGGACGCGTTGGGTCGCCAACGGCGCGCCTGTGCGCCTCCGCCACGGGATCCCACTTGGAGGCCGGCGCGCCGGCGCGGGCAAGCCTTTGCATGATGGCTTGGAACTCTTGGCTTGACCGTTTGAGCCAACCGATGGTGGCTGGATCCCAGCCCTTCTCGGCGCCCTCCAGGGCCAGGCGGCGCAAGATGCCCCGGTATTCGTGCTCGGAATAGTCGAACCAATAGAGCAAGAGGGGCAGCGAGCGTTCGCGGTCCGCCACGCTCAGAGGGCTCGATGGCGGTTTGGCCTTGCCGATCGCGTCGGGGGTCTGGTCCTGCAGGACCTCGCCAAATTTCTTCGAGGCCTCCTCGGCCAGTTCTTCGGCCTGCCGGCGCACGGCATCATCGGGCTTGGCTTCCTGCGCCAGGGCGGGATCGCCCAGGACGCCCAGGGAGCCCAGGGAGCCCAGGGAGCCGAGCGCAACCGCAGGTGCAAGCAGAACCCAGTGAGCCCTCTTCACCACGCTACCACGCCGCCTCCCCCAAAGGCCTCCCCAAGCCCCCGCCTACGAAACCACCGGCGCCCCGGTACCGCCAGGCCGACTGCCAGAAGGCCCAACGGCATGAGCCCCAGCTTAGCGCCAACCCCGGCCGGCCACAAACCTTGGGGCTGGGAGCCTCCCGCCCCCTCGGCGGCAGGCCGCAATTTGGCTCCCGCCGTCCCCATACTATTTACGTGTCCCAGGCCCCACACATGACAAGGCGCATCGGAACAGGGCAAGCTATGGGAGATCGCCGCCGAGTAAGAAGGTTTTATATGCAGCAAAGAACCAACAAGAACACCCGTAAACAGCCCTCCCACAGGCCTAGCATCTGCGTCTACTGCGGCTCCAACACGGGCAAGAACCAGGCCTACGCGGCCGCCGCCCGGGCGCTCGGGCGGCAGATGGCGGAGGCCGGGGTCGGCCTCGTCTACGGCGGCGGCGGCCTTGGCCTGATGGGCGAGATCGCCAAGACGGTGCTCGCCCACAACGGCCACGTCACCGGCATCATTCCCGAATTCCTCTCCAAAAAGGAGCGCATGCTGCGCGCAGCCGACGAGCTCATCGTCGTCAAGGACATGCACCAGCGCAAGCAGCTGATGTTTGACCGATCCGATGCCTTCGTGGCGATGCCGGGCGGCATCGGCACGTTGGAAGAATTGGTGGAGCAGCTGACCTGGGCGCAACTTGGTCGGCATAACAAGCCGATCGTGCTCTTGAACGTGGAAGGCTTCTGGGCGCCGTTGTTGTCTCTCTTGCAGCACATGCACGGCGAGCAGTTCATTCGGCCCGACATGGACGTGCGCTTCATCACGGTCGACAGGGCCGAGGAGGTTTTGCCGGCGATCCAGGCGGCGAACCAGCGTGCGCCCGACGGCAAGGCAGACGCCGAGCTCGCGGAAAAGTTCTAAATGGCGCCCAGCGGCGATCACCGGCGTTTCACCATGTTGTGACCCCGGCAAGGAGAACCGCATTGCGACTTGCTCCGTAGACGGTGCCAGCTCCGCCCAGGAGTGCAGCACGTCAAGGGAGACACCAATGCAATTCTCAGTTCGCCGCAATTGTGCGCTTGGCACCTTCGCCTCGCTGCTGGCTTGCCTCCTCGTCGGCGAGGCCGCGCAAGCCGCGAGCCTTGCCGCCCTACAGGACGGCAAATCCCTCGTCTGGATCGATACCCAGCAAATGCGGGTGACCGGCAAGACCGCGCTGGCGGGCGGCGCCAGCCTGGTCGGCATCGATGTGCGGCCCGCCGACGGCAAGCTTTACGGCCTCACCTCCGAGGGCAGCGTCGTCACCCTCGATGCGCGCACCGGCAAGTGGGAGAAAAAGAGCGAGCTTACCGAGAAGCTACCGAGCGGCGCCAGCTTCGCGGTCGATTTCAATCCGGTCGCCGACCGTCTGCGCGTCTTGACCAACACCGGCATGAGCTATCGCATCAACGTCGACGACGGCAAAACGACCGTCGATGGCTCGCTGAAATTCGCCGACGCCGACGTGCACAAGGGCATGACCGCCAAGGTCACCGCTGCCGCCTATTCCAATAGCTATGCGGGCAGCAAGGAAACCACCCTCTACGATATTGACCTGGGCACCGGGGCGCTCCTCAAACAGGCGCCGCCCAACGATGGCACGCTCAACACCATCGGCAAGCTGGGCGTCAGCCTCGGCGGCCCGATTGCCTTCGACATTGCCGCGGACGGCAAGGGCGGCAATACCGGTTGGTTGCTTGCGGGCGGCACGCTTTATGCGCTTGACCTCGCCAGTGGCCAGGCCAAGTCGGCGGGCAAGATCGCGGGCCTCAAGGGCCCCGTCCTCGACATTGCCATTCTGCCGACCGAATGACGCCACGCCGCGGCGCGCCATCTTTGGCGCGCCACTACCCCCGCTTGCCGCCACCGCCACGCCGCAAGGAGCGGCCCCCGGCATGCCTTTGCTGCTGAGCCCGGCCCGCGAGCGCCGCCTGCTACAATCCGCCGTGACCGTTGCGGCCTTAATCCCCATCCTCGCCGGGTTCGCGGGCGTCAACGGCGGGCTTGGCGCCTTCGACGCCGCCGCGCGCTGGTCGCTCAACGGCGACAGCCACGTGCGCTATCTTTCCGGTTTGATCTTCGCCATCGGTGTCGGGTTCTTGACCACGGTGCCCGCGATCGAAGCCTGCGGCTCGCGCTTTCGCCTGTTGACGGTCTTGGTTCTGGTCGGTGGGCTGGCGCGCCTTTATGCCGTGGTACTGTGGGGGCTACCGGGCCCGGCGATGCGGGCGGGCCTGGTCATGGAGCTGCTTATCACTCCGGGGCTGGCGCTATGGCGCGAGCGCATCGAGCGACGCCTCACCAGCGCGCGCGCCAGCGGGCGGCATGACATTTTCGTAACGTGAAACGGCGCACCCAATTGCGCCATGGTTCTCTTCTAATCGAGCGCCCGCGGCCGAGGTCGAGCTTGGCCTTGCCGCTGGCGAGGATATGCGGCCTCGGTGAGGAGGTTCCAGCATGCAAAAGAGCCCCGCGCTTGCCATCGTTCTCGGTGCCCTTGTTGGCCTTGTCGCCCTTGGGCCGGGCGGCCCGCCGGCCGTCGCCAACCGCATCAACACCGGCGCGGCTGACGGGCCCTATCAGAAGCACTTTTGTGGCGTCCTCGCCCAGCACCTCAAACTCGCCCAGTTCGATTTTGCCTGCGAACCGTCAGCGGGAACGCGCGACACGATCGAACGCGTGCTCGCCGATCCGCGCCAGCTGGGCTACGCCCAGCTCGATGCCTTTGCCTTCCTGGCCAAGGAGCTCCAGGCCGAGGCGGCATTCACCATCGTGCGCCATGACGACGTGCGCCAGTGCCTTTATGCGGTGACGCGCAATCCGCAGCTGACGAACTGGGGTGAGCTGTCGGCCAATGCCCCGCGCTTGCGCCTCATTTTGCCCGCTGTCGATTCCGACAGCGCCAACAGCTTCCAACTCCTGCGTGCGATCGACCCCACGGGCATCGCTAAGGCAGCGCAGGTGCGCCACACAGCATCGATCGAGAGTGCGATCAGGGAAGGGTTGAGCGCCGAGGACACCGTCAGCCTGTTTGTGCAATTCCCCGATCCCGCAAGCGAGCGTTTTGCCCTCATCCAGGAGCTGGGCGGCCACGTTGTCCCGGTTATCGACCGTGCCATCCTGCGCCAGGAGGCGCTCGGCAAGAAGATCTATTTTGCCCAGGAGACGCAGGTGGAAAATCCGCAGTGGATCAAGAGCGCGCGCCGAATCGTGACGGCCTGCACCCCCATGCTCGTGTTCACGGGCTCCGCCGATAGGGTCGCCGGCGACAAGGCGCGCAAGGACCACGAGGACCTGATCCGCACCATCGGCGCGCTCAATGCGGCGGCGCTGCTACCCGAGGAAAGTCTGTTCTCCAAGCTTTTGAAGCGCAGCAAGGAGCTCACCGCCAGCAGCACGGAAAAGCTCTTGGCTGCGAGCGAGCAGGCGCGTGACAAGGCGCGCCCCTACACCGACAGGGCGATGGAGGCGGCCAAGGAAGGAGCCGAACAGGCCAAAGGCGCCGCCGAGCGCGCCTCCGAGGCGGCCAAGCCCTACCTCGACAAGTCGAAAGAGGCCGCCCAGAAGGCCTATGATGACGCCATGAAAATGGCCAAGGAGCTGATGGAAAAGAAACCACAATCGCCGCCAAAGAACGACTGAGGACGCGCTGCGGTCCTAAGCGGGAGACCTTTGCCGCCCGCGCCGCTGCGGCCAGCACTTGCCACTGCGCCCGTTGAAAGGCTAGCAGTGTGGCCATGCAGCACACCCCTCGCCTTGCCGATCGACTGGCCCTGATCACCGGGGCAACGCGCGGTATCGGCCGCGCCGTCGCCCTGGCCTATGCCCGCGAGGGCGCCCATTTGATTCTGGTGGGTCGCACGGCGGGCGGGCTCGAGGAGGTCGATGATGAGGTGCGCGAGTTTGGCCGCCCGGCGACGCTTCTGACCCTCAATCTCACCGATCTCGACAGGATTGACGCCTTGGGTCCCACCATTTTCCAGCGTTGGGGCAAGCTCGATATCCTCGTCGGCAACGCCGGCGTGCTCGGGCCGCTGTCCCCGCTCGGTCATGTAACCGCCGAGGCCTGGAAGGACGTGATCGATCTCAACCTCAACAGCAACTGGCGTCTGCTGCGTACCCTCGACCCGTTGCTGCGCCGCTCAGAGGCAGGCCGCGCGATCTTCGTCACCTCCGGTGCCGCGGTGAACAGGCGCGCCTACTGGGGGCCCTATGCCGTCTCCAAGGCGGGTCTCGAAGCCCTGGTGCAGACCTACGCTGCCGAGATGGTCAACACCGACGTGCGTGCCAATCTGATCAACCCCGGGCCGGTCCGCACGGCCATGCGCGCCAAGGCCTTCCCCGGCGAGGATCCCGCCACCTTGCGCTGGCCGGAAGAGATCACGGAGCGGTTCGTGGAACTGGCCACCGCCGCCTCAACCTGCAACGGCCGCATCTTCGATTTGAAAACCAACGAGGTGCGCTAGTCATCGCCGTGGGATCTAGGCGATGTTGATCACCATGCCATCATAGCCCGGCTCCACGTGCGCAGGCAGCTCGCGGCGCAGCGTCTCGTAATCGAGTTCGGAGGTCATGTGGGTGAGGATTGCCCGCTTGGCGCGCAGTCGTTCGATCCAGCGCAAGGCTTGCTTGACACTGAAGTGGCTGGGGTGGGGCAGCGGCCGCAGCGCGTCGACGATCCACAAATCCAGGTCGGCGAACAGGGGCAACGAGGCCTCGGGAATATCACTGATATCGGGCGAATAGGCGACGCTGCCGAAGCGGAAGCCAAGGGACGGAAGATTGCCGTGTTGTTGGGGCAGCGGCACGACATTAATGACGCCGCCGGCGCCGGTGACGTCAAGGGCCGCCGGCGGCTCCAGCGTGTGGGCATTGAGAATGGCCGGATAGGCCGAGCCCGCCGGCTGCGCGAAGCAGTAATCGAAGCGCTGCTCTAGGACCTCGCGCGTGCGCGCGTCGGCGTAGACATCGATGCGCCGGCGTGCATTGAAAGCCATGCCCCGCAGGTCGTCGATGCCGTGCGTGTGGTCGGCGTGATCGTGGGTGAAAAGTACGGCGTCGACGCAGTCGACCTCGGCCGCAAGAAGCTGATCGCGCAGGTCGGCCGGCGTGTCGACCAAGACGCGCGTACGGCCGCGGCCGCCAACCTGCTCGACCAGGATCGCGCAGCGCCGGCGCCGGTTCTTTGGATTGCTCGGATCGCATGCGCCCCAGATGTTGCCGACGCGCGGTACACCCCCCGAAGACCCGGTGCCAAGCAGCGTGAGCTTGCGGCTCATGCGGCGCCCAGGGCGGCAGGGGGAACCTTGCTATAGAGCCGCAAGAAATTTGCCGTCGTGATGCGGCCGAGCTCCTGTTGCGAGATGCCCTTGACGTGCGCCAGGGCCTCGGCGGTGTGCACGAGATAGGCTGGCTCGTTGCGCTTGCCGCGGAAGGGGCTGGGTGCCAGGTAAGGCGCATCGGTCTCCACCAACAGGCGGTCGAGCGGCACCAGCGCGGCCACCTGGCGCAGGCTGTCTGACTTCTTGAAGGTCAAGATTCCCGAGAAAGAAATATAAAGACCAAGGGCGAGGCCGCGCCGGGCCAACTCCTCGCCGCCCGTGAAACAGTGCAGCACGGCCGGGAACGCGCCCTTGGCCGTTTCCTCCTCCAGGATCGCGGCGACGTCGGCGTCCGCATCGCGTGCGTGGATGACGAGCGGCAACTGCGTGGCGCGCGCCGCCGCGATGTGGCGACGGAAACCCTCAGCCTGGGCCGGACGCGGACTGTTGTCGTAGAAATAATCAAGGCCGGCCTCGCCGATCGCCACCACCTTGGGGTGCGCCGAGAGCCGCACCAGCTCATCGGGCGGGACATCCAGTTCCTCGTGGGCGTAGTGGGGATGCGTGCCAACCGAGCAAAACACCCCTTCGTTGGCCTCGGCGATGGCGATCAGGTTGGCAAACCGCTTGAGGCGCGTCGAGATGCTGACGATGGCGCCGATGCCGGCGGCCCGGGCGCGGGCCAGCACGGCCTCGAGCTCATCGGCGAAATCGGGAAAGTCGAGGTGACAGTGGTGATCGACGAACATCAGGTTTTCTTTGGATTTGGCGACTTGCCGCCGCCCTCTCCGGCCTCGCCCAGGTAGCGCGGGAAGACGGCGACGGGCGCGGGCAGCGTTGTGCCCGCCTTGAGCCGACCGCGTTCGCCCAGCCAAGCAA
>Ga0126377_10002231_pt1 | contig 13217 bp, 14 predicted proteins | sample PanSoiMetPlot_22_FD_92647 | JGI IMG/M metagenome (GOLD analysis project Ga0126377, IMG submission 92647) | Tropical forest soil microbial communities from Panama - MetaG Plot_22 | ecosystem: Environmental > Terrestrial > Soil > Tropical forest > Bulk soil | place: Panama | collected 2016-02-17
AAGTCGTCCTCGCCCACCGCGCCGGCCCCGGCCGCCACCACGTCGTCCCGGCTGAGCGTGAGCAGGTCGGGCGTCTCCTCCCGAACCCGCCGCCACCAGCGGTCGAAGGCCCGGGCCGAGGTCACCGTGGCCGGCACCCGGGCGTCGAAGAACGCGGCGAGAGCCTCGTCGCCCACGACCAGGTCGCGCCGCCGGGCCCGGTCCTCCAGCGCCCGCACCTCCTCCAGCAGCGCCCGGTTGCGCTCGACGAACCCGTAGCGGCCCTCCCACTGGCCGGCCGCCAGCGCGTGGTCGACGAACATCCGCCGGGCCAGCACCTCGTCCACCCGGGCCACGGCCACCCGCCGCCCCTCGACGACGGGCAGGCCGTACAGCGTGACCCGCTCCGTGGTCATCGCCGCGCCCCGCCGCTCGTCCCACGTCACCTCGCCGTAGCTGCGCCGCACCAGGTGGCCGGCCAGCGGCTCGATCCACCCCGGGTCGATGCGGGCCACCTGGCGGGCCCACAGCCGGGTCGTCTCCACCAGCTCGCCGGCCATCACCCAGCCCGGCGTGCGCCGGTGCAGCACCGACCCGGGGGCCACGAGGAAGCGGGCGCCCCGGGCGCCCCGGTGATCGCGGGTCACCGGGTCGTACATGCCGACGTGCGACAGCAGCCCGGCCAGCACCGCCCGGTGGACGGCCTCGGGCGCGGCCGGCGGCCCCGACCGGCGGCGGATGCCGACCTCGGCCGCCACCTCCCGCAGCTGGCGCACCAGGTCCTGCCACTCCCGCACCCGCACGTGGTGGAGGTGCTCGGCCCGGCACATCCGGCGGAAGCCGCTGGAGGACCGCTCCCGCTGCTGCTCCTCCAGGTAGCGCCACAGGGCCAGCGTCCCCAGGAAGTCGGAGTCGGGCACGGCGAACCGGGCGTGGAGGGCATCGGCCTCCTCCTCCTGCCCGGTCGGCCGCTCCCGCACGTCCTGGATCGACAGCGCGGCTGCCAGCACCAGCACCTCGCGCACGCAGCCCCGCCGGTCGGCCTCGATGATCATGCGGCCGAACCGGGGGTCGACCGGCAGCCGGGCCAGCCGCCGCCCGAGCGGGGTGAGCCCGCCGTCGTCGCGCAGGGCGCCCAGCTCGGTGAGCAGCGCCACCGCGTCCCGCACCGCGTGGGCGTCGGGCGGGTCGACGAAGGGGAACGACGCCACCTCGCCCAGCCCCAGCGCGGCCATGCGCAGGATGACCGAGGCGAGGCTGGTGCGCAGGATCTCGGGCTCGGTGAACCGGGGCCGGGACTCGTAGTCGTCCTCGCCGTAGAGCCGGATGCAGACGCCGGGCGCCACCCGGCCGCAGCGCCCGGCCCGCTGGTCGGCCGACGCCTGGCTCACCGGCTCGATCGGGAGCCGCTGCACCTTGGTCCGCCGGCTGAAGCGGGAGATGCGGGCCGTGCCCGGGTCGACCACGTAGCGCACGCCGGGCACGGTGATCGACGTCTCGGCCACGTTGGTGGCGAGCACGATGCGCCGGCCCCGGTGGGGGCGGAAGGCCCGCTGCTGCTCGGCCGCCGACAGCCGGGCGTACAGGGGCAGGAGCTCGGTGTCGGGCAGGTTCGCCTCGGCCAGCGCTGCCGCGGTGTCGCGGATCTCCCGCTCGCCGGACAGGAACACGAGGATGTCGCCCGGCCCCTCCGCCCGCAGCTCGTCGACCGCCCGGCGGATGCCGTCGACCTGGTCCATCGATCCCGTGCCGCCGTCGGCCGGGTCGCCGAGGGGCCGGTAGCGCAGCTCGACCGGGTAGCTGCGGCCCGACACCTCGACCACCGGGGCGTCGAAGTGGCGGGCGAAGCGGTCGGTGTCGATGGTGGCCGAGGTGATGATCACCTTGAGGTCGGGCCGCCGGGGGAGCAGGTCGGTCAGGTAGCCGAGCAGGAAGTCGATGTTGAGGCTGCGCTCGTGGGCCTCGTCGATGATGAGCGTGTCGTAGCGGGCCAGCCGCCGGTCCCGGCCCAGCTCGGCCAGCAGGATGCCGTCGGTCATGACCTTGACCCGCGTGCGGTCGCTCACCTGGTCGGTGAAGCGCACGGCGTAGCCGACCTCCTCGCCGAGCGGGGTGCTCAGCTCGTCGGCGATCCGGGCGGCGATGGTCCGGGCGGCGAGCCGCCGGGGCTGGGTGTGGCCGATCAGCCGGTCGACGCCCCGGCCCAGCTCCAGGCACATCTTGGGCAGCTGGGTGCTCTTGCCCGAGCCGGTCTCGCCGGCGACGATCACCACCGGGTGGGCGGCGATGGCGTCCATGACCTCGGCGCGGCGGGCCGAGATCGGCAGCGCCTCGGGGTAGCTGATCGGGCGGGGCATGCGGCCGACCAGCCTACGGTTCACCAGGTCGAACACAGTCGTATTAGGTCTTCCGACACGCGCAAGCTACAGCTTGTAACCTCGCAGTCGTGACCTTCAAGATCGACCCCGATGCCGCCGGGTTCGACGCCGCGCGCCTCGGCCGCATCGACGAGCACCTGCGTACCCGCTACATCGACCCCGGCAAGATCACCGGCTGCCAGGTGCTGGTGTCGCGCCGCGGCCAGGTGGCCCACCACGCCACGCTGGGCCTGGCCGACCGCGAGCGCAGCGCCCCGGTGGCCGACGACACGATCTGGCGCCTGTACTCGATGACCAAGCCGATCACCGGCGTCGCCCTGCTCACGCTGTACGAGCGGGCGCTGTTCGCCCTGTCCGACCCGGTGCACCGCTTCATCCCCGAGTTCCGCGACCTCAAGGTCGGGGTGCGCCAGGACGACGGCAGCTACCTGCCGGTCGAGCCCGAGCGGCCGATGTCGGTGCGCGACGCCATGATGCACATGACCGGCATCGGTTACGGGCCGCGCGACGCCCGGCTCAGCCTGGCCGCCGGGCCCAACCAGCCGATGACCCGCCTCGGCCCCGGGGCGACGCTGGAGACGCTGGTCGAGCGGCTGTCGACCCAGCCGCTGCGCTTCCACCCCGGCACCCGCTGGCTGTACTCGTGGTCGACCGACGTGTGCGCCCGGCTGGTCGAGGTCCTGTCGGGCCGGCGGTTCGGCGACTACCTGCGGGAGACGATCTTCGATCCGCTCGGCATGGTCGACACCGGGTTCTCGGTGCGGGACGAGGACGTCGGCCGGTTCGCCGCCAACTACCGGCGGGGCGCCGACAAGGCGCTGGAGCTCATCGACGACCCGTTCGAGAGCCGCTACAGGCGGCCGCCCAGCTTCGAGTCGGGCGGCGGCGGGCTGGTGTCGACCATGGCCGACTACCTGCGCTTCTGCCACATGCTGGTCAACGGGGGCGAGCTGGACGGCGCCCGCATCCTGTCCCGCAAGACGGTCGAGCTCATGCGCACCAACCACCTGCCCGGCGGCGCCAGCCTGCGGGAGTACGCGCTGCCCGGCGGCTACGGCGAGGTCGGCTTCGACGGGATGGGGTTCGGGCTCACCGTGGCGGTCAGCCAGGGGCCGGCCCCGGCGCAGGCCGTGGGGTCGCCCGGCGAGTACATGTGGGGCGGCGCGGCGTCGACGATCTTCTGGATCGACCCCGTCGAGGACATCGCCACGGTCTTCATGACCCAGCTCATGCCGTCGGGCACGTTCAACTTCCGGGGCCAGCTCCGCAACCTGGTCTACGGGGCGCTGGCCGACTGACGCGGGCTGCGGTCGCCGAGGAGGAAGCGGGGGCCGGGGCCCTGGGCGGCGGCCTCGTCGCCGGGGTTGAGCAGCTTGCAGGCGTGCAGGGACAGGCAGCCGCAGCCGATGCAGCCGTCGAGCCGGTCGCGCAGGCCCTCCAGCAGGGCGATCTGGGCGTCCAGCCGGGGGCGCCAGGCCCGGGACAGCCGGGCCCAGTCGGACGGGGTGGGGGTGCGGTTCTCGGGCAGCGACGCCAGCGCCGCCCGGATCTCGTCCAGGCTGAGCCCGACCGCCTGCGCCACCCGGATGAACGACACCCGGCGCAGCACGTCCCGGGCGTAGCGGCGCTGGCCGCCGCCGGTGCGGGTCGCCGAGATCAGGCCCTCGGCCTGGTAGAACCGCAGGGCCGAGGGGGCCACGCCGGTGCGCTCGCTCACCGAGCCGATGGACAGGTCGTGCTCCACGCGGGCGAGGCTACCGGCGCCGAGTGGAACTTCACGTGAACTTGAGTTCTAACGGTGTGTCAGATGACACGCCGGCCTGGGTACAGTGGAAGCTCATGGCCCGAGGCACGACGACCGCCCAGCCAGCCGCCGCCCGGGCCGGGATGAAGGACGGGTCGCCGGCCGCGCCGAAGGAGGGGTCGCCCCGGCGCCAGGCCCGCCGGGCCGAGCTGCTCGACGCCGCCCTGCGGGTGATCCGCCGGGGCCACGGCCGGGTGGCGATGGAGGACATCGCCGCCGAGGCCGGCATCAGCCGCCCCATCCTCTACCGCCACTTCGGCGACGCCAGTGGGCTGTACGCCGCAGTCGCCGACCACTTCTGCCAGGAGCTGCTCGAGCGCCTGCGCAAGGGCCCGGCCGAGATGAACCACGGCCGCGACCTGCTGCGCCACCAGGTCCACGAGTACCTGGCCTTCATCGCCGCCGAGCCCGACGTCTACCGCTTCCTCAAGGACCAGACGCCGCCCGACCGGCCCCGGTCGATCACCCACGGCAGCGGCTTCTCCCGCCTGGTGGCCAACGCCACGGCCCGGGCCCTGCGGGATGCCGGCTGGGAGGCCAACACCGCGGTGGCCGGCGCCGACCTGTTCGTCGGCGGGCTGGAGGCGGCGGCCAGCCGCTGGGTCGAGGAGCCCTCGGGCTCCTCCGAGGAGCTGGCCAACCGGCTGAGCGCGGTGCTCTGGAACGGCTTCCAGCGGGGCGGCGCCCGGGTGACGGGCGAGCCGGTCAGGCCGGCGCGGGCGCGTCGAGGCGCATGAGCTCCGCGAAGTTGCCGGCGTAGAACCGGTCGCGGGCCGCGTCGCCGACGCCGGCCATCGTGGCCTCGAACCGCCCGAGCGGGTCGCGGGTCCCCTCCGGGTGCGGGTAGTCGGACGAGAACAGGAACAGGTCGTCGCCGCACCGCTCGATGAGGTCGCCCACCGGCTCGCCCGGGAACGGCGTGAACCAGACGTGGCGCTGGAGGTACTCGCGGGGCGACAGCGGCATGGCGTTGAGCCGGGGCTCGGACCGGCGGAAGTTGCGGGCGGCCAGCTCGAGCCGGGTCAGCAGCGCCGGCACCCAGACCGCGCCCAGCTCGATCGCCGCACCCCGCAGCCCCGGGTGGCGGTCGAAGGTGCCGTCCATCGCCATGCAGCCGAGGAACAGCTCGGCTGCATGGCTGAGGGCGAGCGAGTCCTTGGACCGGATGTTCTCGCCCCCGCCGAGGAAGTCGGTCACCGGCGGCAGCCCGTTCTCGTGCAGCGACGGCGCCACCCGCAGGCGGGCGCCCCCGATGTGGAGCACGAACGGCACGCCCGCCTCGGCCAGCGCGCCCCACACGCCGTCGTAGTCCGGGTGGGTGTGCGACACCTGGCGGGGCGCGTCGTGGGTGACCCAGATCGCAGCGGCCCCGTCGTCCAGGCAGGCGGCGACCTCGGCTGCGGCCTGCCCGGGCTCGCCGAGGGGGACGAAGGCCACCGCCAACAGGCGCTCGTCCCGGGCGCAGAAGTCCACCATGCCCCGGTTGAGGGCGCGGTTGCCGGCGGCGCGGGTGGCGGGGTCGTCGGCGCCGACGAACTGCGACGAGGCGAAGGTGGGGAAGACCAGCTGGCGGTCGAAGCCGAGCAGGTCGAGCGCCCGGCTGCGCTCGGCGGGGTCGAAGGCGCCGAGGGCGTCCCAGCCCTTGGCCTCCATCAGCCGCTCCTCGCCCTTGGCCCGGGCGCCCTCGTCGTGGGCCCGGTGGGCGGCCCGCTCGACCGCCTGCTCGGCCAGCCGGCCGGCCGCCCCCAGCTGCAGCGGACCGATGCGGTCGCGCATGTCGGGATCGACGTAGCCGCCCAGCCAGTCCGGAAGCTCCATGATGTGGCTGTCGGCGTCGTAGTAGACGCGACCGGTGGCGTAGGGCATCGGTGCGGGCTCCCTCGTGCTCGGTGCTACGGACTGTAACAACGGCGTAAGGCCAACGGGAGGGGAACATGACGGGGGACGAGACGACGGCCGGGGAGGCGCGGGCGGCCTACGCCCGCTACGTGGCCGAGCGGGGCCGGGCCGAGCGGGGCGAGATCACCTGGGGCGAGCTGGCCGAGGCCTTCTTCACCGAGGACGCCGTGTTCGTCGACCCGGCGTGGGGGCGCAGCGAGGGCCGGGCCGAGATCGCCCGGTTCTTCGACGCCAGCATGCGGGGCCTCGACGGCTGGACCTTCCCCGAGGAGGTGACCGTGGCCGAGGGCGACCGGGTCATGTCCCTGTGGTGGAACCGGCTGCCCGGCGCCGGGCCGGACGGCCGGCCCCACCAGGCACCGGGGATGTCGCTGCTGCACTACGCCGGCGGCGGGCGCTTCTCCTACGAGCTCGACGTGCTGAACATGGCCGAGGTCGGGGAGGTCATCGGCGCCGCGGGGTGGGCGCCCGCCGCCGGCTTCGCGATGCCCCCGGCCGCACCCGTGCGCGACCCCTCGCCGCCGGAGTCGTCGGGGTCGCCGGCCGGGGGCTGAGCGTCCGCCGCCTCAGGCCTCGGGCACCGGCCCGAAGAAGGCGGCGATGCGGCTGAGCCGGCCGTCGTCGGCGATGACGCCGACGTCGAGGCCGGGCACGGTGACGTTGCCGTCGTCGTCCGCCAGCTGCCACTCGAAGCGCACCACCGAGTGGTGGGCGTCGATGCCGCTGGTGCGGCTGAAGCGCTGGCCGGGGTACTGCTGGTGGACCGCGCCGACCATGTCGGCGATGGCGGCCGGGCCGGTCACCAGGCTCAGCGGGTCGACGTAGACGGCGTCGTCCGCCCACACCTGCCCGGCCATCTCGGCCCGGCGGCCGGGATCGGTCTCGTTGAGCATGGCGAGGTAGGCGTCGATGGTGGCGGCCACGTCGGGGGTGGTGGTCGTGTCGGTCACTGGTGTGTCCTCCGTGATGGGTCTCGGTGCGCCCCACCGTGCGACCGGCCGGGGGGTCGCGGCCATTACCTGTCGGGTAGGCGTCGCCACGACGGGCCGGCGTTAGGGTCGACCCGATGGCAGCGACACTCACCGCCCCGGGCCGTCCCCCCGTCGGCCACCTGCTGCGCGGCTGGCGCCACCGGCGCCGGCTCAGCCAGCTGGAGGTGGCCAGCGAGGCGGCGGTGTCGGCCCGCCACCTGAGCTTCGTCGAGACCGGCCGGTCCAAGCCCAGCCGCGAGCTGGTGCTCCACCTGGCCGAGCACCTGGAGGTCCCGCTGCGGGAGCGCAACGCCCTGCTGCTGGCCGCCGGCTACGCCCCGACCTACCGGGAGACGCCGCTCGAGTCCGAGGACATGACGCCGGTGCGGGACGCCGTGGCCCTGCTGCTGGCCGGCCACGAGCCGTTCCCCGCCATCGCCGTCGACCGCCACTGGGACCTGGTGGGCGCCAACGCCCCGGCGGGGGCGATCATGAGCGACGGCGTGGACCCGGCGCTGCTGGCGCCGACGTGCAACGCCATCCGGGTCGTCCTGCACCCCGACGGGCTGGCGTCCCGCGTCGTCAACTTCGCCCAGTACGCCGCCAACCTGGTCGACCGCCTGCGGCGGGAGGCCGGTGCCTACGCCGACGACCGGCTGGGCGAGCTGATCGAGGAGATCTGCGGCTACCCGGGCGTGGCCGGCTCGCCGTCGCCGGGTGCGACCGCGGCCGAGCTGTTCGTGCCGCTGGTGCTGCGCACGGGGGAGGGGGAGCTGACGTTCTTCTCGACCCTGACCACCTTCGGCACGGCCCGGGACATCACGGTCGAGGAGCTGGCCATCGAGTCGTTCTTCCCGGCCGACGCCGCCACCGCCGCCGTGCTGCGCGACCAGTGGCAGGCGGCCGCGGGCTAGCCGGCGGGGTCGGGGTTGGTGCGCCCGTAGTAGGGGCGGCCGGCGGCCTCCCACTCGGTCCAGAGCTCGAGGAACTCCTCGCCGAGGAACGTGTCCTTCCCCTCCAGGGCGAGGCGGGCCCGGCGGACCGTGAAGTCGAGCGGGGCGTCGGCGGCGGCCCGGTCGAACTGGGTCAGCGCCGCCTCGGTGCGGCCGTCCCGCCACAGGTGCAGCGCCAGCCGGTAGCGCAGGTGGCCGGCCTGCTCGCCCTCGCTCGGCGCCCACGCCGGCGGGCCGTCGCCGGCGGCCGGCTCGACGCCGCCGCGCACCCAGCGCCGCAGCGCCTCGTGGTGGGGCGACGAGTCGACCTTGTGGAACTCGCGGAACATGTCCGAGCCGAAGGCGACGTCGTTGGCCCGCACCAGCCGGCCCTCCTCGTCGATCCACACCACCGTGGGCACGTTGGTGAGCGCGTAGGCGTCGGCGAAGGTGCGGTCGCGGTCGATGAGCACCGGCAGGTCGATCCCCTCGGCGAAGGGGCGGACGGCTTCGGGGTCCTCGTCGATGGCCACGGCCACCACGCCGAAGCCGTCGCCGGCCAGCTCGTCGTGCAGGGCCTGCCAGGCCGGTAGGTCGTGGCGGCAGCCGCACCAGGAGGCGAACGCCACCACCAGCGTCTTGCGGCCCCGCACGTCCCGGAGGGCGAAGGGGGCGCCGTCGAGGTCGGGCAGCGTGAAGTCGGGGGCGGCGCCCGACGCCAGCGCCGCGGCCCGGGCCGCGGCCGAGGCGCCGAGGACGGCCACCCGCTCGCCGGCGTCCACGACCAGCAGGGCGCCGGCCGGCGGGGCCAGGCGGGCCAGGTCGATGCACCCGTCGTCGCGCTCGAGACCCGGGTGGAGCTCGACCGGGACGCACACGTCGCCCCGGCACAGGCCCTCGGGCCTGCGCTCCCAACCGGTGGCGGCGGCCAGGTCGGCCGGGGTCAGCCACAGCCGGCCGGGGCCGCCGTCGCCGCCGTCGCCGGGCTGGGCCTCGGCGTCGACGGCGTGGGGGGCGTCGGTGATGAGCGTGAACGTCGGCACGGCCGCAAGGTAACGCTTGTCCCCCTGGTCGATCGGCCCTACCGTGCGGCCGGTGCCGGGGGGCCGCGACAGCACGCAACGGGTGAAGGATGCGATCGTCGCCCTCCAGCGCGTGACCAACAGCCGGCGCATCGACGCCCGCCGGGTCGAGCGCTCGGGCGTGCCGCTCGGGCTGGTGGCGACCGGCGTGCTGTACCAGGTGGTCGAGCGCGGCCCGGCCCGGGCCCGGCTGCTGGCCGACCAGTGCCGCATGCAGCCGGCCGCGCTCAGCCGCCAGCTGCGGATCCTGGAGGCCGGCGGCTACATAGAGCGGGCGCCCGACCCGGCCGACGGGCGCTGCACGCTGATCCGGGCCACGGCCGAGGGCAAGGCGGCCCACGTCCGCATCCAGGTCGCCGACGACCAGATCTTCGCCGCCCACCTGGCCGGCTGGCACGAGCGGGAGATCGTGCTGCTGGCCGACCTGCTGGAGCGGCTGGTGGTCGACCTGCGCGCCCCCGCCGCCCCCGGCCGCTAGAGCAGCGTGAGCTGCGAGCCCCGGAGGTCGACCGGGGTCTCCGCCGGCGGGCTGGCCGGTGGGGGAGCGGCCCGGCCGGTGAGGTGCTCGGGGTCGCCGCGGGGCGCGTCGGCGCCGCCGTGGCGGCGCACGAGGTCGCGCACCCGGGTGGCCAGCGCCGCCTGGTCGGCCTTGGGCGCGTAGGCGCGGTCGCCGTAGAGGCGGCGGGTCTCGGCGACGAGGTCGGGGTGGGTCTCGGCCAGGCGGGACAGGTACACCTCCTTGACCCCCGGGCGCAGGTGGAGCAGCACGGCCGAGATCGACCGGGCCCCGGCGTCCACGCACGCCTTCACCACCGCCTCGAGTTGGTCGGGGCCGTCGGACAGCCCGGGCAGGACCGGCCCCATGAGCACGCCGCAGGGCACGCCGGCCTCGTTGAGCGCCTCCACCGCCCGCACCCGGCGCATCGGGTGGGGCGTGCCCGGCTCGGTCGCCCGCCACACGGCCTCGTCGAGCGTGCCGATCGACAGGTCGACCCGCACGCTCGTGCGCCGGGCCGCCTCGGCCAGCAGGGCGACGTCCCGCAGCACGAGGGTGGACTTGGTGAGGATCGAGAACGGGTTGCCCACCTCGGCGAGCACCTCGACCAGGCCCCGGGTGAGCCGGTACTTGCCCTCGGCCCGCTGGTAGGGGTCGGTGTTGGTGCCCATGGCGATGAGCTCGCCGCACCAGCGGCGGGGATCGAGCTCGCGGCGCAGCAGCGACACGGCGTTGACCTTGACGACGATGCGGCGCTCGAAGTCGCGGTCGGCGTCGAGGTCGAGGTAGGTGTGGGTGGGTCGGGCGAAGCAGTAGGTGCAGGCGTGGCTGCATCCCCGGTAGGCGTTGATGCTGTAGCGGAAGCCGAAGGGCGCGCCGGTCACCTCGTTGACGATGCGGTGCGCCCGCACGTGGAGGAACTCGATGCCCCGGAACTCGCCCCGCCCGGGGTGGCGCTCGAAGATCGGGTCGTCGAACAGCTCGCCCTGGGCCCGCGGCGCCTCCGCCTGATCCCACCGGATCGCGGTCATGGTCCCCACACTAGCGAACGGATGTTCCCCGTGGAACATCCGTTCGCAAGAGGGCCGGTCAGGCGGGAGCGAGGACTCTGGCCAGGACGTCGCGGGCGGCCGCGATCGGTTCGGTCGAGCGCTCGCCCTTGGCCATGACCACCGTGCCCTCGACCGCCGCGATCACCAGCGTGGCCAGCCCGTGGGCCTCGTCGGGGGCCCGGCCCTCGGCCTCCAGCGCCGTGGCGAACACGTCGACCCACTCCTGCAGCGCCCGGCCCGTGGCCTCGGCCAGCAGGTCGTGGTTGGCGGCGGCGTCGAGCGCCACCGTGGCCACCGGGCAGCCCTCGGTGTACCGGGTGCGCTCCAGGTGCTCGACGTAGGCGTCGAACATGGCCACGACCGCGTCCCGCACCGAGCCGTGCTCGGCCAGGTAGCGGCGCATGCGGTTGGTGGCCCGCCCCTGGAACTGGGCGAGGGCGGCGGCGGCCAGCTCCTCCTTGCCCCCGGGGAAGTGGAAGTACATCGACCCCTTGGGCGCGTCGGCCTCGGCCACCACCTGGTTGAGCCCGGTGGCGGCGTAGCCCTGGCGGCGCAGCAGGCGGCTGGTCGAGCGGATGAGGCGGTCGCGTGTGTCCGATGGCACCCCCTGACTATACCAATTATGGCGACTGGTCTATTGACTATGACGACTGGTCTAGTTACGTTCGGCTTATGCGGACCGACCTCCCCGTCACCATCCGCCCCGCCGGACCCGGCAGCCGTCCCGCCCTCGACGCCCTGATCGAGCGGTGCAGCAGCGAGACCCTGTACCGGCGCTTCCACGGCAGCGCCGTCGGCCCGATCCGCCACGAGCTCGACCGCATCGCCGCCCCCTCGGCCGATCACCGCTCCTGGCTGGCCGTGTCGCCCGCCGACGGCGAGGTCCACGGGACCGCCACGCTGGCTTGGGGCCCCGGCGGCCCCGAGATCGCGTTCGTGGTCGAGGACGGCTGGCGGCGCCGCGGCCTCGGCCGCCGGCTGTTCGCCGTCGCCCTGGCCGAGGCCGCCCAGTCCGGCGAGGCCAGCGTCGGGGCCACCGTCCAGGCCGACAACGAGCGGGCCCTGCGCTTCGTCCGGGCCGTCGCCCCCGCGGCGGTCAGCCGCTACGCCGGCGGCAACGAGGTCGCGGTCCGCGTGCCCGTCCCCCCGCCGAGCCCCGCCCAGGAGGCCGCGTGATGTTCCCGACCCGAGCCGCCCGAGCCGCCCGCTCCGCCCTGGCCGGCGTGGCGCCCTTCGACCGTTACGACGCCCGCACGCTGGCCCCGCTCGGCCGCCATGCCGACCGGCTGCGGGTCGGGGAGGGAACGGTCCTGGCCCACGCCGGCCGGCCGGCGCGCGAGGTGATCCGCGTGCTGGCCGGCGAGGTCTCGCTCATCACCCCCGGTGGCGTCGAGCGCCGCGGCCCCGGCACCTGGATCGGCGCCGAGCCGCTGCTGGCCCGCACCGCCCACCGGGCCACCGTGGTGGCGGGCGCCGGCGTCGAGGTCCTCGTCCTCCCGGCCCCCGCCTTCCGGTGGGCCGCCCAGGTTCTCCCCGGGCTCGTCGCCGGCGTCCGTGGCCCGGCGTCCGGCGACGTCCCGGAGCCGCCCGAGCGGGCCCTCGGCACCGCGCCGGTGACCACGCCCTAGCGAATCACGCGCCAGGATGTCGGCATGCAGGTCGGCGTCCACCTTCCCCAGTACGGCCGGGTCGCCAGCGCAGACGCGGTGACCCGGGCCGCCCGCCACGCCGAGGACCTCGGGTTCGCCGGCGTGTGGGTCAGCGACCACACGGTCCACCCGGCGGCCCAGGACTACCCCTCGCCCGTGCTCTACGACCCCCTCGTCACGCTCACCTGGGCGGCGGCGGTGACCACCCGGGTCGGGCTCGGCACCAGCGTGCTGGTCGTGCCCCAGCACAACCCGCTCGAGCTGGCCAACAGCCTGGCCAGCCTGGACAACCTGTCGGGCGGGCGGCTCACCGTGGGCGTCGGCGTGGGCTGGTCGGCGGCCGAGTTCGCCGCCCTCGGCTACGACTTCGGCAACCGGGGCCGCCGCACCGACGAGGCGCTGCGGCTGTGGCGCACCGTCTGGCGCGACGACCCGGCCAGCTTCGCCGGCGAGCACGTCGCCTTCGAGGACGTCCGGGTGCTGCCCCAACCGGCCCACGACATCCCGATCTGGGTGGGCGGCTCCGCCGAGCCGGCCTACCGGCGAGCCGTGGAGCTGGGCGACGGCTACCAGTTCGTCGGGTCGACGCCCGAGCAGGTGGCGGCGCCCATCGCCCGCCTGCGCCGCGACCGGCCCGAGGACGGCTTCGTCATCTCCCTGCGCACGGGGTGGGACCCCCAGGGCATGGAGCCGGATCGCATCCGGGCCGAGCGCGACCAGTTCGCCGAGGCCGGCATCTCCTACGTGGTGGCCGCCCCCTGGCGCCGCGACGTCGACGACTGGCTGCGCTCGCTGGAGCTGCTGGCCGGGTTGGTCGAGCTGGAGGCGCCGGCGACCTAGGGCGGGGCGAGCACGGCCATCTGCCGGCTCAGCCGGATGTGGTCGTCGTAGCCGCCGAGCAGCAGGTAGTGGTCGCGGCCGAGGGCGGTGACGGTGGTGAACGAGCCGCTGGCCCGGGGCGTGGCCACCGGCCGG
>Ga0126377_10002232_pt1 | contig 13216 bp, 9 predicted proteins | sample PanSoiMetPlot_22_FD_92647 | JGI IMG/M metagenome (GOLD analysis project Ga0126377, IMG submission 92647) | Tropical forest soil microbial communities from Panama - MetaG Plot_22 | ecosystem: Environmental > Terrestrial > Soil > Tropical forest > Bulk soil | place: Panama | collected 2016-02-17
CACGAGAGCGAGCAGCATCACGGTGGCGAGATTCGCGTCGCCATCGAAACCGCACTCGAAGGCCCCGCGTTGTGGCATGACATATCGCCACGCCAGCGTGCGATCGAGGTCTTCGGCCGGCTGCACGTGTGGGACACCGAACATAACAGCGGCGTGCTCATCTTTGTGCTGCTCGCCGACCGGGACGTGGAGATCGTCGCCGACCGCGGCTACCGGGGACGGGTGTCGGATGCTGAATGGGCCGGTGTCTGCCGCGCCATGGAAGCGGAGTTTCGCGCCGGACGCTTCGAGAGCGGCGTGCTGAAGGGGATTCAGGCGGTCACAGCCCTCATTGCGCCGCATTTTCCGTCCCAGTCGCGCGACCGGAATGAACTCCCCGATCGACCGGCACTCCTCTAGATAAGGTGAATTTGAGGAGAATCGCCGGACGCGCGTGAGAGTCGCGCGCAGCGATGCCATAATCCGCGCATGCATCGATCAAGTCTGTCTGCAAGAGCAGACAATGCCCGGGTGAGTCGCAGTCTGTTCGTGGTCGTCGTGGCATCGGCCGTGTCGGCGTGCTCGCTGTTCGGCGCTCCCTTCCAGCGCGCGGAGAAGAAGGCCGGAGTCGAGCAGGAGGCGCCGCCGAAGCCCGCAGCCCTGCCGCCGGTCGCGACGCATCGCTTCACGATCGATCCGGCGAAGGACGATGTCGTCGGCTTGATCCAGACGACGATCGCGTCGAAGGAAGACACGCTCCCCGACATCGCGCGCCGCTTCGACATCGGCTACGAGGAGATCGTGCGCGCCAACCCGGGCGTCGATCCCTGGCTCCCGGGCGAGGGGCGCGAGATCGTGCTGCCGACGCGCTTCATCCTGCCGAACGCGCCGCGCGAAGGCATCGTGATCAACATCCCCGCGATGCGCCTCTTCTACTACCCGGCGCACAAGAAGGACGAGCCCGCCGAGGTGCTCACGTACCCGATCGGCGTCGGCCGCGTCGGCTGGACCACGCCCGAGGGCACGACCAAGATCGTGAAGCGCACGCTCGACCCGGTGTGGACCGTGCCGGTCTCGATTCGCAAGGAGCATGCGGAAAACGGCGATGACCTGCCGCCGGTGGTCGGCCCCGGGCCTGACAACCCGCTCGGCAAGCATTCCTTCACGCTCGGCTGGCAGGGCTACCTCGTGCATGGCACCAACAAGCCGTATGGCGTCGGCATGCGCTCGAGCCACGGCTGCATTCGCCTCTATCCCGAGGACATCGAGCAGATGTTCGACACCGTGCCGATGGGCACGAAACTGCGCGTCGTGAATCAGCCGGTGCTCTTCGGACGCAACGGCGAGGGCGATGTGCTGGTGCAGGCCTACGGCGCGCTCGAAGACGACAAGCGCGACTGGTCGGGCAACGCGCGCAAGCTCATGGAAAAGTCGCTTCCTGAGGCGACCCGCACCATGATCAAGGAGCAACAGCTCACGATCGACTGGGACCGTGTGCACACGCTGCTCGCGGCGCCGCGCGGCGTGCCGGTTTCGATCATCGCGCCCGACGCGAGCCTGGACGGTGAATTGCTGGCCGCGCGCAAGGTCGAGAACGCGGTGCCGGAAGGCTCGAACTGGGATGGCAAGGTGGAAGTCGACGAAGCGAAATTCGAGCAGCTCCTCTCCGAGAGCGAAACCAACACCACGACCGCTGCCGCTGACGGCGCCGCCCGCTAAGAATCAACTCTGTCCGGACCCCGAGGGTGCCCTGTGCTGCCTCTGACGAACTCGCGCCTCGCTTTCCTGCTGGCGGCGCTGCCGCTGTCCAACGCCATGGCCCAGACCACGACCGCTCCCTACGACACGACCCGCGACTACCACTCGTATTCGAATCCGCGCGCGATGCGTGTCGAGCACGTCGATCTCGATCTCGATGTCGACTTCAAGACAAAGACGCTCGGCGGCACGGTCGATCTCGTGGTTCACCGCCTCGATGAGGCGGCGCGCGACCTGGCGCTCGACACGCGCGACCTCACGATCCAGAAGATCTCGCTCCTCGGCGAGGGCGGAAAGCTCACGCCGCTCACGTTCAGGCTCGATGCGCGCGACCCTGTGCTCGGCAGTGCATTGCACGTGGCGATCCCGGCCGACGTGGCGGCGCCGACTTTCACCGTGCGCATCGCCTATCGCTCGCAACCCTCGGCTTCCGGCCTGCAATGGCTGACGCCGGCGCAAACCGCGGGCAAGAAGTATCCATTCCTCTTCAGCCAGTCGGAGGCGATCCACGCGCGCAGCTGGATTCCGCTGCAGGACTCTCCGCAGGTGCGCGTCACCTATCGCGCGCACATCCGCACTCCAAGAGAACTGCGTGCGGTGATGAGCGCGGGCAATCAACCCGAGAGTGCGCTCAACGGCGATTACCGCTTCGAGATGCCGCAGGCGATTCCCTCGTACCTGATCGCGCTCGCGGTCGGGGACCTGCAGTTTCGCTCGATCGGCGCACGCACCGGCGTCTTCGCCGAACCGCTGACGCTGGCCGCTGCCGCGAACGAGTTCGCGGAGACCGAGTCGATGCTCGAAACCTGCGAGAAGCTCTTCGGACCCTATCGCTGGACCCGCTACGACCTGTTGATCCTGCCGCCGAGCTTCCCGTACGGCGGCATGGAGAATCCGCGCCTCTCCTTCATCACGCCGACCGTGATCGCGGGCGACCGGAGTCTCGTGTCGCTCATCACGCACGAGATGGCGCACTCCTGGTCCGGCAACCTCGTGACCAATGCGACGTGGCGCGATTTCTGGCTCAACGAAGGCTTCACGGTGTTCCTCGAGCGGCGCATCCTCGATTCGCTCTACGGCCAGGCGCGCCACGACATGGAAGCTGTCCATGGCCTGCAGGATCTCAACCAGGACTTGAGCACGCTCGAGCCGCGCGACCAGGTGCTCGCGATCGACCTGCGCGGGCGTGATCCGGACGACGCCTTCTCCAACATCCCGTACGAGAAGGGTTACCTGTTCCTCAAGTTGCTCGAATCGAAGGTCGGCACCGAGCGCTTCGATGCGTTCCTGCGCGGCTATTTCGATCATTTCGCGTTCCAGAGCATCACCACCGAGCAGTTCGTCGAGTACCTGAAGGCGAATCTTCTCGACAGCGCACCGCAAGCGGTGAATGAGGCGGACCTGACGGCGTGGCTCCACCAGCCGGGCCTGCCGGAAAACGCGGTGCTGCCGCACTCGGATGCGTTTCTCAAGGTGGACGAGGAACGGCGCGCCTGGCTCGAAGGGCGCAAGGCCGCGCGCGACCTGCCGGGCGCGACCTGGTCGACGTACGAATGGCTGCACTTCCTCGACAACATGCCGGCGTCCGTGACCCAGGCGCAGCTCGCGGAGCTCGACCGGGCCTTCAAACTCACCCAGGCGGGCAACGCCGAGATCGCCCACAGCTGGTTCATGCTTGTGATCCGCAATCACTACCAGCCGGCACTGGCCCGGCTCGACCAATACCTCCTCACCATCGGCCGGCTGAAGCTCATCAAGCCGCTCTATAAAGAGCTCATGAAGAGCAACTGGGGCGCCGCCGAAGCGCGGCGGGTGTACGCCGACGCGCGAGCGGGCTATCACCCGATCACGACCAAGTCACTCGATGAAGTGGTGTTGAAGAAAGCGGCGGCGACCAGCGCCGCGACCAACTGAGGGGCGGAACCTTCTCGCAGTCGCGAGCGTCGAACCCAAGTGACCTGGGCCGGCTCCCCGGCCCGGTCTTCATCTCCCCAATTTCCTCCCGGGCTTCGGCCCGGGAGGTTTCTTACCAGATCGCCTGTGCGCCCCGGTCCGCCGCCACCGCCACGATCCCGGTCGCGATCGCGCACAGCTTGCCGTTCGAGTAGAGCGCGCTTTCGGCGAAGGCGAGGTTGTCGGTGCGCTTGATGCAGGCCCCGAACACTTCCAGGGGCGCTTCCAGCACCGCGCGCATGAACTTCAACGACAGTTCGCAGGTGCCCGCGCGACGCGCATCGAACTGCAGCGTGCCCGCGACTCCGAGCGCGCAGTCGAAGATTCCCGCGAGCACGCCACCATGCACGGCGCGCGAACGCAACCCGCCGACGTGATGTTCCTCGATGCTCGCGAGGGTGACGCGCACCAGCAGTGGATCTGCGAGATCGACTGCGAGACCGAAGTGCGTCAGCCCCGGCAGGCGATTGAACTGTCGCGCCCATTCGAGGCGTGCAGGTTCATCCAGGGGGATGGCCTGAGCACGGGCCCTGAGGGTCGCGAGCTGCGGATCGTCGGCGTTCATCGCTCTCCGGGGCGGTGTGAGTGCATGATACGCGCGCGGCGGCGTCACACGTCTGTCATACGGCGCCCCTAGCCTGCGCCGAATTTGTTTGCCGCGGAACCCACCATGCGCGTGTTGATGATCTCCGATGTGTACTTCCCCCGGATCAACGGCGTCTCGACGTCGATCCAGACTTTCCGCCGCGACCTCGAGCGGCTGGGTCATGAGGTCACGTTGATCGCGCCGCGCTACCCCGAGTCCGCCGCGAGCGAGGAGGGCATCCTGCGCGTGCGCTCGCGCCAGGTGCCGCGCGATCCCGAGGATCGCATGATGAGCCGCGGCGAGATCCGCAAGCCCCTGCCCGAACTGCGCAAGCGCCAGTACGACCTGGTGCACATCCAGACGCCGTTCATCGCTCACTACGCGGGACTCGAGGTGGCGCGCGCACTCGAGATTCCGAAGGTCGAGACCTATCACACGTACTTCGAGGAGTACTTGCATCACTACGTGCCGCTGCTGCCGCGCGCCCTGATGCGCTTCCTCGCGCGGCGCTTCACCTGCTCACAGGGCAACCGGGTCGATCACCTGATCGCGCCCTCGCGCGCGATGCGCGATGCGCTGATGCAGTACCAGGTGCGAACGCCGATCACCATCATCCCGACCGGCCTCGAAGCGGACCGCTTCGAGCCCGGAGACGGCGCTGCGTTTCGCGCGCGCTTCGGCATCCCTGCTGATCGTCCGGTGCTGGTGCATGTCGGGCGCATCGCGCACGAGAAAAACATCGACTTCCTGCTGCGCATGATGGTGCGACTGCGTGCGCAGGTGCCGGACGCACTCCTTCTGGTGGCGGGCGAGGGGCCCGCGCTCGCGCACTGCCGCCGCCTCGCCGGCGAGCTCGGCCTCGGCCAGCACACGCTCTTCGTCGGCTATCTGGATCGCCAGCGCGAGCTGCTCAACTGCTATCGCGCCGGCGATGCGTTCGTGTTCGCGTCGCGCACCGAGACGCAAGGGCTCGTGCTCCTCGAGTCGATGGCGCAGGGTGTGCCGGTCGTCTCCACCATGCACATGGGCACGATCGACATCCTCGAGACGCGCCGCGGCTGCGTCGTGGTCGAGGAAGACGAAGAAGAGTTTGCGGCCGCTACGGCCGACCTGCTGCGCAATCGCGCGCGACGCGAGCAGCTCGGGCGCGACGCCAGGGCTTATGCGGCGACGTGGGCCGCGCAGGAGATGGCCGCGCGCCTCGCTGATCTGTACCGCGCGACGCTCGACGGGCGCCCCCGCTCGACACTCGCGCACGCCGAAAGCTGAAAATCCCCGTCGGACGGCGCGCTGCGCGCTTTCCGGTATAGTCGCCTGCCCACACTCACGGGACGGGCTCGATGCTCACCGACTGGTTGCGTATCATGCTGGACGAGATCGCGCGCAAGCAGGCGGAGCTCGAAAGCGGTCGCACAGAACAGCGGGCGCGCGAGAGCGAGTGTGCACAGCAGAAGCCCGCAGCCGCCCGCAAGCGCCGCACGCCACAGCGCGAAGCGGGACCGCGCACATGATTCCGCTCAAGGACGAAAATCCTTCACGGACCACGCCGGTCGTCAACTACACGGTGATCGCGCTCTGCGTGCTCGCGTTCCTGTGGCAGTTGTCGCTCGGCCCGGTGCGCGGTCAGCAAGCGGTCTATGCACTGGGTGCCATCCCTGCGGTGCTGTTCGGCAACAAGCAATTGCCGGCCGAGGTCGTGGTCATCGCGCCGTGGATGAGCGTGCTCACCTCGATGTTCATGCACGGCGGCTGGCTGCACCTGCTCGGCAACATGCTGTACCTGTGGATCTTCGGCGATAACGTCGAGGACAGCATGGGCCACGTGCGCTACGTGATCTTCTACCTGCTGTGCGGTCTTGCGGCGGTGCTCGCGCAGGCGCTGCCCGATCCGACGTCGCAAGTGCCGATGATCGGCGCGAGCGGCGCGATTTCCGGCGTGCTCGGCGCGTACCTGCTGCTCTACCCGCACGCGCGCGTGCACGTGATCATCCCGATCGGCTTCATCCTGCAACGGGCGCGGCTCCCGGCGATGTGGGTGCTGCTGCTCTGGTTCGGGCTGCAGCTGCTCAGCAACCTGATGCGCGGCACCGAGGGCGCGGGCGTCGCGTTTCGGGCGCACATCGGTGGGTTCCTGGCAGGCGTGGCGTTGATACCGCTCTTCAAGTACCGCGCCGTCCGGCTGTTCAACCCGTAGCGCACGCCGGGTCGCGGGGCTTCCTGTCGGGGAGGTCCTTTCAAGAACGCCGTAAATACATCCCTGTAGGCTCCGTGCCAGACGTCCATGTCTGGCACGGTCTTGAAAGGACCTCCCCGACAGGAAGCCAGCGACTGGGGCAAGGCGCTTCTAGTCGATCGCCGGGCGGCACTCGACGGTCACGGGAGTTTCCTGCTTGGCCGGTGCACCGAGCGCGCACACGGCTGAGCCCGCCACGACCAGGAGTGCGCCAAGGATGCCGAGCCCGTTGAGATGCTCGGGCTCGATCAGGCCGGGCACGAGCGTCGTCGTGAGCCACATGGTTCCCAGGGTGACGAGCGGCGCGATCGCCAGGATCGAGCTCACGCGGGACACCTCCCAATGCTGCATCGCTTCGGCAAACGCGCCGTAGGCGACGATCGTGTTCACGGCGCAGAAGGCGAGCATCGTGATCTGGCCCGGCGTCAACGTGCGGATTTCCGCGGGATGGGTCGTGGGCAGCAGCGCGAAGGTCGCTGCGACGTACAGGACCCAGAGAATCTGCTGCGAGCTCAGTTGCTTGAGCAGCTGCTTCTGCGCCATGCCGTAGGCCGCCCAGACCACTGAGGAGATGACGATCAGGCCGACGCCGAGGCCGAGTCCGCCGTGCAAGTCGAGGAGCAGCGGCAGGCGCCGATTGAAAAAAAGTAACAGGCCGACGACCAGGGTCGCGAACCCCAGCCACTGCGCCGGTGAGAAGCGCTCCCCGAAGAGCACCAGTCCGCCGAGCAGCAGGAACATCGGCGCGAGCTGGATGACGACCTGCGTCACGGCGGGCGTCGTGTACAGCAGGGCGAATGCATAGAGCAGGTAGTTGCCGATCAGCCCGCCGAGACCGACCAGCAGGAGCAGCCACCCCTGGCGGTTGAGGGTGCGCAGCGGCGGGAGGTTGCCGGTGGCGCCGAGCATCGCGCCGACGACGAGCGCCGAGGCGGCGAACCGATACCAGCTGATGGTGTAGCCATCCATGCCCTGCAGCGTGATCTTGAGCGCTACCGGCATGAGTCCCCACAGGACCGCGGTCGTGAGCGCGAGTACCAGCCCGACACGCCAGCGCCCGGTCATGCGGCACGCACCCGCGGCCCGCGCGGGTCGCGCGAGCGATCAGCAGCTCGAGTCATGGGAAGTGAACTCCGGTTGGATCGTTGAAGCGTGGTCAACATTACACGAATCCTGCGCCGGTCCGGACGCGAGTGTGGGCGCGGGCGCGGCACGGGTGTGATAGAGTCGCGCGCAACAAAAGCGAGGGTACCGGTGGCTGAGCGACTGACCACAGGGATTCAGGTCGCAGAACAACCAGGTCCAGAACAGCACATCGCGCGAGCCCCGACTGCCGTCACGGCGTTCGTCGGGCGAACGCTCCGCGGTCCGGTCAACCGCCCCGTCACGATTTCGAGCTTCCTCGATTTCCAGTCGATTTTCGGCGGCCTCTGGCAGCCGAGCATGCTGAGCTACGCCGTCGAGCACTTCTTCGACAACGGCGGGCGGCAGGCGATCATCGTGCGCATCGTCAACGGCGCGAAGCCGCCGACGCTCGACCTGCGCGCGGGACCCGAAACCCTGCACCTCGAGGCGCTCGCCTGCGGGACGCGCGAATACCTGCGCGCGTCGGTCGACTACGACGGCATCGAGGACCACGAGCAGGATCTCTTCAACCTCGTCCTGCAGCGGGTGCGTGCGCCGGGATCCGAGCACGTCGAGGACCAGGAGATCTTCCGTCGCCTCTCGACCAAGGCGGATTCAGCCCGCTTCGTGCAGCCGGTGCTCAGCGAATCGGTGCTGGCCCGGGTCATTGGCGAAGTCCCGGTGACCCGGCCGGAACCGACCATGCGCAACGATCCGCGTGGCGGTATCGGCTATGTGAACTCGAACCCCAACGGGGACGATGGCGGCCAGCTCACCGACTACGACCTCATCGGGTCGGCGACGCAGGGCACCGGGGTGTTCGCCCTCAAGGCCGCCGATCACTTCAATCTGCTCTGCATCCCGCCGCTGGCGCGCGAGGTTGACGTCGGCACCAGCGTACTGCTGGTCGCGGGGCGCTTCTGCCGCGAACGCAACGCGATGCTGGTGGTCGATCCGCCGGGCGCCTGGACTACGACGGACGCGGCGCTGCGCGGAATGCGCGACTGGCAGTTCCGCAACGAGAACGCGCTCATGTATTTCCCGCGCTTGCTGAGCTACGACCGCCTGCGCGGGCGCTTCGAGCAGTTCGCGCCCTGCGGCGCGGTCGCGGGGATGCTCGCCAGGTCCGATGCGATGTGGCCGCTCTGGGGCGCCTCCGCCGGTGAAGAGGTGTTGCTGCGTCCCGGCCATCGGCCGAGCTGCCCGGTCACGGAGAACGAGCGTGAGCGCCTGGCGCAGGGCGGTGTGAACACGCTGCAGATCGTGCGCTCGCCGCCTGGAACCCGGCCGAGCGCTCGCACGCTCGCCGGCGGCAGCAGCGGCTCTTCGGACTGGAAATACCTCGCGGCGCGGCGCCTCGCGCTCTTCATCGTCGACTGTATCGAGCGCGGCACCCGCTGGGTGGTCTTCGAGACCAGCGGCCCGGACGTCTGGCGCCGCGTCGCGGCACAGGTCGAGACCTTCCTCGCCGGCCTCGACGCGGACGGTGCCTTCCTCGGGCGCGAGCAGGATGAAGGTTACTTCGTGGTGTGCGACGAGCGTGTCAACGGAGCGGGCGACCTCTACAACGGCACGCTCAACCTGCTCTTCGGCTTCGCCGCCTCACGTCCCGGCGAATATCACGCCTACCTGCTGGCGCATCATCCGGCGGGGAGCCACGTGCGCGCGGTCAGCGTCAATCGTCTGGAGATGGGCGGGCGACGGCTCATCGCGGAAATGGAAAAGGAATCCTCCGGCTCCTAGGACGGCCTGCGCAGGGCTGCGCTAGGACTTGCGCTCGCTCACGTACATCGTGATCACCGCCCGCACGACCTCCGTGCCGGCATCATCCGTCACCGTCAGCGGCACGCCGACATTTTCCGGCGCGTGCCATTCCGTCTTGTCGAGACGCGCGACCGCGGTGACGTTGCCTTGCGCCTTGCGCAGGTACTCGATGGTCATGCCGCGCGGAATCCAGCGCATCTCGACCGGGATCGTGACCTCCATCAACATGCCGCCCGCGAGCTCGCACAGGTTCGCCATCGCAATTGCGTGCACGGTGCCGATGTGGTTCTGCACCGCGCGCCGCTTGCGCAACGCGACCTGGCACAGTCCGGGACGCAGTTCCAGGAAGCGCGGCCGAATGGTCGAGAAGTAGGGCGCCTTGAAGCACACCACGCGCGCGAACAGCCAGCGGCCGAAGGGCCACGCGGACAACTTCTCGTAGGAACGAAGCGTCGGCGGTCGCGGAGTGGCGTAGAGGGTCACGGCGTGTCCTCCTGCTTGCGATGGCTCTTGGGCGCGGCGCCAAATCCGCCGCCGCCCGGCGTCTCGATCACGACCTCATCTCCGGGCTCGACCGCAACGCTGGCGGTGGCGCCGAGCACGATTGTCGATCCATCCCGTCGCAGCACGCGAGTGCTGCCGGGCTCGCCGGGCTCACCGCCCTCGAGGCCGAACGGGCGGATGCGCCGATGGTTGGACAGAATCGAGGCGGTCATTGCTTCGCGAAACTCGATGCGCCGCACGCTCCCCGAGCCACCGTGGTGCAGTCCATCGCCGCCCGAGTGTTCGCGGATGCGAAACTCGCGCAACAGCACCGGGTAGCGCAGCTCGAGCACTTCGGGATCGGTGAGGCGCGAATTGGTCATGTGCGTCTGCACCGCGGAGGTGCCGTCGAAGCCGGGCCCGGCGCCGGATCCGCCGGCGATCGTCTCGTAGTACTGGTGACGCTCGTTGCCGAAGGTGAAATTGTTCATCGTCCCCTGCGATGCGGCCAGCACGCCGAGCGCGCCGTAGAGCGCATCGACGATGCACTGCGAAGTCTCGACGTTGCCGGCGACGACGGCGGCCGGGTAACGCGGATTGAGCATCGACCCCTCGGGCGTGATGATGAGCAGCGGCTTCAGGCACCCGGCGTTGAGCGGGATGTCCTCCTCCACCAGCGTGCGAAATACATATAGCACCGCCGCCATGCAGACGGAGCTTGGCGCGTTGAAGTTGTTGTCGGTCTGCATCGAGGTCCCGGAGAAGTCGATACGCGCACTGCGCGTCGCGGCATCGACCTCGACCCGCACGACGATCGCCTGCCCGTTGTCCATCTCGTAGCGAAACGCACCGTTCCCGAGCCGCCCGATCACGCGTCGCACGCACTCCTCGGCGTTGTCTTGCACGTGCTGCATGTACGCCTGCACCAGCGCGAGCCCGTGCTGCGCAATCATGTGGCGAAGCTCCGCGACGCCCTTTTCGTTCGCGGCGATCTGCGCCTTGAGATCCGCGACGTTCTGCGCGGGGCTGCGTGCGGGGTAGCGCCCCGCGGTCAGGCGCGCGAGCAGCGCCGCTTGGTCGAACTCACCGGCGCTCACTAGGCGATAGTTGTCGAACAGCACGCCTTCCTCGTGCACCGAGCGACTGTCGGGCGGCATCGAGCCGGGCGTGATCCCACCGATGTCCGCGTGGTGCGCACGCGAGGCAACGAAGAACGTGGGCGTCTTCGGTTCAGATGACGCGAACGAGCTCGGTGGCTGTTCGTGTTCCAACTGCTCGTCGATGAACACCGGCGTGATCACGGTGATGTCGGGCAGGTGCGTGCCGCCCTGGTACGGCGCATTCAGCATGAAGACATCGCCCGGTCGCATCGCGCCGCGGTTCTGCGCGAGGATGTGCTGCACGCTCGCGCCCATCGAGCCGAGGTGCACCGGCATGTGCGGCGCGTTCGCGATCAGCCCGCCCGCGGCATCGAACAGCGCACAGGAGAAGTCGAGTCGCTCCTTGATGTTGACGGAGGCCGAGGTGTGTTCGAGCACGGCGCCCATCTGCTCGGCGATGTGCATGAAGAGGCCGTTGAAGACCTCGAGCAACACCGGGTCGGGGGTCTCGAACGCCGTTGCCGCTGCCTGGGCAGAGGTCGACGATTGGGCGCGCGACAGCAGTAGCTCGCCTGCCGCGAGCGATTCGCACTCCCAGCCGGGCTCGAGCACGACGGTCGAGTGCGGATCGACGATGAGCGCGGGCCCGGCGATCCGTTCACGCAGCGCTTCGCGTGCCTGGACGCGCACCTCCTGCCAGCGATCGCCAAACCACACGCGTGCACGGTGCGGCGCGGCCATCGGCTGCTCGGCGGACGCGGTTGCGGCGCGCTCCGGTGCAACGTTCGATGGCACGATCGCCTCGATACCGATCGACGCCACCGTCAGCGATGCGTTGCCGACGCCGAAACCAAACTGCCGGCGGTGCAAGGCATCGAAGCTCGCGCGCATCGCTTCCAGCGTGCTGAACGGCACTTCGAGCGCGGTGTCGCTGCCGGTGATGCGCACATCGACGGTGCGCTCGATCTCGGTCGCTGCGCTCGCGAAACCCTGCTCCGCGAGCGTCGCGAGCGCGGCACGCTCGAGTTCGCCGAACGTACTCTGCAATGCGGGCAGCGCTGCCGCATCCAGCGGGCGCTCGAGGGACTGGCGTCGGATCTCGCGCACGTCGGCAAGCCCGATGCCGTAGGCCGACATGAGGCTCGCGAGCGGATGGATCAGCACGCGATGAATGCCGAGCGCTTCGGCCACGAGACAGGCGTGTTGACCCGCGGCGCCGCCGAAACAGAAGAGCGTGAAGCGCGTCGAGTCGTAGCCCTGGCGCACCGACACGTGCTTGATCGCATTCGCCATGGTCTCGACGGCCACTCGCAGGAATCCCGCTGCCACCGACTCCGCTGTCCAGTTCGCGCCGCGGTCACGGCTGATCTCGCCTGCGAGCTCGATGAATGCGCCGCGCGTCGCCTCCGCATCGAGGGTCTGGTCGGCGTTCGGCCCGAGCACGGCGGGAAAGAGCGCCGGCTGCAGGCGTCCGAGCAGCACGTTCGCGTCGGTGACGGTCAAGGGTCCCCCGCGCCGATAGCATTTCGGTCCGGGATTCGCGCCGGCTGATTGCGGGCCGACCTGGAAGCGGCCCGAAGCGAATCGCAGGATCGAGCCGCCGCCCGCGGCCACGGTATGCACATTCATCATCGGCACGTTGAGGCGCACGCCGGCGACCAGGTTGTCGAAGCGACGCGGGTAGCGGCCGTCGTAGAGCGACACGTCCGTCGATGTGCCACCCATGTCGAAGCCGATGAGGCGTTCGAAGCCCGCCGCGGTGCCGGTCTTCATCATGCCGACGAGTCCGCCCGCGGGTCCCGAGAGAATGCTGTTCATGCCGCGGAAGGCGCCCGCGTCGGTGAGCCCGCCGTTGCTTTGCATGAAGAACAGGCGCGGCGCGCCGAATTCGCGTGCGAGCTCGCCGCGCAGTTTCTCGACGTAACGTGTGAGCAAGGGCGAGAGGTACGCATCGACCACCGTCGTATCGCCGCGGGCGACGAGCCGGATGAGCGGCGATACTTCGTGCGAAACCGAGACCTGCACGAAGCCGGCCTCGCGTGCGAGGTGCGTAGCACGCTGTTCGTGCCCCGGATATCTGTAGCCGTGCAGGAGCGCAATCGCGACGCTCTCCAGCCCGCTCGCATGTGCGCGCTCGAGGTCGGCCTGCAACCGCGCTTCGTCGAGCGCTTCGAGCACTTCGCCCTTCACATCCACGCGCTCGTGCGCCTCGATCACCTGCTCATAGAGCAACTC
>Ga0126377_10002233_pt1 | contig 13215 bp, 6 predicted proteins | sample PanSoiMetPlot_22_FD_92647 | JGI IMG/M metagenome (GOLD analysis project Ga0126377, IMG submission 92647) | Tropical forest soil microbial communities from Panama - MetaG Plot_22 | ecosystem: Environmental > Terrestrial > Soil > Tropical forest > Bulk soil | place: Panama | collected 2016-02-17
AATTTCGCGAGGACCTTAGGGTCGTTCGTTCCCTCGATGACAACGACGCCGCTAATTGAAGCGGTCCCCTTATGTACTTTAAGCTCAATGCCGGTCGCATCGGCCTCACTGATATCGATGATTATTCGCTGATCGCTGACATATCCTCTGTTTTCTCCTCTACCGGGCACCAGAATTACGTATTTGCCCGGCATCACGCCAACCATGCGAAAGGCGCCATCTGATTCTGACTGTACTTTGTCCCCGCTTGATGTACCCATGCCGTTACCATCACTCGATATCGCCTGAACATCGACCTCTATATCCGTAACCGGCTTCCCTGTACCGGCATCCACCACACGCCCGGAAATATCGCGAGTCTCTTTTGGATCGGAGACGGTAATGTCAACATTGGTGGCTTCCGAACCTTCGCTGACTTCGATCGCCTTCGCCTCGGATTCGCTGGTCGCATTTGGGTAAAAGACGCGCGGGTAGAATGCGCGTCTCGAAGTAATTCTGTCCACGCCTCGTATCTGCGCAATCCCGACGCTGACCAGATAGCGCCCTTTGGGAAGCCCGTAGATGCGATAGACGCCGCGATCATCGGTCCGGTACATGTCGTTGTTGGGGGTGTAGGAGAAATAGTTCTGAGGCTGGTTGTTCCTGTCGCGCTTGCTGAGAGTAATGGTCTCTTCAACCACTGGGCGGCCCTGCGAATCTGTGATCCGACCGGTGATCACGCCGCCGCGTCTGATTTCAAAGTCAACGTTATCGGCCTTCTCGCCCTCGGCGATATTGAGCGTCTTGTCGAGTGGGCCGAGACTTGTATCTTCGGGCGAGGCGTATCCCGGCGCGAGCGCGAAGATCGAATATCCTCCGGCAGCGACGCCGGTGAAATTGAACCGCCCACTCTCATCGGTCATGGCGCGAGGCGAACTGGATCTGCCAGAGTTCTGTCCTTGCAAGATGACCGTTACGCCGCGCGCCGGCTCGCCTTTCAGAGTGACGCGGCCTGAGACCGTCGCCGTCCCGGCTTTCGCCTCGGGGGCTTGAGCTTGAGCCGAATGAAAAGCGAATGGCAGAACGAGAATGCCGAGCGCAAAACTGAGCTTATGCATAGGATCTCTCCGTTCCGTTGGTTGTGACCCGGATGTTCAGGCGCCGCGAGTGAACTGACTGCTGACCACTGACGCCTGACCACTGGAGTAAATAAAGACTATAACCATGTCTATTTGCTCCCGGGCGCCAGTCATCAGTCATCGGTGGTCAGTGAAAAGGTCGTTTGGATAATCATCTCATTGGCTCCTCTCCTTTCGGCTCAGATCGAGCGTAAGGACAATGGGGGGTGAATTACCGCCGCTGAGAATGACTCTCTCTTTGACCGATGAAATCAGTCGTCTGATCTCCGGACTCAATGGCTGGCCGTCCGGATAGAAGAACGGGATGACTCCGATCTCATACTCGCCCGGCGCCAGATTCTCGATGACGAACTGTCCACGCGCGTCAATCTCTGCCCCCGGCGGATTCGGCGCGGTCTGATCAACTCTGCGCGGCGCCGCGTAGAACCTGTAGCCGGCCAGCAGCGTCCCGCCAATGACCCTAAATTCACCGCGAATCGCAAGCGGGCCATAAGCCAGGACGACGCGGACGCCAGTCACCTGCTCCCCCTCGGCTACCTCGATCCCATCGATCGCCGGCGCGCCGTTACGCTCGATTCGCGACATCGCAAGGTCGCGTGTGTGCGACATCGCAATAATCACCTTGCCGGGCTGTAACCCGCTGAGGCGAAAGCTGCCGTCGGCATTGACTCTGCCCGAGCCCCTGATCGGAACTCGCGGACCCGGACTGGTAGGTCTGACGGTAGCCGAGAGGCTGATTTGCGACAATTTCGCGTGAACTTTCGGGTCGTTCGTTCCCTCGATGACGACGACGCCGCTGATCGTGGCGCCCTGCCGAACTCTGACCTCGACGCCGGTCACCGTGTCTTCAACGATGTCGACAATTACCGGGTCGCTGATGAACCCGCCGTTCTGCTCATCAGGGCGAGCGAGAATCGCGTGCTTGCCAGGCAGCGCGCCGATTATGCGAAACTCCCCGTTCGGCCCTGAACGCGCTCCGCTTCCCGCATATCCGCCGACATACCTGCCCTCTTTCGTCACGGGGCCTACCACGACCTCTACGCCCGCGACCGGCTGCCCACTGCCGCCGTCTACCACCCGCCCGTAAACGTCGTAGGTCTGTTTCGGATCTGAGACAGTGATATCAATATTGGTGGCCTCCGAACCTTCGCCGACCTCAATCACCTTCGCTTCGGATTCGCTGGTCGCATTGGGGTAAAAGACGCGCGGGTAGAACTCGCGCCTCGAAATGATTGTCGCCGAACCGGGTCTCTCCGCATGCCCGACGCTGACCAGATAGCGACCTTCCGGCAGTCCATATATGCGGTAGAGACCGCGATCATCGGTGTTGTACATATCGTAGTTCGCGCTGTAATAGAAGGCGCTCCGAAGCTGGTTATCCGCATCGAGCTTGATGATACTGACCCTCTCTTCAATCACTGGCCGGCCTTGCGCATCGGTGACCCGTCCGGCGATCACGCCGCCGCGCTTGATTTCCAAATCGACGTTTTCGACCCTGTCGCCGTCGGTAAGGTTGAACGTCTTGCCGCGCATGCCGGGGAAATTACTGTCCTCGAGCGAGACGTAGCCAGGAGTTAGCGCGGAGACTGAACACCTTCCGGCGGGGAGGCCGGTGAAATTGAACCGCCCGCTCTCATCAGTCCTGGCGCGAGGAGCATCGGACGCGTTCTGGTTCTGCGCCTGCAAGCTGACCATCACGCCGCGCGCCGGCTCGCCTTTCAGAGTGACGCGACCTGAGACCGTCGCCGTCCCGACTTTCACCTCGACGGTTTGGGCATGAACCGAATGAAAAGCGAAAGGCAAAACGAGAATGCTGAGCGCAAAACTGAGCTTTAGCATAGGGCCTCCTTGTTCTGTCGTTTGCGACTTGGATGTTCTATCGATACTTCACGACCTGATCCGTGAGGCGCTGGCAAGGTTTCAGCTCAACCTCAACTTTCATCGCCTCTGCCTCTTTCCGAAGCTTCGCTCGTTCGTTCGCATCCCAGGCGGCGGGCGCGGATGGTCTATCCCTCGGTTCGTCATCCGGCTCGGCGCGCGCCAGCAGGCGGTATTTGCCCGGCGCCATGTTTCTGAACTCAAACGCGCCTTCTCTTTCCACAACGGTTTCGGCGTAGCGCAACACGTCATTGGCCGACGCGGTCTCCGCAGGGACAAGATGGACAGCCAATTTAGCGGGCAATCGCGCTCCTTCTTTCTCAGGCGTCACATGTCCGCGCAGGCTCGCAGCGCCTTCGGCGATCGTCACTGTGACCCCGCTCAGCCGCTCGCCCGCTTTGAGAGAAATCCTGCTGCGCGCAATATCGGCGCCGCTCGTGGGGGCGGCTGCGGGCTTGGTTATTGACTTCAGGTACCAGCTCTCGCCCGGCAGACTCACTTGAAGCCGGTATCGCGCCGGATCGAGACTCTTTAAAAGAAATTCGCCATTTTCTTTCGCCGTTGTGTCGCGGGGAAAGGAAAGATGCCACGGCAGTGGCGCCTTTACCGCTTCATCCCTGCGCGCCTGCAGGATTATCTCTTCAAACGCAGGCGGACTCTTCTCCTCACACCGCTGCGGAAGCTGATCGAGAACGACTTTTCCCTCGATGGCGGCTCGCGGCGATAGTCTCAATTCAACGCCGGTGACATCCGCGCCTCGGACTGTCACGCGGCGCGGTTCCGAACCCAGCTTGTCGCTTCTGTCGTTTTCAAGGCGCTCGGCGTTCAAATCATATTCGCCGTCGGGCACGCCGTAGAAAGCGAAGGCGCCGCCCTGGCTCGGATTCGCGTACATCAAATCTAAGCTCGCCCCGGTCGCCGCATTAGTCAAATAGATCACGCATGGCGCGAAGGATTCGGCCAGATTGACGCCGGTCATTCTGCCGCTCACGGCATGACCAGGTTCGCCGCGGTAGCGGATGTCTATGCCAGAGGCCTCTGTCCCGCTCGCGACCGCCACTTCGGCCGCGGCGTCACGAGTGGACGAAGGATGGTAGGTCGGAGCTTCGCCGTAGTACGCCCCGCCGCCGGAGTAATTGGTGTTCGAGTTCGCCACGACGATGTACCCTCCGGGCTGCAGGCCATAAATGCGGTAGACTCCGCGATCATCTGTCAGCCGCTGCAACGAGCCGCCCGATATTCCCGTTGGCCATCCGTCGGCTTCGCGCACGCGGATGGCGAGCACTTGTATTCCGATCACCGGTTCGCCCGCGGCGTTCGTTACGCGGCCGGTGATCACGCCGCCCCGGATCAAAGCGATCTGGACGTTCTCGCCCGGCCTGTAATAGCGCCGCTCGCCGCTTCCCGTTATGGTGGGCGGTTGCACATATTCGCGCGAGCCGAATACGGAGATGGTGTAGGTGCGCGTGGAAAGATCGGCGAAGCGAAAATTGCCCTCTTCATCCGTCGTCGTCGAGTGACGCGGGCTGCCTTGAATAGCGACAACCGATAACAGAACCGTTATGCCCGCCATCCCGGCGCCGTCCTCGGCGACGACGCGGCCCGTAATCACGCCCTTCGTCTGCGCGATCGCCGTGGACGCCGTGATCAGCAGGATGATGAAAACAATGGCTCTCTTCATTGCTCGCCCTCCTTCGGAGTCAGATCAATGACGAACGTGACCTGCGTTTCCTGATTGGCCCCGACCGTCACGGCCTGCGCCCGTTTATTCAGGCGTTCGTTCAGTTTACTGGTCTCCGGCGAGGAGCCATAGACCGAGAGCTTCAATTCATACTCGCCCGGCGTCAGCCCTTCGATGACGAACAGCCCGCCCGCCTCAACCTGTCTGATTCTACCGTTGACGATCTCAGTCCCCGCCCGATAGGCGTTCACCACCAGGATGGCGTCTTCAGGCAAAGAGCCGCCGGTGACGCGCAGTTGCCCGCGCAGGGTGTTCGTTCCAGGGCCGATGACGATCCGCACGCCCGTCACCTGCTCGCCAGGATTGATCTGAACCCCTTCGCGCAGCGCCGTGCCGTCGCGCTCGATGCGCAGAATCGAGAACCTAGGCGTCTCGGCTCTGTTGTAAATGTTTAGCCTCGCCATGCCAGGACTCACGCCTCTGAGCGCGAAGCTGCCATCAGTCCCGACGTTCGCCGGCGCGCCTAAGGGCGCCGACAACTCCTCCGATCTCACGTTGGCGTAGACCTGTATCTGCGAAAGCTTCGAGAGGATCGCAGGATCGTTTGTCCCTTCGATCACGGCCATTCCGCTGATCGAACCGCCGCGCCTCATTCTCACAACCAGGCCGGTTACGTCTTCGTCGCCGATCTCAAAGAGAACCGGCTCGCTGTATAAATCGCTGCCCTGCTCGCGGCTCGCGAAGGCGGCGTATTTGCCGGGCAAGACGCCGGGAATATGAAATTCGCCTTGAGCGTCCGATTTATTGCCGTACGATCCGGTGGGGCCGATGCGCTTGCCGCCGTCCATCAAAGAGCCAAAAGATATTGTGACGCCGGCAATGGGCTGGCCTGTGTCGGCGTTCACCAAGCGCCCGAACACATCGTAGGTCTTCTTCGCACCGGCCATTTTGATGTCGATGCCCGTGGCCTCAAACCCTTCGCTGACATCAATCACCTTTGCCTTCGACTGTTCAGTCGTGTCGGGATGGTATGTGAATTGATAGTAGGCGCGATTGACCGTCACCATAATCGAGCCTTCTCGCTGCGCGAAACCGGCCCCGATCAGATAGCGTCCCGCCTGCAGACCGTAGATGCGGTAAATGCCGCGATCATCGGTCGAATTGGCGTACGGATTGAAGCCTGGCGCGCTGCGCGCCGGCTGTCCGCGATCATCGAGCCTGGTCAACTCCACGCGCTGCTCGACCAACGGCTTACCGTTCGCGTCGGTCACGCGCCCGGTGATCACGGCGCCGCGCTTGAGAGTGATCTCCTGGTTATCGACGTTTTCGCCGTCAGCGAGGTCGATCGTCTTGGTTCGCGGTCCGAAGGTGTTTTCGCTCGGCGTAACGAAGCCCGGAGTGAACGCAATGAGCATGTACCGGCCTGCCTTGAGGCCTGCGAAACGGAATCGCCCGTTCTCGTCGGTCTTCATCCGCAATCCCGGACTCCGGTCTTCAGCCTTCATCGCCTCTTCCGATTGCAGATGCACAACCACGCCGCGCGCCGGCTCGCTCTTCAACGTGACGCGGCCCGAGACCGTCGCCGTCCCGGTTTTCGCCTCGGCGGTTTGAGATTGAACCGAATGAAAAGCGAGAGGCAAAACGAGAATGCTGAGCGCAAAACTGAGCTTTCGCATAAGACCTCCTTGACCTGTCGTTTGCGACTTGTGGTTCGTCTAAAAATAACTTGATGATTTCCCATGCCAGAGGCTCTCCCACCGCAGAGACGCGGAGAACGCAGAGGCGGCGCAGAGGTAGGAAACGTCTCTGCGAAACCACTGCGATCCTCCGCGCCTCAGCGGTGGAAGGAAATTTCGAGAAGGTCGACTGATGTCAAATGATCAAGTTATTTTTGGACAACCCCCTTCGACGTTCTATCGATACTTCACGACCTGATCCGTGACGCGTTGGCAAGGTTTCAGCTCAACCTCAACATTCATCGCCAAAGCCTCTTTCCGAAGATTCGCGCGTTCATTGGCGTCCCAGGCGGCCGGCAATGGCGGGCGGTCAATCGGCTCGTCGTCCGGCACGACGCGCGTAAGGAGCCGGTATTTGCCCGGCGCGATGTTATTGAACGCGAACGCGCCTTCGGACCGGACAATTGTCTCGGCGTATCGCAACACGTCGTCGGCCGCTTTCGGGTCGGCGGGAATCAGATGCAATCGCAATCTCGAAGGCAATCGCGCGCCCTCGTTTTCCGAGGCGACTTTGCCGCGCAAGCTCGCCGCGCCTGCAGAGGAAGTCACGGCGACGCCGGTCATCTTCTCTCCCTGCCTGAACGTGAAACCGTCTCGCGAGACGCCGCCGGCCGGATTCGCCCTCCGCGCGGCGCCTCTTCGAGCCGGGGTCGCCGCGGATGCCGAGATCGCTTTCACGTAAAGATTTTCGTCAAGCGAACGCGCCACGATACGGTAATGCCCCGGCTCGACGCCTTTGATCGTGAATCTCCCGTTTTCGTCCACTCGCTGGCTAGCCCCCCCCGAATATCGTAAGAAAAGTGGGGCGTCAGCCTCCATATCATCGCGCGTCAAGGTTATAAAGGTATGTTCCGGGGAGATTTTGCGTTTGGCGTCACAACTATCGGGCAAGTCGTCGATGACGACGCGTCCGCTGACCGAACCGAGCGGATCGAGCTTCAATTCGATTCCGGCGATGTCGGCCCCGCTCAACGTTATGCGCGCCGGCGCCGCAGCCAGCCCCTGATCATCACCGGCGCTCCTGGCGATGAGGATATATTCGCCGTCCGGCAGGCCGTAAAACTCGAAGCTTCTTTTGTCGTCGCCCGGCCTGATATAAGCCGAGTTGGCGGATAATTCGCCCCGGGCGCCGAACAACTGCACGCTCACGGCCGGCCTGACGACGATGCCCTTGCCGCCGCTGACCACGCCGCTTATGGTGTGGCCAGCGGCGCCGCCGTATCGAATGTCAACGCCCGTAATTTCGGCCCCGTTGCTCACCTTTATTTCTGCAGCATCGGCGCGAGTCGTCGCCGCCGGATGATAGGCCGGCAATTCGTCGTCATACGGCGCAGGGCCTGGTCTGAAATTGTTATCGCGCCTGTTCGCGGCCACGACATAAGTCCCCGGCGTCAACCCGTAGATGCGGTAAACGCCGCGATCATTGGTAAAGCGCGGGCGCGAAGGGTATCCGCCGCGGGCCGGCGCGCCTTCGGCGTCGCGAACTCTGACGGCGGTGACCGCCACGGCGATCACCGGATCGCCGTTGGCGTTCGTCACGCGGCCGGTAATCACCCCACCTCTGGTCATCGTTAACGTAATGTCGTCTCCGACGCGGTAATAGCGCGGACGCTGTCTTTCGGCTTCGGACGGCGGCGTCCGTATGTAGCCGCCGAAATCCGCCACGGAGATCGCGTATTCATTCTGATCGAGATCACTGAACCGGAATTTGCCATTCTCATCCGTGGCCGTCGTGCGCGGGCCGCCGGAACGCGCCCCCGCGACGTTGAGGAAGACCGTCACATTCACCACCCCCTCTCCGTCATCGGCGACGACGCGGCCCGTGATCTCGCCCGTCTGCGCAATTGCGATCAGAGGGATGAACAACGAGAGGAGAAAGGGACAGAGGGACAGAGAGACGGAGAGACGGAGAGACGGAGAGACAAATTTTCGCTCCGTCCATCTTTTTCTCCGCCCCACTGTCCCTCTTTCTCTCCGTCTCTCCGTCTCTCCGTCTCTCTGTCTCTTTCTCATCGGTCTCCCTCCTTTCGGCTCAGGTCGAAGGTAAAAGTCACTTTCGTGGCGCCAGTGGCGCCGACCGACACCGTTTGTTTAGCCTGATACAATTGCTGCAGGAATGTTTGCCTGAGTTTAGGATCGGTCTCAACGGGACTGTTGCGCTGCAAGTAAGACAGCCTCAGCTCATACTCGCCCGCCGTCAATCCCTCGATTACGAACTGTCCTGAGGCGTCGACCTGCGAATTGAAATTAGCGGCCTCATCGCCGATCCTTTTCCCATAGGCATTAACCACAATGTCGGAAGGCATTGCGCCCCCGATGATTTTCAACTGCCCTCGAATCGCCGCGACGCCGTACCCGAGCACGACGTTTAGATTATGCGCCTGTTCCCCCGCGCCTATCTCGATCTGATGCCCCTGAGAGACGCCGCCTCGCTCGATTCGCAGGATGGAAAATTTATTCGCTCCAAACTGGCCCGAGAGAGAAAGGGTGATCTTGCCCGGCGGCAATCCGCTGATGCGGAAACCGCCGTCGGGATTGATTCTGGCGTACCGGCTGATCGCGGATCTGGAATCTTCCGAACGTCTATAGGCGTAGAGAGTGAGTGAGGGAAGCCTCGCCAGGACTGACCGGTCGTACGCGCCCTCCATCATGACGACGCCGCTGATCGTGGCCCCGCGCCGAGCTTTGATCTCGACTCCGCTCACGTCTTTGTCGGCGACCTCGATCATCATCGGGTCAGTAAAATAATCGCCATTTGACACGCCCCCGAACAGTGAATACTTGCCCGGCGGCAGCGAAATTTGAAAACCGCCGTTCGCGTCGGACCGAGACGCATTCGACGCCATTCCGCTGCTCCTGCCATCTTCCATTATCTTCCCGTATCCGATATCCATCATATTGACTGGTTGCCCGGTCTCCGCGTCCACTATTCGGCCCGACACAAAATAAGCCCGCATCGCCTCGGCGACTGTGATGTCAACGCCGGTGACCTCTCCGCCTTCGCTCAATTCAACGACTTCGGCCTTCGACTCTTCGGTCGCGTCCGGGTGGAAAGTTTGGGGGTAGATAATCCGCCGCCCTGTCGAGTATGGGAATTCCTGAGGTTTGCGACCAACGCTAACCAGATAGCGGCCCGCCTGCAACCCGAAAAGGCGGTAGTAGCCGCGATCATCCGTGATGTTGAGATTCGCGTTCATCGGGCTATTAATAAATTGCTGCCTGCCCTGTTCGTCCAACCTCATCAATACGACGCTCTCTTCGGCAATCGGCTTACGCCGCGAATCGATCACGCGCCCCGCGATTGCGCCGCCGCGCTTGAGTTCGATGCTGACGCCGTCCATATTCTCGCCTTCCGAAACAGTAATCAGTGTACCCTGCGGTCCGTACGGCTGGTCACTGGGCGAGATGAAGCCGGGAGCGAGCGCGCCCAGCACGTACCGGCCGGCCGTCACTCCCGTGAAACGAAACTGCCCGGCGCCGTCAGTCCTGACGCGAATCCCCGGCGAGGGAGAAGGCCCGGGTGGATATTGCAGCGCGACTACAACGTTCGCCACTGGCTCGCCGTTCAACGTGACGCGGCCTGAAATTGTGGCGGTTCCTGCTTTAGCCTCTTTGGGCTGAGCCTGGATTGAAATGTCGAAACAGGGCCAAAATATCGTGACGAGAATACAGAGAGTGAACCGCGCTTTTGGCATATGTCCTCCTCTTTAGCCGCCAACGTGAGTCTCCACGAGACAAGCCCGTGGCGTCATTGGTCCCTTTTGTTCAAATCAACTACGAAATCCGCGCGCGCCTCCACTCCGTTGACGACGCTTATCGCCTGCGTGACGGGAGAGATTCCAGGTTGAGTTCCCGCTCCGCAAAACTGCGAGTGTAACGTCAATTCGTATTCGCCGGGCGGCAACCCTTCGAGCATGTATTGTCCTCCCGCGCTCACCTGCGAATAAAAGTTGGTCCGGCACTCATCGCATTCGCCTTTGCGGTCAGTAGTGACGTAGAAACAGACGTTTTTCGGGGGTTCGCCATTTTGAAATTTCAGCCGCCCGCTCACTACGCCGTCGGCGTAAACCATCACGATGCGCGCGTCCGAAATACTCTGCTCTTCACTCAGTTCAATGACGCCGCGCAAAGGCTGCCCCGCCACCTCCACGCGTTGGATGGCGAGCCTCTTCCTGGAAGGTCCCTGGATCGCCGCGTTTAATTGATACTCTCCCGGTCGCAACCCGTTCAGACGAAATCCGCCATTCGGGGCAATTTTGCAACCCGCGATTTCGCCGGAGCGCCCTTCCGAATTCCGGGAATTGGCGTAGACGTAAGCGTCGGCGCCGGGTCCAAACAATTTTGGATCATTCGCGCCTTCGACCGTGACCAGGCCGCTGATGCTCGCGCCGCGATGCGCCTTCAATTCGATTCCGCTCACGTCCTCATCAGCCACCTCAATTGTCAAATCGTCGCTGTACCACTCGATACCATCTTCCCTCACGGGCCGAACGGAGAGGCGATACTGTCCCGGACGCAAGCCGGCGAGGCGGAATCCTCCGTCACTGCCGGTGGTTCTGAATTCGTCTGATTGCTGGATCATGTTCATTCTTTCATTGTCGCCGTCGAGAGGCTGGCACTCGATATAGGCGCCCGGAACGGGTTTTCCGTTGGCGGCGTCAGTCAAACGGCCTGACGCCGCGCAGGTCTTTTCTGGCGGAACGACGGCGATATTTACATCCGTCTTTTCGGCGCCGGCGGAAACTTCGATCACCTTTGCTTTCGATTGATCGGTCGTGTTCGGATAAAAGACCTGGTAACTCGATCCGCTACCATCCAGGGATTGACCAACCGCCGCCAGATAGCGTCCCGGCGGAACGCCGAAGACGCGGTAAACGCCGCGGTCGTCCGTTTCGCCCACGCCTGAAAGCGATTCAGATCCGAATCGGACGTCCCTCGACGTATCGCCCGGCGGCTTTCGCAGCGAGACATGACTTCCGACTACGGGGCGACCGTCTTCATCCATCACGCGCCCGGTCACGACGCCGCCGCGAATCAACTCGATCGAGAGATCGTCAACTGTCTCCCCCGCCCCGACGACGATACTTTCCATGTTGCGCGCGTTCGGCGATTGATTCGCCAGAACGAAAACATAAGCGTGGACCGCGATCCCATAAGAGCCCGGCTTCACGCCAACGATATTGAATCTCCCCTCGGCGTTGGTCTCGCCCGCAAATTGGCGCCGTTCACCCCCCTCATATGCCGACAACACGACAACGACGCCCGGCGCCGGCTTGCCTTCAATCGTGACACGTCCACTGACGGCGCCCGCGCCGGAATCGCCGTCCCGTTTTTGAGCTTGCGCGGGAGTAATGAAAGATAAAATCAGAAGAATGACCGCTATTGTAAAAGCTCTTTTTGCTTTATTTGCCCTTTTTGCCTTTTTTGCTTCACTCTTCATACATCTACTCAGTATCTACTCGATGTCGGTCTTCGTGGTTACTTCGCAAACTTCACAACCTTTTCCGTCACGCGCTGGCAAGGCTTCAATTCGATTTCGACCTTCAAGGCTTCCGCCTCTTTTCTCAGCTTCGCCCGCTCCACGGCGTCCCAGGCGATTGGCATGGGTGGAAGATCAACCGGCTCGTCCTCCGGAGCGACGCGCGCAAGCAACCAGTATTTGCCGGGCGCGATGTTGCTCAACGCGAAAATGCCATCGGCCCTGACAATCGCCTCGGCGTATCGCAGCGGGTCGTTGGCGGGCGCCGCTTCGGCGGGTGTGAGATGAACCCGAAGGCGCGACGGCAATCGGGTTCCCTCTTTCGCCGCAACTACTTTTCCGCTCAATGAAGCCGCGCCGCTCGCAATCGCCACGGTCAACCCGCTGAGTTTTTCCCCCGGCTTCAACGCAAAGCCGCTCTGCGCGACGCCGGCGGCGGGCGCTTGTCTGCCTGATTTGGCGCCGGCCGGCGCGTTCGTCGCAGTGGAGATTGACATGACATACCAGTTTTCGGCGGGCAGGAGCGGCCGGATGAAATGGCGTCCCGGATCGATGTGGCGAATCATAAATTCGCCTTTCTCGTCCGGCGCGATAGTGTTCCCATAGCTCTGATAGACAGTCCGAGACGTTTTTTCATCGCGGCGCAGCGAGACGATCACTTCTTCGATTGAAAATTTTCGTTTGGCTTCGCAAGCTTCCGGCTGGTCCTCGATGACGATCTTTCCGGCGATAGAGGCTCGCGGCTCGAGCTTCAATTCGACCCCTCCGACGTCGGCGCCTCTGACCGTCACGTGGCGTGGAGGTGAAGCGAAACTGCCCGCATCATCACCCCTGCCATAGGCCTGCGCGACGACCTCATACTCGCCGTCGCCCACGCCCTGGACCGCAAAACTGTTGGCCGCCTCGCCCGGTCGAATGCGCGATTGCCCAACATAGGAACCGGTCGCCGCGCTATAAAGCACGACATATGGTTGAGAATCCTCGCCGACGCCTTTCACTGCGCCGCTGATGACATGTCCTCGGTCGCCGCGATAGCGTATGTCGATGCCCGCAACCTCGCCGCCGCTGATGACCGCAACCTCGGCGGCAGTGTCGCGGGTTGATGACGGATAATAGGTCGGCGTATCGCCGTCATACGGAGCAATCTGCCGTATTGAAAGATTGCTGCCAACGGAGACCACATATGTCCCGGCCGTGAGTCCCCACAGGCGATAGACGCCGCGATCGTCGGTGGCGCGCGCCGCTCCCCCATAGCCTCGTCTCAAAGGCTTGCCCTCGGCGTCGCGCGTCAAGGTTGCGCTGACCATCGCGCCGACCATCGGC
>Ga0126377_10002234_pt1 | contig 13215 bp, 8 predicted proteins | sample PanSoiMetPlot_22_FD_92647 | JGI IMG/M metagenome (GOLD analysis project Ga0126377, IMG submission 92647) | Tropical forest soil microbial communities from Panama - MetaG Plot_22 | ecosystem: Environmental > Terrestrial > Soil > Tropical forest > Bulk soil | place: Panama | collected 2016-02-17
CGGCGAAATCCGCTCCGATCAATTCAGGGCAGGCAGGGATGCCTGCGCTCCCAGGGCAGGCAGTGGCGCCTGCGATCCCAGGAGGGGAGCCTGCGATCCCAGTATGCCCGAAGAGTCGCTCCGCCTTGCGGTTCGCGAAGACGATCCGTCCCGCGAGATCAATGACCAGCACGCCCTCGTCCATGCTTGAGAGGATGCGGTTGATAAAACTCATGCGGGCGAGCAGGCGGGTTGTCAGATCATCAACGGCGCGCAGCTTCCAGGCCAGGCTGCGCGGCAGATCGAAGCCGAATTGGGTATTGATGAAGTCTCCGCCCGACTGCGCTTCGGCGGGGAGAAAACTTTTCTGGCTGCTGATGAGCGCCGCCAGCTTGGTGTCCAGCTCGCGGCTCGCGGTCAGCGATCGATTGAGCAGAAACGGGATCACTGCGAGAAAGCCGGTCAGCATCGGCGCGAGCGGGGGAATGATCAGAAAGCGGCTGAATGCGAGGAGACTGCCGGCGATGACCGAGATAAGAATCAACCCCAGCGTCGCAATCTGACGCCAGCCGTCGACGAATCTGATCGTCAGCGACGAGAGCAGAATGACGATCATAGCCGCTGCGAAGGCCGCCCAATCCGGCAGGGGGCGGAACGAGAGACTGCTCCGGATGGTGTTGATGATGTTGGCGTGAATCTCGACGCCTGGCATCCCCTGTCCGCCCTGTCCCGGCTGCGCTCCGTAACGCGTAAACGGCGCGACGCGCGTGTCGCCCATTGATTCGGCCACCGCGCCGATCAAGACGATTTTATCGGCGAAAGCGGACGGCGGTATTTTGCCCTCGATCAAATCCGCGACGCTGTAATAGCGGAACGCCCTGGCAGGACCCGCGAAGTTGATCAACATCTCGTTCTGGCGGACGACGGTGACGCCGGGAAGCGATGACGCGACTGCCTCGTCGCTAACAGGAATGCGGTAAGGGCCGAAGTGAAGCAGGCCGGGTTTTTCTTCCACGTCGTCTTCAGCGATCCCCTCGGCCGCGCGCACTACCTCCAGACCAAATGCCCACAGCCTTTCGGCTCGATCGTCCGCCTTACTGAGTTGAATACTGCGAACAGTTCCGTCAACTTCGGGCGAGACGTGCGCGTGTCCTATGCGGAAGGCCCCGCCGGTGAATTCCGGTAAGGGACGCAACCATGCCGTGATCCGACTCTCTTTTGACGCCGACTCGTACAACTGCGCCGGCAGCGCGACCCGGCCATTTCGGGCTATCGCCCCGGCAAGACGGCGGTCTTCTTCGGGAGAGGACGGTTCGGCGTAAATCACGTCGAGTCCGACGGCGCGAGGCCGGCTTTCAGTGAGCTTGTCGAGCGCGGTGGCCATCACTGAGCGCGGCCAGGGCCATCGGCCCACCCGCTGCAGACTCTGATCGTCGATCGCCACGATGACCACGTCGTCCGGCGCCCCGAGCGCGCCGCGTAATCGAAAGAGCATGTTCGACGAGGCCGCCGACAGAGAAGGCGCGAACCACGTGACGATCACGACCAGTGTGACGCTGAAGAGAAGAATCAACGCCGTGCGAATGGATTGCGATTTATTTCTGAGCATCTTCGTAGAACCGCTTCGCCGTCGCCGTCGCCTTGACGATGAATTCAGTCTTGCCCTGTGTGTAGGTCACTGAGGATTCAGGCGGAGTCCGCATCCTGCTCTGCGGCCGATTCCAGATAACGATAGATCGTGCGGCGGTCGATTCCCAGAATCTCGGCGGCGCGCGATTTGTTGCCGTCGGTCTCCGCGAGAATCAATCGCACGTAGCGTCTCTCCAACTCCGCGAGGCTCGGGCGGTCGTCGATGAATGAGACGCCCGGACGGGCCGCCGGGGCGGAGGGCGGGGCCGCGCGTTGGATGACGCGTTGTGGCAGATCGTTGACGGTGATCAGGCCGTCGTTGCAGACCGCGATGGCGTATTCGACGCAGTTTTCCAGCTCGCGCACATTGCCGGGCCAGGGGTATCGCGACAAAAGATCGAGCGCGTCTTCGCCGATGCGACTGTGATCCCGCCCGTATTTTTTCAGGAAGTGATTGGTGAGCAGCGCGACGTCCTCCTTCCCACGCTCGCGCAGCGGCGGCAGCGCAATCGTCAGGACGCTGAGGCGATAGAAGAGGTCAGAGCGAAAGGCGCCGTGTTCGACCAGCGATTCAAGGTTGACGTTAGTCGCGCCGATCACCCGCGTATCGACTTTGCGCGCGACGGATGAACCGATGCGTCTCACCTCTTTTTCCTGAAGCACGCGGAGCAGGCTCGCCTGAAATGACTGGCTGGTGGCGCTCAATTCATCTAGAAAGATGGTCCCTCCGTCGGCGCTTTCAAAGAGGCCGGGGCGGTCAGAAGTCGCGCCGGTGAAGCTGCCCCTGGTGTAGCCGAACAGCTCCGATTCGAGCAGCGTCTCGGTTATCGCGCTGCAGTTGACGGCGATGAAGGGGCGATTGGCGCGAGAGCTGTGGCGGTGAATGGCGCGCGCGATGAGCTCCTTTCCCACGCCCGATTCGCCTTCGATGAGCACGGTCGCGTTGCTGCGCGCCGCGTGCGCCGTCAGCTTGTACGCCCGCGCCATTTGCGGGCTGTGCCCGATCAGTCCGGAGGCCGAAAAGTCATGCTCCTGGTCATGGACGGTGGCTTGAGCGGTCGCCGAATGGAGCGCGGCGCGGCTGACAAGCGCCAGCACTTCTTCGATGTCGAATGGCTTGGCGATGAAATCGAACGCGCCTTCCTCGACCGCTTGCAGCGCGACTTCCAGCGAGCCTTGCGCCGTGACCGCGATGATCTTGGTCTCGGGGCTCATCCGGCGGAACTCGCGCACCACTTCGAGACCGTTGAGGTCAGGCATGTAGATGTCTGTCAGCACGACATCGAATTTCTTTCCCTGGCCGAGCGCGATGGCTTCACGGCCTCCCGCAGCCGCCGAAACATCGTAACCGCTCAGACGGAGCGGGACTTCGAGCGCCATACGAGCGCCGCGCTCGTCATCGACGACCAACACTTTGTGAGATCTGGAATTGGTTTCGGACACGTCAATCATTAAGGGCATCAAGGGAATCAAGGGCGTCAGGGCTTATTGACGCCGCCTATATTGGGCTTGGGGACATTGGGCGGGGGGACGCCGCGGCCGAAATCGGGTTTCGATCTGCCGGAGGGCGATGGACCGCCGCGACCGATATCAGGTTTCGAAACTCCGATGGCGATCCTGTGTTTCCCATCCTTGAGTTTGATCTCGAATATCGCGTCGTTGCTCCCGGCCTTGAACGGGCTCGGCGCGTTAGGCGCTCGCCGCAGCGGGACACTGGTCTTTTGACCGGCCAGCAGGAAGACCGCTAAGTCCGGCGTCACCGGATTGGTCACCTCCACTTCGCCTTCGTGCAGGAACACCTGAGTCTTGTCTCCCTCGACCAGCACATCAAAGATCGTGCCGCGCACGGCGATGACCGCAGTCGGCGTGTTGACGCGATACGGATTCGGCTGGCCGCCGAGCTTCTCGATGTGGACGCGCGTCTTTCCTCGAATCACGTTGAAGAGCGCGCGAGGCGCCCCGCTCAGTTCTTTGATGACGACGGTCGTCTTCGGCGCGATCACCGCCTGAGAGCCGTCCGAAAGTCCGAGCACGAGCTTTCCGTTTTTTCCAGTGATGATGGTGTCGCCGGCTCTTAATTCATCCTCGACTTTGAAGGCGACGCTCTGAACGCGGGCTTGACCACTCGGCTGTCTGCGAATCTCCACCTGGCCCTCGATTGCTAGCGCTCTGGCCGAAACCAACTCCTGAGCCCGCGCATGAATGGGAATCAACGCGCCGATTGCGCAAACGATAACAATTATTTTTGTGAACATTGGCAATGCTTCTCCTACTCCATGAAATAGTCGAGACGCGAGCGGATGGTTTCAATTAATAATCTTTCGTCCGCCTTAGCTTGTTGTTCATCTTCGCCACACTCTCTCATGAGTCTGTCTCTGACGCTGTCGTATTTGGTCACACTACGGCGACGATGATGTCAAAAATAAGAACGAATGCCGGGAAGGGAATTTGCAGCGGATGATCTATAAACATCTCCGCGAAAAAATTGTGACTGGCGCCCTCTTCGACGCGTCTATCGCTATGCCGAGAGTAAATCGGCGACACTCATATCGTCACAATCAGAAAACAGACAAACAACAATATCGGAGACAGGAGTTTTAAGATGTACGCCTTTTTTGCGCTGTTTTACGGCGGCCCCGATACTCTCATGCCGTTAGCGTCCGCCGTGGCGGCCGTTATCGGCGTTCTGTTGATGGTCTGGAATCGCGTGTTTTCAATCTTGCGCAGATTTGTTCAATCATCATCACGTCGCTTGCTGAAGCTACCCGCGCAACACCCCCCAAGCGTCAAACCTCGCGTCACAGGTCGTGATCGCACAAGCTGATTCTCATCGCTAATCGCCAGTCCATCCCGGGCAATAAAAATTGCCGGGGAGAAGTGTGTCTTCGGTTCGGAACTCCGAACCGCCTGAAGGCGGAACTCCGAACTGTTTCGGATCAGCAGGACATACTGTCTGAAGGTGGAGCTGCGAACCGGCGGAGCTCCGAGCGATTACAACAATGGAAAATGGAAAATGTCTTCGTCCATTTCGCGATCTATGACGCTGCCTTCGGCGGCGTGGTTCGGGTTGCTTACCGGGTTTGCCGAAGTCATCTGTCTGGGCGTTCGTAAATTTATTTTGCATCAGCCCATCTATTTCGGCCCACACATCGTCTGGATGTCGCCGCTGGCGAACCTGTGTCTTTTCACGCTTGTGGGGTTGCTGTTTGGCGCGATGAGAATCGTTTCCCCTGGCTTCAAAGCTGGGGTGATGGCTTTTCTCGGTCTGCTCGGTTGCGCGCTGGTGTTCGAGGAGTTGAAATTCTATGCCGTTGTTTTGTTCGCCGCGGGCGCGGCGTGGCGGGCCGGGCGACTGATCGCCGGGCGCGAAGATCAGTTTTACGCTTTAGCGCGACGCGGCGCGCGGTGGATGGCTATTGCTACGCTGGCGTTTTGCGCCGGCGCATTCGTGTGGCAAAACTGTGCGGGAATGCGCGTCTCCGCGCGCCCGACCGCCGTCAGAGCGGACTCGCCGAACGTGTTATTGATCGTGATGGACACGGTGCGCGCGCAAAACCTGAGCCTGTACGGCTACGCGCGGCGGACCACGCCCCGACTGGAAGAATTCGCCAAAACTGGCGCGCGCTTCGATCTCGCGATAGCGACAGCGCCGTGGACGCTGCCTTCGCACGCCTCGATATTTACCGGGAGATTTCCCCGGGAGATGAGCGCGGATTTTCGCGCGCCGCTCGACGGCGCATACCCTACGCTGGCCGAAACGCTCGGCGCGAGTGGCTATCTGACCGCCGGATTCGTCGCCAACACGTACTATTGCAACGCCGAAAACGGCCTCGGCCGCGGCTTCGCCCACTACGAAGATTATTCGGTCTCGCTTTCGGAGTTCGCACTCAGCGCGTCTTTGAGCCGCGCCATTCTCAATCGCGACGCGGCGCGGCGCCTGATCAATTACCACGACGTCATTGGACGAAAAACGGCTGAAGACATCAACCGTTCGTTTCTGCAGTGGCTTGATGGCCAGGATAAGCGCCCCTTCTTCGCTTTCCTCAACTATCTGGACGCGCACGAGCCATGTCTGCCGCCCGCGCCTTTCGACGAAAAGTTTGGAGCGAAGGTCGACCCCGGGCGCTTTCGCAGCGTTCACACCCTTCGAACTTCGTGGCGACGGAACAGGGAGCGAGCGACGCCGCAGCAGAATCAGGCCGACATCGACTGCTACGACGGCGCCATCGCTTATCTCGACGAGCAGATCGGACGACTGCTCGATGACCTCCGGAGGCGCGGCAAGCTGAAGAACACGCTGGTCATCATCACTTCCGATCACGGAGAAGCGTTCGGCGAGAACGGCCATTACGGTCACATCGACAGCGCCTATTTGACGCAGTTGCGCGTCCCTCTTTTGATCTCGATGCCCGGCCTGGTTCCGGCGGGCGCCGTCGTCGAGGAAGCGGTCTCACTGCGCGATCTCCCGGCGACGGTGACGGACCTTACGGGGAAGACTTCGGTCTTTCCTGGAAGCTCGGTGGCTCGTTATTGGCGACGCTCGCCGGCCGAGGAGGCGCCGGCCGAAGAGGCGACGCCGCTTCTTTCTGAAATCAACATCGCTCCGAGTCGCCCGCGTGAATACAGTTCAGGATCGAAAGCCATCATCACTTCACTCGTGCTCGACCGCTATCATTACCTCAGAAATCCGGACGGACGTGAGGAATTATATGACTACCTCAAGGACCCGTCAGAGCGGCGCGACCTTTCCGGCGACGCCGAATCGCGCCCCGTGATGAGCGCCTTCAAAAACTTACTCCAATCTCATATTCGATTTTCCCCATTACCCGAAAAAAATCATTGATAGGGGATTGTCGCTTGGAATACGAAAGGAATGTGATATGTTCTTTCTTCGTATCCCCCCAGGACTACGCGCCACAGTACGATTGGGAAAATACGATCGGGACAGAAAGATATCTCCATGAGTATTTCAATGGACAACGGGGTTGTCATACGTCTGGGCGGGGGGCCGCATCCTGCGACCCGCATCTTCCATCAGGAAGTGATCACCGTCGGAACCGCGCCCGATTGCGACCTGGTGATCGAGGCCGAAGGATTTTCTCTACCGCCGGAATCGGTCATTTTGACGCTGCGATGGCAAGAGAACTCATACCGGATCACAACCGTTGATCCGATGGCCGGCGTCACGCGCGACGGCGAAGCGATCGCGGTCGGCGATGTGGTTCATGACGGGGACACCTTCTATTTCGGAGCGACCGGCATACGGTTGCGCGTCTTTGCGCTGAGCGACCCCGAATATCTCGCCGAATCGCTGCGCCTGGGCGCGGCTGTGCTGGCCACGGCGCGCCCGGCGCCGTTGACCACCGGGGCGGCGACCGGGGTTTCCAAAAGAAGGCGCGGGGCGCCGCGAACCGACGTCGCGCTCGTCTTCGTCAAGCAGCTTTTGCGCGAGCTGGTGGCCGAAATCCCGCGCCGCATACTTTACGCCATCGCGGGTCTGGTCGCTTTCATCCTGCTCACGATCATCTACTTCAACACGCTCGGATTTCTCGAAGGGCGGCGCAACAACAAGGCGATTTACGAACTGCGCCAAACGATGGTCGACACGCGCGGCGAGATAGAGGGGCTTCGCGCATCACTGCAACAGGCGCGCGACGAGGCCAGTCTCATTCGCAGTTCGCTCACCCTTCCCGAGAAGATCGTCAACAGCTACGGGCAGGGCGTCTGCCTGATCTATGGCACTTACGTCTTCGTCGATCCTCGAGTGGGCGACGAGATAAAATTCAAAGAGCCTAGCGGAACCGAAAATCCCATCGGTCCCGACGGCAATATCAACCTGGGCGTTGACGGAAACGGGCGCGTCTACGAAGTCGAATTCATGGGCACCGGCTTTCTCGCCGCCAAAGGCTCTGTGCTCACCAACCGCCACGTCATCCAGGCCTGGGATGAAGACGACATGGCCAGCCTGATCAAGATGCGCGGCTTCCGCCCGAAAATAAAAGAGCTGCTGGCCTACTTTCCGCAGACCCCGCATCCGTTCAAGCTGACACCCATCGAGATCTCGTCCGATCACGATGTCGCGCTCTGCACATTCGATCAGGGCGCCTCGGAACTGCTGCCGCTGCCGCTTGACGAAACCGGCGAAGGCGTCCTGAGCGGGCAATCGGTCGTCCTGCTCGGCTACCCGGCGGGACTCGAAGGGCTGATCGCAAGAACCAACAACATCAGCAAAGCCAACCGGCGGCTTTTCGGCAACCTCTCGTATCGGACCCAGCTCAACGAGCTGGCAGCCAGCTCGAAGATCCGCCCGCAATCAACGCAGGGGCACATCAGCGACGTTTCGCCTCAACTTGTCTATGACGCGCGCACCGACGAAGGAGGGTCGGGTGGCCCGGTCTTCGGCGCCAACGGTAAGGTGATCGGCATCAATCAGGCCATCCTGATGAGCTCGCAATCAACGGCTACCTTCGGCGTTCCAATCCGGCACGGGCTGGCCCTCTTGAAAAAATATCAGCAGTCACAATTCGCGCGGAAGTGAGTTTGGATTTCGAAAGCGTTTGGAGTTCCGCCTTTAGGCGGTAAGTTTGAAGTTCCACCCAGACCGCAAAAGCGTTTGGAGTTCCGCCTATACCGCCTAAAGGCGGAACTCCAAACACGATTTCAATTGCCGTCGGGCTTGTCTTGCGGCCTGGATCTGTTCTGCTGATTCGGCTGGATTCCCATGCGCTGCTGTTGGCGCTGCTGCCGGGCAGCGGGGTTGATTAGCGGGCGACTTCCAGGCCGCACCAGCTCGCGCGCCAATTCACGGTAGACGAAGAACTGGTCGGGCGTCAGGATCTGACGGAATTGCGATTCGATGTCTGTTTGCAGTCTGAACCACTCAGCCCGCTTCTGTATAACCTGTTCAGTAAGCTCCTTGACCTTCGCCGGATCATAATTGTCGAGGCTTGCGGGATCGAGGTTGCCGTATATCGCCTCTTCCAGTTGAATTTCGAGTTGATTCCATTCACGGCGCGCCACCTGCAGCCGATCTCTGACCTGTCGTCTGATTTCTCTGATCCTGACTTTCTGTTCCGGCGTCAGGTCGAGTTGCCTGAAGATCATCAGTAGCGCCATTTGATTGCCGAAGCCCTGAATCGCCAACGACCTCTCCTCCTGTGAGAAGAGCGATATAAGGCCACGTTCGCGTTGTCTGATTCCATCTATGCTCTGCCCGCCTTGCGGGGCCGCCGTGCGAGACGTCGTTGATTCGAACTGATTCGACGCGGCCGGCTCATCATTCGTGTTATTCGATGGCGCCTGCCTATTCGGATTTACGGCGGGGCGATTCAGCCTCTTATCGGTTTTCCTCTGATTGTCGAGTTTCCTCTGAATGCGCGCTTGCCTGCGCAAGTTCTGAGATGAAACCACATTCGCGCAGAAGACCGTCACGCACACTGCCGATAGCAGTGTTGCAGTCAATACCGAAATTCTCATGCTCGATTTCTGGCGTCCGGTTGGGGCTTCTGTCATTTTCATCTCCCGTCTCCCCACGAATCGTTCCCATCGTCCCTGGCGAAGAATGAGCGAATCGAGGTGTTTTGCCGATTGAATCTCCGCATTTCCTGTTGCAAGGCCGCCCGCGTCAACTTGAGTTGCGACTGCTGCTCAGCGCTGGCGGAGCGCAATTTCGCCTGGTAGTCGGCGTCGAGCTGATCCTTGAAGCTCGCCAGTTGGGCGTTGTATCGCGATTCCATCTTTTCGCGCTCTACGGCCATTGCGTTTTGAACCGTTCTCTCAATCTCTTGAGACGGTAACGGCTGAGCGCCGGGGGCCGGGTTTCCTGTGGCGCCGAAATTGATGGCGAAATCGCCGTCCTTCAGGCTGATTCTCGTTCCGGCCATCGAGAGCGAGACCAGCAACATCGCCGCAGCCGCGCCGGCGAACGCCGCTCCGCGAACCCAGACCGGGAACATTCCAATCAATTCGCGCGCAAGGTCAAGCCTGCTTCGCCGCAGGACGATTTCGGCGCGCGGCCCCAATCCCAACTGCCACGCGCCCAGATCGTCGCGCACGCGACCTAATTCCGCCAATTCATCACGACAGGCGCCGCAACCATCCAGGTGGCGCTCGAACGAAGCGCGCTCCGTCGCATTCGCTTCGCCGTAGAGATAAGTCAGCAGGTCTTCTTTGCGCCCGCAATCGTTCATAGAATCGAATTTGTTCTTTTCGCTATTCATAGTCTATGGCCTCCGTAGCCACTTCTCTCGTCCTTACAATAACCCTCGCATCTTCTCCAGCCTGGCGCCCATTTGATGCAGTCCCGTGTAAAGGCGCGATTTCACCGTGCTCACGGGAATCTGCAGTATTTCGGCGATCTCGGCGAAGGTCAGCTCTTCGTACTCTTTCATGATGATCACCTGCCGCATCTCTGTGGGCAGCGCTTGCAAAGCCCTCCTCACCATCGCCGCACGCTGGTCGCGCTGCAGCCGTTCGAACAAACTCTCCAGGCCGTCGTCGGCGATCTCGAATTTGCGCCCGCTGTCGTCCTCCTCGTCGAGCGACTGCTCGACCATGGCGCTCTGTTTCCGCAGCCGTGAATGGCAGGCGTTCAGAGCGATCCGGTAGAGCCATGAGGAGAACTTGGCTTCGCCGCGAAACTTGCGCAGGTTCCGAAACGCCGCCAGAAAAGTCTCCTGGCAAACGTCGCGCGCGTCCTCGTCGCGTCCGAGCATGCGCAGCGACAGCCCGTAAATAGGTCTCTCCCATTTTCGCACCAGCAGGCTAAATGCGTCGGTCTCACCGGCGAGTGTCCGCTCGATGATCTGGTCATCGCTAAATTCCATAATCTAATAAGTAAGCTCGCTTATTATGACGACTTTCCCGCCGCGAATTAAGACATTCGGGTTAAAAACAAAGTTGAAAAAAATTTTTTCGGGGTGAGCCATTTCCGCGCCATTTCGCGCATGTACAACATGAAGAGGGCCGGCGGCTGAGGTCTAGAAAATTATTTTCGCGAGCGGGCGCCTTTTGCCGTTTTGTTCCCTCTATGTGGTGTAGGCGGAAAATTTTTGTGAAGGAAGACGATGAAGCGCCACCCCACAACAGACGAAAACCTGGCGCCGACGCAGACAAATATTCCGCTCAGGCCGGAGGATTTAGCTGACCCAGAAAGGCTGATTCTCGTGGCGCGTGAGCATTTTGCGACTGGCTTTCCAAACGAGCGGAATGTTGATTGTCCCGCGCCCGGCGTGATCCGGGCTGCGAGCTGGGGACAAATTCCCGGAGAGGAGCTGCGCGCTCATCTGTTTCGTTGTTCCAAATGCTTCAACGAATACCGCGCGGCGATACGGGATCACTACCAGCAAACCGCATCCAACAGGAGGGCGGATCGGCGAACGAAATTGATGGACGCGCTGTCGAGATGGCGTTTGCCGGCGCTCGCCTGCGCAGCCGCGCTACTTTTACTCGCGGCGAGCCCGTTCATCCGTGGGCTCTGGCGAACGGCGTCGCCGCAATCGGGTCAAACTCGTTCTCAGCCTGCTGAAGCGGCGTCAGCGGTAACCCCGCTGACGCCGAAGTCTGCGGCGTTGACCGCAAGACCACCGGAAAACTCCGGACAGCAGAGTCCGCGCCTGGCGCAGGCGCTTGCGATCAGGCTGGATTTGAACCGATTCGACGCGCTCGGCGCCGTAAGCCGCGGCGGATCACGGCGCGGAGAAGGGGCCAAAATCAAACTGCCGCCGCGGCGCGCCCTCTTGAAACTGAGGTTGCGTGAGGGCAGTGAGGCGGGACATTACCGGATCAGCATCGTCGATCCGAATAGTCAGACACTGGTCGAGGCCGGCGCGCACAGCAGTGACGGGAAATCGCTCGAAGCCCTTCTCGATCTGCGGCTTGCGGATCAAAGAGGGCATCGCTTGCGAGTCGAGCGCGACGACGACCTGAACGAATACCTGATAGAAATCGCATACCCCTGAATTCATCGTATGTCACGAACCCTCCGGATCAGCCGATTGATCAACTGGATGATATGTCTCGTCGTTTTAGCTCCCGTGGCTCTCATGCAGTCGCCGGGCGCAAACGCATCGCAAGACGCGTCGCACTTGGAATCGGGGCGGACCACCGAGCGGATGATCGGCGGGGGAGAATTACATCGCTATCAAATCCCACTCAAACCGGGATTGTATCTGCGCGTCGAAATCGCGCAGCAGGGCATTGATGTGGTTGTGACAGCCCTGGATCCGGCGGGTCGCAGAGTCGCGCGGATCGATCGGCCCAACGGCGCATTCGGCCCGGAGGGCGTTTCGGTGATCGCCGAAGCGGCTGGCGATTACACAATTGAAGTGAAGACGGCGCTGAAGTACGCGGCGCCTGGGCGGTACGCTATAACCGCGACCGGGCCGCGCGAGGCGAAAGACGAAGACGGGCGGCGCGCTGCCGCCGAATACGCCGTCAGCGAAGCCGAAGAACTGCGCACCAGCGAAACGGCGGACACGCTCAGTCTGTCCGTCGAAAAGTTCAGCCAGGCCATCGCGATCTGGCGAAGCCTGGGCGAACGCTATGAAGAGGCGATTGCGGTCTACGGGCGCGGTTGGAGTTATCAATCGCTGGGCGATTACCTCAGCGCAATTTGTGATTTCCGTCAGGCCGTCTCCCAGATGGAGAATTTGCAGGATCGCAACGGCGAGGCGATAGCGAGGTCGGCGCTCGCCTGGACTTATATTTATGTCGGTGAGAATGAGCAGGCTCGGGAGAATTTCCGGCAGGCGGTCCGCACATATCAATCGCTGGGCAACGTGCGCAGCCAGGCCATCGCGCTTTACGGCATAGGCATGACCTATGCTTTGACGTCCGAACCTGAGCAGGCTCTGGACTACTACGCGCGTTCGCTGGAACTGCGGCGGAAGGTCGGCGACGCGGCCGGGGAAGTTCTCACGCTCTCGGCCATCGGCATTACTTATAACCACATCGGGCGCCCGGAGACGGGAATCGATTACTCGCGGCGCGCGCTCGAACTCTCCCGCACACTCGACCGTTCGCAAATTCAAGTCACCCCGCTCTCCAAGCTGGGGTGGGCGCATCTGACTTCGGGTCGCCTGGACGAGTCTCGCGACTACTTCGAGCAGGCGTTGCGCATCTGCCAGTCTACGGGCGACCGCGCGAGCGAGTGTCTCGCGCATGACGGACTGGCGCGAGTGGAAATGAAGCGGGGACGTTTGGACGAGGCGAGGCGTCACATCGAGACCTCGCTGGAGATTATCGAATCGGTGCGCTGGCGCAACAGCAGCCTGCAACTGCGATCCACTTACCTGGCGCTGGCGCAGGATGATTACCAATTTTACATAGAGACGCTGATGGGGCTGGGTCAGGCCTCTGCCGCGCTTCAGGCGAGCGAACGCGCCCGCGCCCGCAGCCTGCTCGATGCGCTCGCCGAAGCCCAGATCGACCTGCGCAGCGGCGTGGACGCGCGGTTGATCGCCGAAGAACGGCGATTGGAGCGCAAACTCAACGATCTTTCCGCCGCGCAAATGCGTCTGCTCAGCAAACAACATACGACCGGGCAGGCCTCCGCTCTCGACTCCAGCATCAATGCGACCATGGGCCTGCTGGAAGAGACTCGCGCGA
>Ga0126377_10002235_pt1 | contig 13214 bp, 13 predicted proteins | sample PanSoiMetPlot_22_FD_92647 | JGI IMG/M metagenome (GOLD analysis project Ga0126377, IMG submission 92647) | Tropical forest soil microbial communities from Panama - MetaG Plot_22 | ecosystem: Environmental > Terrestrial > Soil > Tropical forest > Bulk soil | place: Panama | collected 2016-02-17
AGGCGCTCAGCTCAGGCGTAGTGCCGGGTGGCTGCCCGCGTATTGCGTCATTCCAACTTGGCCGGGGAGGAAAACGGCCGCGTCGCATCCACGACGAACAGCACGATTTGCTCGAGATCGATGGCCCCGGCGCTGAACACCTCCATCGGCGTGTCTGCACCGTGCCCATTCATTGTCTGGCCGGCATCGGCATGGCTCACGCCGTGTGGTGTCCGCTGACCTAACCGGCCGGCAAGGACGTAGAAGGCTTCCGATCCCGGATGCGTGTGCACAGGGGTCTTGGCGCCGGGCGGGCCAACCGCATGGTTGATGCGCAGTAGGTATTCGGGCGCCGTCAGTGTCGGCACTGGCCCGATCTCCGCTACTTTGCCGCCGCCGCGTGTCGCACCGCCCTTAGCGCCAAGTGTGCAGAGCCACACCTTGCCCCCGACCTCGGCCGCTAGCGAAGTTGGGCCCGCCGCCGCTTGCGCCTCAGCGAGCGTGGCGAAGGTTTCGAGCCGCCAGTAGAGTGACCCGGCCGGCAGCTCCGTTAGCTTTTTCTCGGCGACGGGCTTGATCTCAAGTTTGGCCTGGGCCAGCGATGCCGACGGCGAAAACGTTAGTCCGATCGCCCCGGCAGCCAGCAGGGTAACGATGGTGTGCCGCACACATGTAGGCAACGTCATCGAGCGCTCCTCGCCAATTTCGCAAATGCCGGGCATCATGCCAGCACGCGACCGCGCCCGCCTTCAGGACGCGTTAGTGGCGTCTCGTGTTTCTCTCCATTTTTGCTTCACGCCCCTGTGCTGGGAGCCTAGGCCTGACGGGAAACGGTGAGGGGGTGGACGGCCGGCTTGGTTACCGGTCGGGGATACTACGGGCGCTCATGGGTGAGGCGGATTGGCAAGATTGAGTTGCGGGTGCCTCAGGATCGGCAAGGTCGATTTTCGGCAGAACTGTTCGAGCGTTACCAGCGGTCGGGGAAGGCCTTTATGGCGTCGCTGGCGCAGGGTGTCAGAGGGCGCGGTAGAAGGCAGCATTGGCGACATCGAGTCCTCGTTCCATCTCCCTTCCCCGAAGCTACATCCGAGCGACAGGCGGCCCCGCTCACGCGCCAAAGCGCGCAAAAGGCTGCACATCTCCTTAGCCTGAAAAAACACAAAAGGCCAAAGACTTACGCGATCTGGCTAAAATTCGCGCGAATCGTTGCAAAGAGCGCGGATACTACCTGGCATGTAGTTGATGGCTGACCTTGGCGCCGCGATATTCGCGCCCGAGGCACTTGTTGCACAGCCCCGGAACGCCGAAGGGGACGGAGGTCATGAAAGCAGCCTTTGCGGGTTCGTTTGCCGTGCGGTTGGCCGATCCGGTCCGGCGCCGCCTCAGCGTGCGCTGCGAGATCGTCACGGGCGACGAGACAGCTATTTTGCATCAGCTTGGCGATGCCGACGTTCTGGTCTCAATGGGCTTCGGCAAAGAGATGGCTGCGGCCGGCACTCGCTTGCGCCTCGTGCAGGTGCCGGGTGCGGGCTTGGATCGCGTCGATCGCACTCAGTTTCGGCCTGGACTCGCGCTCGCTAATGCCTTTGGTCACGAGGCTGGGATTGCCGAGTATATTATCGGCGCAATGATCGCGCTCACGCGCTCATTTCGGCGCCTCGATCAAAAACTGCGAGCTGGAGACTGGGAAAGCCAATGGGCGGTCGGGGCGCCGGCACCGGCACTCTGGCCAGAACTCTCCGGCAAGACGGTCGGCATTCTAGGCTTTGGCCATATTGGCGAGGCGCTTGCGCACCGTGCGCGCGCCTTCGCTATGACGGTATGTGCTGTCCGTCGGCAGGCGCAACCCGATGCGCCGGAAGGTGTTGCCTTCATTGGCGGGCCGGAGCGGCTCGACGACGTGCTCGGCCTGTCGGATTATCTCGTCATCACTCTTTCATTGTCGCGTGAAACGCGCGGTCTTCTCGATGCGCGCCGGCTCGCCCTCATGAGACCGTCGGCTTACCTGATCAACGTAGCGCGTGCGGAACTCATCGACGAGCGTGCCTTGTATGAGGCGCTCGCCGAGGGTCGCCTAGCGGGGGCCGCACTCGATGTCTGGTATCGGTATCCCACGACCCTAGGACCTGCTCTACCATGTTCGGCGCCCTTTAACGAACTCGACAACGTGATCATGACCCCACATGTCTCTGGCTGGACGGAAGGCATGCTTGCGGCACGTGCCGCGGTGATCGCCGAGAATATTGCGCGGACAGCGCGTGGAGAGCCGCCGCTGAATGCCATCGCGAGCGGTTGAGGCGGGATATGGCGGGCCTCTCACAACATTGGTCATCGCGGCTGCCGTTCTACTATGGTTGGCTGATCGTCGGCGTCGCGTTCGTGACCATGGCCATCGGCGTCACCGGTCGGACGGCTTTCTCATTGCTGATGCCGCCCCTGATCGACGAGTTTACGTGGGACCGTGGTCTCGTAGCGGGTGCGTTCTCCTTTGGCTTCCTGGTTTCTGCGCTGGTGAGCCCAATTGTTGGCCGCGTCATGGATACGCGTGGGCCTCGCGTGGTGATCATGACCGGGGTGGCCTTAATGTCGGCCGGCTTGTTGCTTGCGCCGTGGGTGGCCAGTCCGTGGCAGCTCTATGCCACTCTCGGCGTCGCCGTTGGCGGCGGAGCCAACATGATGACCTACACCACCCACTCGCAGTTCCTACCGAACTGGTTCGTGCGCCGACGCGGTTTCGCCATCAGCGTCGCGTTCGCAGGTGCAGGTGTCGGTGCCATTCTGCTCTTACCATGGTTGCAAAGCATCATTCTTTCCGAGGGCTGGCGGGCATCGTGTGTGGCCATGGGATTGCTCGTTGTCTTGGTGATCGCGCCCCTCACCTTGCTCGTGCGCAAGAGCCCCGCCGAGGTCGGCCAGAATCCCGATGGCGATAGCGGGTCGGGGGATGCGGCGGCGACCGGCAAGGCCGTGACGGTCGTCGATCCGGCCTGGGCGGCGATCGATTGGACGCTGTCCCGGGCTGTTCGGACCGGCCCGTTTTGGTGGATCGTGCTCGGCTATTTCCTGGCCCTGATCGCTTGGTACGCCGTTCAGGTGCACCAGACGAAGTATCTCGTCGAGGTGGGATTCACGCCGGTGGTTGCGGCGTGGGCGCTCGGTGGCGTGAGCATCATCGCCATACCCGGTCAGATTCTGCTGGGCGCGCTGTCGGACCGGATTGGCCGCGAGTGGGTATGGACGGCGGGCTGTCTTGGCTTCGCCGTCTCCTACGCAGCTCTCCTGGCCCTCGAGCATGTTCCCTCAAATCTGCTGCTGTACGCCATGGTGTTCGCGCAAGGCTTTTTCGGCTACGGCTTGACCTCCGTGATGGGGCCGATTGTCGCCGAGATCTTCGAAGGACCACACTATGGTTCGATTTTCGGCACGATCACCATTGCACTGATCGCCGGCGGTGCCGCCGGCCCGTGGCTGGCCGGCGCTATCCAGGACGCCTTCGGCAGTTATCGGCCGGCCTTTGTGCTGATTATCTTTTGCTGCCTCGTTTCCGCGCTTGCGATCTGGATCGCCGCGCCGCGTCGCGTGCGCCGCGTGCCTGGTCGAGCCCGGCAACGCTAGGTGCACCGCAACGCGCTGTTGCGCAGCCGGCGATCCCTACGCGGCTTCGGCCAAGTGCAAAGTGGCCGCAAGGCGGGCCAGCAGCTTGTTCGCTGTCGCGGCCAGTGCCTTCGCGCTGGGCGCGCGTGATGGACTTGGGACGGCAAAGTCGTTGGCGGGCTAGCGGCAATCAGGAAGCGAAACCGTCGACCGCGACGACGGCCTCGGCGAAGGCCTGCGGGGCTTCCTGTGGCAGATTGTGCCCGATACCGCCCGTGATCAACCGGTGGGCGTATTTTGCCGCAAATTTCTTGGCATAGGTGCTTGCGTCCGGATGTGGTGCGCCGTTGGCATCACCTTCAAGGGTAATCGTCGGTACGGAGATGACCGGAGCGAGCGCAAGTCGCTTTTCCAGATCGTCATAGGCCGCCTCGCCTTCGGCCAGGCCGAGCCGCCAACGGTAGTTGTGCACCACGATCGCGACGTGATCGGGATTGTCGAAAGCGGCAGCGCTGCGATTGAACGTGGCATCGTCGAAGGCCCATTGCGGCGAGGCCAGCTGCCAGATGAGCTTGGCAAAGTCGTGGGTGTATTTCTCGTAACCGAGCCGGCCGCGCTCGGTGGCAAAGTAGTACTGGTACCACCATTCGAGTTCGGCCTTCGGCGGCAATGGCATCGTGCCGATCTCCTGGCTGCCGATGAGATAGCCGCTGACGGATACCATCGCCTTGCAGCGCTCCGGCCAGAGCGCGGCCATAATGTTGGCGGTGCGAGCGCCCCAATCGTAACCGCCGAGCGTTGCCTTGTCGATTTTGAGGGCGTCCATCAAGGCGATGATATCGACGGCGATCACGGATTGCTGGCCATTGCGGACGGCTTGGCGTGAAAGGAAAGCCGTCGTGCCGTAACCGCGCAGGTAGGGGACGATGACACGATATCCCACCGAGGCGAGCAACGGTGCGACATCGACGTAGCTGTAGATGTCATAGGGCCAGCCATGCAGAAGGATGACCGCGGGGCCATTGGCGGGGCCTGCCTCGGCATAGCCGATATTGAGGGTCCCGGCCTCGATCTGCTTTAAGGCAGCAAACGAGGTGTTCGCGCCCGCCCTGATTTTAGGTAGCTCCTGCTTCGCCTTGGCGGGCTGCGCATGCCCACGCCCGATCGTCCCCAGCTCCGCGGCTGCAAAGCCGACGGCGCCCGCAGCCGAGGTCGCAAGAAAGCCGCGCCGGGTCGGCGATGGTGATGTGCGGGACATGATCATACTCCGGGTTTACACGTTCGTTTGGCGCACAAACAGGCGCGGATCGAGCGCAAAAATCAGCCGAAGGTGAACGCAAACGCCTGCACCTCCGGATCGAGAAACTCGATCTCGAATAGCCGATCGGCGATGGGCTTGGGCTGGCGGATCAACTGATACAGGCGCCGTTGGCTAACCGTGCCGAAGCCGTCCTCGTCAAACGGCGGCTTCGGCACCTGCGCCATCGTGCACCTGCTGCGAGCGATGCCAGGGCAGCGACCGCTGCGAGTAACATTTCTTGCCATCCTCAACCTCCGAGGGTCGATGGGATGAAACAGCAACCCAAGCCCACATGCGCATCGGATGTTGACGAGTGCGGTCAGCCGGATGCATCGGTGGAAACCCCGACACGCGACGAAACTTTCCTCGTGTTTGGGTTTGCAGCCGAGCCTTGTCACCGCGCCGGGTAGGGGTGGCACCGTCTGCATAAGGTCGGGAAGCTGGTCGAAGAATTTCTCAGGCGAAACCCATTTGGTTTCCCCGGCAGCGCTTGGCCCGCTGAGGACGCCCTCTACGACACGATCAGTCTGTGCTCGATGCCGCCGCGAGAGATCCTGAGATTAAAGCCACACTGCAGCTAACAGCCGGTGCATCGGAAGAAGATCTGTTCAAGCGGTGATGGGAAAGCAGGCGTCGCCTGCCAGTCCTTGGTCTTCATTGGCTTCGTTGTCTTCGTTGTCCGTCGAACTCGCTCAGCGGCTAGACCATGACCTGCAAGCTTGGTCTCGGCCAGAGCAGCACGTTTGTCGTATTCAATTGGCCAATGGTCAAAGTCTCCCGAGTGATCGAATCGGAAGCGGTCCGCCTCTGCGTCAACGGCCCATTGTCGCATTGCGCAGGATCATCTTCGAGCGGGATTGGCGTATCCCTTTGGCGTATCCAGGCGAGGCCAACCTTCGACGCCACAGCGAAAGCCCCATCCGTGAACGGTGCATTCACGGTGGCCGCGTCAGCTAATCCTCCTGCGATTTGCGAAACGCGGCGCGATCAGCAAGGAGTTTGTAGCCCTCGGCGATGAAAAGCATTCTGCGCCTGAACTCCGGGTCGGACATGCCGGCGGCAATCGTGCGCACCTCCACTTCGAGCTTGCGCCAGAATTTTGCATCACGTTCATTAATTGAATAACCGGACATGGCGCGCAAAACCCCTCTTATCGCCCCCGCGCCAAAAGGCTCCCCCACCTCCACCCAAAAAGGGAACGCTCGTCTCGACTTGCCGTTCCACGCATAGATATCGCCTTCAGCTCCTTGCTTGGCGGCATTGACCTGAATGAGATCCTCGAGCGGTGGAAGATACAGGGACGCCTCACGCCCAGGACGGCGACGGCCCAGACGACGTGAACGCATATTCCGTCCGCGTACCCCCTCTGTCCGCGTATCCCGGCCGGCTCGGTCGCCTGATGGAATTGTAAAACGAGGGCCATAAGCAGGGGCGGCGACCAATACGATCGTTTGGTGGATGCTGACCCGGAGGCATCCGGGTTGCTTTGCCGCCGCCGGGCATGGGGACCTCAAAGGCGCCCCTGTTGCCAGCGTATTGCCCGAAGCCGCTATGCGTCCAAGGCCCCCCACCACCAGCAATTTGCCGGCCTCGTCCGTCGAGCCAATGTGATGCGGCAGCGCTTCAGGTATACGACTTTAGCATGAAGAGTGATCGGTGGACCGTTGTAAGCTCCGCCAATTTTGGAACGCTCCTGCAGGCGCCGCGTTTGGGCAAAAGAAGAGACAGGATAAATAACGCCATGTCGGCCAGCTTCGCTGACGCTGAACGCAACGCGCAATACTGGCGACGGCTAGAAGCAGAAGCGCGCCGCATCGCCAGTACAATGACTGATTTGGGGCCAAAGGGGGTAATGCTCTCTATCGCGGAGGCGTATAAACGCCTGGCCCAGCACGCCGAGGTGCGCGACCCTCAACGGCTCCTAGGAAACGCCTCGTTTGGACCGGATACCTTGGGGGTAATCGCGAAAGCCTTCGATGCTGCGTGGGGCGAAAATTGCCGGCAATTTCCGCGAGCATCCCGCTGGGAGTGAGGTCGCTCGCGTCCAACTGGAGAGCCTTACTTGCGGTGGGCTCGAACAGCGGCCGTCTTACCAGCAAGTGACACTCGACGACTGCGGTGTGTAAACCACTCACGCGGGCCCGTATTGCTTCTTGGCTGCCAGTTTGGCCTCCGTGAGCACGGCCAACTTTTCATACGCCTCGGCGATAGCGAACAAGGTGTCCTTGTCACTACGATCAGACATCTGATCGGCGTTGCGACGCGCGTCCTGAGCGCACTTTCGCCAATACGCTGGATCATCCGTCCGCGGTGTTGGCGTAGTGCTCAAGCGCAAGATCCCGCACACAAAGACGGAAGCAGACGTTCCCACACGTAGGCAGCCTCGGATGGCCGCTTCCAGTCTCGGCCCCCCTCCGATTACAGTAGGTGTGCGCTTAGCCAAGTCAATCGGGTCGTTTCCCTAGCGGGCGCCGCTTTGCTGCACCGGCGAGCATGCTGCCAAAGCCTTGGATGACCCGCTCGTCCGGAAGGGTTATAACCAACGTGGCGGGAAACACGACGTTTGATCAGGCCGATTCTGGGGCATCCGGACGCCTGAGGGGGGACCGGATGGCTACCGCTGGCACAATCATGTTCGAACTCAAGATCGCGGTCGAAGTTGTGCAGGCCGAGGATGGCAAGTTTTACGTGGATGCGACCACGACCGAGTCGAGCATCGTCCATGCGTGGACCGAGGGGCCCTTCGATACAGAGGCCAAGGCGCGCGACAGCCTGCGATGGCAATTCGCCATGCCCGTCATTGGGAAGCTGTAGATCGAGGGCAAAGGGAAGGGCGTCGGCCCGGCGGCGCCCTTCCCGGGGAATGCGTTTGGCATTTGAGATGAGGCCGCAGCGCTCCCGTAAAATCGCCCTAAGAGCTGAAGTGGATACAGGTGCAAGCTGGTTTCGCCGATAGGCACGGGCGTAGTTGCAAACCAACAACGTGACCCGCAGGGGCGCATGCAGCCACTCGCTCGGGGACACCAGGGGACAGGCGTCATGGTCGGGGCATTGGCAAGGGCACAAAGCCGGACGCTGACGATCCTATGCGCGTAGTGACCCCCAAAGTGGGGAGTGGCATCATCGCGACACAGTGATGGCGTTCGTAACGCAACCGCCAGGATTGGCGCGACTTTTAGGCGGGGCGCGTGCCAAGTTCTTCCGTCGGCTGCTTTCGCAAACCGCACGTGCAGCCATTCGGGGGGACGATCGGTCCCAGAGTGATATTTTGCGCTGGGACCGATCCCCCCTATTAGCGCCCTGGGCCGCCAGAGCCCTATGAACCGCCCCAATTTGAGATTGGCACGGGGCCGGCCTCCTCGGCGCCGTGTTGACACAGCGTCTTACAGGCTCGCTCAACAACGCGATTGCGCTGCCGTTCGTGATCGGGACGGGGAACATCGGCCGAAGACGCCATTGCCGTGGCGCACGTCAACGCGCGGCGGTGCGACATAGCCGCGCCGTTTCTCATCAAGGGTGAAGGGTGAGGGCGCGCTTAGACGAGCTTGGCGTCCAGCATGATCTCGGCGTTGAGAACCTTGGAGACTGGGCAGTTCTTCTCGGCATCTTTCGCCAAGCTGGCGAATTTTGTCTCATCCAGGTTGGGCACTTTGGCGCGCAGCGTCAGAGCCGAACGGCTGATGCGAAAGCCTTTGCCCTCCGATTCCAGAGTGACGGCGGCCTCGGTGTTGAGCTCGGTTGGGGTAAAGCCCGCCGCCTGCAGGCCAAAGGCGAGCGCCATGGTGAAGCACCCCGCGTGGGCGGCGGCAATCAGCTCTTCGGGATTTGTCCCCTTCTCGGCCTCAAAGCGAGTCTTGAAGGAATAGGGAGTGCTGGCGAGCACGCCTGAGTCGGTGGAAAGATTGCCGGTACCGTCGCGGCCCGTGCCGCGCCAAATCGCTTTCGCCTTGCGGATCATCGAGACCTCCTTTTGAGAGAATGATGTCACGCCTGTGTAAGCGATGTCGCGCTGACGGCGCAATCCGCACAATACGTCAGCGACATTGCAGTTTTGAAGGATGCCAAACGCGGCGGCCGAGGCATGTCCACGGGCGTCCCGTTACGCCTCCGCCCAAGCCGAGGGCCGGGCGCTCTAGGGGCCAGGACTTCTTCTGCTGAAAAGTTGGGGGGCGCTCGCGATCGCGCGCGCGGTTGCCACCTCCGGCGCGGTCCGATCGTTGCCCAATCCTTGGGCTGCTCTGGAGCCGTGGCGCGCCAGGGGCGATGGGGTTACCTGCGCCGTGAGGGAAGGCCTCGTCCTGCCGGCGCCAGGGTAAGGAACGTGACCTAGTGCGTGCGGGCACGTAAGGACGGCGCGGCCTTACATGAAAGGAACAAAATCACACTGGCATTTAGAGAGACGGGTTTTGGTCATTGGGAGATAGCACAATGTTGCGATTTGTTGCGACGGCGGGCCTCGTCCTCCTGTCGACGTCCGCTTGGGGGGACAGCAAGAGCGATTGCCTCGACAATAAGAACCATGAACTGCGCATCAAAGGCTGCTCGGCGATGATCCAGGTGAATCCGAAAGACCCCATCGCCTACCACAACCGCGCAGATGCTTATTCCCTCAAGGGTGAGGTCGACCGCGCCATTTTGGACTACAACAAGGCAATCGAGCTAAATCCCAACTATGCACCTGCCTACAATGGCCGAGGTCGCGCTTACACGAGCAAAGGTGACTACGTCCACGCGGTGGCAGACGTCACGAAAGCCGGTGAACTCAAGCCCCAGCAGGCGCCATTGTCGGTGCCCGTCAAGGCGACACCTCCGAAGGCAAGTGGACCTGCCAAGCCTCGGCTGGCGGCGCCTAGCAAAGCGCCTGGTCTTGAAAAGACGGCCAAGGGCTCATGGCCGGCGTGGGCGCGCAGTACGCTTGGCAGGTAAACGGCCACCTGCGATTTTGCGGCAATTGCGAGGACGGGTGTCGACGCGGTCCGGGTTCAATGGAGAGGGGCCTCGATCATGCATGACCGGCAAAGCCGCGTGACGGGTTGCCCCTTGTCTGTTGCTGGCGATCCGTGCGGCAGACGATGACGGGGCTATGGGTCATCGAGGATGGAATCGGCGTATTCTTAGCCGATTTTTATTCGGCATATCTCATCCCCATCCCTACCGGGCCTTTGTCTCCCCCGCTTGGCCCTTTTCTTTTGTCAGCTGCCGAACCTTGCGCGCGGGGTGGGCGCTTTCATTTTAGCGTCCTGCCACCGGGCTTGAGACGTCGATCGGATTGCGCTGCTGGGCCGTGCGCATTCTCGCCGCTCAGCTCTGGTGCCCCAACGGCTTGCCCCTAATCGACCCGCAGGTGTGCGCGCAAGGCACACAGGAACGCCGGCACGCCAAGCGCGTTTCCGGTCCATCTGGATAACTGGAGCAACCACAATGAAAAAGCTCATTCCTGTAGCCGTCGGCGCAGTTCTGCTCAGCGGTGCGGCCCTCGCACAAGGGTCCACGCAGATCATGACGTCCGTGCCGGCCCAAAGCGTGACGGTAAGCGATTGGTACAAGCAAAGCGTCTATGATCCGTCCAATAACAAGATTGGTGAGATCAAAGACGTTCTGCTGTCGCCGGACGGCAAGGTCAACGCACTCATTGTCGGCGTTGGCGGTTTCCTCGGCATGGGTGAGAAGGATGTGGCGGTGCCTTTCACGGCCGTGAAGCACACCACGAGAGATGGCAAGGTCTATCTCACTCTAGACACCACCAAGGATGCCCTGAAGGCCGCTCCTGGTCTGAAATACGATCGGTCCTCGACAACCTGGGTGCCCGAGAAGACGTAAAACCGGTGCGTTCACCTGACCAAATTGAAGTCGGGGCGAACGATCGCCCCCACTTTGGCGCCGCCTCATGTCGAATTGGTTGTTCGCTTCGCGCATGCTTGCCATCGCCGGCGGGCTGGATGGTGATGGGACGATTTTTCTCTGGTGGGCAAGCTATCTCTGCCGAAGGCAGCTCGGATAGGGCACCCCCTGCCCTGGCACTAATCCGGGCAAACGACGCGCGGTGCGAGCTTGGCCATGGCATCGGTCCTGTCCTAAGCTCAAAATGGTAGTTCCATGACCGTGTGCCATTTGTCATCGGCAATGGTGATCACCCTGCCGTTTGCCGCGGCGCCATGCAGAGCATCCTTTGAGGCAATCTGTTGCGCGCGTTTGCCCGCCTCCTTTGCCGCGTCCTCGATACTCGCCAGTTCGACGCCTTCTTGGTCAAGCACGGTCACCTGACCGCGCCGCAAGTGAAAAAAGTAGCGCGACATTGGTCCTCCTCGACAAGCAACGCCGCAAGGACATGCCCGATCCCCGCCCATCGCGAACTTCGGGACAGGTGTGGTGTGGGAGTCACGGTGTACCCGCGAGGTCTGGACTCGGGCAGCGTTGCGCCGTCTTCAGCCTCCAGCCGGCCAGGTTCTGAGTGGTCCAATACTTGCGGCAACCGGCACGCCCGCCAGGCTCGCAAACAACCACGTCCACGCAGAGACCATCGCGGTGTCGCGCTCGTGGCGTATGGCGATGCGCGGCGGCACCGACCCTGACAATGCACGGCGCAATGGCTCAGCCCCGACGATGGCGAGCGTCGAGCGCGCACGACGGGGAGGTGGCCGGTCTCGTTACGGGAACGAGAAAAGAATGGCGATTTGTTGCCTGTTCCAGCGCGGGGCCGCAACGAATCGAGAAGCGTGGCGTTGGATGGTGACGGAGCCTTGACGGAGGTCGAAATGAGATCATTTCTTATTGGGGCGTTATGCATTGCGGTGGGCGTGCTGGGCTATTTGTATTGGGATAGTGAGCACAACACGGTCTTCAAGGCACCCGGCATCGAAATCAAAAACAAGTAACCGGCAGTGTCCTCCCGGCCAGGGGGAATGGAGGCCTCCTTGAGAATTGGTGTATGGACACGACAAGGCCCGCGGGCGGCTGGCGCACACAACCCGTGCCGTCGCCCGCGATCAGGCCCTCTGCTCCCGTCTTCTGGCCCCGTCTTCTGGCCCCGTCTTCTGGCCCCGTCCCCGTCTTCTGGCCCCGTCCCCATCTTCTGGCCCCGTCTTGGTGTGGTGGGTTTGTTCTAGCGGCGACAGGGGGGCTTAGGGTTTTAGGTCCATCTCTAAGTGGATGTAATCGCCGCGGTAGGTGACTTCTGCCAGGTAGATGACGGTTCCCTCCACGTCGCGCATGACCCGCCTCACTTCGGCAACCGGCGCGTTGACCTGGATACTGAGCAAGCGTGAACTCTCCACATCGGCGGTTGATATGGTGAGCGTCTGGCGTGCGCTGGCGATCTTGAGGCCGGGCAAGGAGGTCAGCACGGGCAAGGCGAGCTCCCGCCGAAATCGCGCCGGCGCCCGGCGAAACACGCGATGGTCGATGTAGATCGAGATGACGCAATAGCGTTCGCCGTCGCGCGAGTGGACCCGCCGCAGGTGGTAGTATTTCGGGGCTTTGCTGCCATCGCTCTCGGAGAGGATCGGAGCAACGACGCCTTCGCTGAGCGTGGCGTGGTCCGGCCGGTCACGGGAGTACATCGTGACGAGGTCGTCCAGCGTCGTTTCCACCCGCAGGCGCCGCCGCGCGCCCAACTGAGGCCAAGACAAAGATCCGTATCGGCTACTTGCACACGCTGGCCGTCGACGGCCAGATGTGGCTCGCAGAACATTTGGGTGCCTTTGACAAGAACGGCCTGGATCCGGAGTTCAAGCTGTTCCAGCGGGCCTGGAGCTGTTTCAGGCCATGATAGGCGGTAGCCTGGACATGCTCTCAACCGGCGCCGTCATTTCCAATTTTCCGGCGCGTGGCCAGGGCAAGATGTTTCTCGCCAACGCCGTCGAGTTTGCCACCGCCCAGCTTTGGGTGCGCGACGACATCAAGACGATCGCCGACTTGAAGGGCAAGCGCATCGCCACCACGGCGGGTACGACCGCGCACGTGTTCCTGAGCACGGCCATGCGGGCCAACAATCTCGCCGCAGCCGACGTCGAGATCCTAAATCAGCGCATGCCTGATGCCGTTACATCCTTCATCTCGGGCGCGGTACCCGCCGTTGCCTTGTGGGTGCCCTTCAACATTACCGTGCGCGACAAGGTGCCGGGTGCCAGAAAGCTGGTCGATGCGTCCGCCTACTATCCCGAGGCCGCCATCATGTCGGGTTGGGCCACGACGGCCGATTTCCACGGCAAGCACCGCGAGGTGTTGGTGCGCATGGTCAAGGCCTGGGCAGCCGGCAACGAGTATCTGACAAGCAAGCCCGACGAAGCGCTCGAGGTCCTGCAGAAGAAGCAGTATCCGCAGGTGCCGCTTGCCGACTTCA
>Ga0126377_10002236_pt1 | contig 13214 bp, 9 predicted proteins | sample PanSoiMetPlot_22_FD_92647 | JGI IMG/M metagenome (GOLD analysis project Ga0126377, IMG submission 92647) | Tropical forest soil microbial communities from Panama - MetaG Plot_22 | ecosystem: Environmental > Terrestrial > Soil > Tropical forest > Bulk soil | place: Panama | collected 2016-02-17
AGACGTTGAGTCAACGCATCTCTTACCTGGAGAGCGACCTCACGATAGTTGACTGGAACGCCGCAATTGTTTTTGACCGCGACTATGAAGACACCGTGCACGTGTTGGAGCTACTCAACGTAGAACTGCTCGAAGCACGTTACATTGACGGAACGTTGGACCAACTTGTAACTGCCTATGCTCGTCTGGTCCGGAAGCCGGCAGCCTGGCCCGTTCCCTTGCGCACGCCCTATCAACGCACGCTCCGGGAACTGACCGAGTGGCGCATCGAAGCCACGCTCTTATCTGAACGGGTGGGCAATTCCTTGAAGTTGATTGGCGACTTGTACCTTTCGCGGATACACTCCGCCGCCTCCGCAAAGGTACACTTGCCGGAATGGGAACGGATCGTCAGCCATAAACTACAAATTTTGGACGAGTTTTATGAGCGACTTGATGATCGGATCAGGACGGCACAAAGTCAGACGCTGGAACTGATAATTGTCTTGTTGATTGTTTTGGAGGTGTTGCTGGCACTTTTTCGCCATTAATAAGGCAGTATGACTTCCAGTGTTTGATTTGCTTCCCGGGGGCAGAATGGACCAGCCTAAAATTAAACTGAAGATAGTGCAGACAGGTGATCCGGTCTTGCGGCGGGGAACTAGAGAGTTATCGCCTGAAGAGATCAAGAGCGACTCGATTCAACAACTAATCGAGTTGATGCGCGAGACGATGCGCGCGGCGCCGGGAGTGGGGTTAGCGGCGCCACAGGTGGGTGTGCCTTTGCAACTCGCAGTTATTGAAGACCGGCCTGAATATATGAACGACTATTCACCAGCGGAGCTGGCTGAGCGGCAACGAAAACCAATCGACTTTCACGTCATCATTAATCCTAAGCTTTCAATTAGCGGAGACTCTTCGGTTGAATTTTTTGAAGGTTGTCTCAGCGTACCTGGCTTTGCCGCGTTAGTGCGCCGAGGCAGGAAGGTGCGAGTTGAATGTCTAAATGAACGGGCCGAACCCGTTACCATCGAAGCCGAAGGTTGGTATGCGCGGATATTGCAGCACGAAATAGACCACCTCAATGGCAAGTTATATCTTGACCGGGCGGATATGCGGTCTTTCACAACGGTCGACAATCTCTATCAGGGTGAGAACTCTGACGTTGCTGATCTACCCCGCGGAGAGCATGAGTGAGTTGGCCTGAAATTGATGCCGCGGCTTGCACCGTGGAGTCTCACGTTTGCCGCTACTCAAGAACTGAAGCAGAACCCTGGATGCCATGGCCTTGTGCCATGGAGCCTCACGTTGATTTCTGGACCTATTTTAAATCCTATAAAGAACGTGAAGCTCCACGGCGCAAGGCCGTGGCATCTCTATGAACCCTCGTCATCCTTTTCGTAGCAGCAATCGTGAGGGTCCATGGCACAAGGCCATGGCATCAAAAATACAAAGCACAAAGCACCAAGTACAAAGCACAAAGCACCAAGTACAAAGCACAAAGCACCAAGTACAAAGCACGACAGACAAAGTACGAACCCAACCCCTTACCTCACAACCCTGATCCCGGTCACGGGATGAATTTCCCAGGCCGTTGCGCGCCAGTTACCCGGGTTGTGAGCCGTCGTGTTCTCTGATTGATCGGCGTGCCCTACATCGAAATATAACCAGCCCTCGAATTCACACCAGTGGCCCACCAGCTCCGCTTGTAGAGCGTGCTCAGACCAGTCTATTGCTTCTGTCGTGGCCCACTCCCGTAAGTTTGGCGTGACTTCAAGCACAACCTGTTCGTTTTTCGGGGCGCCCTTTCGGTTTGCCACCAGGATGTGAATGTCGCGGCGACAGGGGTTCCAACAGTTTGTTGCTTCAGGTTTTGCATAGGCCACGTCAATAACTTCGCCCTGGATTTTCGCGGCATGATCGGCGGACCAGCGAGTGGTATCGTCACCCGGCTTCAGTAACTGATCGAGGGTAACACTCGCATCGAAGTCGATTGGCTGGGGAAATGTTGTTCGATTCTTCAAGCGGTGTTGCTGTCGAGCGTTGCGGGTTAAAGCAATCCCCGCGTTCGGACAATTCCACGCTAGTGCCACCCACGCAACGAGAAGAGCTATAAGGACCCCTAAGAGGAAGACCGTCCGCTTCAGCATCAGTTATCGTCCCGGACCGCCATAGAGCGCGCAGCAGCAATTTCCTCCATTATCCGGCCCCTGCCGGCGGGCCGGAACGCAACTCGAGTCGTTCCAGGGTGCCCGTGAAAACGAAGGGCGCTTCATATGCTCCGACTGGTGAGGCAGTGTCTTCGCCGACGTCGAATGTTTCTTCGAATGCATAAGCCCGTGGTACCGTATGGGCCAAGCGGGCCTCGTCCACGATCTTGCCATTGACTACTAGGCTGACAGTTGCGCCCTTTCCCAAACCACCGCCGTCGTAAGCAAAGCGAAGCTCGATTACCGACTTGCCGGCTGGCAACGGATCCTTTGCCGCGATGGTCGTAACTTCTCTGCGAAAATAATTGTACGTGTAAGTCGGACGCCCATCCTTGAGGTAGAGTGCATAGCCTGAAGACACACCACCTTCGGCAACGATCACGCCCTCGGCTCCACCTGCGGGAATATCTACATAAGCTGTGAACGAATGACTGCGATTGCGTGTGCCCGGAGCGAGCGCATCGTAGAGCAGCATTGCTCCGGGATAAAAAGTGTAGAACGCTCGACCTCCAGGTGGTGGTGGGTTCAGATGTTGGCGCCCACTCACTCGTGGATCAATCGGAAAGACTTTGTTCCGCTCACCTTCGACCTGGAAGAGTTTCTTAAGTTCTTCTAGTCGCCCGGGATTTACTTGCGCAAGATCCTTTGCCTCTGAATAGTCTTCGTTCAGGTTGTATAGCTCCCAGGGTGGCGACGGAGTATCAGCGGTTAAAGTATAGCCCCAGGGCAACAGCGCCGTTCGTTGAGCAGCGATCCACCCGTTGTGATAGATCGACACGTTACCGTGCATCTCGAAATACTGTGTGGTGCGATACTCCGGCGCAGCTGAATTAGCCAGTGTATTCAGAAAACTTATTCCGTCCATCGGCTGTTGTATAACGCCGTTCACCGTTGCCGGTTGGGCTACACCCGCAGCTTCGAGAACTGTCGGCAACACATCAATCACGTGCACATACTGCGAGCGTATTCCGCCTGTGTCGCGTATGTGACCGGGCCATGAGACAACCATTGGATCACGAGTACCACCGAGATGCGAACCAAATCGCTTACCCCATTGAAATGGAGTGTTGCCCGCCCAGGCCCAACCGGCCGGATACTGGGCATTAGAAAGTGGACCCCCGATCGTATCCAGGCGCGACAGGATCTCACTCGGAGTGGATTGGATACCGTTAACCTGCTCCATCATGTTGTCGGTGCCGCTAAGGTTCCCTTCCATGCTGGCGCCGTTATCGCCCGGGATATATACGATCAACGTGTTGTCCAGCTGGCCTGTTTGCCGGAAGGCGTCGATCACGCGGCCGACTTCATAGTCGGTTTGGGCCATAAAACCGGCAAACACTTCCATCAGTCGCGACGCAACCTTCTTCTGATCGCTGTTCAATGAATCCCAGGCGGGCAATTCCGTGGGTCGTGGAGTGAGGACAGTGTTTTGTGGAATGACTCCGAGCTTCTTCTGGCGTTCGCATACGAGTTTGCGATACTCGTCCCAACCCATATCAAACTGGCCCTTGAACTTATCAATCCAGGCTTGCGGCGCTTGCATGGGAGAGTGAGTCGCGCCCGTCGCGTAGTACATGAAGAGTGGCCGATCTGGCGCCAACGCCTTTTGTTGCAGAATCCACGTCCGCGCATGGTTCGCGAGATCTTCATTCAACGTGAAGTCACGCTCACGGCCGCGAGGTGCGACCATCCGCACGGGAGTTGTTCCTTCGGTAAGTTCGGGATGCCATTGGTCTGTTTGGGCCCCAATGAATCCGTAGAAGTAGTCGAAACCTTGGCGCGTAGGCCAATGGTCGAATGGGCCGGCAAGGGTTGTCTCAGCGTCTGGAATCAGATGCCATTTGCCGATGCTGGCAGTCGCGTAACCATTCTGGCGCAGGATTTCAGATACAAACGCTGCTGACTTGGGAATTGATCCTGAGTAACCGGGGTTGTTGTTGGACCAATTAACGATTGTCCCCATGCCGACTGCATGGTGGTTCCGTCCAGTCAGCAGTGACGCGCGCGTGGGAGAACAGAGGGCGGCGACGTGAAAGCGTGTGTATCGCAACCCATTCGCGGCGAGCGTATCGAGAGTGGGAGTGGGAATGAGTCCGCCAAAGGTTGCGGTCTGTCCGTAACCAGCGTCGTCGAGCAGGATGATGAGTACATTCGGCCGCTGAGTGATCTGGGCCACGGCGCGTCGCGGCAGGTACAGCAGCTTCGACAAGACCAACGCTGCCGCAACTAAGAACCCTGCCAGTAAGAATATGCTTCGCTTCCGTAATCTTCGCATTGTTCTTCTGAGAGACTTTTTACGCCAACACGTTCAGTGTAAAACCTCGAGCCGTCCCTGGCCCATCTGCAACGACTGAGTCAACGACGACAGGGCAATGTTCTAAACTTCTCCCTTTGGAGTCGAGGTCTAAATTTAAGCGAGGCACCCTTCGATTGACCAGCAAGGAAGGTCCGGGCCAAACGTTAGACTCCTCCTTCATCAGCCAAGCGAAACGTTCTTGCGAAAGATTTCTTATTCTCGGAAATGTCAGAGCATCTCGAGAGGGAGCTTTCGTTCAGGTGGCGGGAAGACCGCATCCAGTTCTTCCAGATCGCGGTCAGTAAGTTGAATGTCGTGGGCAGCGCGATTTTCACGAATGTGATCGGGCCGGCTCGCTTTGGGAATCGCTATCACCTCCGACCACCTAAGCAGCCACGCGATAGCAATCTGTTGAGGTGTCGCATGGTGTTGTGAGGCGACCGCCTTGGTAGCTGAGTGAGAAAACATCTGCTCTTGCTCGGTAGGTTTATGGCCAACCGGAGAATATGCCATGAGTGGAATGCGGTGCTTTTGACACCAGGGCATCAGATCCCACTCAGGTCCGCGATGCGTTAGGTTGTAGAGCACTTGATTAGTAACAATCTCGTCACCTCCGGGTAGCATCAACGCTTCCTCCATGTCAGCAAGATCAAAGTTGCTCACGCCATAGTCACGGATTCGTCCTGTCTGTTTTAGTAGTCGGAATGCTTCGAGAGTTTCTGCTAACGGCACGTTGCCGCGCCAGTGCAACAGGTAGAGATCGATGTAGTCAGTTTTGAGCCGAGCAAGACTTCGGGCGCAGGCCTCGACTGCTCCTCGTCGGGTCGCGTTATGCGGATAAACCTTCGTCACCACAAAAGCCTCTTCACGCCGACCAGCAATTGCCTCGCCAACAACTTCTTCCGCTCCACCCTCGCCGTACATCTCGGCCGTATCGATGAGAGTCATCCCGAGATCCAACCCTAAACGGAGCGCGCTGACTTCCGTCTGACGCTGGGACTGGTCCTCGCCCATGCGCCAGGTTCCCTGACCGAGCACGGGGATTGCCCTGCCAGATGGTAGCAGCGTGGTTCTGACATTCGCTGTGCTGTTAGGCTTTGTGTTCATGTGTCAACTGGCTTACTTCATTCTTTGACATAGTAAGACAGCAACCGTTGCGGAGTTGTTCATTATTTCTTTACTTTTGGGCGACCCAGTCTCTTTCTCTGTGCTAAGATTTGGCCCTTAGCCCACTCTGACAATCTAACTGAGGCGCGCGCAACCAATGTCGTTTCGATCTGTTTTCATCGCGATCGTGATCGGATTTGCGTTGCTGGTTGCTGCCTTCATGATTAACCGGCAGCGTCCTAAAGTCGAAACCGACCAACCGAATGCTTCGCTGGTGCGCGCGACTGGTAAGTGCGCCGAGTGTCACCTCCGTCAGCAATACTCAGTAGTCCATGAATATGAGATGAGTCGCCACGGAGAAAAGGGGATTACCTGTCTCGACTGTCACCAACCCGCGCCCAATCAAAAAGGCAAAGACCACAACGGCTTTACCATTACCGCGCAAATGACTGCGGGCAATTGCCGTAGTTGTCATGAGGGTGTGTACCAGGAGTTTCAACGGAGCCGCCACGCTGCGGTTTCCTGGTCTGCGGTTTATGGCGCCGAGGGACTATCAGCCGAACAAGTTTCATTTGCCGAACAATACCAGCCCGGTTATGCCAATCGTCCACCACATCCATTCGTTAAACTCGAAGGGATGTCAGCGATGGTCAGCGGCTGCGCCCAGTGTCACAGCGTCGGCAAACCCAATGACGATGGCACCATTGGCACGTGCACTGCCTGTCACACACGGCACACCAGCTCAGTCGAAATCGCCCGCTTACCGCGCACCTGTGGTCAGTGTCATATGGGACCAGATCACTCGCAGATCGAAATCTATGAAGAGTCGCGTCACGGGGTCCTGTTCGAAGCCCAGCGCGAGCAACTAAACCTGAGAGCCGCGCCAGGTTCCTTAACCACTCGCGACATGTTCGTGCCGACATGCGCGACCTGTCACATGAGTGGCATCAACGGATTGAAGGTCACACACGATCCTTCGGAGCGGCTCTCCTGGTACCTGGCGGATGCAATCTCGAAGCGCCGGCAAAATTACCTGCAAGCGCAGAACAACATGAAGCAGGTATGTTCGCAGTGTCACGCATCTACGATAGTAAACCGGGTGTTTTCTCAGGCTGAACAGGTAGTGGCGGACACGAACGCCAAGGTACAGGTTGCCAGAGACATTGTCGACGGTTTACGCAATGACAATTTATTAACCGGACCGCCCTTCTCGAATCCAATCGACTTCATCTATTTCGATCTCTGGCACTATGACGGACGCACTGCAAAACACGGCGCTTTCATGGGTGGATCTGATTTTGTTCAGTGGCATGGCAACTACCCGATCATGACCAGGACGGTAGAACTGAAAGCGCGCGCTGCAGAATTGCGCAAAGGCCATGGCAGTACTCAATCACCTGCGGGAACGAATCAACCGGGCACGAAGTAGTGCGCTGGGCCAACGCTGGGCCAATGACCCGGGCCTTTGGGTCGAGGCATTCGTGCTTATCAACCTGGCCTTCCTGGCGTTAGACATTTACCTCGCCCATTCGACAAACGAATTCAGGCGACGTTCGGAATACATCCCGCTCTACTACTCGCTGATTGCTCCAGTCGTTCTGCTTGCGGGTCTGATCGCCCGCGAGCGTTTTGGCTATCTCACGGTTTGGCGCGATCTGGGTTATCTAGTTGGTTGGCTCGCCATCCTCATCGGTCTCACCGGTGTCATTTTGCATCTCGACAGTCGTTTCTTTTATGACAATACGTTGAAGAGTCTTACCTACGCCGCGCCTTTCGCCGCGCCGCTGGCCTACACCGGCCTGGGACTGCTGTTGCTCGCAAACAGAATGGTGCGAGTCGACAGTTCGGAATGGGCTTACTGGATTCTGCTGATGGCCGTAGGAGGATTTCTTGGTAATTTCGTCTTCAGCCTTACGGACCATGCGGTTAATGGTTTCTTTCGACCAATTGAGTGGTTACCGGTTGCGAGCAGCGCTTTTGCGGTTAGTTTTCTGTTGGTGCCTTTTTTTGTGAAGGTTGAGCGCCGCTACTTGCTGCTGTGTGCGGCAATTCTGATCCTGCAAGCGTTTGTCGGTGTGCTCGGTGCTGTCTTGCATCTTTTGGCTGACTTTGAAGGTCCATCCAGCAGGATGTTTGAAAACATCGTTCACGGTGCGCCACCTTTTGCCCCCCTACTGTTTCCTAACCTGGTGCTGTTGAGTCTTATTGCGCTGTGGGTCCTGCGTTTACATGTGGCGCCACCGGAGCCTGATCCTTTGACGTGATCCGTCCTTTACCTTCAGCAGGACCGACTAATAATCTAACCGACTAATAATCTGCCGGTCCAAAACTCTTATGTGCTCTGTGGTTCCTCAACCACTCCTCCCCCTTGACCGCGGCTCGGCCGCTTCCCTTGCGGAAAGGCTCCGCCTTTCCGTAGCACTCGAGAAAAATTCTGCGGCTATGCCGCCGAGGCGCAGCCTCAGGCTCTCAAGGAGATCGCGGAAAGCCAGAGGCTTTCCGCAGATGAGAGCGGCGCAGCCGCGCGTTCCTCTCAATCACCTCAGAAACTAAGTTTTTTACACGGGTTTGTAGCGCGCTGCTAACAGTCCCGTCGCGGCGGTGAGGTCGATATCTGCGATCAGCAGACCTTCTTCACCGTATGGTTGAAACGAGAGCAATGAGCCATCGGGTTGGACCACTGCGGAAGTGGTTGGCGAACCCTTACTGGCATAGTTAACCGTGGCAAAGTAGCACGTGTTCTCTGCTGCTCGACACAAACAAGCTTTCTCGTGAAAAGAGTTTGCCGGGTCTGCGAAGCTCGTAGGCGTGTGACTGCCGGGCTCTGCTTGATGGAACTGTGGATGAAAGACGATCTGCGCTCCCTGGCGCACGGCCCAACGAACTGTTTCCGGGTAACGCCAACCCTCGTGACAGATCACGATCCCGAATTTCACACCATTGGCGACGAACACCTGGCGTCCTACGCCGGGCGAATAGAGATCGTCTTCGGATGGATCAAGTTGGACCTTATCCTGAAACCCGGCCATCGTTCCATCCGAGTTAATGACCAGGGCAGTAGCCAACAGCTTATCCGCGACGATTCGTTCCGTACCGAGTATCACTGCCATCTTAGCCTGGGCCGCGGCTGCGGCTATCCTGGACCAGGCCCGCTCCAGAAAGTTCGGATCAGGCGGAGAAACTTCCTTATTTGGCGCCCTGTAGCCCGGAACAAAGCACTCCGGAAAGCAGACAATGGCAGCATGTTGTCTTGCAGCGTCGGCAATTGCGACCTCGGCCAACTGGATTGATTCTTCAGCGCTGGTGGGAAATCTCAGGTTTGCGAGTGCGATTCGAATTGCAGTCATAATTGATTGTCGTTATCGCGAGTTGCTGGTGCTGCCGTCTTGAAACTCCATCGTGCCATCGTTGACGCGACCGTAACGCATCATTGAAAGATCTTTCACGTAATTCTGGTGCAGGCGCCAGGGCGTTTTCGACCCCTGGCGCGGCAGTGTGGGCAGGGCGCGCACGACGTAACCCGAGGTGAAATCGATGACGGGCTCTGACCCGAGGTCCGCGTCGTTTACGCGCGGCGTGCAGATCGTATAACCGTGCTGGTCCATGTGGTTCAACAGCCGGCACACATATTCTGAAGTGAGATCACACTTCAAGGTCCACGAGGCATTAGTGTAGCCAATGGCAAATGCAAGATTCGGTATATCGCTGAACATCATTCCCTTGTAGACGAGCGTTTTCGGCAAGTCCATGGGCGCACCGTCCACCACCAACGGCATGCCGCTGATGAGCTTCATCACCAGCCCGGTCGCCGTTACGATGATGTCGGCCGGCAGTTGTTGACCAGACTTGAGCCTGAGACCATCCTCGGTGAAAGTCTCAACCTGGTCCGTCACCACTGAGGCCCGGCCTTCACGTATTGCCTGGAAGAGGTCCGCGTCCGCAGCGAAACACAGGCGCTGATCCCAGGGATTGTACCGCGGCGTGAAATGCCTCGGGTCGTATCCCTCGCCTAATTGACGACTAACTCCCTTGGCCACCATTCGCTTGAAAAGCTCGGGCCGCTTGCGCGCAAGATCGTAGAAGAAAGTTCCGAGCATCACGTTCTTCCAGCGCGCGAGCATGTACGCGGCTCGGTCGGGCAGGCAACGGCGCAGCAAGTTCGCCACTTTGTCCTGTACTGGTCGGGTGACGATGTAGCTCGGTGAACGTTGGAGCATGGTGACGTGCGCTGCACGCTCCGCGATGGCCGGCACAAGGGTGATGGCCGTCGCTCCGCTACCGATCACCACGACGCGCTTACCTGTGTAGTCAAGGGTCTCGGGCCACTTCTGCGGGTGCACTATCGTCCCGCGAAACTGGGCAACACCGGGCCAGCTGGGTGTATACCCATTTTCGTAATCGTAGTAACCGGTGCAGGCGAAGAGGAAGTTGCACGTTAGTTGGACCATCGGGTTGTTGGCCTTCGCCGCCAAACCGCCAACTTGCCCACCAGCGGAGTCCCCGTCTCGCGTCCCCAGCTCGACCTCGACTGTCCAGCGCGCGTCGGCTGATGACCACGACGCACGACGGACGCGGTGGTTATATCGAATAGCCTTGTCAACACCGTACTCAACGGCGGTGTCGCGGATGTAGCTGAGGATCGAAGGACCGTCGGCGATTGCCTTGGGATCACGCCAGGGACGGAAGCGGTAGCCGAGCGTGTACATGTCCGAGTCGGAGCGAACGCCCGGGTAGCGAAATAGATCCCAGGTGCCTCCGCTCACACTCCTGCCTTCGAGGATGACGAAAGTCCTCTTGGGACATTCCATCTTAAGATGGCAGGCAGCGCCAATCCCCGACAGCCCGGCCCCCACAATTATGACGTCGACATGATCCACAGATTTACGCAGATTACGCAGATTTCTAACTGCAATCAATTATTCTATACAGTCAAACCAGAATCTGCGTAATCGGTGGACGGTTTTTTCCTTGGCTGTAATTCGGAAGAAAGTCTAAACTGCACGCCATGTTAAACGACTTCTCCTACGCGTTTCGGACGCTGCGCAAGAGTCCCATATTCACCATCACAGTCGTGGTCACCATCGCCCTCGCTATCGGTGCCAGCACCGCCATCTTCAGCGTCACTAACGGCGTACTACTACGAAAACTTCCTTACAAGGATCCAGAACGACTGGTCCTGGCTTGCAGCGATATGCAGAAACGGAATGTCAAAGACTTTCCCGTGTCTAATGTGGATTTTCTCGATCTGCGTAACGGCGCCAAAAACACTTTTGAGGATTTCGCTTCCGTCAATACCTTTCGCCTCACTCTTCCCGGGTTGGACGGCACGCCCGAGCGTGTCCGCGTGGCCGCGGTGTCAACAAATTTCTTTCAAATGATGGGCGGTTCAATCGTCGCGGGCCGAGACTTTCAGGACTCTGATGGCACTCCACAGCCCCCTCCGCCAGTGGCCCCAACTGGTCCTGCTCCTGCACCTGCTCCTAACCGTGCTCCTGCTGCTGCCCCTGCTGCCCCTGCTGCCGCTGCTGCTGCACCTGCTGCTAACGCGCCGCCGCCACTGCCGACCATGGCCATCTTGAGCAACGAATACTTTCAACAACGATTTGGTGGCGATCGCTCGGTAATTGGCAAACCACTGCCCGTGTCGGCCGCGTTTGGACCACCGCCAACCATCGTAGGTGTGCTGAGCCCCGGATTTGAACTGTTGTTCCCGCCGCAGGTGAATGTGGAACAGTTTCCCAGTGTCTGGATTGCCGCGCGCATTCCCTACGACGTCGCCAACCGCAACAACGTGCAGTGGCGTGTCATCGGGCGGATGAAGCAAGGAGTCGCGCTCGGACAAGCCCAGGCCGAAGCGGAGACAGTGGCCCAAAAAATTCGTGACGAAGACACTATCGCCCGCACTGCCGGTCAATATTTCCGCCTGGTGCCGATGAAGCAGCACCTTGTCGACCAAGTGCGACCAGCAATCCTTGCGCTCATGGGTGCAGTCATCTTTTTGTTACTGATTGCGTGTGCGAACGTGGCGAACTTGATGTTGGTGCGAGCATCGTCGCGCGAACGAGAGCTGGCCGTGCGGGCCGCGTTGGGTGCTGGTTGGTGGCAGTTAGTGCGGCAAACACTCGCCGAGGCGATCGTCATTGCCGCTGTTGGCACGGTCATCGGGGTAGGGCTGGCCTATTTAGGTATTCGTCAGCTACTCGTCGTTGCACCGGCAAATTTACCGCGCTTGAATGCGGTGGGGATCGATGGCTGGGTATTGGCGTTTTCAGTATTGGCAGGATTGTTGTCGGCCTTGCTGTTTGGCGTAGTTCCGGCGTTGCGCACTGCGAAACCAAACCTGATGGATACCTTACGCGCGGCCGGACGCAGCGGTGCCCTTGGCGCTGCCGGGCTGCGTAATGCCGTGGTGGTAGTCGAGGTTGCGCTGGCCTTTGTCCTGCTGATTGGTTCGGGGTTGATGTTCCGCACTTTTGTGAACATTCAACGAGTCAACCTGGGCTTTGACCCGAAGGGCCTGCTGACGTTTCAACTGCTCGGCAACGTTGGTCAGACACCTCAGGAAAGAGATAACTTCAAACGCCAGCTGCGCGAGCAACTCAACGCGATTCCTGGAGTGCACAGTGTTACTGCGTCATTTCCCTTGCCGCTCGCCGGCGGGTTTAGTCCGGTGCGCTGGGGTGGGGAAGAGGCGCTCAACGATGCGAGCAAGTTTCAAGCTGCCGATCTCCAAATCGTCCTGCCCGGTTACTTCGAAGCGATGGGCACGAGATTGCTTGCCGGACGAACCTTTACGCAAGAGGACAGCGCCCCCGACCGGAACCTGCTCATAGTCGATCAAGCGCTCGCGGCGAAGGCTTTTCCCAACGAGCCGGCGGTGGGCAAGCGCATTCTGTTTCGCGTGCGCACACCGGAGGCGCAGTGGGGAGAGATCATTGGGGTGGTGGCTCATCAACGCAACTCATCTCTGATCGAACCGGGCCGCGAACAACTGTACGTCACCGACGGCTACTTGAATCACCAGGCCGCTTCCTGGTGGGCGCTGCGGACTGATGGTGATCCAGCCGGCCTTGCCGGCACAGTCCGTGAAGTGGTGCGCAAACAAGGCAAGGAGACGTTTATTAACCAGCTGCAGCCGATGGACTCACTGGTGGTCGTGGCCCAGGCCCAGACCCGGTTTTCACTCTTGCTCATCGGGGTGTTCTCAACGATCGCCGCACTGCTTGCCGGCGTGGGTTTGTACGGCGTACTGGCTACTTCTGTCCGTCAGCGCACAGCGGAGATTGGAGTGCGGATGGCCCTGGGCGCAGCGCCGTCGCGCATCTTTCGCTTGATGGTAGGCAAAGGTCTCTACTTGAGCTTGATTGGAATTGCGATCGGTGTGCTTGCGTCCTTTGCCTTTACGCGCATCCTGGCGAGCATGCTCGTCGAGGTGAAGCCAACGGATCCGGTTACCTTCGTCTCGGTCGCAGCACTATTTTTGATTATTGCTTTCCTGGCTTCGTGGCTTCCCGCTCTCCGCGCCGCGGGCTTAGATCCAACCACGGCCCTGCGGAATGAGTAGTGTGAAATGCGCTGTCACTTATCCACAGATTACACAGATTAAAGACCTAGACAATGGC
>Ga0126377_10002237_pt1 | contig 13213 bp, 12 predicted proteins | sample PanSoiMetPlot_22_FD_92647 | JGI IMG/M metagenome (GOLD analysis project Ga0126377, IMG submission 92647) | Tropical forest soil microbial communities from Panama - MetaG Plot_22 | ecosystem: Environmental > Terrestrial > Soil > Tropical forest > Bulk soil | place: Panama | collected 2016-02-17
GTACAACCCACCGATTCTCGGTGATGTGAACGGCACCCTCGGCGCCATCAACATGGGCAATGCCGTCGGCGGCACGAATTGGCCGGGTGTCGCGTACGATCCGGAGCTGCACACGATCTTCGCCAACGCGAACAACGTCGGGATCACGTCGACGTCGCTCGTCACTCCGCCGCCGAGTTTTTCCGACATCCGCTATGTATCCGGCCAGGCGGGCCGGCCGTTTCAGGAAGTGCTCGGTCCCGGTGACTGCTGCGCGGCGGATTCGCCGCGAGCGCGGACGCAGGCCGCGCAGGCCGCGCAGGAGCGCGGGCCGTCGGGTGCGCTCGTCACGGCGACTGCAGGCGGCGGCCTGACCGTCGACGGCATGACGATCCTCAAGCCGCCGTATGGAACCATCTCCGCGGTCAACCTCGATCGCGGCGAGATCGTCTGGCAGGTCCCGCACGGCGATACTCCGGACGTCGTCCGCAACCATCCGGCGCTGAAGGGGATGAACATTCCGAAGACCGGTCAGGCCGGCACCGGCGGCGTCGGCCTGATGGTCACGAAGACGCTCGTCGTGATGGGCGATCCCCAGCTGACGACGACGCCGGAGCATCCGCGCGGCGCGATGCTCCGTGGTTACGACAAGCAGACGGGTAAGGAAGTCGGCGCGGTGTGGATGGCCGCGCCGGAGAGCGGATCGCCGATGACGTATCTCGCCGACGGCAAGCAGTACATCGTCGTCGCAATCAGCGGCGGGAACTATTCGGGAGAATACGTCGCGTTCACGCTGCCACGGAAGTGACGCTCGGCTGAAGCCTTCGCGCTCCGTCGAGTGCTCTTCGCCCGGCTAAAGCCTCTCTCGGCTCTCCACGGTTCGAATGGAGCGCGAGGCTCTAGCCGAGCGAGAACTCACGCGAAAGGATTCTCGTCCGCGCTGCGTCCGTAAATCACCGGGATCGGCACCTCGAGCATCCGCAGGTATACGGACAACTGCCCGCGGTGGTGATACCAGTGGTTGAACATCACCGAGCGCAACACCGCCGCGCGCGGAATCGTGAACACCTCGCGTCCCTTCGACGTCAGCTTCCAGCTCTGGGACGCCGCTTCGGTCGTCAGACCGGACAGATAACTCTGCGCCGACACGACGCTCTGTTCGAAGGCGTCCAGGATCTCCTTCTTGTCCTTCGGCTGGGGCGGTTCGAAGTTGGCCTGGCTCGCGTCGAACCCGTCGCGGCGGGCCAGATCGGAAATCCGCTCGGGGATGCTCGCGACGTGCATCGCCAGCTGTCCGAGCGTCATCGACGTCCGGTGCGGACGCCACTCGAGCTTTTCAGGCGGCACGCGCTCGAGCACGCGCCGCGTCGTCGCTGATTCCTGCTGCAGTTCTCCCACCAGTTGCTGTGACATGTTGATCCTTTCCATCGCTCGGCTGAAGCCTCGCGCTCCGTCTATTCGCGGCTCACGCGTGCTTCCGCTTGGCCTCGGCGCTCCGCTTGACGCGTTCGTGAAGCGGCTTCCAGCCCTTCGACAAGCCCTGCCGAACTTCGTCCGGCACCAGGCCCAACGCCGAATGACGGAAGGCGATGAGCGTGCCGCCATCTGTTTTCGTCAGCCGGTACTGGATGTTGGAGATCACGGCGGCCGACATGAACAGCGGGCCGGTGATTTCGAGGAGCGCCGGGCGCTTGATGGCTTGCACCTGGCCCCAGAAGTGACCGTTTCCGTCGCCGAGATCCCGGAACCAGCGTCCACCCGGCCACGCCTCGAGCTTCATCGGAATGGCCGTCCCGTCGGGCGTTTCGTTTGCAGGACCAATCTGTTCGAGCAGCGCCTCGAACGTGTCTTCGAGGGACGCGCGAACCAGAATCTCTTCGGTGACCTGGAGCATCAGGTCGTCAATCGCGTGTGTCGTCAGAGTCATCGTTCCTCCTGTTACCAGAGTGTGTTTCCCGCTCGGTGGCGCGTGTCTCCGCGCGCTGCTTGACGGCGTTCAGCTGCCGACGCCAATGGCGTTCGAACGTGCGCGACCATTCATAGAGGGGCTTCACCGCGTGCGCGTTGGTGCGATACAGCATTCGTCGTCCGTCGCGGCGCACGTCGACCAGCCCGACGTCCCGCAGCACCTTCAGGTGCTTCGAGACCGAGGGCTGCGGCAGCTCCATCGCGTCGACGATGTCGAAGACCGAGCGTTCGGTGTCAGCGAGAAGGCTGAGAATCTCGCGCCGGCGCGGCTCGGCTATCGCGTTGAAGACGTCGGAGGTCGTCGGCGCGCGTGCCATCCAGACAGGAATATATTCCCATATCGGAATTTGTCAAGCCGACCCACGCGACCCACGCGACGGTCCGCCCGCCGGCGCGCCTTTCTAGAGGAACCGCTGGTCGTCCGCCGACGGTCCGTAGATCGCCGGAACGGTCTTGTCGTTGAGGCGGAGGTACACCGTCAGCTGACCGCGATGGTGGGCGAGATGGTTCAACGCGTCGCGGAGCACGACGTGCCGCGGTTCATCGCTGACGACCTTGCCTGCGACGAGCAGCTTCCAGTTCGTGGTGAGGAGATGCTGATCGCTGGTTTTCGCGAGCGACTCGCGCGCCTTCGCGACGTGCTTGTCGTGGACGCCGACCAGCTGATCGGTTGATGGCTGCTGGTACTGACCGCCGCCCGACGGCGGGTTCAGGTCGAGCGTGTCCTGATCGATGATGAGCGGAATCCAGGACGGCATCGACGCGACGAGGCCGGCAAGCCGGCCGAGCGGCATCGACTTGGCGTGCGGTTTCCAGTCGTCGCGGCCGAGCGGCACGTTTTCGAGCGCGCGTCGCGTGCGCGGGGCTTCGCGCTCCAGTTCGGCGAGAAAGAGGTCGGTCAGCTTCACGGTGAACACTCCTCGTTGTCGGTTTCGGCCTGGCGTTCGATCACAGCCCATTTCGCACCCGGCGGCAAGCAGGGCCGTAGCGCCGGACTCTGTACTAGAATGCTCGGGCCGATGACGTCCCCGGACGTCCAGTCGTCCCACACCTTCGTCGTGCCGGCCTTCGGCGAGCCTCCGTGGCTGGAGCGCTGCGTCGCGTCGATTCAGCGCCAGACCGTCCGTTCGTCGATGCTGATCACGACCTCGACGCCGAACTCGCATGTCCAGTCGGTGGCCGAGCGCCTTCGCGTGCCGCTCGTCGTGAACCCGCGTGCGCAGGGCATCGCGTCGGACTGGAATTTCGCGCTCGCCCAGGCACGGACGCAGTGGGTCACGCTCGCGCATCAGGACGACTGGTACGAACAGGACTACACCGAAGCATGTCTCGACGCGGTCACGCCGAACGCAGGCGGCGCGATCCTCGTGTTCACCGGCGCCACCGAGACGCTTGATGGCCGCGGTGGCACGTTGCTGAACACGCGCGTCAAGCGCGCGATCTCTGGATCCGTGTTTGGTCCGACAGAATCCATCACGTCGAGCTGGCGGAAACGTTTGCTGTTGTCGTTCGGGAATCCCATCCCGTGCCCGTCCGCGATGATCAACCTGAGCGCCGCCGCGGATTTCCGCTTTCCCGACGGCTGGAAGAGCAACCTGGACTGGAGCGCCTGGTACGAACTGGCGCAGCGCCCGGGCGCATTCGTGTACGTCGCGCGCCGTCTGGTTCATCGAACCATGCACGCCGGCGCTGAGACGACCAATGCACTCGCGGATCGCGCGCGTGAGGACGCCCGGATGTTCAGGATGCTCTGGCCCGCGCCGATCGCGGTCGCGCTGAACCTGCTGTACTCGCCGAGCCGTCACCTGTACTCCGCGCTTCGCGGCGAACGATGACCAATCGGGATTTGCCAGCGAGCTTCGTACCCGTCTGGACGAACCGGCGATGGCTCGCCGCGGCGGCGTTGCTCTGGATCTTTTCGTCAGCGATCTATTTCCTGACGGCGCCGGGACGGATCGACATGTTCGACGGCGGCATCCGTCACGATGTCACCGAGTCGTTGATCGACATCGGTCTGCCTGCCGTGCGCGATCCTTGGTTTCCCGGCCTGCCAGGCCGCGGGGGGCTGCGCTACGCGTGGTACGAGCTCGGATCGTCCGTCAGCGCGATTCCGTTCGTCCTTGTCGGGCGCTGGCTCGGGCATGGCTCGCTCGAAGCGAAACAGTTCGCCTTTTCGCTGACCACGGTCCCGTTCGCGGCTGGCAGCGTCGCGCTCGTCTTCCTGATTTACGGCCGGCTGGGTTGTTCGGCGCCACGTGCGCTCGTCTGGTCGCTGGCGGCGGGATTTTGCACGCTCCTGTGGCCGTACGCGGGATCGAGCTTCGACGCCGCGCTCCAGGCGTTCTGGCTGATGCTCGCGGTCTGGGCGATCGTCGAGGCTCGGGCAGCGCGATCGTTTCGCTGGGCAGCGGTTGCCGGCGCAGCCTTTGCGATGCTGGTCCACGTCCAGGAGGCGTACGCCGTCCTCGCAGGCTGCAGCGTCGCTGCCTGGCCGCTCACGTCAGAGCGCGTCTGGGCGCGCGTCAAGGATTGGGGGACGCAGACGATCGCGTTCGGGCTGGTCGCGGGCGTGGCGCTCCTGTTCGCCGTGAACGCGCTGCGTTATGGGAATCCACTCAACACCGGCCGCGACATCACGTCCGGTACCGTTCCGGTGTTCGGAAATCCGGTCATGGGTGTCGTAGGGCTTCTCCTGAGCCCCGCCAAGAGCATCCTCCTGTACAGCCCGACCATGTGTCTTGCGCTTCCGGGCCTGTGGCGCCTCTTGAAACGCGACCCCGATGGTTTCTCTCCCATCCCTGCCTGTCTCGCCCTGCATCTGCTGCTGATCTCGTGCTTTCGTTTCTGGGCGGGGGAGTGGGCCTGGGGGCCGCGTTATCTCGTCGCGACGGTGCCGCTCGTCTGCATCGGGCTGCCGTTTGCGTGGCCCTCTCGCCCACGTCGGCTCGTGAACGTGGTTGTCTGCGGCGTCGGACTGGTCGTGCAACTCCTGGCGATCAGCGTCGACCACCAGCGCTACTACTTCACGCGCTCGTTTCCGCCGTTCTTCTGGCTCGACGAGTCGAAGATGTACACGGACTCGCCACTCTTCGCGCGTCCGCGGGAAGTCGCCACCGTATTCAGCGGGCGGGACCTCGGGGCCGTCAAGGCACTCGTGCCCGGGCCGCGCCCGTACTCGATGACGGGGTCGCTGTTCGGCCCGACTCCCAGTCAGCTGCCACACGCGCGGCAGTGGATGCGCGAGTACCTTGTGTTCGTCGTTCCGCGATCGTGGACGTTGTGGAGTCGGTATCTTCCAGAGGATCAGCGTCCCGGGCGTACGGGTCTGATGACGCTCATCGGACTGCTCGTGGCGGGCGCCAGCCTTGCCGCGTTGGCGCGGGCCGTCCGATCGATTCCGGACGCGGACGAAGTTACCGCCGTCTAAGACCGAGGAAGCTTAGAAGGAAACTCGTGAGGATGATCTGGCCGCCCAGGCAGATCGCCGTGACCGCCGGGATGGCGGTTCGAAGGGTCATGCGCGCGTCCAGCGCGCCGAAGCCGGCCTTCGACCACGTGACGACCGCGTAGATCGCGCCGCCAAGTCCCAGCCCCATGAGGATGGCCCCGGCTGCGAGGCCCGTTTCGAGCGTGAAGCGGCCGAGATACTTTTCGAGCTTCGGATCGCGCGGCAGGAGGCCTTCGTTGAGCGCGTATACCCGCGCGAATATCGCAAACGATACGCCCTGAAAGCCGAGGACGATCGCCGCGAACGCGAACAGCAGCGTGTCGACGTCCAGTCCGAATCCCTCCGTGATGCGAAGCGGACCCGGCAGCAGCGCCGCGCCGACCAGAGCCCCGAGGATCATCAGCGCGAGGCCGGGATAGAGGAACAGCCATCGCGGGCTGTAGAGGAGCATGAAGCGCAGGTGACGCCAGCCGTCGCGCCACGGACGCAGGTGCGGCTGCCGCGTCCGCCCGTCGCGGCTGAGCGTGGTCGGGACCTCGGTGATCCGCATGCCGAGCAGCGTGGCCTTGACGACCATCTCGGAGGCGAACTCCATGCCCGTGGTCTGCAGGCCCATGCGCGCGAACGCGTCGCGCGGGAAGCCGCGGATGCCGCAGTGAAAATCGCCGACCGGGCATGCGAAAAACAGGCGGCCGATTCCCGAGAGCGCCGGGTTGCCGATGTGGCGATTCTTCCACGGCATCGCGCCCTCGTCGATGCCGCCGAGGAACCGGTTGCCCATGACGAGCTCCGCGCCCTTCCGAAGCTCGGCGACGAAAGCGTCGAGCCGCGTGAAATCGTAGCTGTCATCCGCGTCGCCCATGATGATGTAGCGTCCGCGCGCGGCGAGCGCCCCGTGATACAGAGCGGCGCCGTAGCCGCGCTCGCTCACGCTGACGAGGCGCGCGCCTTCCTGCACGGCGATGCGCTGCGATCCGTCTGTCGATCCGTTGTCCGCGACCAGCACTTCGCCGGCCAGCCCGAGGCGGTCGATGCACGCGCGCGCCTTGCGGATGCAGACGCCCAGTGTCTGCGCTTCGTCGAGACACGGCATCAGGACGGTGAGCTCGAGCGTCGCTTCGTGTTCGAATGAAGGCTGAGGGTCGTCGGCGACGACGGGGTGCGAGGTCATGCGCTCCGGCGAATCCTACAATACGCTCGCCGACGCTCGGGTGATGCCGTCGCGCTCCGTTGTTGGAAGGGTCGGAGTTCCGAAACTCAGCGCTCGCGCTCTTCGAGCCGCTTCAGCGCGCAGTGGAACCGCATTGCCGCGTCCGGGTCCATGTGGGTGAAACGGACGGCGAAGCCGCCCTGGACCTGCCGCGGAAGTGTCTCTGCCTCAACGGTGACCGCGCCTTCACCTGGCAGCTCGATCTGGAGCGTCAGCGCGACGCCTGGTTTCTGCTCGTGCGTCGAGTTGATGAAGCAGCCGCCGAGGCTGAGGTCGTAGATCTGCACGGGCGTGTCGAGCATCGCCACGCGATGCCCGTCGAACGGCCCCTTGAAGCGCCGGTGCTCACGGCGATCCTCGAATGTCGCGGGCACCGGCTCCGACGGCTGGCGAGCTGGCATGCTCATGGTCTTACCACCTGTTGCGGGCGGGAGGCTGCACGAGAACCGGCCCGTCGGCTTGCGGTTTCGCGGGCGGGGCGCTCTCGTCCGGACCCAGGCCGATGTGCTTCGTGAACGCGATGCCGACGTGGTAGCGCAGCCGCCCGTCCTTGCCCATCGACGAGACCGTATTGCGCGCCACGCGCCCTTCGACGCTGCGCGGCGTGAACGTCCCCTCGAAGACGACCGTGACGGCGCTGCCTGGCTTCAGGCGCTCCCCGCATTCGGCGAGCACGCCGCTCTCGGAGATGTTGACGAGCGTTGCCTCGACGCCGTGGGGCGAGATCCGCAGTCCGGTGATGGACGGAACGGCGGACGCCGGCCTGCGCGGCGCGTCGCGGTTCTCTTCACCGCCGGAGCTGGCTGCACTGTTGGCCATGGGTGGTGTCGGTGACGCGCCGACCGCGGGCTTCGGCGCGATGGACAGCATTACGATTTCTCCGGCGTCGAAGGTGGATCGGCGTTCGCCCTCGACAACTGCCGCGCCAGGGACGCCGCGCGCATCGCGTCGGCGCGCAGGGCTTCGACCTCGGGCCGGTAATTGGCATCGACGAGCGCGACGCTCAGCAGGAACTTCGCGCGATCGTCGAGGTTCGCGACGAGATCGTGCATCTCGCGGGCGAGCTGCATCGCGACTCGTCCTGCATTCGCCAGCGGCTCGAGGGCGCACGCCGTGTCGCGCCACTGCTGCAGCTCCACGCGCTGGTCCGCAAGCGCCTTCGCGAGCTGGCTGCGTTTGAACGTCACCTCGCCGAGCGACCGCTCGGCGGCGGCCCGCTCCGCGGCATGCGCGGCGACCAGCCGATGGTGATCGGACTCCGCCCGGCCGAGCAGCGTCTGCAGTCGCTTCTGGTCCGCGTTGGCCAGCGCGAGTTCTGCCTGGAGGTTGGCAATCACCTCGGCGCGTTCCCGATCGCGGACGGCAACGGCGCGCTGATGATCCTGGGCGATCTGCCGCTCGATCTCCGCACGCAAGGTCGCGCGGCTGGCTTCCAGGCGCCGGCGTTCGGACGCGTCCTCGTCGATGAGGAGCAGGAGGCGCTGCTGTTCGGCGAGCGCCTGGGCGAGCCGCGTCTCGTTCGTCGCAAGCGCGCGGCGATCGTGATCGTGCTGAATCCTCGCTTCGGCGCGCGCATCGTCGAGCGCTCGCTCGAGCTGGACTCGCGCCTGTTCGTGTTCGCGCGAGAGCTGCTGGAGCTGTCGCGCCAGGTCGCTGGTAAGGGCCGTTTTCCGCTCGTGCTCGCTCAACGCGGCCGCATGCGTGCGGCGGAGGTCCTCGAGCGCGGCGCGGTCGCGTTCATGCTGATCGGTTGCCGCGGTGCGGACGTCGGTAAGCGCCTTCTTGAGATTCGCTTCGGCAACGGCTCGCGCTGTCTCTGATTCATGGAGCCTTGCTTCGACGTCGGCATGAACCGACTCGAGCTCGTGCACCCGGGCTTGCGCGGCGTCGCGTGCCGTCTCGGTATCGCGCAACGTCGCACCGGCGGAGGCGTGAGCCGACTCGATCTCCCGGAGTCGCGATTCCACGGCAGCGCGTGCAGACTCCGCATCGCGCAGACGTCCTTCGGACTGGGCGCGAGCCTGCTCGATCGCCTGGCGCGCCTCGTCGAGACGGACGGTCAGGTCTTGCGTCTGGGAACGGGTCTCGTCGAGGTTGAGTGTCAGCCCGTTCCGGCGCTCCTCGGACTCCCGCAGCTTGCCTTCGAGCGACGCGCGCTCGGCTTCGAGTTCACCAAGCCGCCGCTGGAGGTTCTCGCGTTCCGCGGCGACCCCCTGGAGCCCCGAGCGCTCCGCGACTGCTTCGTGCAACCGTGCCTCGAGCGCGTCGCGTTCGCCCTTGATGCTCTGAAGTTCCCGCACGGCGGCGGTCGCCTGCTCCAGGCGCCCCGTCAGATCGCTGCTGACGCTCTCCGCCTGCTGCAGCCTGGCCTGAAGCTCGTCGCGGTGCGCTTCCAGCCCGCGCAGCGACGCGGTCAACGACGCGTGTTCCTGCTCGAGCGTCTGCACGCGTCCGAGCGCCGCATCGCGCTCGGTCTGGACGGACTGGAGCCGCGCGTGGCTGGCTTCCCGATCGCCTTCAACGTGTTGAAGCGTGCTCGCGATGGCGCCGTGCTCGGCCTGGATGTCGACGAGGCGCGCAGCCGCTCGGTCGCGCTCCGCTTCGACCTGCTTCAGCTGGGTCCGGCTCTGGGCGAAGTTCTCTTCCAGCTGGCGCAATGAATCAGCGAGTTTCGCGCGATCCGATTCGGCGGCCCCGACTCGTTCGGCCGTCGCCTGAAGTTCGGCTTCGGTCTGCTGGAGCTTTGCGTGGCTGGCGTGGCGGTCGTTCTCGATGCGCTGGAGCATCGCCGACATCGCCTCGCGGGCGGCTTCGCTGTCACGGACCCGTGCTTCCGCGGATTCACGCTCCGCGCTGATCTGCTGAAGCCGCTGCTCGATGGTGTCGCGCTCGGCCTTGACCGCGCGGAGAACCTCGATGTCGGACTGTGCCTGACGCAGCGTCGCCTCGGTGGCTTCGTGCGAGGTCCGGGCAGCGCGCAGCGTCTCGAGTTCCGCTTGCGACTGCCGCAGCGTTGTTTCCAGCGCGCCTCGCTCGGTTTCCGCGTGCTGCAGGCTGACCGCCTGGGCCTGCGCCTGCTGCAGCTGCGCGACGAGCGCGTCGCGATCGCCCTGAACGTTGCGGAGCGCCTCCTGGAGCTGCTCGACGACCGCCGTGAGGCGTGACTGTTCGTTGCCCGCGCGGGCGAGCTCGGCTTCGAAGTGCGCAACCTGCTGACGCTGACGCTCCGCTGCGGCGGCGGCTTCCGTGCCGTTCGCCTGGTGCTCGTCGAGCAGGCGGGCGACGCGCGTGCGGTCCGCCAGCGCGGCGGAGAGATCGGATTCGAGCGCCGCGATGCGGGCGATCGCCGCGCGATCCTGCTCGGCAAGCCGCGCTTGCTGCTCTTCGACGAGCTGCTGCAGGCGGACCTGTTCGCCGCGGTTCGATTCCGCCAACCGTTCGCGTTCGCTGTCGCGTTCGCGCAGCGCGACGTCGCGCTGATGGATGGCCGCGGCCAGCTTCTGATGTTCCGCGCGGCTCTGGTTCAGCCGCTCGGTCAGCTGCTGCTGTTCGGCAATCGCGGCTTCGAGACGCGTCGCGGCTTCTGCCAGCTTGTGCGCCACGGCCGCGCGTTCGTTCTGCAGCGTGGCTTCGAGCTGGCGCCGGCCCTCGTGGTCGCGCGCGCGCTCGGCGTCGCGTTCGTGGAAGAACTGGGACGCGCGCTGAAGCTCGGTGCGGCTCTGCTCGAGCTGCTTCGCGAGCTCCTGACGTTCGCTCACCGTCGCGACGAGGCGCGACTCGGCGTCGGTCAGCTGCTCCCGGAGCCGCGCTTCATCGTTGAGGGATTCTTCGATCCGCTTCAGGGGCGACGTGTCGCGCACGGCGATCAGCAGCGACTCGATGCCGTCGGGATGGTTGCGCAGCGCGATCGCCTGGACCATCACGTGGCGACGGGCCGCTTCGTCGGCCGCCAGCTCGCACTCGAGCGAACCGGCATCGTCGGTCCAGACGCGGATCACGAACTCGCGCCAGGACGGAAGGTGCTCCGCCGCGAGATACTCTTCGAACCCGCGGTTGAGTACGTCGCCGAGATCGGTCTTGCCGAGCAGGCTCAGACCCGCTTCGTTGCAGGCGAGGAGCACGCCGTCGCGGCCAACACGCAGCAGACACGCCGGTTGTTTCTCGAGAAGGTGGCGGAGATATGACCCTTCGCCGTCGGACGACGACGAGGTGGGCGACTTGACTAGCTCTGGACGCACGGCCCTGAGCTCTGAGCTCGCTGTCGAAACCATGGGAGCCATGGAGAATTTATATGACTATATAGGACTCTAAGCACCAATACAACAACCATATTTATCAGGTGCCCAGTAGTCTGATTGTCGGAAGATGGGCGCCGGGAGTTTAGCTCGGGAAATTGCGACGTAAGCTTCTGCGACGCAATGACTTACATCTCTGTCAGGGACAAGCGTGGTCTCGCCGGTCTGCCAGCTCAGCGGATCTAAACATCGGGACGCGCCTCGGGATGAAGGAGTCGGCGCGGGCGCTGACAAAGAACCAAATCCGATCGACCTTACCAGCCGCTTCGAGAGAATAATGCCGGGGTCGCCGCGGTACGTCGCTTGCGGAGACGAGCATCGATGGACACCGCGCGGCTGTTGCGTCCGCTTCGGCTGGAAGCGACTCTTCCGAACTCGAGAACGCACGCCTATTGGGCGCTCGCGCTGTTCGTCGCGGTCCAGTTCGCCGACGGCGTTCTCACATCAATCGGCGTTGCGAAATTTGGCACCGGCGTCGAAGCCAACCCGCTGCTCGTCCACTCGATGGTCAACTACGGTTCGTGGACGACCCTTGTCGCTGCGAAGTGCATTGCCGTTCTCGGCGGGAGCGTGCTTCACGTGTACGCCTACGACCTGGTGCTGGCTGGCCTGACTGCCGGCTACGTTTTCGCGACCATCCTTCCGTGGTCGCTGCTCCTCGGCTAAACCTGGACGCTTGAAACTCTCGAGTCTCAACTCTGAACTCTCAGGATGTCCTGAGACTTGAGAGTTGAGCATTTGAGAGTTGCAGAGTCGAGTCGTCAGCCCGCCTTCCGAAAGCGAGGATCGCCTGATGGTCCCTGCTGTGGCGTCAGGCTGTGGAGGAACTCGTAGAGCGCTCCGAGATCCTGCTCGTTCATCGTGCCGAACGATTCCCACGGCATCGGCGAGCCCGGATACTGGCGGCCGCCGCGCTGGAAACGCGCGATGAACGTATCGCGATCGGGGAACTTGCTCAATGCGCTTCCGTGCGACGGCGTCAAGTTCGGCGTGCGGAACCACACGTGCTTGTCCGCGCCCTCCCGTTCCGCCGGCTCCATTTCATTGCCGCCCGCGAATTCCGGCCGCACGGGGGCGAACGAGATCGGATCGCGTTCCGTGTGGCACGCGACGCAGTTGGCGACGTTGCGCGCGAGGTATTCGCCGCGCTCCCGCGTCGGCGCCTGCGTCGGGGACTGCGCGACGACCTTGACCTCCGTCCGCGGCTTGAACACGGGGGCGAAGCTCTTGACGACCTTTCCAATCAAGGTCCATTCGGTCTCCGGCACGACGTGCGCGACCGCCGGCTGCGCCCGAAGGTAGGACAGGATCGCGACGATGTCGGCGTCCGACATGTTGCCGTAGGGCATGAGCAGCTGTACCGACGCGTGGCCGTCCGGCCGCACCGAGTAGCGCAGCATTCGTGCGACCTGTGCATCGGTGTAGCGGCCGATCCCGGTCTCGACGTCGGGGGTGATGTTGCGCGAGTAGATGACGCCGAGCGGCGGCGCAGCGAACTTCATCCCGCCGATGAGTGCCGGGCGGCGGCCGTCCTCGAGCGCCTTGTCATGCGCCTCGGTCGACGGCATGTGGCATTCGACGCAGTGCGCCGGGCCGAACGCCAGGTATTCACCGCGCTTGATGACCTCGGGGTCCTTCGACGCGCGCAGATCGGGCATGGGCGCGTCCCATAGCCGATCCCAGGTCGCTGCGACGTAGAGGCCGGCGCCTGATATCGCGAGAAAGAGGACGCCGGCGAGCATGCCGAGCGTCCTCATCATGATCTTCTTCATTGTCATTACCGTGCCTCGGTCGTCGCCGCCGGCGGCGGGAGGTAGTCGGGAACGTGGTTGACGATTGGCGGAATCGTCCGGAGATAGGCGAACACCGCCTTCAAATCCTCGTCAGTCAGGTTCCGGTAGACGGGCCACGGCATCGGCGGATTGATGGGCCGCGACACGCCCATGTGCCGCCCGGTCCTGATGGCGCGCATGAACATGTCCTCAGTCCAGATGCCCAGGCCGGTGTTCCGATCGGGCGTCAGGTTCGCGGTATACGAAATGCCCCACGGTCCCGCGTGGGCCGTGTTCGTGTCCGTCGACGCCATGATCCAGGGCGCCTCGAGGTTGGCCGGCGGCTTCGACACGGGCCTCGTCTCGGGATGCCCGGAGAGCATCCGGGACATGTCCGGCTCGGGGCCGTTCGGCCCCATCTTCATCGGCGTGTGGCAGTCGTGGCAGCCGAGGACGCTCACGAGGTACTGCCCGCGCTTTTCGGCGGCGGCCTGCCGCGGGTCGCCGGCGCCCTGGGCGACACAACCCGTTGAGACAGCAA
>Ga0126377_10002238_pt1 | contig 13205 bp, 8 predicted proteins | sample PanSoiMetPlot_22_FD_92647 | JGI IMG/M metagenome (GOLD analysis project Ga0126377, IMG submission 92647) | Tropical forest soil microbial communities from Panama - MetaG Plot_22 | ecosystem: Environmental > Terrestrial > Soil > Tropical forest > Bulk soil | place: Panama | collected 2016-02-17
AACCGCGCGATGATCTGCTGTATATCATCTATCGCAATCGGGTCTATTCCTGCAAACGGCTCGTCGAGCAAAATATATTTCGGTTCGATAGTCAACATCCGCGCGATCTCCGTCCGTCGACGTTCGCCGCCCGAAAGCGCGTAACCCTTATTCTTCCTGACGTGACTCAGCCGGAACTCTTCAATCAACTCTTCCGTCCGATCGTGGCGCTCGGCGCGAGTCATCGGCAGGGTTTCGAGTATCGCCAGAATGTTCTGCTCGACAGTGAGTTTGCGAAAGACCGAAGCCTCCTGAGGAAGATAGCTGATTCCGAGGCGCGCGCGCTTGTAGAGGGGTAATTTTGTAATACTCTCTTCGCCGAGCCAAACGCCGCCTTCATCCGGCTCTTCCAACCCGACTACCATGTAAAACGTCGTGGTCTTTCCCGCTCCGTTTGGGCCGAGCAATCCGACGATCTCGCCGGGACGAACTTCGATGGAAACATCGTTGACGACGCAGCGGCGGCGATATGATTTTCTCAAGCCGTTAGCCCGCAAAGCCGCGCTATCCGACTTCGACCCTCTCTCGAGACCGTTGAGCTCGGCTCCTCTGATCTGACGATCAAGAACCTCGCTTACCATCACTGCCGATCCTCTCGACTTGGCCGACCCGGCCGCCTTGGCCGCGCCAGCCGCATCATTGTTTGCGGCTTTTCGCGCCTTGTGCTTCTCGCGCCCTTTCAAGAAACCCCTCCGTCAACTTCCTTATCAAGCTTAAGCCACTGACCATCTCTCGATTTAACTTCAAGGCTTGAAATTCGGCCCGACACCAATCTCGGTTCTCTTTGACGTCGCCGCAACTCAATTTTGGATTCGATGCGTGGTCTTCACACGCCTCTTTGCGCCGCTTCCAACGTTGTTGTCATCATTAGCTTCGATCCTAGCATCGCGTAAATGCAAAGTCAATTTTGGGCTTTTCGTCACCGCGTCGCGCTCGTGGTCCTCGACGACGGCGACATTTCCGGTGAGTATCGCGGTGTCGTTCGCGGCCGTGTAAACCACCTGGTCCCCGGTCGCGCGGCGCGCGGGCTGGGTCATCACCACGTTTTTCGACGCGGTTAGAGAGACTAATTTGTTCTCTTCATCCATCACCGCGTCGGCCGTCAGCGAGTCGATCTGGTCCGTTCCCTGTCGAATCTTCACCGAGCCCTCATAATGCGCAGTGTGGGTCGCCTCGGTGTACACGATCCGGTCGGAAGAGGCGAAGACCGGCACGATTTCTTTGCGCCCTTTCTCGACTTCGCGCTCGAAATCGTAGAATGCCGATCGCGCGTTGTTCCAGGCCGTCATGACGCGCTCGCCCTTGTCGAGTTCAATGTATTCGGCGCGGACGAAATCGTCGCCCTGCCACGCGCGCGCGTCGCCGATATAACGCGCCGCGCCCTCGTTGTGCTTCACCATTGCGCGATCTGAGGCGATCGTCACCGGCTGCTTTTTGTTTTTAAACGGCGCGGCTCCGCCCGTCGAGTCTTTGTTGAAATACGTCGTGCGCGCGTGTCCGCGTAACTCGCTCTCGCTGGTCCCGACGTTGGTGTCGATCTCATCGGCGCTGGCGCGCAGCGACGGATCCCATAGCTGCGGCTTCCCGCGCATCGCCACGATCTCATTCGACGCGGTATAGACCCCGCGCGCGGCGACGGCCACGCGATCGCCCTCGGTCATCTTCGCGTCACCGTCGACGGTCAGATCGACCACGTCCTGAGTCTGCTGGCTGAAGTTAGCGGTCATCTTCTTTCCGCTCAGAGTCTTCTTCAATCGCTTGCCCGGGGCGTCTTTCTGTTTGCCCTCGGGTTGCATCGGATCGAATTCGGCGACGCCGTTCGGTTCGGCGACGAAGGTTTTAATCGCGTTGCCGGTCTCGAAGAAATCTGCGGTGAACTTCGGCGCGCGCAGCGTCTTCTTTTCGGAGTGGGCGCCCTGGTCACGGACCCGCTTCGGCGTGACGGTCAGGACGGCGGCGCCGGTGGCTTCGGCGCGCGCCAGATTCTTGCCGTCCTCGCGGAAACTGGCCTGCATGGCGTCGGCTTCGATCACCCGCTCTGACCAGTCCCCCTCCTTGGCCGAGTTTAAGACCGCCTCCAGCTTCATCACCGCCCGCCCCTGCGCGCTGATCAATTGAACGTCGCTGCCCTTCTCGTTCGGCTTGTAGGTGACGTCGATCCGCTCGGCGGTGATCTCGCGCGGCGAATCCGGTTCGAGCGACCGGACGCGCGCGCCGCCGTAAGCGGCGGAGTTCTTCAACCGCCGCTCTTCGTCGAAGAAGAAATCCATATCACGCGATTGCGCTTCCGAAGCCTTGCCCTTCTCCTGCGTTTCCAGCCTCGAGTTACCGCGCGCCTCTATGCGCTCGATCTTCTTCGTCTGCGGATTGACGAAGCCCGTGGCCAGATCGGCGCGCCCCCATCGCTCGCCCTGCGTGACGTTGACATTGCCCTCGAACTTCACCGTCCCGTCTTTCTCGATATACTCCGCGCGGTCGCCGTTAATCTCGACGGCTCCCGCGCCCTTCTTGTTCGGGTCGGGGTCGGCGCTGACGACGTGCGCGCTTTGAGCCAGGGTCAGGACATGGTCTTTGGCGCGCAGCGTGGCGCCGACCGACGAGCCGCTGATATCCCCATGGCGGAACTGCACCGGAATTTCGGTGTGGACTATCGCGGTCTGCATCTCGTAAGTGATCGATTCGGAAGCGACCTCGAGGCCGTCGCTGCTCCTCACTTTGACGTTCCCCGTGACTGTGGCCTGGCTCTGGTCGCGCAGAATAACGCCGCGATCGGAGACGACGTGCAGGCTCTTGCCCTGCTCGATGTCGAAGGCCGTCAGGTCGACCTTCTCAAGATCGTGATGCCCGTCCTCGTATGCGGTATCTTTCGCCGCCAGCATCCGCAAAGTCTCGCGCCCGGTCTTCGGGTCCGACTTGACGAATTTGTAGCCCTCGATGATCGAAACCACTGTGTTGGACAACATCGGCGGCCCTTTTTCAAAATCGGGGTAACGCGGCTGCCTGCGGGCGCGAATGAATGCGGTCACGATGACGACTATCGCGACGATCAGCAGCAGCAGTGAGCCTATGCGTCCGATCGCGGGAATTTTTTCTCTAAGCATAAAACGTCTTCCTATCTCGCATGCGGAGCCCGCGAATTATATCATCTCCGTCGGTCTCGGGCGCTCCCGCGATAGGAAAAGCGCCTTGCTACGGCTTAAAATCGTGGGAATAGTAAAGCGGACTGTCCAGTTCACCTTTGCTTACGCAACTGTATTGTCGGAGAGACAAGGGCAAACTGGACAGTTCGCTCTACATTTCACAAGGAGCGGCGCCTAAGAAAAAATGCAGAAGAGCTTTTCCGGGAATTGGCTGAGCAATGCCGCCCTTATCGCTCGGCGATAAGGGAAGCGGGCATCGGGCTTATTGGAATTAACGGCGCGCGTTCAGCGATTTCGATTCGCCTGAACCGCGCGCCGTTTGATTGCGCCACGAATGGTCGTCTTTACCGTCTATTTGTCGAGATTGAAAGAGAATTCGAGGTTCCCGCGCACGCTGACCGGTTGGGCCTCTTTCTTCGCAGGCTCAAAGCGAATCTTACTTGTCGCTTCGATGGCGCTCTGGGTCAAGCCGTACGGCAATCCCTGAATCACTTTAATGTCGCCGAGCTGACCGTCAGCGCCGAAAACGACGCTTAAAACCACCTTGCCTTCGACCTTGTTGTCTTTCGCTTCCTGCGTGTATTGAGCCTTCTCTCTGTAAAGGATCGTCGGCCGCAGCGAAGCGTCCATCGGCTGGATCGGATCCTTGTAAAGGTTGAAAGTAAATTCGAGTCTCCCGCGCACACTGACTGGCCGGCCGTCTTTCATGGCGGGCTCGAAGCGAATCTTCTTCGCCGCTATGATCGCGTTTTCCGTCAGGCCGTAGGGCAGCCCTTGGATCACATTGATGTCACTGATCTGTCCATCAACGCTGAAAACGACGCTGAGGACAACCGTGCCCTCGATCGCTTTTTCTCGCGCTTCCTCCGTGTACTGAGCCTTCTCTCTATACAAGATCGTCGGCCGCAGCGAAACGCTCATCTGGTGGATTGTATCAGCCGCTTTCTGGCGGACGCCACCCGGGACACCGCCTGGAACGCCATCCGGGGCGCCGCCTGGAACGCCACCTGGGACGCCGCCTGGAACACCGTCCTTTGGATTCATTGCGATTATTCTTATTTTGGCTTCGCCATCGCTTTCAATCCTTGCTTCCGAAGACCACACCCAATCTTTCTCGAAATCGAACTTGACGCCGACTATTCTGATCTTGAAATCATAGAGGTGGTTCATCAAATTCCTGTCGCCTTCTTTTTCCTTAAGCAGCATATTGGTTTTGTAAGTGAGGCTTCCTTGCGGTTCGATGCCCCCCCGGGCGCCAGGAGCCACCTGAGTACTGGCCTGCTGGCCAGACATAATCATCGTGCTCCTTTTCGGCCAAAACGACGCGTTCTGGATATCAAAGGCAAACTCAGTGATGCGGCGACCGCTCTGGTTCACCAGGTTGAGCAGAACCTCTGCGTCGCGCATCTCCCCCTCTTGATATGTCACTTGCACTCTTTCTCCGCCCGGACGGACGCCATCCGCGGTTATGGCCCGCGCTTCGCTGATGGACAATCGCGCCTCGGTGATGGCGAGCGGAAAATCCGGCGGGTTTTCGAACTGCATCGGCGCGGTTGCGACAAATTTTTTATCTTGATCTTGAACGTTCGTCGCCCCGGCGACCGCATACCTGTCGCGGCTTAAGAGCGCCATCGCCGCGGCGAGAGCGATCAATGCGATGAACGTTATTCCTACAATCGCGCGGCGCGCCGTTGAAGATTTCGACCGATGATTGGCATTCAACATAAGTTTGATCCTCCGTTTTAAATTCGACCCGGTGGCGCGCGAAACGCCATCGACGGGCCAACCGAATCCGAATTGAACGACCTTCCACAAACTCGCCGCGTACGCTTCGGGCGCGGCCCCCGAGAGAATGACTCGTTCGTCGCACATCAACTCGCGTCCTTCGACCAATCTTCGATCAATCAGCCAGACGAGTGGATGAAACCAGAAGAGGCAACAGACGAACATTTGCAATGAGGCGAACAGATTGTCGAAACATTTGACGTGAAACAGCTCGTGCTTCAACACCGATTCAAGCTCGTCGTCGCTCAGCCTTTCGGCCAGGCCTCGCGGCAGCATGATTAGAGGGCGCAGCGCGCGCCACACCCCGGGCCCGGCGAACCTCTGAGAGACGACCAGTCCGACCCGGCGACTCACGTTCAGGCGAAATTTCAAGTCTTCGAGCATTTCGGCCTCGCGCCCGGTTTCAACCTTCTCGCCCGCGAACGCGACCGCCGCCAACCGCCGGCGTCGCCATCCCCAGCGCGCGAAACAGAGCGCAATTCCAATCAGCCACAGCGCCGTCAAAACGCAGTAGACCTCATGGTGGCCCGCGCCGGCGTCCGATTGCGGCGCCTGCGCGACGGGCTCCGCGATCTGGAGCAGGACTTCGGCGTCCGCCGCGCCGATCATTTCCGTCCGCGCAGGCCACGGGAGATTCAGTCCAATTTCCCGCGCCAGCAGGAACAACAACGACGACGGCAAAAGGAATTTCGCGAAAGCCATCAGCCAGACGGTGTGGCGCGTCCTCGCCTGCCCCAGCCAACAGGAGGCGATCCACACGGCGCCCGCCAGGAGCGTCGCCTGCCAGAGATGATTCGCGAAAACCGGCCAGAGCCACTGCGACCATTCGGCCAGCAATTGATGGGATGTCATAGTTCATCGCTCCTGTGCGAATTGCGGATTGAGGTAAGCCACAGAGACACAGCGACACAGAGCAGAAAGAGAAAAGAGGCTGTCTCGACAATATCTTTCCCTCTCCTTTCTCTGTGGCTCTGTGGCTAAGTCTCTACTTACGCGTCCGGTTCTTGCGCTTCGCGTTTTGCGCGGGTTGCTGTCCCTCGCGTTCGGCAAGCAAACCCTCCAGCTCCTTCACGTCTTCCAGCGTCAGTTTTCCGGCTTCGGCCAGATGCGCCATCAGAGGGCGGGCCGAGCCGCCGAAAAGATCGAGCAGATCGTCAATCAACCGCCTGTGCGCCGCGTCTCGCGTGAACGTCGGCTCGAAGATGTGCGCGTGGCCGACCTGTTTGGTCTGCCGTACCGCGCCCTTCTCCTCCAGGCGGCGGATGATCGTTTGCACAGTGGTGTAGGCCGGGCGGCGCTTCTCCGGCAGGCTTTCATGAACCTCTCGGATCGATCCGCTGCCCAATTCCCACAACGCGTCCATGATCTCCATCTCGAATCTCGTCAGTTTGATCGGTCTTTTGCGCGTCACTTTCAGCCTCCTCGGAAAACGGACAGGGTTTACAGGATTGTTCAGGGTCGGGCTCGATCAAAAAATCCCGAACAATCCTTTAAATCCAGCCCGTTCCCTCCATTTTCGGGCGCCGCCCGTGACCCGAGCGACTCCCGGGAATCCGTCTTAACTACAACTGAGGTCATATTAACTACAACTGTAGTTCTAAGTCAACGGGAAAATCGACGCGCCGCGCGGCGACGGCGGGGGCTGCGGTCACAGATCGAGTTTCGGAACGAACCTCCGCCCATCTCGCGACATGATCGATATTTGCAATTTTCAGGGCGATTGTTAGTGTAGATGGTTGTCCGGAATTGAATTCCGATAGACGCGCCACTTGATAACACGCGTTAAGAGCATTCAATAATGAGACTATCTTACGACAGGTTTCTTCACACATTTCCTCGCGCATCCAGTTGGCTGGCGCGTTACGGCATGGCTATTGTGAGCAGCGGCGTCACATTGGTTGTTTGCCTTTTTCTTGACCGGCTCCTGAGTGGCAACATCCCTCTGACATTATTTATCATTCCGGTCGTGATTAGCGCCTGGTTTGGCGGTTTAGGGCCTGGACTGTTGGCCACACTGATCAGCGGACTGGCGAGCGAGTATTTTCTCACGGAGGAGCACTTTTCAATCTCCCTCATGGACACAGCGGATTGGGAGCGCTTGACCCTGTTCCTGGTCACAAGCGGGCTGTTGAACTGGTTGATCATGATAATGCGCGCCGCCCGACAGGAGGTCGAGGCCAGGGCGCGGGATGCCGTGCAGAGGCAGATTGAATTGGAGGAGCAGCTCGCCGAACGTGAGCGGGCGAGGGCGGAGCGCGAGCGTTTGATCGCAGAGGTTGAGACGGAACGGGCGCGCTTTAAAACCATCGTCGAGCACATTCCAGCCGGCGTCATACTGGCCGAAGCGCCCGGCGGGCGAATCATCATGGGCAATCCACAAGTGGAACAGATTCTCGGCCACCCGGTGATCTTGTCGCCGGACATTGAATCGTATCGGGACTGGCTCGCTTATGAAGTGAACGGGCGGCGTGTCGAGGGCCGTGAATCAGTGATGGCTAGGACGCTTCAAGGGGAAGTCGTGACCGGCCAGGAGATCCTTTATCATCGGGGCGACGGGGTAAATTCTTGGGTCAGTGTCAGTGGCGCTCCGATCAGCGACGCCGGCGGCAATATCGTCGGAGGCGTCGTTCTGATCACGGACATCGACGAGGAGAAGCGCGCGAGCGAGACTCTACGCATAAATCAGGAGCGACTGAACCTTGCTCAAAAGGCGTCGCGGGCCGGGAGCTTTGAATGGAATCTCCGGACCCAGGCCGTCATCTGGTCCGAAGAGAACGAGGCCATCTTCGGCCTGGCGCCGGGCAGTTTCGGCGGCGCATATGAGGACTGGACGAGATGCGTGCATCCTGAAGATCTGTCGCGCGCCGAACAGGAATTGCGGCGCGCGATCGCCGATGGAGAAGGCGTCTTCGAATATCGAGTAATCTGGCCCGACGGCGGCGTTCGATGGATTCAAGCTCGCGGGAAGGTCTTCTTCGATGAGGCGGGCAAGCCGTTGCGCTGGGTCGGCATTAACATAGACGTCACCGAGCGAAAGCAGATGGAGGAGTCGCTACGTCGCCAGACCAAGGCGCTGCAGGAGGCAGACCGCCGCAAGGATGAGTTCCTGGCGACGCTTGCCCACGAATTGCGCAACCCGCTGGCTCCCATCAGCAACGCCATCCAGATACTCTCATTGCGAGGCGATGACTCGGAGGTGGTGGCGCAGACCAGGGAGGTGATGGAGCGGCAAGTCCATCAAATGACCCGCCTTGTGGACGACCTGATGGAAGTTTCGCGCATCGGCCGGGGCAAGATCAACTTGGAGAAAACGCCTGTCGACCTGGCCGATGTGGTCGCCACCGCCGTCGAAACCAGCCGCCCGGTCGTCGAGTCCCATCGCCACACACTGACGGTTTCTCTGCCCGAGCGCCCGGCGCGCGTCGAAGCCGACAGCGCACGGCTGGCGCAAGTGCTCTCCAACCTGCTCAACAACGCCGCCAAGTACACCGAGGACGGCGGGAGCATCGATCTGATTGTCGAACAAACGCAGGGAGAGGCCGTAATTCGGGTGCGCGACAACGGGATCGGCATCGCCCCGGAGCGCTTGCCGAGCATCTTCGATATGTTCGAGCAGATCGAAGGCGCGGCTGATCGTTCACAGGGTGGCCTGGGAATCGGCCTGACGTTGGCGCGACGCCTGGTCGAAATGCAGGGCGGCAAGATCGAGGCCCACAGCGCGGGGCTGGGAAAAGGCAGCGAGTTCCTGACGCGACTGCCCGCGCTCGCCGAGCCGGCGGCCGAGCCGGCCCCGGAACCTCCGGAAGGGCTTCCCGCGCCCCCCTCCACGGCTGGGCGGCGCGTACTGGTCGTGGACGACAATGTTGATTCGGCGGAGAGCCTGGCCGTGCTGCTGCGGCTCTACGGCCACGAAGTCCGGCTCGCCCATGACGGCGAGGCCGCTCTGGAAGAAGCGCAATCGTTCAGGCCCGACGTGATATTTCTCGACCTCATCCTGCCGAAGATGGACGGTTACGAAGTGGCTCGGCGATTGCGCCTTGAGCCGGGGAGGAGTGGCTTGACGCTGGTGGCGATGACCGGCTACGGTCATGAGGAAGAACGCCGGCGCACGCGGGAGGCAGGCTTCCAGGCGCATCTCGTCAAGCCGGTGAACTTCGACATGCTCAGGGATTTGTTGTCATCACTGCCGGCGAATCAATCCCGTAACGAGCGGGGACTTGGCAAGGCCACTTGATTAAGCCAGAAGGTCATCGGAACGCCAGTCCGATTCTGAAGCCGATTAGATGGAGCGACGGTTCGGCCCCCGGAATGTGATCTCGGACTTCCAATCGCAGTCCGATGCGGTCTTTGAACCACCAATTCAGCCCCCCGCCTAAATTGACCGCGTTGATGGCCTCATTCCCAGTGAACAGCAGCGAATACCCGCCGGTCACGAACGGCGAGAATTTCCCCGACCCGCTCGCCCTCAGGAAGTGGTATGAGACATTGGGCGATAAGACGCCGGCGCCTCGGCTCAATTCCCGGGCCTGGGCAAGGTAGCCGATTTCAGCGCCCAAACCGAGACCTTTGTAGACCAGACCTTCGCCGCCCACACCGAAATGCAGCCCTGCGCCTCCTTCGGTTGAGGTTGTCGGAGCGAGGAAGACATATCCTTGCCCGCGGCGCTCTTTATTTTGCGCCGCGACGGCGGAAGGCAAGATGGCGGCCAGCATAATTACAATCATCAGTTTGTTCATGGTTACCTCCGATTAGTTGGGTTTATTCGAGTACTGCTCGTCCGTGGTTTCAGGGGCAATGGCAATGCCAATAAATGAGTCGAGCGGCGGCGAAGCGTAGGTTGAGTTTGCCCCCAGAGTTTAAGCGGATGAAGGCTGGCGCCCGGGCGATGGCCGCCGGGTTTGTGCGGCAATCGCCGTGTTTTTATGGCAGGCGAATTCAAAGGCGCTCCGAATACACGCGGGCATTGCGTGTCTCTTTGATGTTGATGTACGCTGACGCCAAATCAAGCCAGATCAATTTCGAGAATCACGGCGCGGATTTCAGGCGGTCGACAATAATGCCGGCGGACGATCTCGAACCGCTGCTCAAGCGAGCAGTGAAAACCATAGCGAACACCAACATTTAACACGCAGTGAATAATGAACAGGAGCTGAATATGAACCGTTACTCGACCATCATCCTCGCCGCGATCTTCGTGGCCGCGGCGTCCGCGAGCGCTTTCGCACAGCAGGCGCAGCCCGCCGCTCCCACACAGAGCGCGAACCCGATGAGCGCGGAACTCAAGCAGAGTTACACCAACATCAAGAACAACCTCACCAAAATGGCTGAGAAGATGCCGGAGGAGAATTACGGCTTCAAGGCCACGGCGGATATCCGCACTTTCGGTGAATTGGTGGGGCACGTCGCCGACGCTCAGGCTCGAACCTGCTCCGCGGTGAACGGCGAACAGAAGGCGCTAAACGCCGGGTCGAAGACCGCGAAAGCCGATCTTGTCGCCGCGCTCAATGAGTCCTTCGCCATTTGCGATAAAGCCATCGATTCGCTGACCGACGCTAAGGCCGCCGAGATGGTCTCGATTGGCCAGCGCCAGCGCTCCAAACTCGGCATGCTCGCCGGGATGGTCACTCACTCGAACGAAGAGTATGGCTATATGTCTGTCTATCTTCGGCTGAAAGGCATCGTGCCGCCTTCAAGCGAGAGACGTTAGCTTCTTAATTCATGTCGATTGGACGACCGCCTGCCCGCGCCGTGGCTAAATGTGATTCTCTGTCTGATGGCGCGCTTCGCTACAGCTCGTTTTCTTTTGATTGCGGAACCAGCCGCGCGATTCTCTGTTATGATGAATCAGCCGGAATGGCCCATTTTTATTGGGTCGGCGCGGATTAGACCATCAACGCCCTCAACATAAATTTTAAGGAGACATGAAAACATGAAATCGGATCGAGTCCTCTTCGTTCTCTTGGCGCTCGCAGCGCTGATTGGCGCTGTCGCCGCGCAGGAAAATCGCATCAGCCCGCACGAAACAACTGAACTAACGCTCAATGGCAAAAAGATCACCGTCACTTACGGACGTCCTTCGATGAAGGGCCGTAAAGTTGTGGGCGACAAGTTGGTCCCCTTTGGCCAGGTCTGGCGCACAGGCGCCGATGAAGCTACCGTGCTGAAGACCGAGGCTGATCTAACGATCGGGGATCTGGCGGTTCCGAAAGGCAGCTATGCAATCTTCACCCTGCCTTCGGAGAGCGGCTGGAAGTTGATCGTCAACAAAGTGGCCGAGCAATGGGGCGCGTTCAGCTATGACAAGAAGCAGGACCTCGGGCGCGTGGATATGAAAGTCGACAAAACTTCAGCGCCTGTAGAACAATTCACGATAACGTTGGCCCAATCCGGTAACGGCGGCGTGATGAAGTTGGAGTGGGAGAACACTGCGGCTTCCATCGATTTGAAGGTGAAATAGCCGGCGGGCAAAATGGAGCGCTGACGCCATTGCGGTCGGCGACTGCCTGGCGGTTATGCTCGAAGGAAGAAATGAGCGTATCGGCAGTCTCGAGAAAGTGATCCGGCCAATCAAGCAGTGGCTGAAGTTCCAGGCAATTAGACTGGACGGTAATGTAGGCGAATAGCCACAGAGTACACAGAGGGCACAGAGAACACTGAGGGACAATGATTTCTCTGTGCTCTCTGCTGCCTCTGCGGCTATTCACCTAACTGAAAGCCGCCGTAACGGCTTATTCAACGTTAATTTTATCGAGGTTCGGTCCACCGGCGGCGGTGGTGGATGTTATCGCCACCGCTTTGAACGCGGAGCTGGTAGGAAGAGTAACGGGCAGCGTTACCGTCCTATAGGTCGTAAAGCTTCCGGTCGGCGGGAAGGACACTGTCCCTACGACGGTTCCATTGATCGCCACGGTGCAGGGACGGTTAACCGCACCGCCGTTGGCGTAGCGGAATATAATCGTCTGAGCCCCGGACTGATTCACTTGAAATGTAGTTTTGCCGCCAGCGACGTTGTCAGCGAAATTCGCATAACCGGTCCCGCTGAACCCGAGGTTAGTTGCCTCAACGATGTTCCCGCCGGACTGCGTGGCGTTTTCCGCCTCGTAGGATGTCGGAGCTGCGGCGATGTCGATCATTTCATTCGAGTCATTGGGCATTGTGACAGAATTGGTGACAATGTTTGTCACGCTACCAGCCGGCACATTCGGATTGACCTTGGTCAGATCAATGGTGAAAAACGTCCGGCCACTAACCCCGACAAGATTATTACGCCCGGTGCTCAAAGTGTAGATGTCAACATCACCAGTCGAGCTGACGTTGACCCGTTGGCCCGCGGCATTTACGAGATTGCCAAGTGTTTGCAAAACGCCTCCGCCCGTGTTCGAACTGCCGCCGGCAGTGGCCGGTTGGATCGTTAGAAACGTGTCGAGGTCGTAATCAATGGCGTAGTACCGAGTGGTCGTCGCGCCAACGACGTTGGTGTCATAGGCGCCGGCGGAAACGTGCGGTCTTTTTCCTGCGTTGACGTCAGCCGTATTGTAGGTAAGGGATGTTTGGACAGCCGTCGTGTTCAGGTTGCCGCCCGAATTGACGACCGCGTAATTCGAGGTGTCGCTTCCAATTTCGCGGATCGCGTTGAGCACCGCGTTGAAGTCGAACGTCGACTGAACCCCTGAAGGAAAACGGGTCGTCTGGTTACTCACCAGAGTAGCGTTGCCCAACCCAGTGGCGGTCAGATTAATGGTGTAGATGGAGCCGACGTCGGTCAAAGCGTAAACAGAATTGTTATTCCCGTCAGCCACCCGGAAATCGATTCCGATCAAATTACCATTAGTTTGTGTGACGCGAACCAAACGGACAAAGCTGGTCGTGCCAGGCACGAGAACGGAAATAACGTTATCGGCGTTGAGAGCGTAAACGGGGGTTTTCGGCAGAACGATGCCGGTGGTGGTGGTTTGCACGGCGGCGGCCGCCGTTGAAATCGCAGCCGGCGCTGCGGATATGTTGGATGGACTGTAAGCGCTTTTAGCGCTGGTCGAATGCCCGCCCATCAGACCGTAGGTCAACATGGCGGCAAAAGCTAGCGAAGTAATTGTTAGAGTGGCAATTGCCTTATTCACATTCGATCTTTTCATTTTCATACCTTTTTGCCCTTTCCCAGATTGTAAGAGGGTTTGTTTGGTCAAGATGACCTTCATGAGAGTCGTTCGTGTCAGGAGCTACTCCCAGATAAAGAGATAGGGT
>Ga0126377_10002239_pt1 | contig 13203 bp, 12 predicted proteins | sample PanSoiMetPlot_22_FD_92647 | JGI IMG/M metagenome (GOLD analysis project Ga0126377, IMG submission 92647) | Tropical forest soil microbial communities from Panama - MetaG Plot_22 | ecosystem: Environmental > Terrestrial > Soil > Tropical forest > Bulk soil | place: Panama | collected 2016-02-17
ACCGGCGCGGTCGTCACGGTCGTGGAGTTGTCTTGGCAGCATGACATGGCGCATTCCCCTCTCAATCGCAGACGCGGAACCAGCTCTCGAACGTGCCGCCCGGAATGCCGTCGCCGGTCGGCGGCCCGACGATGACGTCGTTGCCGCCGCGCGCGAGCAGCGTGCCGTCGACGGCGAGCCCGCGGTCGTCGACCAGCGCGTTGCAGCGCAGCGTCACGAACACGTCGAAGCTGCCGCGCTCGAGGCAATGCGCGGCGTAACCCGGCTCGATGCGCAGGTAGAACGTCTTGCGGTCCGCGCTCGCCCACACTTTCGCGGGCGCGACCTCGAGGTAGCCGCCTTCCTTGCGCTCGCGCGTGTGCTGCACGACGATCGCCTGGAACGACAGCGTCGACAGCGTCTCGGTGCGCACCGCATCGTTGAACGTGACCGACAGGGCCTCCTCGGCCTTGCCGTCACCGACGAACATCTGCTGGAACTGCTTGCAGCTGTACTCCATGCCGTGCTCCCAGTTCATGTCGTCGATGTGCGTGTAGTTCTTCGTCGGGAGCTTGTGCAGGATGCAGCGGATCAGGAGCTCGAGGACGCGCGTGCTGGCGAGATCGCGGCGATCGCCGTAGTCGAACATCGACTCGACGACATCCTGGCCCGGCTGGAATCCGCGGATCACGCCGAGCGGCACGCAGCGCGTGCGCGAGGGCACGTGGCAGCGCTGGCGGATGCGCCGGAAGATCAGCTCGCAGTCGTCGGTCTCGTCCTCGTCGCAGCCGCACTCCTCTTCCCTGGGCCATTCCTCCGGGCGCGTCGTCGACCACTGGATGCAGTAGCCTTCGCAGATGCGGTTGGCGCGCTTGGTGAGGCCGTTGCACGCGCACTCGTCGAACGGCGCGGGCACGAGCTCGCTCTCGCATTCCTCGTAGCAGAGGCTGAGATAGAGATCGATGCCGTCGCGGCACGGCTCGGGGTGATCGTCGTACGGATCGTGCTGGCGTTGCGGCGGCTCGCGGTCGTACGGCGAATTCTGCTGATACGCCGCCGGCGCCGCGCCCGGCTTCTCCGGCGCCGGCTTGCCGTCGTCCGGCGGCGGCGTGTCGGGCGGACACGGATCCTCCGCGGGCGGCGCGGCGGTTTCGAGCTTCGGCAGCTCCCACTCGATGCAGTCGCGGATCCAGATCTCGCGGCCGCAACCGTCGATCGCGAGGCCGGGCTCGATCACGATGCGCAGGCTCGGGCAATGCGGATGCGGCTTCAGCCCGAGCCCGCAGGCGATGCCCCAGCCGTGCAGCGCCAGGTGATGCAGGCGCAGCTTGTCGATGAAGTAGCGCTGCTCCAGCGTAAAGTCGCGCTCGGTGAGCAGCTTGCCGGTGAAGAACGCGTTGCGGCACAGCGGCGGAACGTCGCACGGCACGCAGGCGGCCTTGCACGCCTTCTCTTCCTTGGCGAGGGATGGAGCAATCGGTGTGTCCATAGCGGCTTCCTCTACTGGAGAACGGTCGTCGTGCCGACGCGCGGACGCGGCGACGACCCGCTGTCGCGCATCGGCGCTTCGTAAGGCGAGCAACCCAGAATCGTGTCGTAGCTCAACGTCGCGAGCCGGTTCAGCGTGAATCGGCCGACGCCGCCGATGCGCGCGTCGACGCCGACCATCGCCTGCCGGCCGACGCGCATGCGTGGATAGACCGCGCAGTACTCGGCCGTCGCGTGCGCGGGCTTTTCGCGCTCGACGATCGCGGCGACGCGGCGCGCGGTCGCGCCCTCGTCGTTCGGATCGGCCGGAAAGAACACCGTGAATCGGTGCGCGCCCCAGTCGAACGGCTCGGCCGCGGGCTCGGGGCGGTCGACGAGCCGGAACTCGCCGATCGTCGAATAGGCGTCCAGCTGCAACCGGTGATAGAAGCTCCGGCTCCACAAGCGGCGCGTGCCGTCGAGCGCCGACGCGCCGGTCCAGAACGCGCGATCGCGCTCGTCCTCGACGCCCGGCGACACCATCGACCAGTCGCGCAGCCGGAAATGCTCGAGCACTTTCGCGGCAGCCGGCAGATCGACATAGTCGCCGATCGCCTGCTCGAGGCCCTTCGGCGTTCCGCGCGTCAGGTGACGCTGGTGCGCGTCGCGAATGCGCAAGCGCAGCTCTTCCGGCGTCCAGTCCGGATCGATGACGAGGCCGATCCACGCGGCGAGCCACTGCAGGTCGCCCGCGGGCGTCGAGGCCGGATCGAACAGGAGCCACAGGCGGTCGATCGCGCCGTCGATGTCGTCGAAACCCGTCTGGAAGATCGACAGGAAGCGCTCGAGGAACAGCCGGCTCTGCTGATCGTCCTGGTAGATCGCCGGCAGATGCTCGAGGTAGCTCGTGCGCGGGAAGAACAGACGCGCGCCGCCGATGCGCGGCGAGATCGCGCCGTTGCCGCGCAGGGTCACGCGCAGCCAGAGATAGCGTCCGGGCCCGTTCTGCACCAGGCAATCCGGATTCGCGTCGCCGCTCAGCGCATCGACGCGCCACGGCACGTTGCCGGCCGCGAGCAGCGCGTTGGTCGCGGTGAGATCGCTCGATACGTAGGTCGCGATCTCGATACTCGCGACGCCGGCCTGCGCGCTCGTGGCCGAGCCGGTCGACACGCCGGCGCCGTGGCCGCCGACGAAGCCGGCATCGAGCAGCACGCGATGCCACTGGCACGCGTCGATGTCGCTGTCGATCGCGTCGGTGACGAACTCACCGTCGCGCACGAAGCCGCCGTCCGGCCAGGTGCGCCAGACGCCGCGCGGCCGCCCGTCGCGGTCTTCCTCGATCAGCGCGAAGAGGCCGCGCGCGCCGGCCCATGCGAGATCGAGCACGCGCCCGGTGACGCGCGAGTCGCCGGTGCCGGCGAACGCGTAGGCGCCCTCGCCCGGCACGAATGCGTGGATCAGGCCGACCGCATCGCCGACGTACAGCGTGCCGTCGTCGCCGAAGGCCGCGCTGAGCGGCGTCTGGTTCGGCGGCCTCGCTTCGGCAAACGAAGCCGTCTCGTTCGCGCGGAACAGGCGCACCGTCGCGTTGCCGGCGTCGACGACGGCGACGATGCCGTGCGGGCCGAGCGCGACACGCAGCGGATCGCCGAGCGCGCCCTCGCCGAGCGTCGCCAGCGTGCGCGCGCGCGCATCGATGCGACGCACGACGCGATGGCCCCGATCGACGATGAAGACCTCGCCGCACGAACCGAGCGCGACCGACCAGGGACGCGCGAGCGTCGCCGGCACGGCGCTCGTCGCGGCCGGACGAAGCTCGCCGAGGTCCTGCCAGATTCCGCCCAGCGGATACGGCGGGCCCGCGAACGACTGCACGCGGCCGTTGCCAGTATCCGCGACGACGACCCCGTTGCCGCGCGCCGCGATGCCGCGTGGTGCATCGAGCTCGCGCGGCATGCGGCCCTTGCCGCCGATGCCGTCGATGCGCTCGATCGCGCGGCAATTCGCGCCGGCGTCGTCGAGCACGTCGAGGCGCACGCGCCAGACGCCGTCGCCGCCGGCGTCGACAAGCCAGAGCACGCCGCAGCCGTCGGTCGCGAGGCCCGCGGGGCAGCGCATGCCGGCGGACGCGAGCGTCGCGGCGTCGAGCAGCGCGGACGCCTCGCCGGGGAGCGGCTGCAGCGTCAGCGCGCCGTCGGCATCGCGCAGGCGCACGCGCGACGCCAGCTGCCAGCCTTGCACGGCATCGAGCAGGACGAACGGCGTGGCGAGATCAGCGGCCGGCATAGTTCGCGATGACCCGATGGGTGCCGGAGTACGTCAGCTCGCCGCTGTTCAGCGGCACGTCGGTGCAGCTCCTGATGCGCACGCCGTCGACGAAGATCGTGACGCCTTCGCCCTCGACGCTGCGCACGCCGTCGATGTCGAGGATGCGGCGGAAGATCTCGGCGAACGAGATCGTCTCGCCGAACTGCCAGCCGGTCCCGTCGGCGCCGCCGCGCAGCGGGTGGAAGTAGTCGGAGAGCATCGTCTGCAGCGCCTTCTGCACGTCGCCGCTGCCCGCGCTGTCCTTGACGGTGACGGTGCACGACACCTCGACCTTGCGATACGTCGGCGCAACGACGAAGAGCTCGGTCGTCAGCAGGCGATGCTGGTTGAGCCACGCGGCGACGCGCGTCAGCGTCTCTTCGTTGGGGATCGGCTTCGGATCGTCGTCGAGCGCCTCGGGCACGACGATCACGGTGACGACGCCGGGCACCGCGACGCTCGACGAGGGCAGCCCGGCACCGGCAGGCCGTCGCGGCTGCAGCTCGGGATGCACGAGCGGCATCGGGTGCGCGCGGCGGATGCGCGCGCCCGGCGTCTGGCGCGCGAGGAACTCGAAGTCCGACGCCGTGACCGCGCGCGATCGCGTCCGCAGGTAGTCCGGCGCACGCGCCTTGACGTCGTCGAGCGACTCCTCGTCGCGCCCGCCGACCGCCGGCCGCGCGTTGTCGACGCTTTCCACGAACGGCACCGAGGACTGCAGCGACGTGATCTTGTGCGCGCCGGCGTTGCCGCGCGCGCCGCCGCCCCAGCGGTAGCGCGTCACGCGGATGTTGGCGAGATCCTCTTCCGGCCGCGCCAGGTCCCAGCGCCGCGGCGGGATGCGTCCGTGCGTGCCGTCGCCGAACGCGACGCGGCCGTTGGCGAAATCGACGACGTAGTGACGCGCATCGCGGGCGGACGCGGCGAAGTCGCGCACGCGCGTCCACGCGACCGGGCCATCGCCCTCGTCGACGGTGAGCGCGAACGGCGACGGCAGCACCGGCGCGTTGGCGAGCGCGAAGCTCTGATTGGCGCGGCCGTCGCTGGCGCCGACGAGCTCGTCCTCGACCGTCGAGGCGTTCGTCGCCGGGATCGTGTTGAGCAGCACGCCTTCGAGGCGCGGCGCCATCTCGTAGCCGCGACCGAGGACCTGGTCGATGCGGAAGCGCAGCCAGTAGCGCGCTTCGTCCTCGTCCTTGCGCAGGAGGCCCATCTTCGCTTTCGCCATCGCATCCGGCGCCGGCGGCAGGAAGGTCAGCGTGCCGCTCTGCGCGAGGCTCGCGGTTGCGTCGGACTTCACGTCGAGGCGCTGCCAGCGCAGCGCGTCGCCGGCCCAGTATTCCCAGACGCCGACGACGGGCGGCGGCGCGCTGTTGGCCAGCGCGGTCGCGTCGTTGACGGCGAAGCTCGCCTCGTCGTCGTCGACGGCGGGATCGTCGATCGGCGGCGAATAGGCCTCGACGCCCTTGCCCTCGGCAATGAGGCCGGCGGTGTAGGCGTACATCGTCAGCGCGATCGGCCAGCCTTCCGCAAACGCCTTCGTGAAGCCGAGGTAGAATGCGGCGTTGCGCTGCGGGCGCGCGCTCAGCGGATAGAAATACTTGCCGTCGACGCGGTGCGCCTCGTCGAGCACGTCGAAGCGCGCGCCGTCGAAGCTCTGCAGCGCAGCGAGCTCGGTGTCGACCGCGTAGAGGTTGTCGTCGGTCTCGAACACGACCGGCTTGCCGTCGACCTGCTCGGCAAGCGCGACCTTCGTGCCTTGCGGGATCAGCTGCACCGAGGGCGCGGCCGTCGGCGCCTTCTTGGCGAGCGTGAACGTCAGGTGCGCCTGCGCCGGCGTCGGCAGGCCCGGCACGACGCCGATCAGCTCGAGGAACTTGAGATAGTTCTTCCCGGGCACGCGGTTCATGCGCCACAGGATCATCTCGGTGAGCCAGGCGAAGAGCTCGACCAGCGTGACGCCGGGATCGCTCTCGGAGAGATCGGTCCACTCCGGCGTGTAGCCCGGAATGCGCCGCTTGGCTTCGGCGACGATGTCCTCGAAGCGACGATCGTCCAGGATGATGTCAGGCAGTGGCATCAGCTCACTCCCTCGTCGAGATACAGCGGGTACACGACGTTGAACAGCTCGTTCGTCGCGCGGATCTTGTAATCGATCGTGACCAGCACCTGGTTGTCGAGGCCGGTGTCGACGAGGCGCCGCTCGGGATCGCTCGACGCCGTGTCGACGCGCACGCTGACGACCTCGATGCGCGGCTCCCAGGCGAGCAGCGCGCTCTTGATCGCGCCCTGCAGCGCGGTGCGCGTCGGCAGGCTGTTCGGCTGGAATACGTAGTCGTCGGCCGACGCGCCGAAGCGCGGCCGCATGACGCGCTCGCCGATCGCGGTACGCACGATGATCCAGATCGAGTCGCGCACGCGATCGGGCCCGTACGACCATTGCAGCCGGCCGCGCGCATCCACGTTGATCGGGAAGCGCCAGCCGCTGCCGATGAGCTTGTCGGCTTTCATTCGCCGCAGCCTCCGAGCGCGTCGACCGCGACCTGGATCGTGGCGACCACGGTCTGCAGCGTCTGGATCGTCGCATTGAGCGCTTCGAGATCGGTGTCGCTGCCGAGCTGCGGCAGCTTGATCGGCGAGACGCCGGCGATGCCCATCAGCGGACCGACGAGATCGAGGATGACGCCGATCGGCTCGATCGCGTTGGTGAGGTGCTGCGCCGAGAGCGCGGCGTTCTCCTGCGCGCATTCGAGCGAGCGCTGCAGCTCGATGTTGCCGGCCGCCTGCGCGAGATTGAGCTGAAGCGTAAGGCCGCTCATCAGGCCGACGATCGTCTTCAGCTGCCCGAGGAAGCACTTCAGCATCTTCAGGATCAGGCAGAGCAGGTCGCGGATGAACGGGATCAGGTTCGCCGGCGTCGGGATCAGGAGGCACGGCGCGAGGTCAGCCGCGGCCTTCATGAAATCGACGATCGCCTTCGGCAGCTTGATCGGATCGGGCGGCGGGCCGAGCGAGCCGACCACGTCGATCAGCGGCTTGATCAGCTTCAGGATCTTGACCAGGCACTCCATGCTCGCCAGCAGCGGCGCGAGCTGGATGAGCAGGTTGAACGACATCGAGCAGTCGGTCGGAATGCCCTTGGAGATGTCCGTGAACGCCTTCAGCTGGGCGCCGGTCGGCAGCTGCACCTTGGTCGGCGACGGCGAAGGCAAGCGGATGTACTCGCACTTCGGCATGTCGAGCAGCGCGCGAACGTCGGGCTTCAGCGGAATATCGATCTCGGGCATGGTGCGCGGCTTCCCGTGGCGAACTTCAGATCGGGTTGTTGTTCGGCGACACGACGCGTCGCCACGGCGGATCGCCGCCCGGCGGGCGGCGGCCCTGGAGGACGATCGTCTGCGCTTCGATTTCGAGCACGCACACGCTCTGGATCACGATCTTGCCGTTCGAGAGCGTGATGACGTTGCCGTGCGCGTCCTCGATCATCAGCGCGCCCTTGCTGCCGGCGGCCTCGGTCGCGTCGACGAACGAGATGCGATGGCCGTTCACGGACTGGATGCGGCGCAGGCGCACGTGCTCGGACGGCGGCTCGTCCTCGCCGTTCCACAGGAAGCCGACGACGACCGGAAAGCGCACGTCGCCGCGCTCGAACGCGACCATCACCTCGTCGTCGACCTCGGGCATGAAGAACGTGCCGCGTCCCTTGCCGCCCATCGTCGTCGCGATGCGGATCCAGTCGGTCTCGTGCGCTTCGTCGTGCGCGGTGAAGTGCACCTTGATGCGGCCGGGAATCTCCTGGTCGACCTTCGTAACGAGGCCGACGACGACGCCGTTGATCGGAGTCATAGCTTCTCCATGCGCGCGCTGAAATCGGTGGTGTAGCCGCCGGCGCCGAGCGAGTGCGTCGAGGACGTGACGACGTAGACGAGCGGAGCGCCGTCGGTGCCGGAGAAGCGCGTGCCGAGCCCCTTGATCTGCACCTTGACGCCGGCGCGCAGGTCCGGAAGGCCGATCGTCTTGCCCTTGCCTTCGACGATGACCTCGCCGATCTGCTTCAGGCGGTTCAGCGCGAGCTGGCGCGCCTCGGCCTCGTTGCTGACGGGGCGGTCGACGACGATCTCGATCTTCTTGGAGAGCTCGGGCTCGCTGACCGCAAGGTCGCTCGGCGTGACGACGCCTTTGAGATCGCTGCGCTTGACGGTGACCTTGATCTCCTTCTTCGTCTTCGGGTTCCAGCCGCGCACCGTGAGCTCGGCGACCTGGTTGGCGACCTGCAGCGTCGGCTGGAAGCTGATCAGCGACTTGCCCCACTCGAGCACGTAGGTCTTGCGCTTGACCGCATCGGTCGGCTTGAAGCTGAAGGTGACTTCCTTGGCGCCGGCGTCGGCCTCGTTCATCGTGAGCTCGTAGCCGAGGTCGCGCGCGCGTTGCATCAGGAACACGATCGGGAACTGGTTGTCGAGCAGCACGTACGGGATCGGCTCCTCGTGCTTGAGGTTGTCGCCGACGTCGAGCTTGAGCTTGAGCTGCGAGGATTTCTTGCGCAGCTCCTTGGCGATGTCGTCGACGACGAGCTGCGCGATCTCGGAATCCTTCTTGCCGAAGAACGGCATCGTCTTCTGCTGCGTGCGGAAACGGTGGAACAGGTTCAGCGCGCGCACCGTCAGCGTCGGCGCGCCGGCCTGCGGGAAATTCGGCGACATCGTCGTGATCTCGCCGATCAGCATGCGCTGGCGCTCGTCGACGCCGTTGCGGTAGTAGCCGAGGCGCAGCTCCACGTCCTTCCAGGGATTGAACGTCGGCTCGTCGCTGTACTTGAACTTGAGCGTCTCGGCGTCCCAGTTGTTGACCGTCATCTCGAACGAGTCGATTTCCTTGAGGCTGTCGGAGTAGGTGACGCCGACGACGTCCGCGAGCACGTTGCGCGAAAGGTCCTTGCCCTCGACGCTGACGAGGAACGCCGGGACGTAGAAGTCCTGGCCCTTGTAGATCTCGAGCGGAATGGCCGTCTCGGCGCCCATCACCCCTCCTCCGCCGTGATCCGCGGCACCGTGAGCGGCGTGCCGGGGTCGACGAAGCGCGGATTCTCGAGGTCGTTCTCCTCGGCGATGCGGCGCCACTCGCCGCTGTCGCCGTATTCCTGGTAGGCGAGCGCCGCGAGCGTCTGCCGCGGCTTCAGCGTGCGCACCTTCGTGCGGTCGCCGGAGTGGCGCGGGTTCTCCTGAAGCTGCTCCTCGATCGTCTTGTATTCGCGGAAGCTGACGTTGAGCTTCGCGCGCAGCGGAATGCCGCCGGGGCTGAACAGCAGGAATTCCTCGGTCACGCTCTCCAGCACGCAGCGCGCGGACAGCGTCGATCCGTACGAGAACATCTCGTTGAGCCAGAACAGCCGGCAGCGCGGCGGCGCATGCGTCTCCGGCAGGATCTTCAGGAGGTAATAGACCTTCTTCGTTTCCTCGCGCACGTCGGTGGCGTCGTCGCCCATGCCGCCGCTGGTCGTGTCGAAGAAGAGCTCCATCGTGATCTTTTCGTTCTGTCCGCGAACGAACTGCAGGATCGGCGAATCGAGCCCCGGAATGCCGATCTCGGCGTGCTGCACGGCCTTGTTCACCGTGTAGCGCTCCGGATTGAACATCACGTAGAACGCCTCGAGCGGCGCCTCGGGAACGATTTGCAGTCTTTCGAGCATCGGCGTCAGCCCTGTGCGCTCTTGTAGGCGGAGTTGTCGATGCGCACGTCGCGCTCGCGCTGCGCGCCGGCGTCGTGCCGTCGCTCGAGGTGCTCGGCGACCAGCGCGACCAGGCGCCTGACCTCCTCGGGCGAGAGCGCGCCGACGCTTTCGGTCAGCATGAGATCGGTGACGACTTCGCCGATGTGCACGTCGAGCTCGGCCATGCTGTCTCTCCCTTGTTCACGCCCCGACCTCGAGCAGAAGCCCCTCGTGCGAGATCTCGAGCGATTCGACGGCGACATTGCTCTGCGCCGCGTTGAGGCTCGGGCCGCTCCACTTGAGCGGCACGCCCTTCAGGAATTTCCAGACCTTGACCGGCTGGCGTGCCTCGTTCATCAGCACGATCAGCCCGTCCTTGCGCTTGCCCTGCCCGAGCACGAAGCCGTTGTGCCAGGTCCACAGATCGTCGTAGAGATAGATGACGCCGTGCTTCAGCGTCACGTTCGAGAAGCTCGCGCGGCCCGGGAACTTGTGCACGAACGTGTTCTGCCCGCCTTCGCGATACTCGAAGACGTCGATCGACGCCTCGAGCCCGCCGCACTCGGAGAAGCCCGCGACGACGTAGTTCGCCGCGAGCGACACCAGCGTGCCCACCACGTCGCTCGTGTCGATGAGCGTCAGGTAGAAGTTGAATACGCCGAGCGGGTCGATGCGCAGTCCCATGGCTATTGCTCGAGAAGCTCCGTGTCGGCTCCGCCCTGGCGGATCTCGAAGACGATGAACTCCATCGGCGCGGCGACCGCGACGCCGACCTGGCAGACGATCTGGCCCGCATCGACGACGCTCTGCGGGTTGTTGGTCTCGTCGCACTTGACGAAGAATCCCTTCGCCGGCTGGTCGCCCTTCATGCCGCCGGCACGCCAGATCTGCTCGAGGAAGACGTTGAGCGCGTGCGCCAGCGTGCGTCGCAGCGGAAAGTCGTTGGGCTCGAAGACCGCCCACTGCATCGACTTCTCGACCGATTTCTCGATCATCGACATCAGCCGGCGCACGTGGATGAAGCGCCAGTCGGCGTCGCTCGATCCGGCGAGCGCGCGCGCGCCCCAGACGCGGATGCCGCGGCCCGGAAAGCTGCGGATCGCATTGATGTCGTACGGGTTGAGCTGTTCCTGCGCGAGGCGGTCGACGTCGTCGACGACGCGCGAGGCGAACGCGAGCTCGGCGTTCGCCGGCGGGCGCTGCACGCCGAACGTGTTGTCGGTGAGCGCGTAGACGCCGGCGACGTGCCCGCACGGCGGCACGGCGCGCGTGCCGCCCAGCGCGTCGAGGGCATCGGGCACTTCGAGCCACGGGTAGTACAGCGCGGCGAAGCGCGTCGCGAAGCGGCGGCGCCAGGCGAGCAGCGCGCCCGCGCCGCGCGTCGTGCGCGGCGTGTCGATCAGCGCGACCCGATCGCGCAGCCGCTCGCACTGCACGATCATCGCATCGTAGATCCTCATCGGATCGAGCGCCGCCGGCCGCTCCGTCGCGTCGCCGGGACCGGGCGGTTTGGGCGCGATCTTGGGCTTGCAACGGCACGGATCGGCGGGCGGATCGGCGGGCGGCGTCGGCGCCTGATACTCGAACACGGCATCCGGCACGCACAGGATGCCGATCTCGTCGACTTCCTCGAGCAGGCGAAGACCGCGCAGGTCATCCGTGCCGCCGGTGACGTCGCGCGCGGTGATGCCGCTGAGGCCGTCCTGCCCGCCTTCGAGATAGAGCGGAACCCCGTGAACGTCGGCGTCGAAGAAGAACACCGGCACGGGCGGCTTCGCCTGCGCCGGATAGTCGGGCGCGAGGACACGCACGAGATTCGAGAAACGGTTGATGCGATCGACGACGTTGAATGCGGCCGACAGATCCTTCGGGCTGTTGCTGGCATCCTTCGTCGACAGCCGGTTGTAGTACTCCTCCTCGATCGGCGCGGACGTGTCGGGCCCGGGATCGAGCGTGACGCGCAGCGAGAAATCGGTGAAACGCCGCGTGTCGCCGACGGTGACGATCTCGAGCGGCGTGATCACGATGCGGATGCGATTGCCCCAGGCGCCCTTGCTGCGTGCGACGAACGAGAGCCCGGTGTCGTAGAGCACGGCTTCGGTCTTGTCGCCGGCCGCATGCTCGGCCGAGAGCGGCACGGCGAGGCGCAGCGTCGCATCGCTCGCATCGACGATCATCGAGACATCGGTGACGCCGCCGCTCGAAAGCGCGATCTGCATGCCGACCGGAATCCTGAGCTTCTCCGTGAGCGTGACGCGGAACGGCATGTCCTTCGCATCGACCGTCGGATCCGGCGGCGGAACGAGCGGGCCCGCATCGCCCGCCAGCGTGACTTTCCGGCCCGGCGGCGTGTCGACGCCGAGCGGCACGAGCCAGCGCGCTTCGCGCGGCCGCTGGTACGCCCTGGAAAGCTGCGTCGCCGCCGCGCGCACGATGTATGCGACGCGGCCGCCGTTCTCGAAGAACGCCTTGACGCCGTACGCGAGGTGCCCGTTCGGTATGAAGCCGCCGAACGTCGCGCGGAACTCCTTCCAGCTCGTCACGCGCTGCGGCAGGCGCTTGGCGATCGCGTCCGGCATGCCGGGCTCGACCAGCGGGCCGCGCTCGGCATAGCCGACGAAACCGGCGATGTCCGTGCGCACGAGGCGCACGTCGCGCCTGGCCTCCGGCTTCGGCCGCAGATAGATCCCTGGCGTCAGGTATTCGGGCATCGTCGGTCAGTCGGCGAGCGCAAGTCCCTCGTGCGCGATCTCGAGCGTTTCGATCGCGACCTCGCTGGTCTTGCCGTTCAGCGCCGGCCCTTCCCACTTGCTCGGCCAGCCTTCGCGGAACTCCCAGCGCAGCGCCGGCTGCCTCGCCTCGTCGAGCAGCACGATCGCGCCGCTCGCGCGCTTGGTCTTGCCGTCGATGACCTGCTTGCGCCAGTTCCACAAGGAGCGATCCTTGGTCCAGCCGCGCTTGAGCACGACGTTGTTGTATTTCATGAGCCCGGGCAGCTTGCGCACGGTGCCCTGGCCCTCGTTGCCCTCGCGGTACTCGATCACGTTGGTGTCGGTCGTGAGCCCGCTGACTTCGCTGAAGCCGCCCTTCACGACGCCGTCGATCTCGATCAGGAAGTTGAATTGACCGTAGGGGTCGTTGCGTTTCCCGTCCGGCATGGCCGTTCTCCTCTGTGGTGTTCAGATCAGCCTTCGCTGACTTCCGAGCCGCCGGTCCACTGGCCGATGCGGAAGATCACGAACTCGGCCGGCTTCACCGGCGCGATGCCGATCAGCATGATCAACTTGCCGTTGTCGATGTCCGCCTGCGTCATCGTCGTGCGGTCGCAGCGCACGAAGTACGCCTCGGCGGCGGAGCGGCCCTGCAACATGCCGTCCATCCAAAGGCGCGTCAGGAAGTCGCTGACGCTGCGGCGCACGCGCGCCCAGGTCGGCTCGTCGTTCGGCTCGAACACGACCCACTGCGTCGCCTCGTCGATCGATTCCTCGGCGAAGATGAAGAGCCGGCGCACGTTGACGTACTTCCAGTCCGGATCGAGCGAGCAGGTGCGCGCGCCCCAGACCAGGTTTCCGCGGCCGGGGAAGTAACGCAGCACGTTGACGCCGCGCGGATTGAGGATGTCCTGCTGGCCCTTGGTGATGTTGAACTGGAGGCCCGCGGTCGGATCGTTCGGGTCGGAATAGAGCCCGCGGATGATTTCGTTGGCCGGCGCCTTGTGCACGCCGCGCTCGGTGTCG
>Ga0126377_10002240_pt1 | contig 13202 bp, 12 predicted proteins | sample PanSoiMetPlot_22_FD_92647 | JGI IMG/M metagenome (GOLD analysis project Ga0126377, IMG submission 92647) | Tropical forest soil microbial communities from Panama - MetaG Plot_22 | ecosystem: Environmental > Terrestrial > Soil > Tropical forest > Bulk soil | place: Panama | collected 2016-02-17
AATCCCGTCGACATGCTCGCGTCGGCGACGCCCGAGCAGTATCGTGAGGCGACCGCATTGCTTCTTGCCGACCAGCAGGTCGACAGCCTTCTGGTCATTTTCATCCCGCCTCTGGTCACAGACGCCGACGAAGCCGCGCATGCGATCGCCGCCGGCGCCGCAGGAGCGGGCAAGCCAGTGCTCGCCTCGTTCATGGGGGCCCGTGGCGCACCGCCGGAGCTCGCTCCCGTTCCCTCGTACCGGTTTCCCGAAGCGGCCGTCACCGCGCTCGCGCGCACAACCGAGTACGGCGCGTGGCGCCGGCGTCCCCTTGGTGATCGTCCATCGCCCGAGGGCATTCAACGCGATGCCGTGCGTCGGGTGATCGATCGCGCGATGACGAGAGGCGATGGATGGCTCACCCCGTCGGAGACGCAGGCGCTCCTCGACAGTATCGGTATCACCGCTGCGGCGACGAGCGTGATCACGACCGCCGATGAAGCGGTGGCCGCAGCACACGACATCGGGTACCCGGTCGCGCTCAAGGCAGCAGGCGCCGAAATCGTGCACAAGACGGATGTGGGCGGGGTGATGCTCGACATCTCGAACGAGCACGATCTCCGCGAGGCGTATGCGACGCTCACGTCGCACGTCGGAGATGCGATGACCGCAGCCGTCGTGCAACACATGGTTCCCGGCGGAGTCGAGCTGTTGATCGGAGCGACGGTGGATCCGACGTTCGGACCGGTCGTCGCCTGCGGAATGGGTGGAGTGCTCGTCGACCTCCTGCACGACACGACATTCCGCCTCCACCCACTCACTGACGTCGACGCAACAGAAATGGTCGCGGGCCTCAAGAGCATCGCGCTGCTGCGCGGATATCGCGGCCACCCGCCAGCGGACGAACGCGCGGTGGTCGACGCACTGCTGCGTGTCTCGGCGCTGGTCGAGATCTGCCCTGACATTCAGGAGATGGAGATCAACCCGTTGAAGGTCTTCGAGCACGGCGTCCGCGCGGTCGACGTCCGCGTCCGCATCGGCCGGCCACGGCCAGGACCTCCGACTCGGCGAATCTCGTATTGATGTCCGTCGCGGATTCATGACGCTCCCACCCTGGTGAGCTCGAGCGCTGCGAAGTAGTCCGCACCCTCACGCGCCCCCGTGAGAAATCTCGCACCGCATCGGCTTAGGCGTCGCGTCGTCTGTGCAATCTGCGTCTGTCCCACTGGCACAGAGCGTGCTGCTTGGGTACGTGTCAGGAAGCAGATCCATGATCGACATCCGAAGAATCCTCTGTCCAGTCGATTTCTCAGACTGTTCGCGCCTGGCGCTGGATCACGCTGTCGCGATCGCGAAGTGGTATGCGTCGACCGTGACGCTGTTACATGTCAGCCCACCCGTTCCGATCTCGGCGTACGCGACCGGAGCCTCGATGATGTCCTCCTCGCCGGCCGGCGGCGAAGATCAGAACGAGGTGCTCGAGGCCATGAAGCGCTTCTCGGCCACGCTCGACGGATTGGGCGTTCCGCTGGAGCTCGCGAGTAGTGAAGGCGATGCCGCTCAAGAGATCGTGGCCAACGCTGCTGCGGCAGACAGCGATCTGATCGTGATGGGCACCCATGGACGGTCGGGCTTCCAGCGTCTCGTGCTCGGCTCTGTTACTGAAAAGGTCCTGCGAAAGGCTGGCAGTCCAGTGCTCACGGTGCCGCCACGACTCGTGGACGCAGCGTCGACTCCGCAGGCAGTCTTCAAACGAATCCTGTGCGCCGTCGACTTCTCGGACTGCTCGATGCGTGCGCTCGACTACGCGATGTCTCTGGCGCAGGAGTCGAACTCGGCCCTGACGGTTCTGCACGTGATCGAGCCGCTGCCCGCTACGGCGATCGATCGCCACGAGGTCGCGGTCGCAGACTACACGATGAAGGACTACGTCGCCGCTGCTACGGAGCAAAGCAGGGCCAAACTGGCGACAGCGATTCCGGATCATGTCCGGGAGTTCTGCCAGGTCGACACGGTTCAGAGCCTGGGCACGCCGTATCGCGAGATTCTGCGAGTGGCAGCCGACGAGGCAAGCGACGTGATCGTCATCGGCGTCCATGGACGCGGCGTCGTCGATCTGTTCTTTTTCGGGTCAACGGCGCAGCACGTCGTCCGGCAGGCTGCGTGCCCGGTGCTGACGATGCGCACGTGAGCCTTGGGTGTTGCGACGAAGGGTGACCGTTTATGAATCGACCATCCATCTTGTGTCCGATCGACTTTTCAGAAGGGTCGCGCTCTGCGCTCTCGTACGCCGCGGCTGTCGCGGATCACTTCGGCGCATGCCTGACCGTCCTGTCAGTCGACGATCCGCTCCTCGCCGAGGCCATGTCGGCGGCCGGGTTCGCGCCGTCCATGGCCAGCGAAACACTCGGCGAACTGCGCCGGTTCTGCGGCGAGGTGGTCGCGCACCGCGGAGCCGGGGCGCTGACGGTCGACTATCGCGTCGCCACCGGGAAGCCCGCGGTGGAGATCCTGCAGGCGGCGCGCGACCTGCACACCGATCTCATCGTCATCAGCTCTCACGGGCGGAGCGGCATTCGGAAGATGTTCCTCGGCTCGACCACCGAGCGCGTGCTGCGCGAGGCACCGGTTCCGGTCCTGATCACATCCGTCGAGCCGCCGCCGGCGTCATCGTTGTCGGAGATTGGGCGGCACCTGCACCGGGTCCTGGCACCGGTCGACATGACGCCGGTGTCGCGCCAGCAGATCGCGTTTGCACATGGCATCGCGGACGCGCTGTCGATCCCGTTGATCGTCGCGCACGTCGTCGAGCCGGTGTTTGTTCCCGCCCGCGTCCGCGACACACTGCGGGGCGCGGAAGACGTGCGGCGAACGCAGGCCCGCGAGGCACTCGAGGCGCTCGTCGCTCCAATTGCCCCACACGCGGACGTGATGGTGTCGACGGGTGATCCGTCCGAACAGATTGCCGATCTCGCCAAGGCGCGCGGCGCACAGCTGATCGTCATGGGCCTGCATTCGTCCGGCGCGTTCGGCCCCCGCATGGGATCGGTGACATATCGCGTGCTGTGCCTGTCACGTGCGGTTGTTCTGGCCATACCGCCGAAGCACGTCGAGTCTCGAAACGCAACCAGCATCAAGTCATCAGGAGCCCAGCATGAAGTCATCAGCACCTGACGACACCAGGACTGTGTTCTGGCATCGCGATCTCCCGCCTCTCGAGGCCGAGGTGCTCGGCGAGCACACGCTGGAAGCTGTGAGCGTGCGCGTGCCGGGCACGCTGGCCCACCGAGATGAGATCTGGGATCGCTGCTATGCGGAGCTGATGGCCGTGGCGCACGCGCGATTGAATCAGGAAATCGCACGGCTCGGTGGGCACTTCGCACATGTGCTCCACGAATCGGTCGATAGCCGGCACGACGACGTCACTGGTGAAGCGTGGCTGCACGGTCGATTCACGTACGTGCTGTATCGACGGCCGAGGGCGGCATAGGAGGGAATCGACCATGGATACACGCACTTCGTATCTCGGGATGAGGCTCGAGCACCCGTTCATTGCCGGCGCGTCGCCATTCGGCTACGCCGTCGATACGATCAAGCGGCTCGAGGACGCGGGATGCGCGGCCGTCGTCCTGCACTCACTGTTCGAGGAGCAGATTTCGTACGCCTTTGCAGGGCACGTTGCTCACATCAACGTCTTCGAGCACGACTCCGCCGAGCTTCTGTCCAGATTTCCAGGTCCTGAGGAATATCCCCTGGGACCAGATGAATATGCCGCGCACATCGTTCGAGTGAAGCAGGCCGTGCGCATCCCCGTGATCGGATCGCTGAACGGCCGAACACCCGAGGAGTGGCTGAAGTTCGCACGCGTGATCGAGCAGGCGGGCGCCGATGCGATTGAGCTGAACATGTATGAGGTGCCGACAGACTTGTCCGTGCCGTCCTCTGCAATCGAAGATCGGCTCGTCTACGCCGTCAAAGAATTGAAGCGGCGGTTGAAGATTCCAATCGCCGTCAAGCTGTCACTGTTCTGGACAGCACCCGCGAACCTCGCTCACCTGCTCGATCAGGCTGGCGCCGACGGACTGGTGCTGTTCAATCGCTTCTATCAGCCGGACATCGACATCCGCACAATGACGTTCAAGCCGCAGGCAGAGTTGTCCACGAGCGTGGAACTGCTGCCGCGACTGCGCTGGACATCCATCCTTCATGGTCGGATTCGCCCATCGCTCGCGATCACCGGCGGAGTCGCAACCCCGGAAGACGGCATCAAGGCGCTGCTTGCCGGAGCCGACGTCGTCCAACTGGTATCCGCACTCCTCCGACATGGGCCACAGCACGTGAAGGCGATGCGGCAAGGACTGGAGCAGTGGATGGCCTGGCACAAGTCGGAACGTCTGGACGAAGTCCGCGGTGCATTGAGTCTTCAGGCGACGACCGACCGCGATGCATTCGAGCGTGCGCAGTACATCCGAACCCTGCACAGTTGGCTCGGGTGACGGCACACCGCCGACGCGATCATTTCGAGTGCGTGAGGAACTTCTGGTTCTCCAGACAGATTTCGTCGACCAGCTCTGTGTCAACGACGATGCGCTGGCGTAGTGCGACGGACCACGGCTTCGTGTAAGCCCTGGGATCATCGACGGTGATCCGGATGTCGAGGTATCCGAAGGTCGGGCGCCGGATTTCCTCTCGCACCTTGGCCGCCTCAGTCAGCACGCTTCCATTCCAATCGATCCACGTATCGTTGCGGACTCCAATGGTGTCGACGACCAGGGTGTCGCCGACCCACTTCGCGGACGAGTATCCCTGCCACGAAGGGTTGGGATCCTTCGGCAACGGACGCGCGTCGGTGAAGACCTGCCGGTATCCCGCGTTCATTTCGTTGAGCACCACCAGGAGACCTGGCGCATGGACGAACTTCAGCAAGTGCGGCAGCCCGTAGGCGCGAAGAAAGTTGTCCGGCAGGCACCGGATGTGGGGATCGTCTATTGCGTCGTTCGCCGTGCGCTCCTTGACGATGGGGATGAGCCAGGGCTGATAGGGCAACCCTTCCGGGAGATCGATGCCGAGGTTCGCCATCTGACGCGAAGCCGTGATCGCCGTCGGATTACCGGGCGTGTCGTCCTGAGGCTGCACTTCCCTGGCACTGACTTGATTGCGTGGACTCGACAGGCCTGACGTTCGTCGATTGGGTTCTGCCGTCATCCAGATTCCGGAGAAATCGGGCTTGCCGTCGGCCATCCGTGGCACCGGACCCGACATATCCACACTGCCATCAGCCTTCCGGGGAACGCTGGCGCTTGGATAGTTGAACCACTGAGCGGCCAGCGGAGTCGACGCCAGGAGAGCACACAGAATCAGGAGAGCGGACTGTCGAGAGAACATGCGGCGAAGAATACACCTGTCAGGGCAACGCCAGAAACCTACTCACGAATGGAACAGCTCTTGCCCGCGGGGTTCGCGACATGCGCCCGTTCATTCTGCTTCTTGTCGTTGGACTCGCTGCCCGCGCCAACGCGCAGTCTGCCGCCGCGCCGGCTCCGGCCGAATTCGACGCGCTGCTGACTCGCGTCGTGAATGCGGCAAAAGAATACGAGAACGGCTTCCGTAATCTGGTCGCGGAAGAGACCAAACTCGAGGAGATCCTGGATCAGTCCGGCACCGTCAAGAAGCAGCGGGAGGTCGTCAGCGATCTGCTGGTCTATCGGTCCTCGAGGAACGCCGAACAGACGGCTGAATACCGCGATGTTCGCGCGGTTGACGGCAAGGCTGTCGAGGCACGAAGCCAGCGGGTCCTGGACTTGCTCTCGAAGGCCTCGAAATCATCGTCGTCTCGCAATGAGCTCGAAACGATCGTTCGCGAGAGCCGTCGGTACAATCTCCGGTACACCGTCAACGGCTTCACGATCGGTCAGCCTGGCCTCTTCTTGGAGAAGCGTGGCGAGTTCGACGTCGAGTGGGCCGGCCGCGATCACGTCAGCGGGCACGAGGTGGTCGTCATCGACTATCGGGACAAGACGGTGAGCCGAGTCTTCGACAAGGCATTCTCGCGCAACGGTGCGACCTCGACCCTCATGCGCGGCCGACTGTGGGTCGACGAGGCCACAGCGCAGCTGCGCCGGGACCGATGGGAAGTGCTCGGGAACGTTCCCGGGCGTCACGATCCGGTCCTTCTCATCGGCCGAGAGAGCACGTACACGGAAAGTCGTTACGGCATCCTCGTGCCCGAGCGCATCGTCTACGAATTCCATGAGCGCGGCAAGGCAGTCAGAAACCAGGCGCCGCCGTTCTTTACGATCGAGCGCACAACGTGCACCTACGGCGCTTTTCGGAAGTTCGATGTCGCGACTCAGGAGGCGATCGGGACTCCCAAATAACTCACATGGATTCGATCACCTCACAGAAGGGGTCACATTCAACGCAACGCGGTCGCTCGATCTTTGAGCGTTGCGGCAAGCGCACGGAGACGAGCGGCATCACGACCGCTCGCAGCGCGCGCGTCGCTCTCCAGTTGTGCAGCCAGCGCGTCGAGCTGCGTCACGACTGCCGCAGCTCCCCGCTGCCGCGCCGACCGAATCCTATCGATGCGTTCGAGTGTGGTCCGGATCGCATCGGCACGCGCAGGTTGGATCGCGCGGCTGCGCGTGAGCTGATCGACGTAGGCGAGCGACACCACGGAGCTGCGCGGCCACGTGACTCGACGCTGCAGCTGTACGTTGAGATCGCTCGTACTCGCCAGCCGCGCCGCCTCGATCTCGTTCTTCGACAGGAACTCGCTCGGGGTCAGCGACAAGACATCGATCCCGCGGGAAATCTCGGACGCGTAGATGTGGCCGTTGTACCAATACGCCGACCAGTAGCCACCGAGTATCAGATCCTTCGCATCGAGCGGGCCGCGATCGAAGAACGCGATCTCCACTGGGTGGGTTGCGTCGCTGAAGTCGAACACCGACACACCGCCCTGATACCACGCCTGCACCATGATGTCGCGACCGGGCACGGGGATGATCGATCCGTTGTGGGCAACGCAGTTCTCCAGTTCGCTCTGTGGCGCGGGCATCTTGTAGTAGCCGTCGAACCGCAGCTTGCGATCGACCACGTCGAAGAGCGCGTCTGCGCCCCAGGTCAACGGATCCTCCGGCCGACAGCGCGGACGCGTGCCGCCGCCCCATTCGTCGGTGAAGACGACGTGAGAGCCGTCGGCGCTGAAGGTCGCCGAGTGCCAGTAGGCAAAGGCCTTGTCGGTGACGGCGTCGAGGCGAACCGGGTGAACCGGATCGGAGATGTCGAGCAGAAGTCCGTTGCCTCCGCATGCGCCGGCCGCGAGACCGATGTCCGGAAACACCGTGATGTCGTGACACTGTCTCGTGATGCGCGAGGTCTGCGTGCCCGGGCCATGATTGCCACCCTGCCACAAACCCGCAAGCGCGCCGGTCGAGGGATCGGAAAAGATGCGAGGCTGATTGACGATGCGGGCACGCTCAGGCGCCTTCACCGGGATCTGGATGACATCGATGCTGAAGAGTGACGTGTTGGGATCCTCTTTCGGATCCTTCCCCGAACAGCCCGCGAGCTCGTCGGATGACCTCACGACCCCCGTGCCCGAGACGTACACGTAGACGTTGTCGCGATCGCGCGCATCGGTGACGAGCGTGTGGGTGTGCGATCCGCGGCACGTCTGCACCGCCGCCACCTGTCTGGGCTTGCGAAGATCGCTGATGTCGAAGATGCGGATGCCGCGGAACCGCTCTGGGCTCACCGTCTCCTTGACACCGCCGGTCCCGCAGTCGACGCGCCCTCGCGTCTGCTCGACGGAGACGATCAGAAGGTTGCGATACACGGACACGTCGCCTTGACCGCCCGGACAGACCACCGACGAGAGCAGCTTCGGTTTGGATCCCTTCTCGATGTCGTAGACCGTGAATCCGTTGAAGTTCCCCACGAACATCAGATCGCCGCTGAACGCGAGATCCGAATTGGCGAACGAGATCGTCGGATTACGATTGGCCTGTGCGCCGGCCGTCCCGGGCGGCGCGTTCGGATCGGCAGGTGTCGCGTCGTTGTTGTCGCGCTCCGGTGCGGTGGCACCATCGGGTGGTGCTGGCTGCTCGGGTGGCGTCACCGGACCGGCCGGCGCTTTCGGATCGAAGAACCCGTCCGGCTTGGGCAGCGTGGCCACGAGCTGCATGTTGCGCGCCGCTTCACCGGCGTTGCGGAATCCAGGCTTCAGCCCAACGCGCGGATCGGCCGGCGTCGAAGACGAGGCAGGTGCCTGCGCGTGGCCGGGAACCGTGGGGCACACCGCGAGTGCGACGAGACAAGCCCAACGCGCAGCAGGCAGTTTCATTTGAGGATCTCCAGGAGCATGGCGCTCATGCGATCGATCTCGATGCGTTGATCGGCGTCGACATCTGAGGCAAACGCGTAGATCTCGGGTTCCTGGCCCGCGCCCTCCGTCGAAAACAGATCGTTCACCATCGTCAGCGCGCCGTCATGGTGCCTGATCATCGACTCGAGGAACAGTCGATCGAACGCCTGCCCCTGTGCAGCTTCGAGCCGACTCATCTCCTCAGGCGTGAGCATGCCTGGCATCAAGGCGCCACCGTGATCGTGATGCGCATGCATGTCCGGCACCGTTTGGCCGCGTGTCGTGAGCCACCGCTGCATCATGCCGATCTCGTCCGACTGAGACAGCTCGATCCGCCGGGCCAGCAGGCGCATCTCCTCGCGATTCGTGCGCGACGCGAGGAGCGCCGTCATCTCCAGTGCCTGCGCGTGATGCGCGATCATCCCTTGCATGAATTGCACGTCGGTGGCCGTTGCCTGGATTGCCGACGTGTCGGTCGCTCGAGTGGCGGTGATGGTGCGTGTCGCCTGGCCAGGCGCCCCCGGCTGCACCAGCACGGGTTGCTGCTCCCGTGCGGAGCGGCACGACGAGAGCAGCATGACCGCGAACGGTATGGCGAAAAAGCGTCGCACGGCTGGGGAATTGTCATCCCGGGCCTCGCCGGAGTCAAAGATCCTCTCCTTGACAGCTTAGGAGAGACGGGATACTGTGTCTCTCTCCTGACGAACTTAGGAGAGAGACACCATTGGCACCTCAGGCCGACTTGCTTCCGGGCACGCTCGATGTCCTCGTCCTCAAGGCCGTGTCGCTCGGCCCCCTGCACGGGTACGGCGTTCTGCTGCGCATCGAACAGATGACGCAGGGTGCGCTCCTCGTTGAACAAGGGGCCTTGTACCCGGCGCTCTTCCGTCTGGAACAACAGGGCCTCCTTGAGACTGAGTGGGGTGTGTCCGACAACAACCGCCGCGCGAAGTACTACCAGCTGACGACGACAGGACGCCGGCGACTGAAAGACGGCGTTGCCAGTTGGAATCGCCTCGCGACTGCCATGGCCGCCGCACTGGGGACGCGCACCGGAGAAGCGTGACGATCATGTGGAATCGCATCAGTCTGTGGTTGACGAGCCTCGTCCAGCGTGCCCGGTTCGACCGCGACTTGAGCGACGAACTGGAGTTCCACCTTCGTGCGCGCGCGGCTCACTGGGAAGAGCGCGGCTTGACCCCACGGGAAGCCATGCGACGCGCACGGATCGAGTTCGGCAGTATTGACAAGGCGAAGGCACAGGTGCGCGACGTGCGGTTCGGTATGTGGGTAGCGCACGTCGAGCAGGACGTCCGGTACGGCCTGCGCATGCTACGAAAGCATGCCGGCTTCACGGCCATGGCCGTCCTCTCGCTTGGCATCGGCATCGGCGCGAACACGACGATCTTCAGCATCGTCAACGCCGTCCTCCTCAGGCCGGTGCCGCTAGGGCATCCAGAGGAACTCGTCACGCTGTACGAACGCAACCAGGAGACCGCGTTCTCCTCGCTGTCGTACCCCGACATCAAGGACGTCCGCGACGGCGCCGCATCGGCCTTCACCGGGATTGCGGCATCGACGATTGCGATCGCACAAATCGACGAGCCCGGTGGTGCCGTCTCGGTCGTGGGCGAAGCCATCACTGGTGGATCGTTCTCGGTGCTCGGCATCGAACCACAACTCGGGCGGCCCATTCTCGCCGAGGACGAAACGGCGCACGCCACTGTGGTGATGCTCAGTCACGGCTTCTGGCAACGCCGATTCGGCGGCGACCGCAGTGTCCTTGGCCGTGAACTACGACTCAACGGTCGACCCTACACCATCGTCGGGATTGCTCCAGCGGAATACCGTGGCGGAATTCCGGTGATCACGCCGGCTTTTTACGTGCCCATGATCATGCTCGACGATCTGATGGGCGTGGAGATGCTCGACGCGCGCGGCGTCCACAACTCCTTCGCGCGGGCGCGACTCGCACGAGGCGTGACGCGAGCCCAGGCTGAAACGGTGGTTGCAAGGGTTGCCGCATCGCTCACCGGGAAGCGACCCGACGGCTGGGTCCCCAATTCGGGCTTCACGTTGTACCCGACCGCAAACGTTCGAATCCACCCACAACTGGATCAGATCCTTCGTGCGGCCGCGGGGCTGCTGCTGGTGGTGGTGGGCCTGCTCCTGCTCCTTGCCTGCACGAACTTGACAAGCTTCATGCTCGCCCGCGCTCTGGACCGGCGCAGGGAAGTGTGCTTGCGACTCGCAGTGGGCGCGACGCGCGGTGCGCTCATCCGACAGTTGCTCGTCGAGTCCTTGTTGCTCTGTATGGGGGGCGGTGCCATGGGTCTCGCACTCGCCGTCGGGCTGCTCAACGCGTTGCTCGGAGCAGACCTTCATCTGCCGTATGGAATCGGGCTCGACGTGTTGGGCCTCGATCCGGGACCGAACTGGAACGTCCTCACGTTCGCAGCCGGGATCTCCGTACTGGCGGGGGCGCTGCTCGGACTCGTGCCGGCGCTTCAGAGCACGCGGCCAGACGTCGCGGCGACACTGAAGACCGACAACGCCACCGTTGGGGCAGTCGGGCCACTCAGGTGGCGGAATGCGCTCGTGATCGCGCAGATCACGGTGTCCCTCGTACTCCTCGTCGGCGCGGGGCTGTTCCTGCGCAGCTGGCAGCAAATGCTGGGCGTGGATCCAGGCTTCGGACGGCCGCCTTCGGCTATTCTGTCCATCTTTCTGCCGACGTCGAAGTTCACCGCCGACGAGGCCCGTCGACAGACGCGCCTGTTGCTGGAACGTTTTGGCGCGCTGCCGGGAGTCGAGGCTGTCGGCGTCACCAACGACCTGCCGCTGGACACTTCTAACACCGTGATCCGGTTTACCGTCGATGGGCATGTGCCACCGCCAGGCCAGGACACGTTCTCCGCCGACTTGGCGGCGATTGACGGCGCATTCTTCGACGCCGCGGGCGTCGCGCTTTTACAGGGCCGGACTTTTTCCGACCTTGATACGCCCAACAGTGAACCGGTGGCCATCGTCAGCAAAGCGACGGCCCTGCGCTACTGGCCGGCGGGCGACGCCGTCGGCCGGCTCATGCGCGCGAGCGGCGAACGCCAGACCCACCTACGCGTCGTTGGCGTTGCCGGCGATGTCGATGTTCGCACTCGTGGCGAATCGCCCCGCGACATGATCTACGTACCTTTCACACAGCGTGATAACGATCCGCGCCGCAGCTTCGTCGCGCGCACATCCGCGGACGCGTCGCAGTTGGGGCTCACGCTGCTGAAAGCCGGGCGGGAGATCGATCCCGATCTGCGGGTGATGGAGACGAAGACCATGGCGCAGCATCTCGCGGTGACGCGAATGCCGGCAGAGGTGATCGCGCTCGTGATGTCGGTCTTCGGGGGCCTGGGACTGGGGCTCGCCGCGCTCGGGTTGTATGGAGTGGTGAGCTATACGGTCACAACCCGAACACGTGAAGTCGGGATCCGGATGGCGCTCGGGGCCAGGGCAGGTGTCGTCGTACGCCTGCTCGCGTCGCAAGGGATGCGCATCGTGCTCATCGGCGGCACCATCGGCATGGCGTTGTCGCTCGGGGTCATGCGCCTGGCGAACGGCCTGCTGTTCGGTGTCGAGACATTCGATCCCTTCACTCTCGTGACGGCGCCGGTCGTTCTCGGCACGACCGCATGCCTGGCCGCGTATCTGCCGGCGCGCCGTGCAAGCCGCGTCAGTCCGCTCGCCGCCTTACGTAGCGACTAGGACCTTCCCATCCGCATCAGGTACCATCGCGCCACACGTGTCATTCGATACGACTCGGTGGACCATTATCGCGGCTGCGCGGGGATCCGATCCGGAAGCGGCGCGAGCAGCGTTGTCGACGCTGTGCGACACGTATTGGTACCCGGTGTATGCGTTCATCCGCAGGTGGGGTGCCGACCCCGACCGGGCACGCGATCTGACGCAGGGGTTTTTTGCCTCGCTGCTCGAGCGTCGCGACATCGAGCAGGTGCGTCCGGAACGCGGTCGCTTTCGCACGTTCCTGCTGGCCTCGGCCAAGCACTTCCTCCTCAACGACTCGGCCCGCAGCCGTGCGATGAAGCGTGGCGGCGGAGTGCCGCTGCTGTCGCTGGCGTTTGACGAAGCAGAAGGTCGGTATCAATTCGAGCCTGTCGATGAGACGACGCCTGAGACGCTCTACGAGCGCCGCTGGGCGTTGACCGTGCTGGAGCGTGTGATTGCGAAAGTGCAGACGAAGTGGCAGCGGGCCGGCCGCGGCGCGGAGTTCGACGTGCTCAAAGCCGGTCTGCTCGGCGAGGGTCCGCCGGGCGGCTATGCGGCCGCCGCGCAGGAGCTCGGAACAACCGAGGGCGCGATCAAAGTGGCGGTCCATCGGCTGCGGCGGACGTTCCGGAAAGAGCTGCGAGCCGCGATCGGCGAGACCGTCGCGGACCCGGCCGACGTCGAGGAAGAGCTGAAATACCTGGAACGAGCCCTGAGCACGTAACCTTTCCCACTCGATTTGTCTTATCAAACCAAGGAGAGACAGACATGGCGATCTTGCCGCGCAAGAGCACAACGGCCGGTGATGTCCTGATGGTGATTGCGATCGTTCTGCCTGTGTCAGTCCTGGTGGGCGCGATCCTGGGTCTCTATGGCAAGCAGCTCGGCCTCTCGGGCGGCCTGCGCACGCTGATCATTGTCGCGTTCGTGAGTGTGGCCTCGCGCTTCGCAACAAAGCTGGTGCAACGGCGGCAGAAGGCGCGCGCGGCCGCCATGACGAGCTCAGGCGTGAAATGACGACGAGCACGTGCCCGCGCTGCGGAAAACCGCTCGCATCTGACGCGCCGGGCGGTCTGTGCGC
>Ga0126377_10002241_pt1 | contig 13200 bp, 12 predicted proteins | sample PanSoiMetPlot_22_FD_92647 | JGI IMG/M metagenome (GOLD analysis project Ga0126377, IMG submission 92647) | Tropical forest soil microbial communities from Panama - MetaG Plot_22 | ecosystem: Environmental > Terrestrial > Soil > Tropical forest > Bulk soil | place: Panama | collected 2016-02-17
CGCCGCCCAATCAACTGAAACCAAGGAGGTTCCATGGCTGTTGAAGAGAAGGTCGAAGTTGAGGGCGAGGTCGTCGAGGCTCTCAAGAACCTCAACTTCCGCGTGAAGCTCGACATGGGCCACGAGGTGCTTGCTCACCTCGCCGGCAAGATGCGTCGCTTCCGCATCCGCGTGCTCCCGGGCGACCGCGTGCGCGTGGAGCTCTCTCCCTACGACCTCAACCGCGGCCGGATCGTCTACCGGCACAAGTAGGTCGTAGCGCCCCGCCCCGCCGAGAGCGCGGGTGCGGGGCCGCCTCGCCGCGTCAGCGCGGCACCACTCCGCCGCCCGTGCGGCAGTCACTCGCCGCCCCCGCGCCGTAACCCACGCCGGCCGCCTCGCGCGGCCGTTCGTGTGAGAAGGCGCACAGTTACCGCTGCGCGCATTCCGGGTAGCTGTTGAACTTGATTCAATCTAACTGACCAATCGGTCAGGAGGCGCGAACCATGCAGCAGCTCGTCCACCGACTCGTGCGCTACGAAGAGCGCGTCTCCGGCGTGCCGGGGCGCTACATCACGCCCGTCATCGTCGCCGGCATCGCGCTCCAGGTGGCCGTCCTCGGGATGTACTGGGACATCGGCTACCACATCGACCACGGTCGCGACCAGGGCGTCATCACGCCGCCCCACATGTTCATCGTGGTCGGGCTGCAGGGCATCGTCCTCGCCGCGCTGCTGCACGGCGCGATGCGCGGACCCGCCGCCCGCAACGAACGGCACCTCCGTGCGCTCGGACTGCGCATGAGCCCCGGCGGGATCGTCATGCTCGTCTGCGGCGGCATCGCGCTGCTCGGGTTTCCGCTCGACGCGGGCTGGCACGCGCTGTTCGGCGAGGACGTCACCCTCTGGGGCCCGACGCACCTCTTCATGATCGGCGGCGCCGGCCTCAGCACGCTCGGCATGTGGATGGTCATGCGCCAGGGCTTCGAGCTCGGCCGACCGCGGCGCATCTCCCGCCGCGCCCAGCTGCGCGTCGCCGGCGCGCTGCTCATCGGCCTGTCGACCTTCCAGGCGGAGTTCGACTTCGGCGTGCCGCAATTCCAGCTGCTCTACCAGCCGGTCCTCATCGCGTTCGCCGCGGCCGTCGCGCTCGTCTGCGCGCGCTCGATCCTCGGCCGCTGGGGCGCGTTCCAGGTGCTGGCGATCTACTTCGTCATCCGCGGCGCGCTCGCGATCTTCGTCGGGCCGATCATCGGCTACACGACGCCGCACTTCCCGCTCTACGTCGCCGAGGCGGCCGTGGTCGAGGTCGCCGCGCTGCTCGCGCCGCGCTCGCCGCTGCGCTTCGCGCTGCTGAGTGGCCTGGGCATCGGCACGGTCGGGCTCGCCGCAGAGTGGGGCTGGAGCCACGTGTGGATGCCCCATCCGTGGCCGGCGTCGCTGCTCCCGCAGGCCGCCATCCTCGCGCTGGCCGCCGCGATCGCCGGCAGCGTCCTCGGCGCCCGCATGGGCCAGAGCCTCGCCGAGCCGGGCAGCGAGCGGGCGTCGCTGCCGCCGATGGCCACCCGTCCGGTCATCCTCGCCGCCGTCGTCGCGCTCATCGCGCTGTTCGTCCCGCTCCCGCGCTCCGGCGGCGACGGCACCCGCGCCGCCGTCGTCCCGACGCCCGCCGGCCCCGGCCAGGTGAACGTCGCCGTCACGCTCGACCCGCCCGACGCGTCGAGGAGCAACCAGTGGTTCGAGGTGCTCTCGTGGCAGGGCCGCACGCCCGGCCACACCCGCCAGATCACCAGCCTGCGCGAGGTCGCGCCCGGCCGCTACGTCACCACGCGCCCGGTGCCGGTGACCGGCAACTGGAAGACGATGCTGCGCCTGGCCAAGGGCACGCACATCATGGGCATGCCGATCTACCTGCCGCCCTCGCCGCAGGGCAAGCGGCGCGGCGTGCCCGTCGCGGCGCGCTCGGGCCCGATGGTCGCCGACACCTACCTGCTCCAGCGCGAGGCGCGGGGCGGCCCCGCATGGCTGACGACCACGGCCTACGCGGTGCTGGCCGCGATCGTGGCGCTCTGGCTCGCGCTGCTGACCTGGGCGCTCGGGCTCGCCGAGCCCGACCGGGCCGCTCGCTCGCGCGCTACGGTGCCATCGACATGGCCACCGCCCGCCGCGCCCGCCTGAGCACAGACGCCCGCCGCGAGCAGCTCGTCGCCCTCGGCGGCGAGATCTTCAGCGAACGGCCCTTCGACGAGGTCTCGATCGACGACATCGCCGCCGCCGCCGGGATCTCGAAAGGCCTGCTCTACCACTATTTCCCGAGCAAGCGCGACTTCTACGTCGCCGTCGTGCGCCACTCGGCCGACGAGATGCAGCTCGTCACCGAGACCGACCCCGACCTGCCGCCGCTCGAGCGCCTGTCGGCTGGACTCGATCGCTACCTCGAGTACGTCGAGACCCACGCCCGCGGCTACGCGACGGTGCTGCGCGCGGGCATCGGCTCGGACGCCGAGGTCGCCACCATCGTCGAGGAGGTCCGCGGGACGATGGCCCGCCGCATTCTCGAGGACCTGCCGCTCGACGGGCCGCCCCCGCCGGCGGTCCGCGTCGCCGTCCGCGGCTGGGTCGGCTTCGCCGAGGCCGCCAGCCTCGAGTGGGTCGAGCGCCGCGAGGTCTCGCGCGAGGAGCTGCGCGAGCTGCTCATCAAGGCGCTCACCGGCACGGTGACCGCGGCGGCGCAGCACTACGCGGTGCGGTAAGCCGGCCGTGCGCGAGCTCCCGCTCCCGCCGCATTTCGATCCCGACCGCGTCGGCGAGGTCTGGCGCGTTCCCTACGAGGAGCGCGCCCGCGATGCGCCGACGTGGGCGGCGCGGCACGGGCTGCGCGCGGCGTCCGAGGACGGCTTCAGGCTCGCGCTGCTCGTGGTCGACGCCCAGAACACGTTCTGCATTCCGGAGTTCGAGCTCTTCGTGGCCGGGCGCTCCGGCCGCGGCGCCGTCGACGACAGCCGCAGGCTGTGCGAGTTCATCTACCGCAACCTGGGCGCGATCACGCAGGTGCTCCCGAGCCTCGACACGCACCGCGCGATGCAGGTCTTCCACGCGATCTGGCTCGTCGACGACGACGGCGAGCATCCCGTGCCGTACACGCTCGTCTCGGCCGACGACGTCGCCGCCGGCCGCTGGAAGGTCAACCCGGCCGTCGCCGAGAGCCTCGGCTACGACCCGGGCTATCTGGCGCGCGAGCTCGCGCACTACACCCGCCGCCTCGCGGAGGGAGGCAAGTACGACCTCACGATCTGGCCCTACCACGCCATGCTCGGGGGCATCGGCCACGCGCTCGTCTCGGCCGTCGAGGAGGCGATCTTCTTCCACGGCATCGCGCGATCCAGCCAGCCGGACTTCCAGGTCAAGGGCGACGAGACGCTCACCGAGCACTACTCGATGCTCGGCCCCGAGGTCACCGAGGGCCCGGACGGCGAGCCCCTCGGCGAGAAGAACGAGGCGCTCATCGAGAGGCTCGCGACCTTCGACGCGGTCGCCGTGGCCGGCCAGGCCAAGAGCCACTGCGTCGCCTGGACGATCGACGACCTCCTTCGCAGCGAGCGCCGGCTGGCGGAGCGGATGTACCTGCTGGAGGACTGCACGTCGCCGGTCGTGGTGCCCGGCGTCGTCGACTACACCGACGAGGCGCAGGAGGCCTTCGACCGCTATGCCGCCGCGGGCATGCACGTCGTTCGCTCGACCGATCCGCTTGCCACGTGGCCGGGGGTTCCTCCGGACCTCGGAGGGAATCCGCCCAATAGGCCGGAGGTTCGTGCAGGTTCTTGACAAACCAACGCCCGATAGGAGAGGGTCCGCGATGTGGGTCAACTCCGCACCGGGTCGCTGGAGTCCCTGCGCGAACGCAATCGGCTGCGTGTCATCGACGCATTGCGCTCGCGCGGGGCGATTAGCCGCGCCGAGATCGCTCGCCAGACCGGCCTGAGCCGGTCGACGGTATCGAGCCTCGTCGCCGACCTGCAGGCGACCGGGATGGTCGTCGAGCGGGCCGTCGAGGGCGTGGCTGCGGCCGGGCCGCAGGGCGGCCGGCCACCGGTCCTCGTCGCGCTCGACAGTTCCGCGGGCGCGGTCGTGGGCCTCGACTTCGGCCACGACTCCCTGCGGGTCGCGGTCGCGGACCTCTCGTACGCGATCCTGGCCGAGACCGCCGTCGACTTGGAGGTCGACACCAACGCGCACGATGCGCTCGACGCGGCCGCCAGGTTGGTGTCGGAGCTCATTGACGAGGCGGGGGTCGGGCGTGGTCATGTGCTCGCCGCCGGCGTCGGCCTCCCGGGGCCGATCGACCGCGCAAGCGGCCTCGTCCACTCGCAGCCGATCCTCCCGAGCTGGGTCGGCCTCGAACCCGCGCGCGAGCTGCAGGACCGCCTGGGCGTCCCCGTCCATCTCGACAACGACGCCAACGTCGGCGCGCTCGGCGAGTCGGCGTTCGGCGCGGGACGGGGCACCCGGGTGATGGCGTACCTGCGGCTCTCGGCGGGCATCGGCGCGGGCCTCGTGATCGACGGGCGTCCCTTCCGGGGGGCGCGCGGCGTCGCGGGGGAGATCGGCCATGTTCTGGTCGATCCCCAGGGCCCGATCTGCCGGTGCGGCAACCGCGGATGCCTGGAGACGTTCGTCGCCGGCCCCGCGTTGTGCGAGCTGCTGCGCCGGTCGCACGGACCGCTGACGGTGAAGGACCTGCTGCGGCTGGCGAAGGAAGGCGACGCCGGCTGTCAGCGCGTGATCGCGGACGCCGGCAGCGTCGTGGGACGCGCCGTCGCCGACCTCTGCAACTACCTCAACCCGGACCTGGTCGTCGTGGGCGGCGACCTGAGCGTCGCCGGCGACCTCGTGATCGAGCCGATGCGCGAGGCCGTGCGGCGCTTCGCGATCCCGGCGGCCGCCGATGACGTGGAGATCGTCGCCGGCACCCTCGGCGACCGTGCCGAGCTGCTCGGCGCGCTCGCCCTCGCCGGCCACGAGTCCGACGACCCACTGACCGTTCCCGTACCCCACATGTACCAACACACAGGAGGAGGAAACCGGTGAAGCACTCACCGATCTCGAGCAGGGCGCTCGCCGTCGGCGGCGCGCTTTGCGCATTGGCGTTCGGCGCCGCCGCGTGCGGCAGCTCCGACAACAGCTCGACCGGCACCAGCGGTGGTGCCAGCACGACCGCCGGCAACAAGGCCCAGAAGGTGGGCGTGCTGCTCCCGGACACCAAGTCGTCCGTGCGCTGGGAGTCGTTTGACCGGCCGCTCTTGGAGCAGGCCTTCAAGGCCGCCGGCGTGCCGGTGACCATCGACAACGCCCAGGGCGACAAGTCCACGCAGCAGCAGCAGGCCGAGCAGCAGATCACGAACGGGGCGAAGGTGCTCCTGCTCGTGAACCTCGACTCGGGCTCGGGCGCGGCGATCGAGGCCAACGCGAAGTCGCGTGGCGTGAAGACGATCGACTACGACCGGCTGACGCTCAAGGGCTCCGCCGACTACTACGTGTCGTTCGACAACGTCCAGGTCGGCAAGCTCCAGGGCCAGGGCCTCGTCGACTGCCTGAACAAGGCGGGCGGCGGATCGACGCCGAACATCGCGCAGCTGAATGGCTCGCCGACGGATAACAACGCCACGCTGTTCAAGCAGGGCGCCGTCTCGGTGCTCGACCCGCTGTACCAGGAGGGCAAGGCCAAGAAGGTCGCCGACCAGGCCGTGCCCGACTGGGACAACCAGCAGGCGCTGACCATCTTCGAGCAGATGCTGCAGAAGACGAACAACAAGATCGACGGCGTGCTTGCCGCGAACGACGGCCTGGCCAACTCCGTCGTCTCGGCGCTCAAGGCGCGCAAGCTCAAGCAGATCCCGGTCACCGGCCAGGACGCCACGCCCCAGGGGATCCAGAACATCCTCTCCGGCGACCAGTGCATGACCGTCTACAAGGCGGTCAAGAAGGAGGCCGACGCGGCCTCCAAGCTGGCCATCGCGCTGTCCAAGGGCACTCAGCCCCCGGCCGGCCTGGTCAACGGCAAGACCAACGACACGGCGCGCGACGTCCCGTCCGTGCTGCTGACGCCGGAGGCGATCACCAAGGACAACGTCAAGGTGGTCTTCGACGACGGCTTCCTGAAGAAGGAGGACGTCTGCACCGGCAAGTACGCGTCGATGTGCACCGACGCGGGCCTGTAGGCGAAGAAATGACGCACGGGGCGCCGCCGCGGCGGCGCCCCGCCGTCAACGGGACCCGACCCAGGGGTTGAGAGCGTGACTGACACACCAACTCTCGAGCTTCGCGGCGTGTCGAAGAGCTTCGGCGCGGTGCAGGCTCTCTACGAGGTGGACTTCCACGTCCGCCCAGGCGAGGTGATGGCACTCGTCGGCGACAACGGCGCCGGCAAGTCCACCCTCATCAAATGCGTTGCCGGGATCTACTCGATCGACTCTGGCCAGATCTTCTTCGAGGGCGAGCCCGTGACGATCCACGGGCCGAAGGGCGCCGCCAAGCTCGGGATCGAGATCGTCTACCAGGACCTCGCGCTGGCCGACAACCTCGACGTCGTCCAGAACATGTTCCTGGGGCGCGAGGAGCGGGCGGGCTTCCTGCGCTCACTCGACGAGCTGACGATGGAGAAGCGCGCCAACGACACGCTGGAGATTTTGTCGGTCACCACGATCCGCTCGGTGCGCCAGACCGTGGCCGGGCTGTCGGGTGGCCAGCGCCAGTCGGTGGCCGTGGCCAAGGCGGTCATGTGGAACTCCAAGCTCGTCATCCTCGACGAGCCGACGGCCGCCTTGGGCGTCGCGCAGACGCGGCAGGTGCTCGACCTGGTCAAGCGCCTCGGCGAGCAGGGCCTCGCCGTGGTGCTCATCTCGCACAACCTGCACGACGTCTTCGAGGTGGCCGACTCGATCACCGTGCTGCGCCTCGGCCAGAACGTCGCCGAGTACAAGCGCGGCGAGGTGACGCAGACGCAGGTCGTCGAGGCCATCACGGCCGGCAAGCTGTCCAAGGTGCCCGGCGTCTCGGAGGAGGTGATCGCGTGAGTGCGACTGCACCAGCTCCGGTCGAGGGCGGACCGGGCGAGCCGGCCGCCGCCGCGCCCGGCGAGGAAAGCCTCTCGGACTACGCCCGCAACTGGTGGGTTGGCGTCAAGGCCGGCGAGCTCGGCTCGCTGCCGATCGTCGTCGGCCTGATCATCATCGCGATCGTCTTCCAGAGCCAGAACTCGAACTTCCTCACCGCGGGGAACTTCGTGAACCTCATCGTCCAGGCCGCGGCGATCACGACCATCGGCATGGGCATCGTGTTCGTGCTGCTGCTCGGGGAGATCGACCTCTCGGTCGGCTTCGTAAGCGGCGTTGCCGGCGTGACGGTCGCCCTGCTGACCTTCCCGGACAACCACAACGTGTTCGCGGCCGGCCCCGCGCTCGTCATCGCGCTGCTCGTCGGGTTGGCGATCGGCACGTTGCACGGTCTGCTGATCACGAAGATCGGGATCCCGTCGTTCGTGGTCACCCTGGCCGGCCTGCTCGGGTGGAACGGGGTGTTGCTCCTGCTGATCGGTGACCGCGGCACGGTCATCATTCAGAGCGACTTCTTCGTCGGCTTCGCCAACGACTTCCTGCCGTCGGCGACGGCGTGGATCCTGGCCATCGTCGGCATCGCCCTGTACGCGGGCATGCTGTTCTGGCAGCGCATGCAGCGCGCGCGGGCCGGGTTGCCGAACGTGCCCGACTCGGTGCTGCTGCTCCGCGTCGCGGCGCTGGCGATCGCGGTCCTGGCCGTCGTCTACGTGTGCGACCAGGACCGCGGAATCCCGTACGTGCTGCTCGTGATCACGGGCGTCTACCTGTTCTGGACCTATGTGCTCAACCGCACCCGGTTCGGCCGCCACATCTACGCGGTCGGCGGCAACGCCGAGGCCGCGCGGCGCGCCGGCATCAGCGTCGACAACGTCAAGCTGGCCTGCTTTGCGATCTGCTCGATGATGGCGGCGCTGGGCGGGATCATCCTCGCGTCGCGCCTGCGTTCGGTGGACACGAACTCGGGCGGCGGCTCGATCCTGCTGTACTCGATCGCCGCGGCCGTCATCGGCGGCACGTCGCTGTTCGGCGGGCGCGGCAACCTGAAGTCGGCCGTGCTCGGCGCGCTCGTCATCGCGTCGATCGACAACGGCCTGGGCCTGCTCGGCCTGAGCGCGGGGACGAAGTTCGTCATCACCGCGCTCGTGCTGCTGCTGGCGGTAACCGTCGACTCGCTCGCGCGCAAGGGACGCGAGTCGGCAGGCAGAGCGTGATGGCCGGCGGGCGCCCGCGCACCGCTCTCCGCGGGCGCCCGACCGGCCACACATCGCATCGCGAAAGGAGCTGGGTTTGGGCCTGAAGTGGGGCATCCTGTCCACGGCCAACATCACCGACAAGCTGCTCGACAGCGGAAGCGACCAGGAGTTCGTCGCGGTCGGTTCCCGCGATCAGGGCCGCGCCGACGAGTTCGCGCGCGAGAAGGGGATAGCGCGGGCGCACGGCTCGTACGAGGCCCTGCTCGCCGACCCCGACGTCGACGCGATCTACAACCCGCTGCCCAACTCGCTGCACGTCGAGTGGTCGATCCGGGCGCTCCAGGCCGGCAAGCACGTCCTGTGCGAGAAGCCGATGAGCCGGCACCCCGACGACGTCGATCGCGCGTTCGACGTAGCCGAGCAGGAGGGGCGGGTGTTGGCCGAGGCGTTCATGTGGCGCCACCACCCGCAGCTCGCACGGACCCGCGAGCTGCTCGACGCCGGCGAGATCGGCGAGCTGACGGTGATCCGCGCCGCGTTCGCGTTCAGGGCATGGGACCCCGATGACATCCGCCTGCAGGCCGACCTCGAAGGCGGCGGGCTCATGGACGTGGGTTGCTATTGCGTCAGCGGCTGCCGGGCCGTGGCCGGCGCGGAGCCGGTGCGCGGGTACGCCGAGTACGTCCCCGGCGGCAACGGCGTCGACATCGCGCTCGCCGCCACGCTGCGCTTCCCCCGCGACGTGGTCGCGCACTTCGACTGCGGCCTGTCCTACCCGGGCGGCGACCACCTCGAGGCGGTCGGCACGGAGGGTTCGCTGTTCCTCGACGACCCCTGGCACGGGCGCGAGGCGGTCATCGAGGTCCGCCGCGCCGACGGGTCGGTCGAGCGGATCGAGACCGGCCCGGCGAACTCGTACGCGCTCGAGCTGGCGAACTTCGAGGCCGCCGTCCGCGGCGACGGCGTCGCGCTGCTCGGCCGCGAAGACGCGCTCGCGCAGGCGCGCGTGATCGCCGCTCTCTACACCTCGGCAGAAAGGAGTGCTCCATGCCCGATCGGCTGAAGACCTCGCTCGGCATCTGGGCCCTGGGTGGCATGGTCACCCGCTTCGTTCCCGTCGGCTACCAGCCCGAGCACGCGAACGAGTCGACCGCGGACAAGGTCAACCGCGCGGTCGAAGGGCTCGGCGACCTGATGGACGACTACGAGTTCCACTACCCCAACGAGCTCAGCCCCGAGAACCTCGATGAGGTGCGCGCGGCGCTCGACGGGCACGGCATCTACTGCCTGGCCAGCGGCCTGCACCTCGATCCGCTCTTCGGCAAGGGCGGCCTGTCGTCCCCGGACGACGCGGTGCGCGACGCGGCGCTGCGCGTCACGCTCGACGCGTGCGAGTTCGCCGGCGAGATCGGCGCTCAGTTCATCATCTGGCCGGGGATCGAGGGCTACAACTACCCGTTCCAGACGCCGTACGGCGAGTCCTGGGCGCGGTTCATCGATGGGGTCGGGCAGGCCGCGAGCGCGCTGGACCGCCATGGCCGCATGCTCTTCCTCGAGCACAAGAACTCCGAGCCCGCCATGAAGATCTTCATGCGCAACATCGGCATGACGCTGCACGTCATCCACAAGCTGCGCGCGCAGGGGATCGACAACGTGAAGGTCAACATGGACTGGCAGCACCTGCTCATGAACGGCGAGCACCTGCCCGAGTACGCCGCGCTGCTGGCCGCCGAGGGCCTGCTCGGCCACCAGCACGCCAACTCGGGCTGGGGCATCTTCGACGACGACAACATGGTCGGCGCCACCGCGTTCATGGAGACCGTCGAGCTGGCGCTCGAGCTGCGCCGCGCCGGCTACGGCGACAACGGCGAGCGCCTGGGCTTCGACCTCTACCCGTACACCGAGGACCAGGTCGCCGCCGTGCGGCGCTCGGTCGAGCAGTGGCACTTCATCGACGAGCTCGCCCAGCGCATCGACGGCGACGCGCTGCGCGACGCGCAGCAGCGCAAGAACGCCGTCGCCGCGTACGAGCTCGTCTACGCCGCGCTGGGAGCGCCCTCGCGCGTATGAGCCGAGTGGTCGGTCTCGACGTCGGGACGTCGTCGGTCAAGGGGATCGCGATCGACGACGACGGCGCGGTCCTCGCGGTGGCCGAGCGCGGCTACCCGCTGTCGACGCCGCGGCCGGACTGGAGCGAGCAGAACCCCGAGGACTGGTGGCGCGGGTCCGCCGAGGTGCTCGAGGAGCTTGACGCTGCGAACGCCTCGGGCATCGGGCTGTCGGGCCAGATGCACGGGCTCGTCGCGCTCGATGCGTCCGACCGGCCGCTGCGCCCGGCGATCCTGTGGAACGACGGGCGCACGCAGGCGCAGTGCGACGAGATCGAGCAGCGCATTGGCTTCGCGCGCCTCGTCGAGCTGACCGGCAACCGCGCGCTGGCCGGCTTCACGGCGCCCAAGCTGCTCTGGCTGGCCGAGCACGAGCCCGAGGTGTACGCGCGGATCGCGCACATCCTGCTGCCGAAGGACTACGTGCGGCTCAAGCTCACCGGCGAGCACGCGATCGACGTGGCCGACGCGTCGGGCACGCTGCTCTTCGACGTCGCCGCGCGGGGATGGAGCGACGAGGTCGTCGCCGCGCTCGAGGTCGATCCGGCGTGGCTGCCGACCGTGTACGAGTCGCCGGCGGTCTCCGGCGTCACGCACGGGGGCGTGCCGGTCGCGGCCGGCGCGGGCGACCAGGCGGGCGGCGCGCTCGGCGTCGGCGTGGTCGCCGAGGGCGGCCCGGCCTCGGTGGTGCTCGGCACGAGCGGGGTGGTCTTCGCCGCGCTGGACCGCTACGCGCACGATCCCGAGGCGCGCGTCCACGCGTTCTGCCACGCCGTGCCCGGCGCGTGGCACATCATGGGCGTGATGCTGAGCGCTGCCGGCTCGCTGCAGTGGCTGCGCGAAACGGTCGGCGGCACCTACGACGAGCTGCTCGCCGGCGCGGCCGAGTGGGAGCCGGGCGTCGAGGGGCTGCTCTTCGCGCCGTACCTCGCCGGCGAGCGCACCCCGCACGCCGACCCGTCCGCGCGCGGCGCGTTCACGGGCATCGGCCTGCGCCACGACCGCGGCGCGCTGGCGCGCGCGGTGCTCGAAGGCGTGGCCTTCGGCCTGCGCGACGCGCTGGACCTGGTCGACGAGCTCGGCGGCCGCCCGCGGGTCGGGCGGGTGTCGGGCGGCGGCACCCGCTCGCAGCTGTGGCTGGAGATCGTGGCCTCGGTGCTCGACATGCCACTCGAGGCCACGGTCGTCGACGAGGGCGCGGCGTACGGCGCCGCGCTGCTCGGCGGCGTGGCGGCGGGCGTGTGGCCCGACGCGCGCACGGCGGTCGAGCGCTGCGTGCGCGTCACCCGCGTGGTCGAGCCGCGCCCCGAGTGGGTCGAGGCGTACGCCGAAGTGCGCGAGCGGTTCCGCGGCCTGTACCCGGCGCTGCGCCCGCTGCAGGCTCGTTCGAGCTAGGCGGCCGCGCGCGCCGCGACGACGGTGGCGATGAGCGTCCGCTCGAGCAGTTCGAGCACCGCGTCGCGGTCGACGTCGCTCTCGCGCCATTCGTCCAGCGCGGTCTGGAGGTAGTCGAGGAAGGCGCGCAGCGCGATGAGCACGACGGGCGGCGGGTCCTCCGTGCCGAAGTGGTTGAGCGCCATACCCGCCACGACCGCATCGCGATAGCGATTACGCAGCGCGACGATCTCGGGCTCGGCGGCCGCACGGGCATGGCGCGCGACCCGCCACGCCGCCGTCGGCCCCGCCGCGTGCTCGGCCGAGCGCATGGTGTTCGCGGCGAGCTTCTCGGCGACCGGCCGTTCGGTGTCGAAGATGAGGTCGCCGGTCAGCTCGTCGCCGGCGCGCTCGACCGCGGCCAGGAAGACATCGAGGCGCCCGCGCGGGAAGTAGTGGTAGAGCAGGTTGCGGGTCACGCCGGCGCGCTCGGCGACGTCATCGAGCGACAGGCGCGCGTACCCCTGTTCGGCCGCGACCTCCATGGCGGCCTCGGCCAGCTGCGTGCGGCGCGCGGCCGGCGGCAGCCTCTTCGGCGTGGTGTTCTTTGCGCGAGCGGCCATGGGCGGGCAGCTTAGAAGATATTTACGATCTGTCAACTTGACATTTCGTAAATAAGCTCTACCCTCCATCGTCCCGTCCCTCGCCTCTTCCCAGGAGAGTTCAGATTGCGTAAGAAGCTTGTGCTGGCGACCGCCGGCGCGCTCATCCTCGCGCTCGGCACCGCCGGGCTTGCCCAGGCCGTCCAGAGCGGCCAGACCATCAACGTCAAGCTGGCCCAGGGCAAGGCCGGCACCGCCGCCAAGCCGAAGTCCGTCGGCACGCTGACCGTCGACATGGGCGTCAACGTCAACCCCGCCGATGCTGCGTTCGCGACGAAGTCGGCCGTGATCCACTTCGACAAGAACCTCGTGTTCAACTCGGCGAAGTTCGCTAGCTGCACCGAGGTGCAGGCGCGCGCCGACGCTGCTGCCTGCGCCAAGGCCAAGATCGGCTCCGGCAGCGCCACCGGCGTCGCCCTGGGGCAGACGCAGAAGCTCTCGGTGAAGGCCTACAACGGCCCCGGCGGCAAGTCGATCCTGCTCCACGTCATCGGCTCGACGCCGCTGAGCATCGACACCGTCATCGTCGGCAAGCTCCAGACCGACAGCGGCGCGTTCGGCAAGAAGCTCGTCGTCGCCATCCCGGCCAACCTGCAGCAGCCGCTCACCGGCGTCTACGCGACGCTGACCTCGTTCCTCACGAAGGTCGGCGGCACCTCGAAGGGCGTCCCGTACGTCGGCCTCAAGGGCTGCTCGGGCGGCAAGCTCAAGTTCAAGGGTGACTTCGTCTTCACCGACGGCTCGAAGCAGTCGCCGACGTCGACGGCCAC
>Ga0126377_10002242_pt1 | contig 13200 bp, 14 predicted proteins | sample PanSoiMetPlot_22_FD_92647 | JGI IMG/M metagenome (GOLD analysis project Ga0126377, IMG submission 92647) | Tropical forest soil microbial communities from Panama - MetaG Plot_22 | ecosystem: Environmental > Terrestrial > Soil > Tropical forest > Bulk soil | place: Panama | collected 2016-02-17
AACTCATGTCAGAGAACGGGCACCGGAGAACAGACAACGCGCAGTTTCCTCACCTCTCGTGAGAACAACAACCGCTGCTCGAGAGCGGGGAACTACTCGTTATCCGTACCCAGTTGTGCCCGTGCTCCGTGGTGAGTTTTCCTACCCGTTGTCCGTTATCTGAGAGGGCAATCTCCGTCGATACGCATCGCGATCCCGAGGTGGGGCGCCGGCGTAGGGGGAGGGGAGAGCGAAGGGCCGCCGCTGTCGATAACTTCCGACGATGACGAAGATCCAGAGACATGATGGCGTGTCGTGTCGCTTCCGCGACGACGCATCGCCGACCGTCAAACGGAACGGGTGACCGCGACGTCCGACGTCTCCCGCCTCGGCATTGCCGTCGGACACGCGACCGACGAAGCCAGCGCGACGGGATTGACCGTCATCCGCGGGATCGAGCAACCACTTCGCGCTGGTGTAGCGATCTACGGACGCGCGACGGGCACTCGCGAGCTGCATGCCGCCTCGCCCGATCACGGCGTCGAAGGCCGCGTCGATGCGATCGTTCTCACCGGCGGTTCGGCCTATGGCCTTGGTGCCGTTTCCGGCGTCACCCGCTGGATGGAAGAGCGTGGTCGCGGACTTCCCGTCGGCGGAGGTGTCGTGCCGATCGTTCCCGCCGCCGTCGTGTTCGACCTCGCGCCGCTCGGACGATTCGATGCTCGACCCACAGCAGACATGGCGTACGACGCGACGGAGCGCGCGTCGCCGATCGTCGTCGAGGGATCGGTCGGCGCTGGCACCGGCACGACCGTCGGAAAGCTTCGCGGTCCCGCGCTCGCGATGAAAGGCGGATTCGGTTGTGCGGTCGAAGAGCTGCCCGGTGGCGACGTCGTGGTCGCAGCGATGACCGTAGTCAACGCATTCGGTGACGTCCGTGACGCGAACGGCCAAGTGTTGGCTGGCGCACGCAGTGAGCGCGGGGGCTTCGCGGACGCGCTCGCGATTCTACGCGCGGGCGAGATCAGTACGCCGGCGACGTTTGGAGATCTAGCGATGCGCAACACGACGCTCGCCGTCGTCGCCGCGAACGTCCCCCTCTCGGCCGTGGAACTGACGCAGCTTGCGCGCGCGGCTGGAGCAGCGTTCTTCAAGCGCATCACGCCGGCGGCGACGTCGTTCGATGGAGATATCGTGTTCGCCGTCTCCCCGATGGACGGCACACGTTGGGAGCGCGGGGTAGAAGGAGCCGGGCGACGCGGCCGGTTCGCGCCAATGATCATCGAGGCGCTTGCGGTCGCGGCGCTCGAGCGCGCAATTGAACGCGCGGTTCGGTTGGCGCGAGGACGCGATGGAGTCCCTGGACTGGCAGATGACCATGGCCACTGACATTCGAGATCTCGACGAAGAGCTCCCGGTGCTGTTCGCCTCGACAGTGCGATCGCCTGTCGCACCGATGCACGGCGAGCCGCGCATTGCTAGCCAGATGATCTCGCAGCAAGTCGCGGGTCACCGCGTCGAGATCACCGACGAGGAAGGCGACTGGGTCCGCGCGCGCGGCGCTGACGGCTACGACGGTTGGATGCACACGGGTTTTCTCGTTCGCGCGCCCGAGCCCAGCACTCGACGCAGTCACAACACAGCGCAGATCTCACTCGGTTGCGTGACGCGCACAGCAAGCGGCGATCGTCGATCGCTCCCGCTGCGGGCCATTCTCGCGCCCGAGGAAACGGTGCTGTCAGGCGAAGCCGTCGCCGCGCCACACCTCGCGGAACGTTTTCCGTTGGAAGCGTCGGCGATCACGAACACGGCGAAAGAGTATTTCAGCGCCACGAGTTACCTCTGGGGCGGCGTGACACCCTGGGGTGCCGACTGCTCGGGTCTCGTGCAGAGCACCTTCGCACTCCACGGACTGCAGCTTCCCCGCGACGCGTGGCAGCAAGCGGAGAAGGGATGTGACGCCGGCCGAGACGTCGGCGAGCTCACGCCTGCCGATTTGTTATTCTTCTCCGACCGCGCCGACAAACGCGTCACGCACGTCGGTATCTCACTTGGCGAGCGCCGCATGGTGCATCTCGCGCTCGCGCGCGGCGGTTATTCAATCGAGCGGCTCGACAACCGCCGCGATCCTTACGTCAATCGCCTGCGCGACGGCTTTTTGTTCGCCCGGCGCGTGTTGTAGTCACGCGTCAGCTCACCATGCCCCCGCCTGGGGTGGGGCTCATCGACGTATTCGAGCGCACCTGAATCGGAACGTCGATGGTATGGTCGCCATCGATCGCGATCACCATCGTGTAGCTGCCTGCCGCATCCATCGGCAGATCGAGTTGCGCGATCAGCGGCAGATCCATCTCCATCGCCCCTGGCGGCGGCGCGCCGACATTGAGATCACCGGAACTGTTCCACAGCTCCGAGCCGCTCGGGTTGAGCCATCGGAAGTTCACGGTGTGTGATCCGATATCGGCGCTCGTCCCTTTGAGGTGGACGACGAGGTGCGCACGCGGATGTATCGCGGGAAGCTGCGCAACCTGCAGCGCGTCGAACACGCCGAGGATGTTGAGCTTTCCTTCCTGCGAGAGATTCGCTGCGTCAGCGAAGATCGCGAACGAGACGTGCATGGTGCAACATAGACAGGTCGAAGGGCGCGCGTCTACTTTTCATTCATGAGCTCGACCGTTGGAGAACATGCTGCGCCCGGTCACGCCACGACGACGCGACCGGGCGTTTTGCTCACTGAGCTCTCGCTCGTTGCGGTGGCGCTCATCTGGGGCGTCAACTACAGCGTCGTGAAGTTCAGCACCTCGCTCGTGGACCCGCTCGCCTACAACGGCGTGCGTGTGGCGATCGCGACTGCCTTGCTGTCACTCATCGTCGCGATCGAGCGCGAGCCGCTCCCGCCTGCGCGCATCGTGCTGACGCTGCTCGCACTCGGCGTTCTCGGGAACGGCGTCTACCAGTTTTTCTTCATCGAAGGGATCGCTCGCACGCGGGCCAGTGATGCGGGGCTCGTCGTGGCGGCGACGCCGGCATTCGTCGCGCTCATCGGCCGACTGCGCGGCGTCGAGCGCATCACATCGCGCGGCGTGCTCGGCATCGCGTTGTCGATCGCCGGCATCGCGCTCGTCGTGCTCGGCACGACGAGGTTGACCGACGGACGCGCGTCGCTGGTCGGTGATCTTCTCGTGCTGGCCGGCTCTCTCACGTGGGCTGTGTTCACCGTGCTGCTGAAGCCACACACCGAACGCGTGTCCGGCATGCAGTTGTCCGCGTTCACGATGGGCGGTGGAGCGATCGTGCTGGTCGCGATCGCCGCGCCATCGATCTCGAGCGCCCACTGGGGCGGAATTCGACTCGTTGGCTGCGTAGCGTTGGGGTACAGCACGGTGTTCGCGCTCGTCATCGCTTACTATTTCTGGTACCGCGGCGTTCGCGTCATTGGACCGACGCGCACCGCGGTGTTCTCCAATCTGCAGCCGGTGATCGCCATGCTCATGGCCTGGGCGATCCTGCACGAAACGCCAACCGCGTGGCAGACCGTCGGCGCAGTTTCGATCATGAGCGGCCTTCTTCTCACGCGCGCGTGAAGCTCGTCCTCTTCGATATCGACGGCACCATTCTCCTCACCGACGGCGCCGGCAAGCGCGCAATCCACCGCGCGCTCATCGAGGTGTTCGGCGGCACGGGACCAGACGATCATCGCTTCGACGGCAAGACCGATCCGCAGATCGTGCGCGAGCTGATGCGCATCGAAGGTCACGCCGACGATCACATCGATGCGCACATGTCCCCGCTCCTCGACTTGTACGTCATGTACCTCGACGAAGAGCTGCGCACCGGCGCAGGCGGCGTTCGCGTGATGCCCGGCGTCTGCGACCTGCTCGACGCACTCGAGACACGCCGCGACATCTTGCTCGGTCTGCTCACCGGCAACCTCGAGGCAGGAGCACGCGCCAAGTTGAGCTCTGCCGGCATCGACCCCAAGCGCTTTCGCGTCGGCGCGTATGGCTCCGATCACGAGACGCGTCGCGAGCTTCCCGCGGTCGCGCAACGGCGTGCGCGCGACGAGCTTGGCATCGACGTTCACGGCGGTGATGTCGTCGTCATTGGCGACACACCAGCCGACATCGATTGCGGGCGGGGGATTGGCGCGCGCGCGATCGGCGTCGCCACAGGCCACTTCAGCGTCGACGAGTTATGGGATCACAACCCGGCAGCGGTTTTTCCCGATCTTTCGTCGACCGCGGACGTCGTGCGGGCAATCGTCGACGACGCGGAATCCATTCCGCGCCGCGCCTAGATTTCAACCCATGCCCGATCGTTCAAGCGCGCCAATCGCCCTCACCGCTTTGCGCATCGGTCGCACTGATTTGGGCCGCGGTAACCTCGCGATCCACGACGAAGGGATCATGCTGAGCGTCCAAGCGTCGCCCAACGACCGGCCGATTCGCATCGGCTACTCGATGGTAAACGCGATCGAGGCTGCGGACAAGACGGTTTCGCTCACGCTCCGCGATGGCACGCGCGTCCTCATGGCGTGCAGTGTCGCGCCGCGGCTGCGAGAGGAATTGTTGTTTCGCGCGCGATCGATTCCGGAAGTGACGCGCACGCTGCGGGCTTTTGGCTCGTCGCGCGGTTTACTCAAACGTGCCGAGTCGGCGAGCGACCAGCAGAAGTTCTTCGCGCCGCTCCTCGAGGCGCGCCGCCAGGCTGGTGATGCGAGCGCAGCACCCGCCGTCCTCGCCGCATTCAACGCGCCCTCGCTCGCACAAGCGATCGCACAAGCCATCACGGAATTCGTCGCCGAGCGGTTCACGCAAGCCGGTCCGGAGCGTCGAGCGCTCGAGGCGGTGCTGACGGATCTCGCCGAGCCGCTGATCATCTCGCTCCACGCACTGTCGAGCGCGGCGGAGCGGGCAAACGCGTCGATCGACGACCTGCACCTGTGGCGCCAATGGTGCGCGCAACTCCGAGAGACGTTCGAGGTGGCCGACCGCGTTTGGTCTACCCTCGACTCGGCGCTCGACACGGCCATCCGATAGGTATGGTCGTCGGACTAGGCATCGACGTGGTGGAGATCGAGCGTGTCGAAAAAATGCTCGACCACTGGGGCGAGCGTCTGCTGAGCCGACTGCTCACAGCGGACGAGGTGGCGTACCTGACGGAAAAGGCGCGCCCGGCGCAGCACGTGGCGGTACGGATCGCCGCGAAAGAGGCCGCATACAAAGCGCTGTCAGGCAGCGAGTTCGCGCGCGGGATCAGCTGGCAGGACATCGAGGTATTCTCGCGCGCCGACGGGTCACCCGAGCTGCGCCTCCACGGGCGCGCGGCGAGCCGTTTCCAGGACCTCCAGGCAGTGGCCGTCCACGTCTCGCTCAGCCATAGCCACGAAACGGCTGTCGCGGTCGTAATCGTCGAACGATAAAAGGGTTCCGCGGATTGCCCTACACTGACACCCGGAATCCCGATATATTCCCTCGGCAATGAAGCTCCTCGCCAAGCTCGGCTGCGTCGTCGCGTTGCTCGCTTTCGCTGGACTGACTGTACGCGCCCAGACGGCGCACCCGGTTCAGCGCGTGGCGAACATCGTCAGTGTGGCCGTCGAAGAATATGCCAAGGGCATAGATGCGAACGGTCGTGTCATCGCGGCTGACGAATACGCGGAGACGGTTGGCTTCCTGAACGACGCCAAGGTTGCCGCGCAGCGACTACCAGGGGAACGCGCGTTGGCGTCCGCGCTTCTAGACTCGATGGTTTCCGCGGTCGCGGCCAAGAAACCCCCGGCAGTCCTCAACGGGTTGAATCGACGCTTCGCCGCGGCGCTCGGCAGCGAAGCCGCGCTGGCGCTTCCGACGCGTGAGCTCAATGTCGCGGAAGGCAGAAAGCTGTACGAGTCGAATTGCGCGTCGTGTCACGGGCTGATCGGGAAAGGCGACGGAGCGATGGCGTCGACGCTGAAGCCGCGTCCGCCGGCGATTGGCAGCGCGAGCGTGATGTCGTCGATTACGCCAGCGATGACCTTCCGGAAGATCTCGGTCGGCGTCTCGGGAACGGCCATGCCGGCGTTCGAAGCGTCGCTCACGCCCGAGCAGCGCTGGAACATCGTGATGTACCTCGGGACGCTTCAGCATCCGGCCGGCGAAGTCGCGCAGGGTGAAGGACTCTACCTCCAAGGCTGCGTGTCCTGTCATGGCGCGACTGGCTCTGGCGACGGCCCGATGGCGCGCGTTCTGAGCACGCTGCCGTCGGAGCTCAACTCATTTGCGTGGCACGCGGAGCGGAGTGATTCGCAGCTCGCGATCGTCGTGCGCGAGGGCAAGCTAGGAACGCCGATGCCGTCCACGCGCTACCTGACGTCCGGTGAAGTGCAAAGTGTGGTCGCGTATCTGCGCACGTTGCCGATGCGCCAGAAGCAGCTCGCCTCGAAAGCAGAGAGTGCCAACGGCAACGCCGACGCTGTCGGTCGTCGCGTCGTATCGATTCTCGATCAATCGTTGAACGCGGCGCGCAACGGACAGACGGCCGACGCGTCCGACCGAGGCATGGACGCGTACATCACGTTCGAGCCGATCGAGACACGCGCCAAGGCACGCAGTCCAGGCGTGGTTTCGTCGATGGAGCGTCTCTTCGCCGAGTTCCGCGGTGCGATCAACGCGAACGACATCCGCGGGGCCGAGCGCACGCGCGACGCGATCGAGGCGAGTATGCCCAGGATCGTGGAGCTGACGCAGCCGGCGGGCAGCGGCTGGGAGGCGTTCGTTCAGAGTTTCCTAATCATCCTGCGCGAGGGCTTCGAGGCGATTCTCGTCGTCGGCGCGGTGGTGGCGTTCCTGCTCAAAACCGGTCACCGCGAGCGGCTCAAGTCGATTTGGTTCGGCATCGGTGGCGCGCTCGCGGCCAGCGCCGTGACCGCGATCGTCCTTCGTACCCTCTTGAAGGCGATCCCGGCGAGTCAGGAGATTATCGAAGGTCTCACACTCCTCGTCGCGGTCGCGGTGCTGTTCTCGGTGAGCTATTGGCTCATCTCGCGCGTCGAAGCGGCCCGGTGGCAGCAGTTCATTCGCGAGAAGGTCAACAACGCGTTGGAGCACGGCGGTGGCCGCGCGCTCGCGTTCGTCGCATTCCTCGCCGTCTATCGCGAAGGCGCCGAGACGGCGCTGTTCTACCAAGCGCTGTTCAATGAAGGCACGAACGTCGTGCTTCCCATCAGCCTCGGTATCCTGGCGGGCTTTGCTGCGCTCGCGGTGATCTTCACGCTCTTCTATCGGTTCGGCGTGAGAATTCCGCTGCGTCCGTTCTTCAGCGTGACGAGCGTGTTGTTGTACTACATGGCGTTCGTGTTCCTTGGCACGGGCGTTCGCGAGCTGCAGGAAGGAAACGCGATTTCGATCACGCCGATCCGCGGTTTTCCGACCGTCACGGCGCTGGGGATGTATCCCACGTGGGAGACGATGCTCGCGCAGTTCGTGCTGCTCGCGCTGTTCGCATTCGCGGTGGCGAAGACGTTTTGGCCGAAGCGCTCCGTCACGCTGCCGACGGTCGCCACCGAGCCTCTGCCTGCGTCGAGCGTGGCGCCACAGCTCGGTGAATTGCGCGCCGAGATCGATCGTCTGCGCGTGGACAACGAGCAGTTGAAGATTCGATTGGCTGCGGTGGAAGGAGCGGTGGCAGAAGAAGCCCGGCGATAGGCGACAATGACAAAGCCACTCGCCCTTCTTCCCATCCTCGTCGCGTTCGGAACAGCGGCGGGCCAGAGCTCCGCGCACTTCGAGGTGCCTCGCGCACCGGTCCTCACCGACGAAGTCGTGCCGATCGCGATTTCCGGTCTGACGCGCGGCCATCCTGTGACCATCACGCTGCGCGGGCTCGCGTTTGTTTCGCGCGCCGTTTTCGTCCCCGACTCCGCAGGCCGCGTGGACCTCGCGCGTATGGCGCCGAAGTCCGGCTACGATGGCGTCCACCCGATGGGTCTCTTCTGGTTTGCGAAGCGTGAATCCGAAGCGACGCCACGCGAGCCGGTCGGCGTTGCAAATCCGCCCGCCCAGGTGTGGCAGTTGACCGCGGAACAGGACGGCGCCGTCGTGGCGACGGACACGGTGCTGCGGCGTGCAGTCGCCCCCGACGTTCGCCGACGCCCGGTGCGCGAGTCGGGGCTCTTTGGCGCGTTGTATCAACCGCCCGGTGACGGGCCACGCCCGGCGGTCCTCGTGCTCGGCGGCTCAGACGGTGGGTTGCCGCCGGCGACAGCCGCGCCCGGCGGACTCGCGTCGCGCGGCTACGTCGTGCTCTCGCTCGCGTACTTTGGTGTGATCGGGCTGCCGCGGGAGCTACGGGACATTCCTCTCGAGTACTTCAAGCGAGCACTCGACTGGCTGGCGGCGCAGCCGTTCGTCGATTCCACGCGCATCGCGGTGATGGGCGTGTCGCGCGGAGCAGAGGCGGCGCTGCTCATCGGTAGCACGTACCCACAGGTTCACGCCGTCATCGCGTCAATGCCGAGCAACGTCGTGGTTGGCTCATGCTGCTCCGATCGGTTCGCCGACGCATGGACGCTCAACGGCAGGCCGGTGCGGCGGGCGGAGATTCTCGTCGAGAACATCCACGGCCCGGTGCTGCTTCTCTCCGGCCGCGACGACGGCGTGTGGCCGTCGGCGAAGAGTGCGGAGTCGATCGTTCGCCGGTTGAAGAACCATCACTTCGCGTATCCAGTGACGAACGTGTCTTTTCCGGACGCGGGTCACTCGCTTATTCGTCCGCATTCATCGACGATGGAGCTCAATTCGCGGGTACATCCGCTGACCGGGCGGATCGTGCACGCCGGCGGCACTCCGCTGGGGACGGGGCTCGCGCGCGAGGCGGCTTGGATCGGAGTGCTCGATTTTCTCAGCGCGTTCGCCGGTCGCTGATGCTCCCGGTTAAGCGGTCGCTGACGCTCCCGGTTAAGCGGTCGCCTGACGGCTCCCTGTGAAGCGGGCGCTTCGCGCCCTGTGAAGCGCGCCTAGCGGCGCTGTTCAACAGCGAGCGAAGCGAGCGCTTTACAGCGAACGAAGTGAGCGCTTCACAGCGAACGAAGTGAGCGCTTCACAGCGAAGCGTCAGCGAGCGCTTCACGCGCCAACCGGCGCATAAATCCCCGGCCGATCAGGGCCCGTCTTCGCCCGCGCCTTCATCACCGCGAACCCGACCGCGATCATTCCAAGCGCGATCAACTGCGCCACGCTCAAGCCCATCGCCCAACTCAGACGATCGTCCTTCGCGCGGAAGAACTCGACGATGAAACGCTCGAGGCCCGCCAGAATTGCCCACACGCCGAACAACCAACCCTCGGCGTGCTCGTGATCGCGCAGACGCCACAGAATACCGAACATCGCCAGGCCAAGCGCGACTTCCATCAGCTGCGTCGGAACCACAGAGACGACTTGGCGCGGATCAGTGCCTGGTGGAAACGTGATATTGAAGTTCCGCTGCATTTCCGCGACGGTCGACGGCGGAGCACCCTGAGGGAACGCAACGGCGAAAGGCCCGCTGTACGGCCGTCCATAGTCGTCGCCGACGGCCCAACACCCCGTCCGCCCGACCGCGTACCCCGCCGCGATCGCGTTACCCGCGACGTCGGCGAAGCGCACGAATGAGAGTTTCTTGTAGCGAATGGTCAGCGCGCACAACACGACTGACCCGATGAACCCGCCCCAAAAGACGAAACCGCCGCGAGACCAGAAATCGCGAAAGTCGTGCGTCACGATGGTGACGTAGTACAACTTCGCGCCGATCATCGTGCCGAGCAGTGCGGCGAACAACACGTCGCTCACCGCTCGGGCTTCGAGGTCGTGCCCACGCCGTGCGAGCTCGCGCTCGGACACGATCTGCGCGATGAGAAACGACAGCAGCACGGCGATGCCGAAGCCGGTCAGTGTCAGCGGCCCGAGCGTGAATTGGAACGGGCGATGTACGATCGGAGAAGCGGCAAGCGTCATGCGGCGACGAGTCCAGGAATTGGCTGAGAAGCGAACGCGTTGAGATCGAGCGACGACTGTTCGCCGCGCTCGAGGTGAAAGAGACCGGCGCGGGCAATCATCGCCGCGTTGTCGGTCGCGAGTCGCGGAGACGGCGCGAACACCTGCACGCCTCGCGGCTCGAACCGTTCCTGCATCGCGCGGACCAGCGTCACGTTGCAGGCCACGCCGCCGCCAAGGACGACGCGTTCGCGACCGAACTGCCGCGCAGCGCGAGTGGTTTTCTCGACGAGGGTGTCGATGAGCGCGTCCTGAAACGCGCCGGCGATCGCGGCGCGATCGTGTTCGACGTCGGCCGTCGTCTTCACGGCGTTGAGCACGGCGGTCTTGAGACCGCTGAAAGAGACATCGTAGAAGTCAGGGTCGGTCGGAGCCTGATCACGGCGAACCATGGGCCGCGCGAACCGAAAGCGTCCATCGCCGCTCGTCCGTTGCGTCGCCAGGCGCTCGACGTGCGGGCCACCAGGATACGGCAGCCCCAGAAGCTTAGCAACCTTATCGAAGGCTTCGCCCGCGGCATCGTCACGAGTGCGTCCGAGCAGGCGATAATGTCCCCACGCCTCGACGTCGAGCAACATCGTATGCCCGCCCGAGACGAGCAGCGCGGTGAACGGCGGCACCGCGTCGCGATGCTCGAGCGCAGTCGCGAACAGATGCCCCTCCATGTGATGCACGCCGATCACCGGAATGTTACGGGCGAACGCCAATGCCTTGGCGAAACTGACACCGACGAGCAACGCTCCCACGAGCCCGGGCGCGTTCGTGACAGCGATGGCATCGATTGCCCGATCGCCTGACTCCTGCATCGCGCGCTCGATCACGGGCACGATCGCAGTGAGATGGGCGCGCGACGCGATCTCCGGTACCACGCCGCCGAAGATGCGATGTACGTCCTGCGACAGAATCACCAGCGAGCGGACGCTGACGTCGTCACCAGAGCCGTCGAGAACCGCTGCCGACGTCTCGTCGCACGACGTCTCGATCCCCAAGACACGCGTCACTGTCGCACCGCGGGGGTCAGGGACACGCGCACCTGCGCAGGGCGAACACGCACGCCGGGGCCCAAGGCAGCCGTGTCGAGGTCGACCAGGTGTGTCAGCGAATCGGGGTAGGGGATCGTCGTTTTGATCGTTCGTACAAACGGGATGCGCGCAACGAGGTTCCGCGGACCGTTGACCTCGACGCTCAGTGGATCGATCAATGCCGCGACGCCGTACGTCCCGCCGTTCGTCGTGATGTCGATCGCTGACCGCACCGGCACGCGACGGCTCCACGTCGACTCGAAGCGAAGCGTGATACTCTTCGGATCGATGTCGCGGACGACGACGTCGACGCCGGGCGGCAGGATGACGTCTTCCGGACGCAGATCGATGACGAGCGTATCCGGCGCATCGGCCGTAATCTCTCTGCGCACCATCGGAGGCGCCGAGTTGAGCTTGAGCAGGTCGCTCGGCGCGCCGGCGACGTAGGCTCTGACCTGCGGCAACTGTTCGCGCAATACGAGTGAACTGTCCAGGATCGGCGTAAAGCGCACCGGAATGATCGCCCTTTCCGGTTCTTTCGCGTTGACGACGAACCAGAGCACGAGCGACATGAACACGGCCGTCACCTTCAGGCCGAGTTGATTGGAGAACGCGCCGACGGCGAAAATCTGGCCGCGACGCAACGGCAAGCCATACGGACGCTCCGCGGGCGCCTCCGTCATTCGTTCCTTCTCAGGGTGCGTCGTTGTCAGCGAGAGGTTTCGGGATCTGTCGACCCAGCAATTGAGCGATCAACGCGCGATTGCCCAGCGAGTTCCAGTCGTCGGCGCTGATCCATTTCTTCCGGATCGTTCCTTCGGCTCCGATCACGAACGTCTCCGGATACCCCGTGATCTGATATGCGCGCTCGATCTCGTGCGTGGGGTCGTGCAGAATCTCGAACGTAACGCCGAGGTTCTTCGCGAACGTGCGAATCGAATCTTCGCTCACGGCATCGTCGATGCTCACCGCCACGAGCTTGAGTCCCGAATCGCGATACGTCTCGTACAACTTCTGAAGACTGGGCATCTCGACGATACACGGCGGGCAGTACGTGCCCCACACGTTGAGCAGCACCACCTGGCCCTTGTAGTCGTCGAGCGTCTTGTAGCGATTCTCGCCCAAGACCTTCGCGCGGAAGTTCGGCGCTTGCGAGCCGATCGACACCGGGAACAATTCGTCTTTCAGGAAATGTGATCCAAGGCCGAGCGCGCCTCCCAGCGCAACGACGATGGCCCCGACCATGATCCATTGTTGTCGTATCGTCATACCGTGACTCCGCAGCGGGCGCGTAGCGCGGCGATTTCGCCGCGAGGATCCTTCGATGAAAAGATGGCATTGCCGGCAACAAACGTGTCCGCGCCGGCGTTCCAGACAGACTGGATGGTCTCTCGGTTTATACCCCCATCCACCTCGAGTGCTGCATCACTGCGTTCCTCGTCCAGCATCAGCCGCGCGCGCCGGATCTTGTCCGTCGAATACGGAATGAACTCCTGCCCGCCAAAGCCCGGGTTCACCGACATGATCAACAACAGGTCGATCTCGGGCAACACCTCGCACACCGCAGACAACGGCGTCGCGGGGTTCAACGCCACGCCCGCCCGACAGCCGAGCTCGCGAATGCGCGCAAGCTGCCGATGGAGATGCGGGGCTGCCTCGGCGTGGATCGTCAGTCCCGTGGCGCCCGCTTCTGCGAAGTTGTCCACGTATTTCTCCGGATGCCAGACCATGAGGTGGACGTCGAGCGGCAGCGTCGTCCGCGACCGCACTGCCTCGATCACCTTCGCGCCGAATGTAAGGTTGGGGACGAACTGGCCATCCATGACGTCGATGTGCAGCCAGTCTGCGCCTCCGGCCTCGCACATGGCCACTTCCTCTCCGAGCTTTGTGAAGTCTGCGCTGAGGATCGACGGCGCGATCCGAACGTTCATGGAGGAGGTCCCGATCCTGTCGGCGTCGTAATCGATCCGACGCTGATCACCAGCGTCACGGACCCAGGGATGGCGGCCACGGATCCGGGCGCGGGCTTGCTTTCAAGCACCTCGCCTCGCGGCGCGTTGCTCGGCCGCTCGAACACCTGGCCGAGCTCGAATCCGGCCTCCGCGAGTGCCTCCCGCGCGGCGTTTTGGGGCAGGCCGACGATTGATGGCACAAACGCCATCCGCTGGCCGGCGCTCACGACAAGCGTGA
>Ga0126377_10002243_pt1 | contig 13196 bp, 9 predicted proteins | sample PanSoiMetPlot_22_FD_92647 | JGI IMG/M metagenome (GOLD analysis project Ga0126377, IMG submission 92647) | Tropical forest soil microbial communities from Panama - MetaG Plot_22 | ecosystem: Environmental > Terrestrial > Soil > Tropical forest > Bulk soil | place: Panama | collected 2016-02-17
CTTCGCGGAGCTGGCCGAGCGCAACAACGGGGTCTTCGGCGGCTGCTGGTGCATGGGCTTCCACGGCGAGCTGTCCCACACGGACGCGGCGCGGAACCGGGCCGGGAAGGAGCGCCGGGTCCGGGACGGCCGCGCGCATGCCGCGCTGGTGTTCGACGAGAGCGGCGCCGCGCAGGGGTGGTGCCAGTACGGCCGCCCGGAGGAGCTCCCCAGCATCAAGCACCGGCGCGAATACGACAAGGACACGCCGCCGCGCCCGGACTGGCGGATCACGTGCTTCTTCACCGACAAGAGGCACCGCGGCCAGGGAGTCGCCCGTGCCGCCCTGGAAGGTGCACTTGACCAGATCGCTGCGGCCGGCGGCGGCCTGGTCGAGGCGATCTCCGAGGTGACCGCCGGCCGCGAGGCGCCGGGGCGTTTCCTGTTCAGCGCGACGGTCGAGCTCTTCGAGTCCTGCGGGTTCTCCCGGGTCCGGCAGGTCGGCAAGCACGCTTGGATCGTGAGCAGGCAGCTCAGCCCGGCATGAGCATCCGGCATAACGCCCCCGGGGCGGGTGGCCGCCGGGACACGGCTCGCGCGCGATGGCCAGCGGATCGCCTTCCGCGGTTGGCCCGGGACGGATCTAACGCTGTCGTTCCGGCTCTGCCCGTCCAAGCCCGGAGGCACCGGCTTCCGGCGCTTCCCGTGGCCCGGGCAATCCGGCGAGCCGGACTGGGGCCTGCACGCGTGCGGCGGAGCGAGGCCCGCGGGGCCGGTGCCGCACCGGGAGCAGGCCCACCCGCCGGGCCAGCGCCGGGGACGCCGCGATGGCGTAGGCGAGCAGCAGGACGGCGGGCGCGGTGATGACGTCGAGCAGGTAATGGTTGGCGGTGGCGAGCACGTCGGCCACGGTGATGGCGGGATAGAGCCAGGCCGCGGCCCGCAGGGCGGGGTGCCGCAGCAGCGCGCCGGCCGCCACCGCCACCCACAGGGCCCAGACCACGTGCAGCGACGGCAGGGAGGCGAACTCGGCGGCCGCGTTGTTCTCCATCACGCTGGAGAACACCGGCACGGCGGCTGCTGCGGTGTCGTGGTAGGCGGGCAGCATCCGCGGCGGTGCCACCGGGTACAGCCAGAACGCGGCCAGCCCGATGGCGTTGCACGCGATCAGCGCGTTCCGGTGCAGGCCGAACGCGGGGGCACGCCGCCAGATCAGCAGCAGCCCGACGATGCCGACGGCCGCGCCGTGCGCCAGGATGTAGTACCAGGCGGCCGCCGCGCCGATGACCGGGTGGGCGGCCAGCCAGTCGTTCAGCGGCTCGGCGAACCCGCCGCCGAGCTGGTCGCTGATGGCGGCCACCACGGGAGCGTGTGCGATCCCGGCCGCCGCCGCCCCGGCCCGGAACTTGTCGAGGGCGTCCAGCCCCCACAGCACCAGTCCCAGCGGGATGATCTGCGCGTACCGCAGGAACGCGTGACGGGACCAGGCGCGCCGCAGCGCCGTGGCCAGATGCCCGCCCCGCGCCGACCGGGCCCCAGCCCCGGCGGCAGGCGTCGTCCGCCGGATGCGGCTGCCCGGCGGGGCCGTGCGCGCGGCCCGGTGGACCGGCCTGGTACCCAGGCCAGTATGCGTGACCGATGCGCACCAGCCGCCGGTCACTTAGCTCGCCACCGACGTCGCCTTTGCGTGACGCCGGCCTGACATCGCCGTTTGCATCCGCGTCACCTGCTGGCTACGTAACAAGCCACCAGCGTTCCCCGATTCCCGGCCGCGGTCCCGCAATCGGCGCCATCGACAGGGCCTGCTGGCCAGGGTCCGGTCAGGGCGCCGCCGCGCCACCGTCGGCCGGTTCGCTGAGCAGGAACAGCGTGTAGGCGGCGACCGAGGAGTCGTCGGTGATGACCCCGGTGCGGATCATCTCCTCTACTTCGGCGCGCGGGAACCAGCGGTGCACCAGGTCCTGCTCCTCCACCTCCAGCTCGGCCGTCCCCGGGGTCAGCCCGGTGGCCAGGAACACGTCGAACCCCTGGCTGGACAGCCCGGCCGCGCAGTGCAGGTGCCCCAGATGGCGCATGACCCGGGCCGTGATCCCGGTCTCCTGCCGCAACTCCTCCCGGGCCAGGTACTCCGGGTCGGCCGCCGCGGCCATGCCGGGCAGCGTGCCCTGCGGGAACTCCCACGACCGCTGGCGCACCGGGTAGCGGTACTGCTCGACCAGGTGGAACCCGCCGTCCTCGGCCGCGATGACCAGCGCGAAATCGGGCTTGTCCACGTAGGAGTAGATGCCGCCCGAGCCGTCGGCCCGCCTGATCTGGTCCTCCCGCATCCGCAGGTACGGCGTCTGGTACGCCACCCGCGTGGACAGCTGCACGACCGCCGGCCCGGAGGTCTCACGCACAGGGCTCACACTCTCCTCATCGCTGGATGGATTCCGCCAGGGCCAGTGTCCCGGCTTGAAGATCTCCTTTCAGACTGCCCCACTGGCCGTAGCCCGGCGGCCAGTCACCACGGTGGCGTGGCCGGTCAGCAGTTGTTTTAGCGGACCTGGGCAGCCGGCGGCTTCTCGTACCCTGATCACCATTGCAGCGGATCGAGGGAGGGCGGGGCGTGAGCGGGGTCGTCGCTGTTGCCCTCACCGCGGTGGCCATTCCGCCGCTGGCGGCCCGGGCGGCCGGCGGCCAGCCCCCCGATCCCTGTCCCAGGCTGGCGGCGCTGGCCCCGCTGGCGACGCTGGTCGCTTTCGCGGGGGTGGCGGTCGCGGCGGCAGCATCGTGGTGGCTCGCGCTGCTGCTCTCGATTCCGGCCCTGACCCTGCTGGCCGGGCAGCTGCCTCCAGCCAAGCGCGCTGGCGAGGAGACCGCTTCGGTGTCCCAGCAGCTGCCGGACCCCGACCAGGCTGCCCTGACGTTGCGGGTTCTCACCTTGAACGTTTTGGGAGGTTCGGCCGACCCGGCCGCAGTCGTGCGGGCGATTGAGCAGCACCGAGTGGACGTGCTTGTCGTGCAGGAACTGACCCGGGATATCGTGCACCGCCTGACGGATGCTGGAATCGACACCCTGCTGCCTTACGGCCATCTCGACCCGCGTCCAGGCCCATATGGAACCGGGCTGTGGGCACGCTGGCCCATGGCTCCCCTGCCACCGGTGCCGGGCCTGAAGGCGGCGGCACCCCGCGCGCGCATCCAGCCATTGGACGGCTGGCCGGTGACGGTGACGGGCGTGCACCCGCGGCCCCCGGTGCGCTGCAACGTGCGGCGGTGGCAGCAGGAACTGGCCGCCATCCAGTCGGCGCTGGTGAACACCGACGGGCCGCAGGTGGTGGCGGGGGACTTCAACGCCAGCCGGGACCACCGGCCGTTCCGTGACCTGCTGGCCGCCGGTTTCCTGGACTGCGCCGACGCGGCCCGGCGGCGCCCGTGGCCGGGCTTCACCTGGCCAGCCGGCCGGTGGATCCCGTCAGTCATGCGGCTGGACCACGTGCTCGTTTCTCAGGGCAGCGCCACTGTCCGCAAATCACAGGTCATCCGGGTTCCTGGCACCGACCATCGTGGGGTCCTTGCGGTTATCCAGCTGACGTTTCCGCCACCGTCAGCCACCTCTCCTCCAGCGAGGCCTTCTCCTCCTGGATAGCGCGCAGTTGCGCACCCAGCTCGATCAGCTTCTCGTAGTCGCTCGCATTGGCGGCGAGCTCGGTCGTCAGCTCCTCCTCACGCGTACTGAGCCGGTCGATCTGCCGCTCTAGCCGCTGCATCTCCTTCTTCGCCGCCCGCTGCGCCCCCGCCGCCCCCAGCCCTGCTCCCATCCGTTCACCAGGCCCACTCCCAGACGCCGCCTCTTCCTGAGCCGCCCGCCGCGCCAGATACTCCTCGATCCCGCCGCCGAGATATGACAGCTGTCCGTCCCCCAGCAGCGCGATCACATGATCGGTCACCCGCTCCAGGAAATACCGGTCATGACTGACCACCACCAGCGACCCCGGCCACCCATCCAGCAGGTCCTCCACCTCGGTCAGCGTCTCAACATCCAGATCATTGGTCGGCTCATCCAGCAACATCACGTTCGGCTCACCCACCAGCAACCGCAGCACCTGCACCCGCCGCTGCTCCCCACCCGACAGCTCCCCAGCCGGCGTGAACTGCGTATCCCCCCGCAGCCCAAGCATCTCCAGCAGCTGACCAGCCGACCCGGCGCCCTCGCTCGCCAGCAAATTCCCCCGCACCTCGGCAACGACTTCTCGCGCTGACAACCTCAGATCCAGCCCGGAGTCGTCTTGCGCCAGGTACCCGAGCCGCACCGTCTTCCCTCGCGAAACCTGTCCGCGGACGTCCAGCCCCACCACGTCTCCCGCCAGGACCCGCAGCAACGTCGTCTTCCCACTCCCGTTCGGCCCGACGAGCCCGACCCGCTCCCCCGGCCCCAGCCGCCATGTCACATCATCGAGCAGCACCCGCTCCCCGGCCCGGACGGTCAGGTCCTCGGCATCGATGACCGTCTTGCCCAGCCGGGCGGTAGCGAGCCGGACCAGCTCGACCCCGTTGCGCGGCGCAGGCTCGTCGGTGATCAGCGCGTTCGCCGCCTCGATCCGGAATCGTGGCTTGCTGGTCCGGGCGGGCGGCCCACGGCGCAGCCAGGCCAGCTCCTTGCGCAGCAGGTTCCGCCGGCGGCGCTGCGCCGCGTCGGCGATCCGGGCCCGCTCCGCCCTGGCCAGCACGTAGGCGGCATAACCGCCGTCGTAGGCATGCAGCTGCCCGTCGGCGAGCTCCCAGGTCCGCTCGCAGACCGCGTCCAGGAACCACCGGTCGTGGGTGACCACCACCAGCGCCTTCCCGAGCCCAGCCAGGAACCGCGCCAGCCAGTCGACCGCCTCCACGTCGAGATGGTTGGTCGGCTCGTCCAGCAGCAGCAGATCGTGGTCACCCAGGAGCAGGGCGGCCAGCGCGACCCGGCGCGATTCGCCGCCCGACAGCCGCTCCGCCTGGGCAGTGAAATCGATACCGGGCAGTAGAGCCGTGACCGCGGACCGGGTGCGCGGGTCGCCCGCCCACACGTGCTCGGGGCGGCCGCTGGTCACCAGGTCCCCCACCGCGCCGGCCAGCCGATCCTGCTGGGCCAGGTGGCCGACCCGCAGGTTCCGGGCGCGGGTGACCCGGCCGCTATCGGGCTGCTCCGTCCCAGCCATCAGTCTCAGCAGAGTGCTCTTGCCGGCCCCGTTGCGCCCGACGACGCCTACGCGCTCGGCGGCCGCTACCCCGGCCGACACACCGCCCAGGAGCACCCGCTGCCCGTATCCCTTGGCTACCTTCTCCAGGTTGACCAGGTTCACGCCTGCTCCGTCGGAGTGCCCACGATAGTCGCGCCGGGCGCAGGGCCGGTCACCTGGACGACGGTGCGGCAGACACCCGCCCCGGCCAGCGCGGCGGCCAGATCACGTGCGTGGCGGCGGTTCTTGGCGAGAAAGGCGCAAGTCGGCCCGGAGCCCGAGACGATGGCACCGAGCGCGCCCAGTTCACGGCCTGCCGCCAGCGCCCGCCGCAGTCCCGGGCGAAGCGATATTGCAGCCGACTGCAGGTCGTTGGACAGCAGCGGACCAAGTTTCGCAGGGTCACCCGAGCGGAGTGCTGCTATGAGCGCGTTGTCCAGCACAGGATCGGGGGCGCTCACAGTGCCCACCTTGCGGCCCCTTGCCTTCCTGTTCTCCCGGGAGGCGCGAATGCGGTCACACGCCGCGTACACATCTGCTGTGGACAGCCCGCCATCGGCGAACGCCAGCACCCAGTGGAACGTACCTGAGGTGAGCACAGGAGTAACCTGCTCACCCCGTCCGATCCCGATCGCTGTCCCGCCCAGCAGACCGAAAGCGACGTCACTGCCGATGCCTGACGCCAACTCGCTCAGCTCCTGTTGGCTCAGGCCGGTTCCCCACAGTTCGTTGCACGCGACCAGGGTGGCCGCGGCGTCGGCGCTGCCACCAGCCAAGCCGGCCGCTACCGGGATCCGCTTGGTGATCTGGATCGCCAACCCGAGGCCATCCCTGGAGCCAGGTCCGGCGGCCTGCAGCAGAGCCCCGGCCGCCAGGGAGGCGAGATTGCCGCCATTCAAAGGCACACTGTCGGCATCTTCACCGGCAACAGCCACACTGTCCTGTTCTGCGGGGGCGACGGTCACCTCATCGAACAGCGAAACCGCGTGATACACCGTTGCCAGATCGTGGTAGCCGTCGGCCCGGGCCGGACCCACGGTGAGCTGGAGGTTCACCTTCGCCGGCACACGCACGGTCACAGCAGTCACAGGGCACACGATGTCCCTGATGGTAGCGCTCGCCGACGGCAGCAGGCCGCTCGGCGCCGGCTCCGATGGTCTTGGCCCGTCTTCCCGCTTTACCAATGCATCCAGGCTCTTTGTCAACTCTTTACTTGATAAGGTAATCCGTTGCCGAGCGCGAAACGTCTCCTTAGTGCACTCACCGGAGCACGCTCTGTGGTGCGCTGCAAGACCAAGCTGCTAACACAAGCAACAATACGGTCAGACGCCTTGTAGAACCCCGAGGGCTGTTTCTCAACCGTGGCATCCGGCCCTCAGGTCACGGCCAGCGGAACTATCTGCTCATTTGAGCAGGCGGATGTCTGTTTTACTCTTTACTAAACATGGCTCTGCGCACTCAATATGTCACGGAGGGGGGACAACTGTGCCAGAAGGTGTGCATTCATAAGTGAGGCCTGCCCGAGAACCGGGCGGGCTCAGCACAGATCTGGGTAGTCCGGCGTTTCATGAACGCCAAGATCGCGGACTAGCTCTCCTGCGTTCGCTTGCTGAGCCCCCGCCCGTAGAAGATGCAGCGTCCAGCGCTTGGAAGCGGCCCGCGGTAACACGAGCACCAATAGATCTTCAGGCAGCCTATGTCACGGTGAATGCGCGGCGGGCCAGCCACAATGCACCGCGGACGCCTCGCGTAAGTCAGCGTACCCGCAGCGGAAGGTCGGCCCAGCAGCCGTATCATCATTCGCATGCCCAACGATCCCATAGGACTGGAGATCCCTCCCCTTCGGCTTCGCCTAAGGCAGCTGGCGCACATAGACCCGCGAAGATAAGCAGCAGGCTTGTCAACTGGAAACCCCAATTCTGGCCACTAGTCATACCGTTTATGGTGGTGCTAATCAGCGTGGGCTGGTTTACAGAGCCATACGCCGGGCTGATGGGATGGCCCCTAACCATCCTGTGGTCATGGCCAATCGCGAGCACCGTAGTTGGTGTGCGGGGGATTGCCCGCACACGCCGGGTAATTAAGCGATCCAGGAAAAGATGGCGCAAGGGCGCGGCAGTAACCTGCAGGGACACATTGCTCGTGGTAGTTCCGACAATTGGCCGATTTGATACGTACCCAGCCCTGAAGCGCTCGGTAATATCATACGTCACGCATCTGCCCCAGTGCTTCCCAAGAATGCGCATAGACATTGTTACTGAAGAAGGTTGTGAGGCCCAGGAGAGGATCGATCGCCTTGCAATGAGAAGCGGCCTGATTCGCGTGATGACCGTGCCGAAGGGGTATCAGACTCCTAACGGCACACGGTTCAAAGCGCGGGCTAACAATTTCGCTCACGAAGTGCGTATTCTTGAGCACGAGGCACGGCACGACGTATGGGTGCTCCACATGGATGATGACACCGGAGTTGGGCCCGATACGGCAGTAGAAATGGCGCAGTTTATCTGGGAGCAGCATCGTAAGGGAAACAAGGCCAAGCACATGGCGCAAGGTATTCTGACCTACCCTCGCGAATATGCAAAGAGCAGGCTTACCTGGCTTGCAGACTCTGTGCGTCCAGCAGATGATGTGGCACGTTTCGCAGCCCTCACTGGAGGCGGAACGCCACGGGCCGGTGTTCACGGTGAGCTATTGCTGCTTCGTGCGTCCATCGAAGCAGATATCGGCTGGGATTTCGGTCCGAAAGCAATTGTGGAAGATGCTCAGTTTGCCCTGGTTTTTTGTCGTCTCTACAAGGGAAGAAGCGCCTGGTTCGGCGGCCGGTGCTACGGTGCCTCACCAGCGACGGTGCGTGAATTCATCAAACAACGCGAGCGATGGTCCTGGGGTCTAGTGGCATTGGCCTTCGATCGGTCCCTTCCACTAAGAAGCCGTGCATTTATTGGCTACTCGGTCGTCTCGTGGGTGCTAGGGCCCCTCCAGCATATTCTTGTGGTTTTTGCAGTGGGAGTACTTATGGCCGATGTAAACACCTCGCCCGAGTCGGTTCTGATCGTCCCAATATGGTCCCTTAACCTAGCGTACACGGGGTGGATGTACTGGGAAGGCCTCCGTCTAAATGCTGGGGCATCAGCATCTGGACGCCGACGATGGTGGGAGCCTTTGACTGTAATAGCACTCATACCGCTGTTTGCGATGATGGAAGGAATAGGCGGGCTTCGAGGGCTGATAAAATTCCTCCGTCGGACAGAGAATAAGTTCGTTGTGATTGCCAAGCCGATATGAGCGCGCGAGCCTGCAGGCGACTCTTTTGCCTCGCATTCTCTGCCGTCTTCGTCATCACACTGATCTCTGGATGCAGAATCCCCTCACGACCTTTGTGGTGGCCCAAGCCACGGTCGAGCGCCAGGGCATCCAGCGTTGGCGCAGACAGCCGGTCCCAGGACAGGATTCCGGTGGTGGCCAAGGCCTGGCATCCAGGCATGAGGCAGCTCGGTGTCGATATTTATTGGGTCAACAGCCCTAATGACTCTGACGAAACGGTGCGGGCCAAGGCCCGCCGGATCATTGACTATGCCATCAGCCTTAACGCCAACTCCATCGCAGTTTCCTTTCCGGTCTACACGCACGGATTGAATTCCGACACTATCTATGCGAAAGGAGACGGGACTCCCAGTCCGGCCCGAATTGCTATCTTTCTCGCGGAAGCTGCGAGGAGTCATATACGCGTGACGCTGCGGCCGCTTCTTAACGAGGCCGTCCTGATAGCGCAGGATCCAAAAGCGTGGCGAGGAGTCATTGAGCCCACAAATCGGTCTGCGTGGTTTAAGAGCTACGTCAAGCTGCTGCTTCCCTATGCTGCCGTAGCGGCTTCCGGGCACGCGGCCACGTTCGTTATTGGAACAGAGCTGGAGTCACTTGAAGGAGATCCTCGCTGGGCTGGCCTGATTCACGCTATCAGATCTGTATATCGTGGTGAGCTACTCTATGATGAAACATACAATGAATTTCAGATTCACGATATTAACCTCCCGGTATCAACCTTTGGTGTAGACGCTTATCCGCGTTTCCAGCTGAGCGATAATGCGACTGTTGGCCAGCTGGCGAGCGCATGGAAAGCGTGGCTCGGCACACATACCAGGACGGTGCGGAGAAGAGCAATCCTCAGCGAAATAGGTATCGCGGCAGTGTCGGGCGCATATCGGAATCCAGGCAACTGGCTTGGGACTAAAGATGACCAGATCGTACCAGTCATCCAGAAGAAGTGGTACAAGGCTGTGTGCCGGGCCGTGTCAGCTGAAGACATGGGTGGGATTTACTGGTGGGAGGCCAGCTTTGATGCCAATCCAGCTAATCCTTATCCTTATCAGGGCGATCGAATAACATTCTTGGCTCGACCGGCCCAGCAAGAGGTCAAGACATGCTTCGGCGAGCTCGGTGGTAGCGCTATTTAGCGCCCGCCGTTTCATCCGGGCTGCGTAGTGTCACCGGGTTGATGTGCCGAGCAATCCCATCTGGCCTGGGGCCGTGAACTCGATCCGCACCACGTCCTGGCCGCCAGCGAGGTGCACCGTCCGGATGCGCGCAGCCGCGAAGTAGCCACCCAGCTGGTGGACGAAACCCGACATCTGCGCTACCTGGCCGGCCGACGCAGCGCCAGCCTGGCCACCGATTACCACCAGGTCAGCGGAACGGAACGGGATACCGAGACTGGCCCCCGGGGCACGGTCACCGAACGCCGTGATGCTGACCGGCCCCTGCGACGCCAGCTCCGCCAGCGTCAGCAGGAGCCGCGAGTCGACCTGGCCGTCCCTGAGCTGCTGACCGGCCGCCGCCGACGCCGTGACCGGGCCCAGCAGCAGTAACGAGGCCCCGGCGGCCTTCCGGTCTGCGATCTCCTTGCGCAGCGCGGCGGCGTAGGCGGCGGGTCCGTGGGGATAGATCATCCGGATGGAGATCTGCCTGCTCCCCGAGCCGAAGCTGGCAATGGCCGCCGGCGCGTCAGCGGTGAGGAGCCGGTGTCTCACCATCCTGGTCACCGCCGCCGTCACCACGACGACATCCGAACCCAGTGGATCAGCATCGCCCGGCCTGAGCACCAGCAGGTCGGCCGCGGGAACACCGTGCGCCTCGAGCGCCTGGCACATCACCGGATCACAGGAGACCATCCCGGCCCGGCTGACCTGGCTGGCGACCCAGGCCGCGGCGGCCTCGCGCACGCCCGCCCCGGTGGCCGCGCTGGCCCTGATCCGCGCCGGGCGCGCATGCTTGGCGAGCGAGGCAGCTGACCATCCGGCCAGGATGGCGACCAGCGTCAAGATCGCGCTGCCGACGATGATGGCGCGGCCGCGGCTGGGGCGCTCCCGCAGCCACGCTGGCCGCGGCCGGGAAGCTGGCGGGCCCGACCGGGCCGGGGGAGATGCTGGTGGGCTTGACCTGGCCGGGGGAACGGCCGCAGGCAGCTCCTTGGGGGCCTGCCGGGGGGTGGGCACCGGCGAGGGCGGCAACTCCGGCCCTACCACGTCCGCTGGCGCCTCACCCTCCCTGCCCTCGTCCGGCGCCTGCCGCGGCGGGGGTGCCTGCGGCTTCGCGGGGGGAGCGTCCGCCTCGGCGCGCGCGCTGTCCAGGGCGGCACGCATGCGCTGCAGGTCGGACTCGGACAGCGCCGGCCGCTTTAACGGCCTGGCTCCCTGTCCTCGTCCTGTACCCGGCGCACGCCGTGGGAGAGGCGTGGCGCCACGGTCTTCTGCCACTGCCAACCCCCCTGGCGGTGTTGCGCGACGGCGCGAACATTGTCTGACAGGGGAGCACAAGATGCGCGGGCAATCAACACAATCCGGTCAACTCATGACCAATGAGACTTGCCGTTATTGACCGGCTACCCAGCGCACGCGGGAACGGCCCCCGGCCGGGCAGCGTCACGAGGCGGATGTGCTGACCCATCCGAGCGGGCTGGGCGCGGTGAACCCGATCTGCACCGCTTCCCGCCCCTCGGCGAGCCGCACCGCCTGGATGCGCGCATCCACATAGAAGTCTTCCAGCCCGTGCACGTAACCAGACATGAGCCGCGCCTGGCCGGCCAGGTCCGCACCGGCCCGGCCGCTGGTCAGCGTCACCTCGGCACAACGGAGCGGGATGCCCGCGCTGGCCCCGGGGGCCTCGTCGCCGAACGTGAGGATGCGGACCGGCCACACCGACGCCAGGTTGGCGATGGTCAGCACGAGCCGGGAATCGACCTGGCCGGTTGCGAGCTGCTGGCGGGCGGCCGCCGACATCGTGATCCGCGGGTTCTGCAGCCAGGACTCGTTCGCCTTGCGGGCCGCCAGGCCGGCGCGCAGCGCGGACGCGTAAGCGGCCGCTCCCTGCGCGAAGATCATCCGGATCGAGATCCGCTTGTCCCCGGAGCCGAAGCTGGCCAGGGTGGCTGGCGCGTCCTCGTCGAGGGGCCCGCTCCCCACCATCCTGGTGACCGCCGCCGTGACCACGACGACGCTGGAGCGGAGCGGGTCAGCCGCGCCGGGCCTCAGCACGAGCAGGTCGGCGGCGGGAACGCGGTGGGCCTCGAGGGCCCGGCACATCACCTGATCGCAGGAGACCAGGCTCGCCCGGCTGACCTGGCTGGCGACCCAGGCGGCGGCACGGTCGCGGATCGCCACCTGGCTGGCAGCGCTTCTGCTGGCCGGCATGCCCTCATGGCGGGTCAGCAGGAAAGCCGATCCGGCCGAGAGGAGGAACAGCATCACGATCGCCCCGCCGGTGACGACGCGGCTCGTGCGGCCCCGCCCCCGCGGCCGCGATGGCCCGGCGGGGGTCACCGGGGCCTTGGGCGACGCTGGCTTCGGGGGGCGGGCGGGTGCCGGCGCCGGACGGGCCCGCACCTTCCCGGGGCCGGCCTGCCCATTCCCCTGCGGGACCGCCGCCTGCTCCGGGGCCGCCTGCCTATTCCCCGGTGGGAGCACCCCCTTCCCCCGGCTCGCCTGCCGTTTGCGCTGCGGGAGCGGCACCTGCTCCGGGCGGGTGTGGCCGTTGCCCCGGGGGGCCGGCGCCCGCGGCGGGCTGGCCTGCCCGTTCTCCCGGGGGGCCGGCACCGGGCCGGCCGTCGGCTGGCCCGGTGGGCTGGCCGTTTCCCCGTCCCGGTGCTCGGGCTGCTGCTCGGCGGGGGCCCGCTGGGCGGGCACCAGCTTGGCGTCGGCTGGCACGGCATCGGCCGCCTCGGGCCCGGCGGCCGTGGCGGGCCCGGCGGCCGTGGCGGGCACGGGCCGGGCGGCAACCTCCGGCGGCCCGAGGGTCTCGTCCGTCGCCACTCCCGGCCCCGAGGCCGGGCGCCCGGGCCGGAGGTCCGCGTCAGCCTGCGCCGGCTCCCTGTTGTCCGCCTTACCGAGCGCCGCGCGGATGCGGTCCAGGTCGGACTCTGACAGCACCGGCCGTGCTAACGGCCCGCTTCCCGGCCGTCGTTCGGCACTTGGCACGCGCCGCGGGAGAGGCGGGACGCCGTTGTCCTGTGCCACGGCCAACCCCCCTGGCTGCACGACGGCGCAAATGTTGTCAGACAGAGGAGCACAAAACGGGCCGTGAATCAACCAGTAGGACCTGCCGTTATTAAACAGCTACTCAGAGCATCCGGAAACGGGCGGGTTTAGGACATTTTGCGAGGATTGCCGGTCTGGCGGGGGAGAAGTCGGCAGTATGCTCCCGCCCGAGCGGGTATCGTCGGCGGGCAACCGAGCCACCACGACCGCAGGCAGGAGCACCGCCCTGCCGGGGAGCAGCGGACGCATAGTGAGCACCGGGCACGCATCACCGATGCCGCCGGCACCCGAGGCATCCTCCGGGAGCCGGCCTGGCCAGGCCCGCCTGGTGCTGCTGGTGGCCGTGGTGGTCGCTGCCGCCGCCATCGCGTTCGCGGTCAGCCGCTTCGGTTCTCACAGTTCCCGCCGGGTGGCCGTGGCCGCCCCCCTGCCGACGCAATCCGCCTCCTACCTGGGGGTCTATGAGCCGGGGTCGCCGGGCGCCTAC